>Ga0156395_1032_pt1 | contig 18616 bp, 12 predicted proteins | sample RifOxyA3_FD_108039 | JGI IMG/M metagenome (GOLD analysis project Ga0156395, IMG submission 108039) | Deltaproteobacteria bacterium RIFOXYA12_FULL_61_11 | reverse complement strand
AGAAGGTCTTCTCGCCGGCCTTCGGTCACGCTCTCGTTTGTATCGGCACAGCGGGAGAGCCCAAGGTCCTGCTTATCGGCGACCCCGATTGCAGCGTCGAGGGGGTTGAGGGAGTTGGTTGCGTGCTCATCGTGCCACCCGAACTCCGGGGTTCCGCCCGTTTACTCGAACTCGGCGCAGTGGCTCCGAGAATTCACGGCCCCAGGGATGGTCGGGGGTTCGGGGCCTCCTTGGCTCTGGCCGGGGAGGAGGAAAACGCGATCTTGTTGATTGGGGCCCCCGAGGGGGGGGCGGGTCGCGGTGCTGTCCATGTCGTGTCCGTGGCCTCGCTCTCTCCGGATGGGCACACCTGGCACGGGGGGGGGGTCGAGGCTTTGGAACGGCAAGGGTTGCGGGGAGACCCCTCGGACCATGCCTTCGGGACGAGGATCGTCACTCTCGAGAACCTCACACTCGACGACGATAGCGGGGACTTGATCGCGATTTCGTCGCCGGGTGAGGCAGAGAGTCTCGGTCGGGTGGCGCTGCATCGACTGTTGTCCAACGGCAATCTGGAGGTTCGAGCGAGAACGGTCATCCTGGGGGAAAGCCCTGGGGACGGTTTTGGCACGACCCTGACCGTAACCACGGCCATTCGCGAGGGGCGGTTGCAAGGTCAAGGGAATCCCCCGACCTTGCTCATCGGTGCGCCCGACAGCTCGTTGTTCGTGCCGGGTGGAGGTCTGGTCTATGTGCTGCCGAGTGACCTGCCGATCGACCGGCATCCGGTACCGGCGGTGAACGGTGGTCGTCTCCTGGTCGGCCGAGCCGAGCTCGGAACGAGCGGGGCTCCGACGGCAAGGCGTTTCGGTTCCGGGTTGGCCTGCGGGGCAGCGTGGATCGCCGTTGGGGCCCCAGGAGCGAGGACAGCCCTCGGTGCGGCCACGGGGGCGGTTCATCTTTTTTTCCCGAGTGTGCAATAAGAGCTTGATATTTTGTCGAGACTAGGCTATCCAAGCAACGACGACGATAAGATTTTGAAACATTGGAGAGCGTTGGAATGGTTGAGGCGCAGGCACTGAAGAAGGACATCATCGCCAAGTATAAGATGCACGACACGGACACCGGATCCTCCGAAGTCCAGATCGCGCTGCTCACCTCCCGGATCAAGTACCTCACCGAACACTTCAAGATCCACAAGAAGGATTTCCACGGACGGCGGGGGTTGCTGCGGCTCGTCGCCCGGAGACGGCGGTTACTCGATTATCTCAAACGCAATGATCTGAACAAGTACAAGGGACTGCTTGTCGAACACGGTATTCGCAAGTAAGTGCCGGAAGGACGTCATCGCCCTGACCGGATCCGGGACCTCGCGACGCCCCGAGGCCGAGCATTCCTCGCCTGACCCAGGATCGATTCATGCCCCGTGGGCCGCTCTCGCGACACTCGAGCGTACCCATGGGTTTCTGAAGCAGGAACCACCCATCAAGTAAGGACGACACTATGCGTGCCATTCATTATGTGGAAATGGATTTCAATGGAAGAACCTTTTCTCTCGAGGTCGGGCGCATTGCCAATCAGGCAAACGGCGCGGTCCTCGTGCGCTACGGAGAGACGGCGGTCATCGTCACCGCCACCATGTCATCGTCACCGAGGGAGAAACAGGATTTCTTCCCCTTGACCGTCGACTACTTGGAGAGGACCTATGCGGCGGGGAAGATCCCCGGCGGTTTCTTCAAACGGGAGGGCAAACTCTCGGACCAGGAAACCCTCAGTTCTCGGGTGATCGATCGCACCATCAGGCCTCTTTTCCCCAAGCATTTCTTCCACGACATCCAGATCATGGCCCAGGTCATCTCGCTCGGGATGGACGGTAATTCCGACGCCCTGGCCCTGATCGGTGCCTCGGCCGCCCTGATGGTCAGCGATATCCCGTTCCACGGCCCCGTGGCCGGGGTCCGGGTGGCGAGGATCGATGGGCAGTTGGTTATCGACCCCCCTTACCAAGACCTCGAGCGGGCCGATCTCAACGTCTTTGTTTCGGGCACGAGATCGGCCATCACCATGGTCGAAGGCGGCAGCCGGGAGGTCAATGAGGACGAGATGCTCGAAGCACTACTCTTCGGCCAACAGCAACTGCAGCACTTCATCGTGCTCCAAGAGCACTTGATGGAGAAGGTCAGCAAGGTCAAGTTCGCGGTCCCCCTGCCCGAGAGAGACGAGACCCTGCTTGCGCGGATCGACCACGCGATCACCCCGCGCATGGAAGAAGCCCTGCAGACCCCAATCAAGCAGGTCCGCTCAGCCCAAAAACGCGAGCTCCAACTCGAGGCCCTCGCCATGGTCGACCCCGCGCAACGCGCCGAGGTCAAAGGGCAGGTCGCCGAACTCCTGCACGATATCGAGGCCAAAGTGGTTCGGCGGTTGCTGCTCGAAAAAGGCCTTCGCATCGATGGCCGCCGACCCATCGATATCCGGGAGATCCATTGCGACGTGGATCTCATCCCGCGCACCCACGGTATGAGCCTGTTCACCCGCGGAGAGACCCAAGCCCTCGTGGTCACCACTCTCGGGACTTCGGGAGATACCCAGACGATCGACAGCATCTACGGGGAATATTACAAACACTTCATGCTGCACTACAACTTCCCGGCGTTCTCCACCGGAGAGGTCAAGCCCTTGCGCAATCCCGGGCGTCGCGAGATCGGGCACGGCAATCTGGCCGAGCGCGCCCTGAGTTACGTCGTTCCAAGTCCAGAAGAGTTCCCCTACACCATCCGCGTCGTCTCCGATATCCTGGAATCCAACGGCTCGTCCTCCATGGCCACCGTTTGTGGCGGTACCTTGGCGCTCATGGCCGCCGGCGTTCCCATCTCGGCCCCGGTCGCCGGGATTGCCATGGGGCTTGTCAAGGAAGGTGACAAAGTCGCCATTCTCAGCGACATCCTCGGGGACGAGGACCATGTTGGCGATATGGACTTCAAGGTCGCCGGGACCATGTCGGGTATTACCGCGATCCAGATGGACATCAAGTGCGAGGGACTCGATCCCGAGATCATGCGTCGGGCCTTGTACCAAGCTCGCGAGGGGCGGCATCACATCCTCGGGGTGATGATGCAGACCATCGATGCGCCGCGGACCACGCTCAGCGAATATGCTCCCCAGATCATCACCATGAAGATCAAACCCGAGAAGATCCGCGATCTGATCGGACCGGGCGGCAAGAATATCAAACACATCGTCGAGGTGAGCAAGGCCAAGATCGACGTCGACGACGACGGTACGGTCATGATCTTCTCTCCCGATACCGAACGCAGCAAGATCGCGGTGAAAATGGTCGAGGAGCTGACCGCCGAGCCGGAGGTGGGTAGGATCTACAGCGGCAAGGTCGTACGCGTCGCCGATTTCGGCGCCTTCGTCGAGATCATGCCCGGGGTTGACGGTCTGGTGCATATTTCCCACCTCGCCGAAGGGCGGGTCAAGACCGTGCGCGACGTGGTCACCGAGGGGGACGTGATCAACGTCAAGGTCATCGAGATCGATCGCATGGGCAAGATCCGACTCTCCCTGAAAGAAGCCCAGGTCCAGCCCGAGCGCTGACCCTCTTCAGAACCTTCCTCATGGATCACCTCGTCGATGCCTTCCTCGCTTACCTCCGGGTGGAGCGCGGTCTCTCGACGAACACCCTGGACGCCTATCGCCGGGATCTTGCCGGTTTTGTCGGGCATCTCGGCGAGCGCGAACTCGAACACCTTAACACCTCGGTCCTGGTGGACTTCTTTGAGGCTCGAGCGCGAGAAGGATTGTCGGCGTCTTCTCGAGCAAGGTTGCTCTCCACCTTGAGGAGCTTCTTCCAGTTCTTGGTCGAGGAGGGTGCCTTCGACCGGGACCCGCTCTCGCGGATCGAGGCTCCCAAGATCTGGCGTCGCTTGCCCGAAGTCCTGACCGAGGACGAGGTGCAGGGGATCTTCACCGTTCTGGAAAAGGCCCGGAGCGGACTCGCCACGCGCAATCTGGCGCTCTTCGAATTGCTCTACGGTTGCGGTCTGCGGGTCGGGGAGGTCCTGACCCTCGGGCTCAACGAGCTCGACCTGGAGCGTTGCATCTGCAAGGTCCGGGGTAAGGGCGATAAAGAGCGCCTAGTTCCTTTCGGAGAAAGAGCGCGCGTGGCCCTGGAACAGTATCTAGTAAATGATAGGACGCGCTTGGAGGGAACGAAGGGTTCGGACCGGGTCTTCCTCAATCGATCCGGACATCCCCTGAGCAGAATGGGTGTCTGGAAATTGGTACGCGGGGTCGCGGGAAAGGCAGGCGTGGACCGGGAGATCCATCCCCATACGCTGCGTCACAGTTTCGCGACCCATCTCTTGGAACACGGGGCCGACCTGCGCAGCGTCCAACTCCTCTTGGGGCACGAGGACATCGCGACGACGCAGATCTACACCCACATCGACCGGGAACGGCTGCGCGCCGTCTATGCTCGTTGTCATCCGCGAGCCTGAGGCGGATCTTCGGGGCCTCAGAAATGATAATTGCAGGTCAACCCGCCCTGGAGATACCGATGCTCGAACTTCGGGGCGAGGACGTTGGAACGGAGTACCCCGGAGATACCCGAAGGGCGGCCGAACTCGGTGCTGAGTTGGGTGTAACGGGCAGCGAGTTCGATCGAGAAGGTTGCGGAGAATTTGACCATCATCCCCGTCTCGCCGAAGAAACCGGAGGTCGTGGGATCCAGACCGGACAGGCCGACAGGACTCTCGTGGTACTGGGAGAAGACCAGGAGTCCGCCCTTGAGGTTCAGTACGAAGGTCTCGGTGACGCTCAGGGCGAACGCTCCGCCGACTTTCCCGAGGTCCGTGGTGCTCGAGACGAGCAGTCCTCGAATAGGGGGAACGGTCTGCAGCGGGCTCTTCGCAAGGCGCGAGGCTCCTTGCTCGGTCAGGCTGAGCCGTTCGAAGGCGGCGAAGAGTTCGAGGAAATCCTTGAGTCGGGTACCGAAGACGAACCGTACCTTCAGGGCTCCTTCCAAGCCCAGATACTTGATCCCCATGTTGCTGAAGGTGACCATAGGCAGGGCCAGGTTGTAATAATGTTGCCCGAAGCGGCCGTTCAACTCCACGAGGAGTAGGGTACTCAAGGAGGTCAGATCGAGCAGGTCGTAATCGAGGCCCAGACCGAGATAGGGAACATAGTGGAGTTGGCGGATCTCAACCGGCACCATGTTGAGATTGCCGCTGTAGACCGACGTATAGCCGAGGGCCCCGAAGGTGAAACCCAAGCGCGGTTCTTTGCCATCGTAAGCGTAGGCGACGACCGGCTTGTAGGTTGTTGCTTTCTTGAACTTGAGATCGTGTTCCGAAAAGGTATCGTAACCGCGGCGACGGTTGATCTCCTCGATGTCCATATCGATGGGGACGATGTCATCCTGCTCGAGCTGTTCGCCGTCTTCGTCCTTGTCCTCTGGCTCTTCGTCGGTATCGTCCGGGTCATCGGAGTCGGGCCGAGCGGTCCGGACGTCGGGCTGCCCCGTACCACTGGGGGCGCTGGCGGCGAATGCGGGGACCGCCGTCAGGAATCCTCCGAGGACGATCGGCAACCACCATGGATTATTCGATCGCGCGACAGGTCTGTCCACCGCGTAGGCTCCCTTCGATGTAGAACTCCCTCGATCGGCGTGCCGCGTCCTCGACGATGTAGGCCCGGCCGGTCCAAGCTTCGCACGTGAGGACCGGGGTCATCCAGAGGACGGTAGAACGAGAATAGCGGCTCGACCGTTGCAGCGCAACGAGTTTCTCGAGTTCCTCGTCCCCCTTCTCGAGGCGTCGGCGCCGGATCCCTCGAGGGCCGACGAGTTGGAAGGCCCGGACGGTCGAGATGGAGGGAACGCCGTAGGCATGTTCGAGGCTGGCATGCTCGAGAGCGGAAATGGTTAATCCATGCAAGAGGTTGAAGAGATTTGCTGCCTGGGAGTCCCCCACAGCCTGAGCCGTAGCCTCGACGACGTCCATGACCGCCATGTCTCGTCGGAGGTAGAAGGGCAGTCCTCGCAGAGGGTGTACCCGGAGGCCCTGTCTGACCAGTACCACGATGGGACTTCGGGCATGACTCACGCCGAGGAGGGAGGTCAGGACCGAGGCAGAGCGTTCCAGCTCCCGGGTGAAATAGTCCGCGGCCGAGGTCTGACGTCCCGCCACGGGATCGAGAGGTGGAGTTGGTTCGGTCGGCGCGAGGGGAGCCCAGGAATTCACGGCGAGGAGCGTGTGTTCTCCGGCCAGCAAGTAGGTCTGATCTCTCCGGGGGGAACCATCGGCCGCGGGATAGTCGAGGTCCAGACGGAGGCGCTCGCCGAGGGGGTGGAGGCCGCCGCTGGCCACCGGTTCGCCCCCCAGGGTTGCTACCACGCGGAGGTGGAGCAGCCAGGGAGGGTAGCTGGCGAACAGACCGGGATCTTCGAACAGAGTCGTCGCTTCGGCTTCGATGGGGATGAACCGCAGGTACAGGAAGCCGTCCCCGAGCCTATCCAAGGGAAGGGTGAGGTCAAGAGAGGAGCGACCCGGCGTGCTCAGCTTCAGGGAGAGTAGTGGCCGGGATTGCGGCGGTACGGTGGCGCTTTCTGCGAGTAAGCGTCCGGGACGGCCGAGCCCGAGGTGTACCCCGGGACGGAGCAGCAATTCCTCGCGGGACCGGGTGGGCTTCGGGAGGGCGACCGTCGTGTCCAGGAGGAGTTGATACGGGAGTTTGTCGGTGACCCGTTCGAGGTAATGGTCTGCCACGTGCGTCGACGGGGGGGCTTGTACCGCGGCATGGGGTTTGGGGAAGAGGAATGGGTGGATTTCATAGCGTTCGGTGCGGTAGTGGAAGTACCCGCCTACGAGTTCCAGCAGCGTCGCTCGTCCCTGGGGTTGCATGGTGATGCCCGCGGTCGTCAACAGGGCTCGGGCGTGCTCGAGGACCTCGTAACCGGTCAGGGCGGATAGTTCGGTAGAGGACAGGAGGACCTCGCGCCTCGCGAAGCCGGCCTCGTGGCCGTGGGAGCGGAGCAGGGAAACGAGGGCCGCGGCGAGATCCACGTCATTCCCGCTCCGCACCTGGAGAGTTCTGGCAGAACCTTTGACCGATCCATGGTAGAACTCGACCTCGGGTGGAGGTGAGAGGAATTCGCTGACGAGTTGGAGGGGCGGACGAGAGGGGACCTGGGCTGGATCCGAGGAAGAGGGGGACGGGGGTATTCTGTCTGGAGAACCCTGCGGGGAGGTACGCCCACGAGAGTTGGACGAAGCGTCCGGAGAGATGGAGGATGCTTCCCTCCCTCCCAGAACGCTGCGCAGGAGGGAGAGGTAGTCCCGGCGACGTTCCGGAGGTGCACCGAGCAGGCGGAGGAAGGAGAGGTCGGTCTGTATCATGCGGTCCAACGCTGCTTGCCGTGCCCTCGGGGTCCCTCGGACCTGGGGATCGTGCAGGTAGGCGTAGCGTAAGCGGAGTATTTCTGGAGCGGAAGCGGGGGGGGGGATCGGGAGAGGACGAGAGGGGACGGGCGAGCAGCAGACGAGGAAACTGCAGCACAGGACTGTTGCTCGTAGGACCATGGAACCGGGAAGGTTGAACTCGTCCAGGGACTACCCTATAGTCCTCCCGGCAGAGGTCAAGGAGGATCGTACGGTTGGAGACAGGTTCTCCGGGAAGAGGCGGGGCAGTGATGGGCCGAGGTCGGGAATGAACCTGGCGAGGCCCTGGCGAGGGAGACGAGTCGGCTTCGGGGACCTCCTGGCCCTCCTGTTCGGGCTGGCGTGCGCTCTGGAGGCCGGAGCAGCAACCTTGCCCGGTCTCGAGATTGCGATCGAGGGAGGTGAAGCCGTCCTTTTCGACGATTATGCGGCCTTGACGAGGGAACGAGCCGCCTGGTTGGAACAGCGGTTCGGCATGCGTATAGTCGGGAAGGTCCGGGTGCAGATCTGCCTCAGCGATGCCTGTTTCTCGCGCTTCAGCACGAACAAACATTTCAGCGCGATCGCCAGTGCTCCCCGGGGCTTGATAGTTCTCCATCTGGGCCGCCTCCGCTTCGATCCCGATGCAGTGAGCTCCACACTGACCCATGAACTGGTACACCTCCTCGTCGGTCAGCTCGATCGGGCTTGTGGTGCGTGCGTGCCGCTGTGGTTCAATGAGGGTTTGGCCCAGCATTATGCAGGTGGGGTGTCGGAGTTCGATTCCCAGGGCAGTGCTGATGCGATTTTCTACAATGCGGTGGTCCGGCGTGCCGTGTTCCGGTTCAGCCAACTCGAAGCGCGCTTTCCTCCCTATTTCGAGGAGATGACCCTGGCGTATGAACAGAGCCGTCGTTTTCTCCTGTATCTCGTGGAAGAACAAGGAGGGGAGGTTGCGTTGTTGCGGTTGCTCCGGGGGCTGGAGGACGGGTTGAGGTTCGACGAAGCCTATCGCGAAGTGTACGGGCGTGAGGTCGAAGAGACCATGGCGGATTGGCGCAACTCCTTCCCCGTGCTCCCCGCACTGCTCCTGTATATTGCCACCAACGCGGACAATCTGCTCTGGGGCGCGACCTCGCTGCTGATGGTAGTTGCCCTCATCCTAGCCAGACGTCGGCACTTGCGGAAAAGAGAACAACTCGACGAGGATCCTGAAGAGCGGTTGCGACGGCATCGTTCGTTACTGCATTGAGGCCCCCATACTCGACGTGTTGAGAACAGGAGTAGGGCGCCGCCTGAGTACCGAGGTGGGGCTTCCCAGTCCTGCAAGGTGTGTCGATTCGCGTTTCGCTGCAGCGGATGATGAGGTATCATGCAGGAGGTTGGTTTACCTCCAAAGGTGAGCCGGACCTGCAAGCTGGAAGGGGGTGAGCGTGCCCCACTCCACTCGTGGGGCTGCCGAACCTTTGGGAATTACAAGGCGGTTATCTGGTATGTTCTTTGCAAACTGGAAATCCGAATCGGGTTTCGAACGCGAACTGAACGGCAGGACGGTGACATGAGGACATTCTTGATCATCGCGACGATGCTTCTCTGCGCGGGCCTCGCGGCTGCTCAGGACGAACAGGAGGCAGCCGCCGACGGTTCGGGCGAGTACATCAGCCTGACCGACTTGGGGACAACCCCCAAGGAAGCCGACGGCAAGCTCACGCTCGATTTCGACAATGCCGATATCAAGTTCGTTGCCGAGAAGATCGCCAAGCTCACCGGAAAGAACATGATGATAGAGAACAACATCACCGGCAAGGTGACGTTGATCACCGAAAACCCGGTGAGCAAGGAAGAGGCCTTCAACGCTTTTATTTCCGCCCTCAACCTGAAGGGTTATACGGTGGTGCAGCAGGGTCCCTATTTCAAGATCATCCATAGCCGCAACATCAAGAAGACCGCGCACCCCACCCTGGTGGGTGATGACGCTGCCGATCCTGTCAGCGATCTCTATGTGACCAAGCTGATCTCCATCAAGAACGTCCCCGCCAAAGACATCGAGAATACCCTGCGCACCTTCGTATCCAATCGCAACATCAAGACCCACGAGGCGACCAACGTCCTCATCGTCACCGATACCGCTTCGAATATCGCCCGTATCGAGCGGATCATCAGAGAGCTCGATGTGCCGGGATTTTCCGAGCGCATTGAGTTCGTCGTCCTCAAGAACGCGGTGGCCAAGGATGTTGCCCAGAAGCTCACCTCCATGTTCGGTACTGGAGCCGGCGGTGGGGGCGGGTCGAGTAAGGGCGTCACCAAGGTCGCCGCGACGGGTAAAGGCGGAACCGCCAGTGATATCATCATTACGAGCATCATGGCCGATGATCGAACCAACTCGCTCATGATCAAGGGAAATGAACGCGGCATCGAGGCCATCCGCTCAGCCACGATGCACCTCGACTCCGATTTGGCCGGCAACCTCGCCAAACAGGAAATATTCATCTTCCAACTCGAGCATGCCGATGCGCCGAAAATTGCAGAGACGCTCTCCGGCATCCTCAATGGTCTTACCAGTAAGAAGGGAGGCCAGCTCGCCCAAGGCAAGAGTTTTAGCAGGTTCAGTTTCCGCCCTGCCAGCGGCGAGGACGCCACGACGACCCTGGGAGGGATTGCCGAAGACGTCAAGATCTCTGCCGACGAAAAGACCAACAGCCTGATCATCGTCGCGACCCGGATGGCCTATGAAGCGATCCTCCCGACCATCACCGCGCTCGACCGCAAGCGTAAGCAAGTCGAGATCGCGGCCACGATCATGGAGGTCACCCTCGGCGACGGCAGTGCCTTCGGTATCTCCGGGTACGGTGGAGGCGGCAAAGGCAAGGTCGGGTTCATGGCCGGTGCCAATCCCGGCAGCGCGATAGGAGTGGGCACCTCGGCCGAGGGAGGCGCCAATATGGCGCAACTCGGCGGTCTGGTGGCCGGGATCGGTACGACCAGCAACATCAATCTGGGCGGTAAATTCAGCATCCCCTCCTTCATGGCTACCCTCAACGCCTCTGCCTCCAATTCCAGCGCCCAGATCCTGGCCAATCCCCGCCTGGTCACCCACGACAACGAAAAAGCCGAGATCTCGGTCGGCAACGTGGTGTGGATCAAGTCGGGGTACCAGAAGTCGGCCGAAGGCGGCATGACCGACTACCGTTTCGACAAGGAAAAGGCGACCTTGGACATCGTGATCACGCCGAAGATCAACAAGTCCAACGAGGTCACCCTCAAGATCGATCAAGACGTGAAGGACCTCGTGCCGATGGACAATCGTTCTGACCCAAACCTCCCGGACCAGGCCATCTCGCAACGGACGATCAAAACCGTGGTCATGGCCAAGAGCGGTGAAACCATTGCTATCGGCGGCCTGATCAAGGACAAGGAGAACAAGTCCGTCACCAAAGTCCCGGTACTCGGCGACATCCCGGTGCTCGGTTGGTTGTTCAAGAGTGAGCAGAAATCGGTCAGCAAGACTAATCTGATCCTCTTCCTCACCCCCACGGTGCTGGATTCTGCTGGGGACCGCAAGATGGTGACCCAACGCGCGGTCCAGAAGCGTAACCAGCATATGGTTCAGAACAAAGTGCAGATCGACAATTGGATCGGCACCGACGAGAACAACACGCATCCTGCCGGCATCACCATCAATTGGAACTCTGCCGAGAGCAACGAGGGTTCCGCGGTGCTCTTCGAGGACGAACAAGGTCAATAACCTGACTTTGTCCAGTACCTCCCCTTCGTAAGGATCATCCCCCCTCCCCGACCGCCGAGACTCGCCTCTTTTCCCGTTTTCTGCTAGAGAAACGTGTTGTTGCATGAGGAGGTGCGTTGCAAGAACTCGCAGAGTAGGGGGAAAGGTTCGGGGCAGACATTTGTTAACGAAAATATTCGACTTGTCTTGCATTCTTGAATCCCCTTGTGCTACCGTGGGGCGTATTCGAAAACCCTCGACCGCTGCGGCGGCCTGATAGAGATGAAGGGAGGATGTATGAAACGATGGTTGATCATGGTGGTGGTGTTGGCATTGCTCGGGTGGTTCCAAGCCTGTAGCACGGCTTCGAAACCCGAGGAGGAAGGTGACGGGAGCGACGATCCGAGCGCGCAGGTCGACCCCGGAGACCCGGTCGATACGGTCGTAGTCGCTGATGGTATCAATGCGCTCGACGAGGCGGCTGAGACCGACATCGACCGTACTTCGGTCGAGGCGGTGAAGAGTCCCAAAACAGTCTTCAAGAAGGGTCAGACCCGCTTCCTCACCGCCGACCCCTTCTTCAGTCCCGGAGGGACAAACGGTCTCGATCAAACGACTGCGACCGATGGAATGGTGAGGGATTCGGCCGGCAAGAGCAATGGCGATTTCTCCGCTCCGACCTCGGCGATGCCTTCGCCTACGATGCCTGGTGCCGACATGGCCATGAACGAAGCTGCGGGGGAGATGGCACCGCAAGACTCTGCTAGCCCCGGAGGAGTTCCGCCTGCGGGTCGCGTGGCGGATGTCGAGGAAGGCGACATCTACAAGGTTGTTGGCAACAGGTTGTATTTGCTCAACACCTACAAGGGCTTCATGGTCGTCGACGTAAGCGACCCCAAGAAGTCCAAGGTGATCTCGCGCCTGGGCGTGTATGGCTATCCCATCGAGATGTACGTCAAGGACGATACGGTGCATGCCCTGATCAGCGATGCCCTGCACATCCGCCGTGCCAAAGACGGGTCCCTGTATTTCGACCGGGTCCAGCAGAGCGAGCTCGTCGCTATCGACATCAGCGACGAGAAGAAACCGCGCCTTCTCGACCGTGAGCCGATCGTGGGTAACCTCATGGAAGGCAAGACCCGCAAGGTCGGAGATATCATCTATACTGTCTCCGATGAGCGCAATTACTACTTCTGGGGCTGGCCGTGGGAACAGTTCAGTTCCGACGGCATGAGGACCTGGGAAAGCCGGGTTATGGTTTATTCCTTTGATGTAGGCAATCCCGACCGCATCGAGCCGGTCGGCGAGCTGGCCCTGATCGACCAAGAGGATATCGATGGTGGCTTCGGCGATTTCCAGATCAGTGCCACGGCCAACGCCTTGATGGTGGCCAAGAATCGCTGGCGTTACCGCGATCAGAATACCGGGACCGATGGGGATACCCTGAAGACCGGGATTGCTGTGAGTGGGGTGAGCACGGGAACCGCGGTGACCATGGTGGACGAGGTCGACGTTCCCCCACCGCCTGATCCAGTAGAAGTTGATCCCGGCATACCGCCGGAGGAGTACTACCAGCCCGAAGAACGCCGTGAGTGGTGCTACGAGAGCGAGAACTGGCAGGAGAGCGAGGTCTCGATCATCGACATCAGCGACGAGGGCGGCGCCATTGCCCTGTATGCCACCTTCGAGCTGAAGGGTATGATCCAGGACCAGTTCAAGCAGCATTACGTCAAAAACGATGCTGGTGCTTTCTACTACGGGTTGACCATCAACCAGTTCAACAAGAGCTACTGGCAGGACGCCGGGCAGGAAACCTACGGCCATTGTGCGTACGAGAACGGCACCGAGAACGTCTTGCGCGCCGTGGATCTCACCAATGCCAAGGCTCCCAAGGTCGTTGATTCCCTCGCTATCGGCAAGGAACAGGAGACGGTCAAGGCCAGCCTGTTCCAAGGGGATGCCACCTTGTTCGCGATCACCTCGCGGACCATGGATCCTCTCTATGCGATCGACATCTCCGACCCCGCCGACCTGACCAAACTCAGCGAGATCGACGGACTGAACGGCCACATCAGCGTGTTCCGGCCCATCGAGGGCGGCGACTTCCTCTTGGCGGTCGGCACGGACACTTCAGGGACCTGCACCGGTTTCGAGGACCAGACCTGGTTCGACAGCCGGGTAGCGGTGTCGATCGTGGACGTGCGCAATCTCTCCAAGTTAGCCCTGGTCGATCGCGAGTGTCTGTACATCGAGGGGGCACGCGGTTCTTACAGCGCCGTGACCTGGAACTATGATCAGGCGCACAAGATGCTCGGCATCCACGACACCGCCAAGCTCAATCTCATCACCGTACCTGCCTCGTCCTGGATCGAGGGTGGACAGGACGCGAAGTACCCCTTCGGGCACCAGGCCTCGGTGGTCGGAGCGATGAGCTGGAACCTGACCCGCTACTTGACCGACCCGAGCTACAAAGACGTCCTGCTGAATCGCGGCAGCGTCCTGCACCCCATGGATGAGGTGCGGCGGACAACGATCTACGAGGCCGGCGGACTGCAGGTCGGACTCAACATCTCCGACACCTGGCTCAGCTTCACCGATTTCAGCGACCTCGAGGATCTCAAGCTGTATGGCACCTTGGAACTGACCGCCAACACGGTCGATGTCTTCGCCTTCGGCGACTACCTGGTCAAGCAGGTGGTCCACGGGGATTATTACATCGGCGCCTATAACGGCGAGATGCAGGGCAATGAGTTCAGGATCGTGCCCAAGGGGGCCGGTGCCGACGAGGCCGCGGCCGTGGCGAGTTTCTCCTCGGGGCCGCTCTCCAAGGTCGTGCAAGCCGGGAACCTGCTCCTCCTCTTCCGCAACTATTGGGACGAAGTCTACTATGACAAACCGTACTCCACACCGCCCAGTCCGGGTATCCCTATGCCGGTCGATGCGGTGGCCGTGCGCGAGGGGTATTTCCTTGCCCAAGAGAGCGATGAAGCCTTGAAGATCGATCCCTATGAGGGCAGTGAACGGACCGAGGTGGTGATTTACGACCTCTCGGACCCCAAGGCGCCGAAGAAACGCGGTACCACCACCTACAAGGGCTATCTGCCTTTCTACAACAACTACCTCTACGGAGGCTGGAACTACGGTTTCCGGGACGTCGGTCTTGTGCCCGAGGGCCAACCTCAGATCGCGATGGACATGGCGGTCTCAGCCCCAGCGGCAACCCCCACGGTCGCGACCAGAACAGGCCTCAAGACCATGGCCTACTGCTTGTATTGCGGCATCGACCAGTACTCGACCAGCAACTATGTGCTGCTCGACAAGAGCATGAACTTCCTGCTCAGCCGCTACATCAATATCTATTACGATCAGTATGGGTATGGAGAGAGCGGCAGTTCCGAGGGGTATGCAGGCACCGCCACTACGGTCGAAGCGGATATCGCGCCGACCCCGCAGACCAAGTTCCAGTATCGCGAGCCGAGCGAGACCTCGTACAACATCCTGGTGAGCCTGGACTTCTCGAACCCGGACAAGCCGAAGTTCCACGAGAGCAAACGCTTCCCGCAGGAATGGTTCGGGCTGGTAGCCGGGGCCGATGGGCATTCGCTCTACCTCCACAGCCAGGAGAAGTCGGACGAGAGCGAGATCGAGCAGCTCTCGTACTACCTCTATTACGTGAGGAAGATCGACGTGACGGATCCGGCCTCACCGGTGGTCGGCAAGCCGATCAACATCCCCGGCACCCTGAACAAGGTCTTCCTGGAGGATGATGAAGAACGCTTCCTGACGACGTGGTACCAGTATTACAAGTTGACCGCGAAAGCGGACTTCCTCGGCGAGTTGCCGTACTACAGCCAGCGTTCGATGCACCTCCTGCGGGTTGAGAACGACGAAGCCGAATTGCTCTCGTCCTTCTTGCTCAACGACTGGTACGTCAAGAGCATGGCCATCACTCCCGACAACCGCATCTTCCTCGTCACCCAAATGCCCTACTACCTCCTGGCCTATCACCTGGGTGACAATTACCAGTACCGGTCCTACGAGCACCTGACCATCTTGCAGGTCAAGGAAGACGGGATCATCGGCCGCTTCAATGACGACCTCAAGACCATGGGCGCGAGCATCATGACCGTCGAAGACGCGTCGATGTTCCTCAACCTCGAGGGCAACGGTGTCGTCGTGGTGGATGTTGCCAACCTCATGAACCCCGTGCCGCGCAAGTTCTTGCGCACCATGGGCTGGCTGAATTCCATTCTGGTGGAGAAGCAGTTCGCCTATATCCCGGCAGGCATGTACGGTCTGTACACCTTCGACCACAGCCTGCCCGAGCTTCTCGACCTCGCCGTCGTATCGAACGAATAATCCCAGATCCTGTCCCCGGGCAATCTCTCGTGGATCGCCCGGGGAGTTCTCCTTTGCCATTGACAACACCCCCGACCTCTGGATAATCGAAGCCGATCCGAACCACGGAAAAGGCGGGGAGAAGGCGATGCGAGGGAGGGAGGACGACTTCCAGCGCGATATCCGCAACCTGCCGAACATCCTGAGCATGGTCAGGATCGCGGTGATACCGCTGGTCCTGGTCCTGCTCTCCTGGGATCATCCCTTCCTCAATGCAGCCGCGGCCGGGCTCTATGCCCTCGGGACCGTGACCGACATGGCCGATGGGTACCTCGCCCGGGCGATGAACAAGACCACGACCCTGGGGAAGTTGCTCGATCCTCTTGCCGATAAACTCCTGGTCATCGCTTGTTTGATCATGCTGGTGGATCTGGACCGGGTGCCTGCCATCACCGTGGTGCTGATCCTATCGCGCGATTTCTTGGTCACCGGAGTCCGCGGTATCGCCTCGGCCGCGGGTCAGATCTTGCCGGCCAGCGGGTGGGGCAAGCTCAAGGCCTCGAGTTTCAACATCAGCATTTTTTGCCTGATCCTCGGGCACAACTACCAGGTTGGAGACACCCCGTTCCAGTTCTACGGGTTGATCTTCCTCTACCTGGGCCTCTTCTTCTCGCTCTGGTCCGCGTACTTGTACTTGCGCGTGTTCTATTACGAAACCTTGCGCCAGAAGCGGGGTTGAACTCGGTTCAGGGTTGGAAATCTATGAACGAAACCATGGCCAGGACCATCACAGCCCTGCGTCGCAATGGGTTCACGGTGCAGCCTTGCGCAACTCGCCAGGAGGCCTTGGCCTGGTGTCTTGGGCTCTTGCGCCAAGCCCCTTCGATCAGTCGGGGAGGTTCCGTCAGCTGCGAGGAACTCGGTCTCTTCGAAGCTATTGCAGCCGAGGGTTTGCCCTTCCAGGACTACAAGCTCCCCGAAGACCGGAAGCGCTCGTTATTGGTCCATACCTATGTCACCAGCAGTAATGCCGTGACCGAAGAGGGAGAACTGGTCAATATCGATGGCGCGGGTAACCGGGTCGCCGCCTTGTCGTTCGGTCCTGAGAGGGTCCTGGTCGTCGTCGGTCGGAACAAGCTCGTCCCCGATCGGGCGGCAGCCCTGGAACGCATCCGTGCGGTCGCCGCGCCACGTAATACCGCACGGCTCGGGAAAAGGACGCCCTGCGTGAAAACAGGCCATTGCATGGATTGCACCTCGCCGGACCGGATCTGTCGGGTCCTGCATGTGACCATGCGTCCACCGGAGGGGCGCATCGTGGTGGTCCTGGTCGACGAAGATCTAGGATACTGACCGCGCGGCCGTTCAGTCTTGGCCGGAGGAGCGTTGGGTGGTCAAAGACTCGGCTCGGTCCAAGCGTACGTGAATGCGTTCGAGGAGACCTTGCACCTCCGGTGAAGGCTCGAGGTGCGGGCCGAGAGCGTCGAGCTCGTGGCGCAGTTCGATCAGCTCGGCCTTGAGGTGGGCGCGGAGACCGTGCAGGGCGAGCACCTCCTTGCTGCGCTGCTCGTCCCTCGCTCGACGTTGTTCCCTCTCGAGCACCGCGGCCTGCAAGGCATTGTTCACTGTATTGACAATGATCTGTTTGTTGAACGGCTTCATGATGAAGTCATGGGCGCCATTGCGGAACACTTCGATCGCCTTGTCCAGGGTCGCATAACCCGTCGTCAGAATGGTCCTGGTCGGGCGGTCGTTATCCTTGATCCAAGCGATCAACTCACCCCCGGTGAGATGGGGAATGGAGTAATCGGTGATCAGGAGGGCGTAGTCGTCCTCTTCGAGCAAGTGCTGGGCTTCTCTGCCATCGGTGGCGATGCGGACCTCCAGGGCCATGGACGAGAGGAAACGTGCCAGGAGTTCGGCGATGGCGCGTTCATCGTCGACGATGAGGACTTTTGCTGCTGTGGTGACTGGTTGCATGCGAACTCCGCGTGATCGGCAATCGTTCCTATCCTAGCTCGATTTGCTCCTGAGCTCAATGGCTTTGGCGTACTCGGTACACCCTGAACCCGGGTGGCCTGTGGAACTCTCGACCGAAGGCCTGCCCTTTCGGCAGGCTGAAGTCACAGTCTGCCAAGATAGTACTGGTGTTGCACTCCCATGAACTGACGGGACATCTTGAGGAACGAGGGGCGCAGGCGGAATTCGAGATCGGCGAAGGCTCGTTCGCTCAGCAGTACTTCTCCATTGCGGGCGAAGTCCCGCACCAAGTGTCCCGCCGTAGTCATTTCTTCTCCGATGATACCATCGATCGGTGAGACCAGGACCCGTCCATGGCCAATGGCGAAGCGAAGTCCGAGCGGGGTGGTGGCCTCGGTCGTGGAGTTCGTACGGAGGATCGTGTTGGCGGCGGTGATCGCCTCAAAGGCTTTGGTGACCGAAGCGAAAGCCCCCTGGAAGCCGCTCTCGGTGGTGTGCATTTCCTTGCAGGAGAAATGTTCGCAAATCGACATCAAGGTAGTGCGGAGGGCGACGAGTTGGCCCAAGTAGCTCGTCAGCCCCAGCTCTCGGGTATCTTCGCGCAAGTTTTCGAGGTCGAGCACGACGACGGCGCAGGTCTGACCGAAAGAATCCCACAGGTCACGGTGCATCGTCGGTAGATCGACGTTGCGTTCGAGCAGGAGGTTGACGAAATCGTAGAGGGATTCGTAGCGCTGCATGCTTCTCGACTTCGGTGATGATCCGCTCGTACGAGAGGACGAACAATTACCATAAGGGGAAACGGCTCTTGTGTCACGAAGAATATGACCTTCCCGGTAACCATTCAGTCTTGGGGGGATTGCTGATAGTTCCTGTAACCTCGTAAGGGTGGCGCCGACGGGGGACCCCCGCCACGCGCAAGGATGAGCATGGTGGGGGTGTGAGGCGACAGGACCCCTCGCCCCCCCCAAGACTGAACTCATACCCTTCCCGGTATGCCTTCAGTAAAGTTCAGTTTTGGGTGAATTGCACGTAAGTGATCACTCCATCGCCGGGGTGGCACCGACGGGGGTCCCCCACCACGCGGAAGGATGAGCATGGTGGGGGCGACCGCATGGATGCGGACCTCCAAGCGACGCGCAGGATGCAGCGGCGTCGGTGTGAGAGGTGA
>Ga0156395_1016_pt2 | contig 18698 bp, 12 predicted proteins | sample RifOxyA3_FD_108039 | JGI IMG/M metagenome (GOLD analysis project Ga0156395, IMG submission 108039) | Deltaproteobacteria bacterium RIFOXYA12_FULL_61_11 | reverse complement strand
TGTATGTCGAAACCGATCGCGTCGCGCTCGCCGCCGGAGAACCCGAGGCCGGAAACTTCCTCACCCTGTGTGCCTTCCTTCGAGGGCCCTGGACGGCTGACACGCTCCGCTCCGCGGCCGACGGACTCGCCCGACGCCACCCCCTCCTACAGGCAAGACTTTCGGGGGCAGGCGAAGGACTTCGCTTCGTTGCGAGCACCTCTCCCCTCCCCTTCCGTTACCTCGAGGTCGAAACAATCAGCGACACCGTCGGACCCCTCGAACACGAATTCCTGACCACCCCCTGGAGCCTCGACGGCCCCCTCTGCTCGCTCTTCGCGCTCAGCAGTCCAAGCAGCACGAAACTCTTCCTTCGCTGGCACCACGCCGTGGGGGATCGCGTCAGTCTGCACCTCGTGTTCGAGGATTTCCTGCGCCTCTGCCGCGGCGAACCCCCCGCTCCCGCACCACTCCTCCCGCGCGATCCCCGCCTCCTCTTCGCCGGGGACTTGCCCGCCGGCCCCCTCCATTCAGGAGTTCGCCGACCCGCAGCCCTGATCGGCCGTCTCGGAGCAAGCAAAGGGACGGTGCTGCGAGACCTCGGTCCCCTGCCCCGCTCAGCCCTGGTAGCGCCCCCCGGCTCCTCCATGACCATGCGACTGGCAGCCCTGCTGGTGGATACCCTCTTCTCCTTCTCGGACCAGCATGGCGTTCCCGCCGACTTCCTGCGCGTGCATCTACCGATAGACCTGCGCCGGTATCTCGGCCCCGGACCGGCGTTGGGCAATCTGATCTCGTGGACCTTCCTCGAGGCGACCAGGGAGGATCTGACCGAACTTGACGCCTTGCCCGGACGCTGGGACCGGCAGCTCCGCGAGCTCTTGGCCGACCGCAGGAATGCGCTCGCGCCCTTGACAGAACCCTACCACCTCGACGCCTCGGCGGAACGCAGCGCCCATCTCCAGGCCCTGCTTGCCAAGAACCGTTTTTTCTACAGCCTCGTGCTCTCCTCCTCCTTCCATGATTGGCACGGAAGCGGGAGGTTCTCCGACCTGCTCTGCGAAGCCCAACCCTACCTACTGCCCCCGCCGAACCTCATGGTCCCCCATGTCGCGGTGGTGTCGGGTCCCGAACAGGTACGGATCGTAGTGCGTTTCCCGGGTTCCCGCTTCCATCCATTTGAAGCCGATGCTGTCTGCAACGGCTTGCTCCGCCGCCTGCTCCAGCGCCGAACTCCCGAGAAGGAGGAGCACACGCTCCCTCCCCCCTCCGGCCACCCTGTAGGACGACCCGTACCACACCCTGCGGCAGGCCGCGGAACCCCCCCACCATCCCCCCCTCCCGGAAGGACTAACCTCGAGGAAATCCGTACGTTTCTCCGGGCATTCTTCGCGGAAACCCTGCGCATACCCAAAGAACGCATTGATCCTAATCGTAATTTTACTGAATACGGGGTCGACTCGGTGCTCCTCGTGGACCTTGCCGCCAAACTCGAGGCCAAGGTCGGCGTCTTACCCGCGACCTTGTTCTTCGATCATGCCAGTATCGAGCAGCTCGCGCGCTATTTCGTCGAACATCACGCCACGGCCTTCCTCCGGGAGGACCGGCAACCATCAGTGGTTCCCACTCCAGCTTCACTCCTCCCCAAGGGGTTGCTCACCCTGCGCAAGGGTGGTGGCGAAGGTACTATGGCCGTCCTCCACACCGCAACCGGCGACGTGACCTGGGCCATCCCCTTGGCCACCAGAATGCCTCCCGGTAGAACGATTTTGGCATTGTCCCCTGACCTCGCGGGAGAACCCAAACCCTCGTCCCTCGAGGGCTTCGCTCGCGCCTATCTCGTGCGGCTCAAGGCCGAGGGACCATCTCGACCGCTGAACCTGTGCGGGTATTCGTACGGTGGTCTCTTGGCCCTCGAGATGGGGCGCCTCGCTCCGACCGAGGGGTTGGAGGTCGAAGCGGTCCATCTACTCGACACCTATGCCCCGGGCAGTCGGATGCAACAGCGCATCCAGGCCCTGCAAGCCGACGAGGCCTTCTTCGTCCTCTCTATCGCCCGTAACCATGCGGCAACCTGGCACCTGCGCGAGGAGCCCTCCTACGCCGCGCTCCAGGCTCTGCCGGACAGCGCGGCCAGGTTGGCCTACCTCGCCGCTTGGTGTCTGGGGCACGGTGAGCCGCCCTACGATCTACCCCGGTTACTCGCCTATTTCGAACGGCTCGTGACCATCACGGCCGCACAGGTACAAGCCCTTCAGCGCTATGCACCTGCAATGTTCCCGGCGACGTTGGACGTAAGGCTGATCCGATGCACCCGGCCCGCGGACTACGCAGTACCGCGACCAGAACTGGCGGTGTTGCCCTCGGACCTGGAAGCATTGAACGGTTGGGACACCTTCTTCAACCGCCCACCTACCGTGTTCGAAATCGCTTGCTCCCATCTCGAGTTGATCCTCCCCGCGCACGCGGCGAGGGTGGCTGAACTGCTCACAAGGGATTGAGGCCTGTCAAGGTTGGTCGGGAGTAACGCCATGGGGTATTACATCCATGGTATCAAAGGCTTTCAACGATGGGAAGGGACTTTTGTCTCCCCATCTTCAATGCCTCAATCGAAAAAATAATCTTGGTGGGTCTTGCAAAAACATCCGGTATAGGGTATTCCTCAAATATACCTCAATATTGAGGGAGAACCTGCATGCGCATTGAAGCCACCATCCCCGACAACCGAGCAACCGCTCTTGTACAGTTGGCGGCCGAGCTTCAGTTGAGCAGAAGTCAGCTTATCGATGAGGCTCTCGCGCTCTTCGTCAAGGCCGTTCTCGAGGTACGGCGCGGTCGTCGCTTGGTCATGCTCGACCCCTCCACGTTGCAACCCACTTGCGAGCTTGCCACGCCAACGCTTGCAGCACTTGAATGGGCACAGAGGCCAGTGAATCTGGAATTACCAGATTCCGCAATCGAGGATATGAAAAAACTCATGAATACCGCGCCAGCCCCGAATACACGGCTGCGTGAGGCAGCCAAACGCACGAGGCAATGAGCGACTTCCCCTTTCTTACGTCAACGATCGAGCCAGGAGATGCGGTAGCGGGATTTTCCTGCGGCATACACCCACTCGACGAATACTTTTCTCGACACGCCATATCAAATGAAGCTGCTGGTATTGGCAGAACCTATGTCTTCCGCCGACGAAATGAAGATGACCCGTCGTTGCCGGTGATTCTCGGCTATTACACCTTGAGCATGGCACTTGCCGAAACAGCAAAAGTCGCACAGGTGATTGAAGGAAAGTTGCCGAAGTACCCGATGCCCGTTGCGCTCCTGGGCCGTCTTGCGATCGACAAGCGCGCTCAGGGCCGAAGATACGGTGAACTACTGCTCCTTGATGCCCTGAAACGCATCCTGGATGCTTCGATGATCCTCGGCTGCACCGGAATCATAGTTGACGCCAAGGATGAAAGTGCTGAGCGCTTCTATACACGCTATGGTTTCGTCACCATTACCCGAGACCAGTGGCCACGGCGACAGTTCTTGCCAATAGCAACAGTGCGGACTGCGTTTGAGGAACGAGAGACACTATAACAATACCTTGATACTCGCCGTCCTGTCCGCATCATTTGCCGCTCTGAACCGCACCCGCAGGAGCGAGATACCGCCCACCCCTGAGAAAATGGCGCACCACGGTCTTCCTCGCGCATTGCCGAAAAGAAGGCCAAGAATAATCCCTCCCCCGTCAGGCTTCGCGAAGTCGATTCGATCCTTCGAAGTCCAACCTAAGATTCCACCTCTCGCGAGGAAATGAACGGCAAGAGAGTACTCAGGAACGCAGGAACATCTCGTGCCAGTTGGCCTCGGCGCCGAGCTTCTGGAAGAGGTTGACCAGTCCGCCGAAGACCCGCTGCACGAAGAGCAAGTCTTTGGGCAGCACGATCTTGGTCTTGCTCTCCAGTTCCTTCATTACCTTGAAGATCTCGGTGTTGTAATCGGTGTGTACCCGGAAGGAGTACACCTCGTCCCTGGCGAAAGGCCTGCCGAGAGCGACCATGAAGCGGCGTTGCAGTTCGCGGTGTTCGTTCGACTGCTCGAGCATACCCAATCGCACCATATGCTCGAGGAAGACCTCGAAGTCCTCGTTGAAAGCGGCCACCATGGCCTTCCTGTAATGTTCCACGACTTCTTCTGACAGCTCTTTGGTGCAGCCGAAATCGAGGTACGTCACCCGGCCGTCATAACGGACGAGGAAATTCCCATAGTGCGGATCGGCATGAATGAAGCGAAAGGTGAAGAGCTGGCGCAGGAACAGCTCGAACATGGTCGAGGCGACCTGGTTGCGCAGCGCCTGGGGTACATCCTGTTCGATGAACTCTCGGAGATGGGTTCCTTCGACGAACTCGGTGGTCAACACCACCTCGCTGCTGTACTCGGGGTAGAAGCGGGGCACATACATCGACGTTTCCCCCGCGAAGAGCTCGCGGAAGCGCTGTAGGTTGCGTCCCTCCTGGACATAGTCGGCCTCTTCCCTGAGCTTGGTCTGGAACTCCTCGAGCAGGTCTTCGATCGCCTGCCGGTCCTGGTTGCGGCCCTGCAACTTGAAGATCAGACCGACCACCCGGCGGATATTCTTGAGATCGTTCTCGATGATCGTTCGCGACTCTGGATACTGCACTTTGACCGCAACCTGGGCTCCTCCCCGGAGCCGCGCTCGATACACCTGTCCGAGCGAGGCCGCTGAGATGGGCAGTTCATCGAAGGCCTCGAACAATTCGCGAACACCCTTTCCAAGACTGTTCCTCACCACCTCGTCGACCACCGCGTAAGGGATGGGGGGACTGTCGGTCTGCAGCCGAGCCAGCACCGCGGTCACCTCGGAGGGAAGAAGGCCAAACTCCGAACCGCTGATGGAGAGCATCTGGCCCACCTTCATCGCGAAGCCCTTCAGCTCGCCGAGCGTATGGACGATGTGTTTGGCGTTGGTGAGATTTCCCCTCCGCTCACTTTCTTTCGCCGCCTCACCGGACTGGAAGAGAGCCCTGCCTTTGCCCAGCAGGAGGTTCGTGGAGACCCGCGTCGAGAGCCCGGTCAGGGCCATGAAGCGGGAAAATTTACTGGTCTTGATCGCCTGAGCCATGCAACCTCCTCAACCTTCACCAACGGAACCAGTCGTACACCGATCGCTCTCCCTGACGATGCAGGAGGGATCGAGCATGCAACGGCAAGTAGCCCGCGAGGTAGCGCAGGGCCAAGCCGAAGGAGAGCTTCCCTCCTCTGGGGAACAGCCTTGCCAGGAAGCCGGAGGTCAGGTAGTAGCGCAAGAGCTCCTTACGCCGGATGGCCTCGAGCTGATCAATACTGAGGTGGAGAGTATCCATGACCGCGGTCTGAGTGTCGTAATAACTCAGGTCTTTGATCCTGATCAGACCCAACCCCTCTACCTGGCGTTTGAGACGTGTGCCCGGCAAAGGGGTGAGGAAGAAGGGGAAGGGCGTGGTGCCGAGCTGTTGCATAATCTGGAACTGGTAGCGAATCCTTTGCTCATCATCTTCGGGTACGCCGATGATCAGGAAGGAGACGTGGATGAGACCGGCTTGGTTGAGGATCTCCACGGTGCGCCGGTGCAGGTCCGGTGCGCTCCAGGACTTATTGAAGAAAACCAAGTTTTTGCTCAGGACGCTCTCCGCGCCCACACCGACCGCGAGGAATCCCGCGTCCCTGGCTAAGGGGATCAACTCAGGTCGACGAACCACGGATTCGGTGGATACACCGGCCATGAGATGCATACCGTTGAGCTTGTGGTCCAGGATCGCGAGACACAAGCGTTCGAAGTAGTCGGGATCCTCGAGAACGTTCTCGTCGGTGAAAATGTAGGAACGCCCTCCAAGGCGCTGTACGGCTTTCATGTCCTCGATGACCCGCTCGACCGGGAAACGCAGGATCACCCCCCGGTTCATGACCAAATTGGTGCAATAGCTGCAAGCATGGGGACAGCCCCGGGTGGCCTCGCCCTGATGGGAGGTGAAATAGCGGCGCATGATCGGCCGCATGCGCTCGAGGTTGAGATAGGCATCGCGTTTCGGTGGATGCAGCACGGCTCCGGCCTCGGGTTTTCGCCAGGCATTGCGTACGAAACGATCACCGTCCCTGAAAAGTAGGCCCGGAATGGTCGAGAGCTCACCCTCGCCGTCCAGCGCATCGCACAGTTCGGTAAGGGTTGCCTCCCCCTGACCGTAGATCAGGAAGTCGAAGGCGCGATAATCCTCGTCGGGCAACCCTTCCTCAACAACACCAGTGAGATGCCAACCTCCGAGCACGGTTTTCACCCTCGGGAACGCTGCCTTGACGAACGTTGCAATACGTTGAGCTGCGGCAAACTGGTAGGACATGGCCCCCAGGGCAACCAGATCGGGACGGAAGTCTTGGATCGCTTCCCTCAGAAGGGCAAGGGCGGATCGTCGGGTGGCGAGCAGGTCCATGAACAGGTCATAGATCGTGGCCTGGTGCTCTCCCAGGTTCGAGACCAGGGACAGGAGAGACATGTCGAGATAGGGAGGGAATGACGGTTTGCGCGGATTGACGACCAGCATTACCCTCATTGTACTTGCACTCCTTCTCGACGTAGTCGAGGTTCCGATATCACCAACGAAACCAGTCGTACATCGCCTGATGTCCCTCACTGCGCATGAAGGCGCGGGCATACAGAGGGAGGTAGGCGGACAGGTAGCGCAGGGCCAACAGGTTCGAATAATCCCCGCGAACGGGCATCAATCTCTTGAATACATTAGAGGTCAAATAGAAGCGGAGAAGCTCCCGGGTGCGCAACCCTTCGAGCTGCTCCGGCTCGAGATAGCGCGTGGCCATGATCGGGGTCAGACAATCGTAGAGCCGGTAATCGCGCACGCGGATCAAACCGGATTGTTCGGCCTGGCGCTTGAAAGGAGTGCCGGGAAGCGGCGTCAGGAAGAGCGGGAAGGGGTTCGTGCGCATGCGTTGCATGGCCCTGAACTGGTGTTTGATCAGGGCCGCGTCGTCATCAGGAGCCCCGAGGATAAGGAAGGAGCCGTGCAGAATACCTGCAGCATTGATGAGCTCGACGGCTTGGCGGTGAAGCTCCGGTGCACTCCAGCTCTTGTTGAACAAGGCGAGGTTCTTCTTCGAGAGGCTCTCAGCGCCCACGCCGAAGACGGTAAACCCCGCCTCCTTGGCGAGCTTCATGAGCTCGGGGCGGCGTACCACCGAAATGGTGGACACCAGGGTCATGAGATTTAAATCGTTAAGTCTATTTGCAATAATTGCATTGCAGAGCTGCTCGAAATAGTCGGTGTCCTGGGTCGTATTCTCGTCGGAAAAGGCAAAACTCCTCCCGCCGAGGAACTTGACGAACTTCATATCCTCGATCACGCGCTCGACCGGAGACTTCCTGACGACCCCCCTGTTCATCAAGGCGTTGGAGCAGAACGCACAGGCATGGGGACATCCACGGATGGCCTCACCCTGGTGAGAGGTGAAGAACCGGCGCAGAATGGGGACCATTCGGTCGAAATTCAAGTAGGCATCGCGTTGGGGCAAGGCCAGAGTGTCGAGGTCGTTCGGGGTACGCCAGGCATTCTTGACGAAGGTCCCCTCGGCGCGGAAGAACAGTCCGGGGATGCCCGAGAAATCCTCAGCCCCACCTTCCAGGGCATCGCACAACTCGGTCAAGGTTGTTTCGCCCTGGCCGTAGATCAGGAAATCGAAGTCCCCAAATTCTTCTCCGGGCGGCCCCTCTTCGACCGCACCGGTGACGTGCCAGCCTCCGAGAACGGTGACCACCTGGGGAAATTCGGCTTTGACGAAGGCGGCGATACGCTGAGCGGCCGCGAATTGGTACGTCATGCCCCCGATCGCCACCACCCGCGGTGCAAACCGGACCAGGGCCTCCCTCAGCAGGTCACTGACTGATCTGCCGGTCACCAAGAGGTCCATGAACAGATCATAGATCCTCCCGCGGTGGCTGCCGAGGTTGGAAACGAGAGAGAGGTAGGACATATCCACGACCGGAGGAAAGACCGGTTTGCGCGGATTGACGACCAGCAGAACGTTCATGGCCGGCAGTTGCTCCTCATGGATGGTGTCCGAAGCGCTTCACAGGCTGGCGAAGAAATTCTGGCAGAGCTTCTCGATCAGCTTCCGCAACAGGAAATCGGGTAAGGGGAAGGAGAAAGTCGGAAAAATGCTAATGAAGATCCCCCTCGTGGCGGATTCTCCCAATGCTTTGAAATAATAAACGTCGTTCTTGACGAGATTGCGATCTCGAATATTGAGGATGAGATAGAACTCTTCGGGCGAAACCTCGTGCAACCCGAGTTCCAGGTCTGCTTCGATGCGGTAGTTGAGAATCTTGTAACCGAACCGGTAGAGCTTGCGAGCCGGATCATACGTGAACTCGCCCTTCCCCAGGAGGAGATTGCTGTGACAATGGTCGATCACCCGGCTGGGAGAACTGAATATTTCTTTGATCCTGGCCAAGGACGAGGTGCAACGATAGGAATACACAGCCAGGAGATCCCGCGCGACCTTATCGAGTACGACCTGTTGATCCTCGAAGGAGGGGTCATTGTCGAACCAGCGCTGGAGATGACCTTCGAGAAAATGGACGCTCCGCTCCTGGAGATGCATCCCCCGCAGGGTCGCCTCATCAAGCTTGTCCTGGAGTTGATGCACGACGTGAACTTCCCCAGCCCGTCAAATGGCCGCGTATGTTGTACGATAGGTCGGCAAAAGGCAAGAAATCCTTCGCCTTGATCCTAGGCAGCGTTCTCGAGCAAACAACTGGTACTACTTCCAGGAGACCTGGTCGATGCGCTTCGTAGGTGTGCGAATGAGTTTCAACAGGAGGCGCAGCCAACGCCGATCGAGCCTCACGCTGAAATCGCTGTTGAGGTAATAGATCGGGGTGAACATCTGGAGGAACTGGATGAGCACCAGGGGAAGTCGCCGGCGCCAGACTTCCCGGGCAAGGTTCTTGAGGTACCGCGGCCGAAAGTAGTATCTGACCAGCTCTTCGTTGCGCAGCCGGGAAACCTCTTTCCTGCTCAGGTAGCGGGTCCTCAGCACCGGGGTGATCCCGTTGTAATGGTCATACTCGAGATCTTCGACCAACCCCTCCTCGAGTACCTGTTTGCGCAACCTTGTCCCTGGGAAAGGGGTGAGCACCGCCGGGGAGATCATAACGTTGAGATCGATCGAGGCAAGGGTCCGGAAGGGGAGGCGGAGGTCGTCGACCTGATCCTCGGGACTGCCGAGGATGAAGGAGACCAAGGGATAGACGCGCCGCTTGCGCAGCAGCTCCAAGGCTTCGAGATTCGTGTCCCCGGAGATCCATTGTTTATTGAAATACGCCAACTTAGCTTTTGTGAAGCTCTCGATGCCGATCAAGGGGATAATCCCGAACCGTTCGAGCACATCGATGATTTCAGGATGCCGTACTAATTGCCTTGTCGAGGTGTACAGGGCGAAGTGCATCTGATGCACTCGGGCCTGCTCGATCTCCAACCACAGCTTTTGGAAGTGTTCAAGATCGTTGGTCATATTCTCATCGGTGAACAGAATGTGGCGGGCTCCGAGCTCGCGCAACTGCGTAAGATCAGCCAGGGTGCGTTCGATCGGAAAGGTTCGCAACTTGCTGCCGTAGATGGCCGGTGAGCAACAGAAGGAACAATTATAGAGACAACCGCGGGTGGTCTCGACGCAATGGATGAAATACGCTCTCCGTTTGAAAAAGCGCTGTCCGCCCTCCTTATAATAGGCTTGCCGCGACGGCACGGCCAAGGTCGAGAGTTCCTGCAAACCACGTTCAGCGGTTCGTTGAAAAGTCTCACCTTGCCGGAAGGCTATGCCCGGAACCTTCGAGAAGTCCCTATCGCCCGCTGCAACCAGGTCACAGACCTCACGCAAGCGATGCTCGCCCTCACCATAGATCAAAACATCGAAGGGCAGGAAACTACCCGGGTTCTCCAACCCATCGGCCAAGCAACCCGACACGTGCCAACCGCCTGCGACAAGCAGGATCGAGGGATAATTCGTTCGGAGGAATTCGGCGATACGCCGGGTCACGCTGAACTGACAAGACATCCCGCCAAGAGCGATTATCTGGGGACGGACCGTCTCGACCGCCTCTCGAACCGCCTTGAACACCGGTTTGTCCGAGTAATACAGATCGAGCATGACTCCTTCGTGCGGGCCGAGGTTGCCGACCAGGGTCGGTATCGCCAACTCCAATACCTGGGGTAATTCGCGTACCGGGCTGAGTAAAAACAGAACTTTCATCCTCAATAACCTCATCGAAGAACCACGTACCCCGCATGGGGAGGGGGTGGAAGGGGACCGAGTATAGGTGAGCCCTCCCCTTGGTGCAAGGAAGCAATGAAACACCAAGAAGTGGGTCTTTGAGGGAAAGGCCGTGTGTGTGGCCTCGCCCTCCAAGGTGGACCTTACCCACCATAGTGTGGTACTCCCCTCTGGCCGTTGTTAGCCCCAGGTCCGAACTACTGGAAGACCTAAGGGGACCAGGCGGCAGGGTTCCCCTCTCCCGCGGTGCCCGGTGATGAACACGTTCCTCGAGCTGTTCCTGCACAACAAGAAACTGACCAATCTCGTCTTCTTTGCCGTCCTGCTCTACGGTTTCTATACTCTTTCGATCTCCCGCCGTGAGATCATGGGACATCTGCAATTCGACTTCGCGCAAATCGTGACCGCATATCCTGGGGCAACCCAGAAGGACGTGGAAAAATCCCTCACCAACCCTATCGAAGAACGGCTCCGCGAACTCGAGCGAATCGACCGCATCGTCTCCACGTCGACCGAGGGGCTCTCGCTCGTGACGGTCTTTTTCCCAGTTGACCTATCCCCCGCAGCTAAAGACAAGAAAATCATCGAGATTCGAGGCATCCTTGACAACCTCCGGGATCTGCCGCGCGAGTCGGGACGGCCTATGCTCAAGGAGTTCTCGACCGACAACCTGCCGATCTACGAGGTAGGATTGACCTCGGAGAGCGAAGATCGCGAAGCTCTCGAACGCACGGCCGAAGCCCTCAAGCAACGCCTGCGCTACATCGACCGCATCGGATACATCGGCGTAGAGGGCTCGCGCGAGCGTGAGATCCACATACAGCTCGAGAGCCAGAAACTATTGGAGTACCAGCTCTCCTTAGCCCAGGTCACCGCCGCTATCCAGCTCAATAATGTCAGGATCGGAGGTGGAACTACCAGCGCCTACAAGGATAAAGTCGATATCTACACTCTCGGGAATCTCAAAGACCGACGAGATATTGAGCGCCTGATCGTCCGTTCCAATCTCCAAGGGCGCCATGTTCGGCTTGCCGATCTCGGCACGGTGAGCTACCAGTGGAGCCCCGAAGACATACGGCTACGCCTCAACGGCCGTACGGGCATCTCCCTGATCATTACCAAGTCGAAAGACGCGGATGTCATCCGTACCGTGGACAAGCTGAAGGAAATCGTCTCGGCCTTCGAAAAAGACCTCCCGGAGGACCTCGACCTACACCACCTCTTCGACCTGTCCTCAAACCTCAAGAAGAACCTCGGAGCAACGGCCACGAACGCGGCCATCGGCTTCCTGCTGCTCTTTCTCACCCTGGCCTTGTTCCTCAACTTCACGACTGCCTGGTGGACCTCGACCGGCTTCCTCTTCACGTTAGCGGCCCTGTTCGCCCTCTTGCCGGCCTTCGATCTGACCATCAATATGATGGTACTACTCGCGCTCATCATCGTCGTCGGCATGCTCGCGGACGACAGCATGATCATCGCCGAGCACCTCTATACGCATCGCAAGGCAGGTCTCCGCGGGATCGAGTCCGCCAAACTCACGCTCAAAGAGCTGCTCCTCCCGGTCACGGCCTCCATCTCGACCACCATCATTGCCTTCCTCCCGTACCTGTTCGTTCCCGGCGCCGTGGGCTCCATGTTCAGGCCCATCCCGATCGTGATCACCCTCGCACTCTTGATTTCCCTGTTCGAGGCCTTCTTCATCCTCACCTCGCATCTAGCCCACTCCCGGCTACGTCCCGGAAAGTCCTTCCAGGAAGTGCTTTTTGGGTTTCTGATCCAGCGCCCCTATGAAGCGCTCGTTCCTTTCGTGCTCCGGCACCGATACCTCGCCCTACTCGGCTTCCTCGGTATCCTCGGAACCAGCCTCTGGATCGGTTACCAACGCCTCGAGGTAGTCTTCAACCCGCGGGAGATCCTCGAGAACTTCGATATCATCGTCGAGACCGACCTCGGAGATTCCCTCGACGCTACGACCGAGAAGGTGGCTCTGATCGAGCAGGCTCTTCTTGGATTCGATAGTAAATACAAAGCACTGCGGTCTTTTACCACCAAGATCGGACACCACGACCGGGATGCCTTCGGCAAGGTCGGCAGCCGTCGCGACAACTGGGCCATCATCAAGGTCCACCTCAAGGAACCCCATGCCCGCGAGCATTCCACGCCCTTCCTCGTAGCCAGGGTCGAGGAGCTCCTCGAACCATTCAAAACCGGGGGCATGTTCCCCTTGCTCTATCTCAAAGACCAGAACCTCGGTCCCGACTTCGGTATGTCCCTCAACGTCAGGGTTATCGGAGGGACGTTGGAGGAACGCACCGCCGTAATCGGGGACCTCACCACGGTCCTCGAGAACCGCAAAGGCTATAAATATCATGTCACCGACACCCACAGCGGCAAACAGCAGATCGGCATCGTGCTCGACGAGGGAAATCTCTCGCGCTTCGGCCTGACGAGCAGCCACATCGCTCATCTGGTCCGCGCGATCTACATGGGAGACATTGTCACCACCATCCGCGAGGGCGGCGAGAGTATCGGCGTCAGGCTCTTGATGGATCGTCCCTTGCGCGATGATTACACTCGACTCGACGACGCGGTCATCCTGAACGACCTGGGCCAACTCATCAGACTCAAACACCTCATTTCGTTCGAACCCCAACGAGGAGGCGAGGACCTGCACCACTACAATGGCGATCCCTGCTCCACGGTCGGTTTCGAGTTGGATCTCGATCTGCTCAATCCATTGCTAGCTAAAAAACATCTGCTCGAGCGCTTCGCGCAACTCCGTGAGGATCATCCAGATCTGCAGATTCTCTTCGAGGGGGAGATCGCGGAGCAGCAGAAACTCATGGGGTCGATGCAAATCATAGGGTTGGTTGCAATTCTTTTGATCTATACCATCATGGTACTGCTCTTCGACAGCTTTTTCATACCCTTGCTCATCTCCAGTATCATACCCTTCGGCCTCGTGGGGGTGATCTACGGTTTCCTCCTTAAAGGTATACCACTTTCCATGTTCGGGATGATGGGCATCGTCGGACTGAGTGGCATCGTGGTCAACGATGCCATCGTCATGATTGACGCCCTGCGCAACAAGCTCCCCCCCGGGCGACCGGTGCCCAACCTCGCAGAGAGGCTGGCTGAGGTTTCCAGCACCAGGGTGCGTGCCGTGGTCCTCACCACCGTAACCACGGTCGCGGGCATGCTCCCGACTATTCTCGAAATCGGAGGGAAGGACTTCGTCATCCTGCCGATGTGCTTGGCCGTGGGCAGTGGTTTGTTCTTCGCAACCCTGGTGACCCTCTTCTTCACGCCCGCGCTCTACGGGGCCTACCACGACCTGAGTTGCCTGTTCCGGCGCAGGATCGGAGAACCCCTGGCCGAGGTCACCGGGGTGACCTTCCGCCGGATGACCGGGGGCGATTCTGCGCGTCCTCCTTCCAGGACGAACTCTCCCCTACCTTCCGACCCCTCACCCGACCTCGAGGACGAAGACCTGATCGACCTCACCGAGATCGATCCAACCAAGTCCCGCCCGGCCCGAGGCAAGCATCCCCCAACCGACCCACCTCAGGCTATCCCCAAGGACTCCGACCGGACCAAGTTACTACCAAAACTCCGCCGCTGAGGATCCTTCCGAGGCTCCTTTCCCGCTCGACATGCCACAACCAGCGGGCTAGGGTGTGCAATCATCTCGATCGTCCACGAGAAGTCCTGGAGGAAGAAAACACCATCATGCTCAAGGTCCTGTTCGTCGAAAACCCGATTAAGATCAGCACGAAGAATTTCTACCTCGCCAACAGCACCATGACCTCTCTCGCTGCCAGCATTGCGCCGCACAAGGGTCTGGTGTATGAGGTCCTGCTCGACGCAGCCCTGCGCAAGCGCTCGTTGTTGGAATTGATCGCCGAGGCTGTCGAACGGTACGAGATCGACCTAGTCGCGCTCAACGGCATGGCCTGTCAGTTCGAAGCGACCGCCCATATCGCCCGCTATCTCAAATTCCGTCATCCCAGCCTCCCTATTGTGGTCGGCGGCTGGCACGTCTCGGGGCTGCTCGTCGAGGGTACTCTGGACCCACGCACCTTGCGCAATATCGATTTCGCCATCTATGGGGAAGGGGAGCAAGCGCTCAAAGCCTTGTGCGACGCCCTCGAGGCTGGCGTCACCGACTTCTCCACCGTGCCCAACCTCATCGTCAACCGCGGTCGCGAACTGCAGATCAACCCGAAGGCCGAGTACACGTCCTTCGACCGCCTGCCTCCTCCGGCGCGAGAAGCCTACCTCCACCCCGAACAAATCTACGGGCGGCGGTTCGGTCTGACGGTCCACGGCCTCGAGACCTCACGCGGATGCCAATACGACTGCGCCTTCTGCTGCACCAAGACCATCAACGAACACAGCTACCGCACCTTCCCCCTCGAACGGATCCTCGCAGACCTCGAACAACTCTCCTGGCGCGGGGCGAAACAGATCCTGCTCACCGACGAGAACCCATTGCAGGACCCCGCGCACTTCCGCCGCCTCCTCGAGGAAATTATTTCTAACAAATTCAATAAATTTCATTTCACTATCATTACCTCACCGCGTTCCTTGCTGCAGGATCTCTCCTTGTTGCCCCTGCTCAAAGAAGCCGGGGTCCGCGACTTCGTACTCGGTGTTGAGAGCTTCAACCGGAAGAATCTTGCAGCCTACGGCAAGACCTGGGCTCGGCCGGAGATGAGCATCGAGGTCATCGACGTGTTGCGCCGACACGGGATGTATTCCTCGATGTCCTTCATCATCGGCGCTCCCGAGGATACCCGCGAGGATCTCCTCTTCCAGTTCGAGCACCTGCAGAAGGCCAACCCCGATGTCCCCTCGGTGTTCTTCCTCACCCCCTTCCCGGGCACCCGGATGCGTCGCACCATGCTCGAGGCCGGCCTCATCAAGGTCTTCAATTATCGCTATTACACCTGTTTGCACCCCTTGGCCGACACCCACCACCTCGACCGAAAATCGCTGGTCGCCCTCCGCGACCGCGCCTTACGGGCCTTCTTCCTGCGTCCGGCACGTTTCACCCCGCGCTTCCTGGCCCACCGCCGGGGACGTTTCCTCAGCCAGAGCCTGGTCAGCAGCTTCTTCTTCACCCGCTGGCTGCAACGCTACGACGAATATCGAGCAGTGCGCTGGTATTGAGGATCAGACGAAGAGCGCTACCTGCATCGTCCTTTCTCGGAGATGCTTCACGAATCGGGCCCACGGCCGTCAGGCATGGGGGTTGGCAGGCGGTCGAGCAAACGGTCGAGCAGGGCTTCCAGCGAGGCCTTGGTCAGGTGATAGGAGGATAACTCCTGCACCCGGCGCAACTCGAGTTCGATGGTACGAAGTTCGTTGTCGATGACCGGTCCGATCGGTGCGAGACCCTTGCTGTAGCGTTGTTGCACCTGCGAACCGAGCTTACCCGCCAGTTCGAGCCGTCGGTCGTACAGGGCCAGATTGGCGATATGCCACTGCAATCGACCGCGATGCTCGGCGATCGATGCGTTGAGTTCTCTTTGCACCTGTTCTTCCTCTGTTGCCAGGGCCTGTTCCTCCCAACGAAATCTGGTGGCGCGAGCCCTGTTGAGTTCGACTCGTCCTTCGGGACGGTACTGCAACCCCAGGAAGAGCTGTGGATACTCGAACACTCGCCAAGCTTTCGCGGCCGAGGATTCGAGGTCCTGCAGTTCGGCCGAACCCAGGAGGTCCAGGCTAGACCCTCCCTGCAATTCGAACTCTTGACGACGGAGCCGGAATTGCTTTCCGAGCAGGCTCAGTATTTCGACTTGTCGCAGCGAGGCTGTCCCGGACTCCGCACCTTGTGGGTCGGAATCCGGATCCAGTAACTCTGTCGGCAGTAATTTCGGTGGGTCCGCAGGAGGATTTTCGAAGAGGTCCGCTGCAAGAGAGGCACGCACGATGGCGAGTTGGGCATCGACCGCCGCGAGTTCGGCGGTAAACCGGAGGACCATGTCTTCGACGGAATAAAGATCGACCTTGTTGCCAACGGTGAAGGCAGCGGCATTCTTCGTCGTGTTGCGCAATTGTTGAGCCTTGGCGATCATCCTTTCGATCAAACCGGCTTGCCGCTGCAACAGCGCATAGCCATAATAGGTCTGGAGCAACCCGAGCAGGGCCGACTCGGTTTCTTCCAATTGGCGCAGCCGCAACAGATCTTGTTCCAGTTCCAACACTTCCAGAGGGAGTTGATGGCGAACCCTGCCGGGACTACCCAGCAAGGGCTGGTTCAGTTTCAGGAAAACCCCCGGACGATAACCGTATTCATAGAGTTCGGTCCCACCTAGGGCTGCCGTGGGCGCTGCAGCCTGGGCCTTGGCCCCTTCGAGGTACCATCCCCCGGCAGGAGCCGCGGCAGGAACCGTGGTCAAGGCTTCGAGCAACGGTGCATAACCGAAGTTCGAGAACTGGTAGTCGACGCCGAACGAGAGCTGCCCGCCGGTCGAGGGAAGGAGCTGCGCCCGGCTCGCACCGATCCTGGCCGTGTGGAGGTGACTGAGCCCGAGCAGATTGTTTGGATACACCATGGAGGTGCTGCTCACCGAGGTTTCCAACAGGTATTCCGGAAGCGAGTGGGCACGTTGCTCTGCTCGGTCTTCTCGCCGAGCGTTCCGGACCAATTCCTGCCGACGCATCAGGCTTTGCAGCTTCCGGCTACGAGCCAGGTAGTCGTCGAGGGTGAGCCGCTCGGGGAAGCCCGGTCCTTCCAGTGCAGACAGGGACAGCCCCCAGAGGAAGAGGAGGCAGAACCATCCAGCGGTCCGGCTCTCTCGGCTTCCTCGGAGGTGCTTCATCATCCTGTCCTGTTCCAGGTCCGGCCCTTCAAGAATCGCGGCCTTGCTCCCACACAGGCCTTGCGAACCTGTACGGTGGGGCTTCCACCTTGTCAAGCCGCAGACCTCTCACCGGGATCGTTTCACATTGCAACTCTGCCGGGGCAAGAGTAAGAGGGCGCGATAGCCATGAACACGGGGAGGCGTTGGCAGGTGGTGACTACTATTCATCTTTTTCCCGGTCAGGGATCCCAGAAAGTCGGTATGGGGTCCGACCTGTTCGACCGCTTCCCCGATCTGGAACAAGAAGCGGACGACGTTCTCGGTTACTCGATCCGAGAACTGTGTTTGCAAGACCCCGGACGGCACCTCGACCTGACCCACTATACCCAACCTGCCCTGTACGTGGTGAATGCGATGGCGTATCTCGCCCGGATCGAGGAGGACGACCGCCTCCCCGATTTCGTCGCAGGTCATAGCCTCGGAGAATACAATGCTCTCCTGGCAGCAGGCGCCTTTGACTTCCTCACCGGTCTACGACTGGTCAAGAAGCGCGGGGAATTGATGGGCAGGGCAACGGGCGGCGGCATGGCGGCGGTCATCGGCCTGACCGCCGAACAAGTCGCTGCGATCCTCGAGGAGCAAGGGCTACACACGTTGGATCTGGCCAACTTCAATGCTCCGCGACAGACCGTGATCTCAGGGCCGACCCAGGACATCCTCGCGGCAAAACCGCACTTCCTTGCCGGTGGAGCACAGACCTTTTGGCCGCTCAAGGTCAGCGCGGCCTTCCATTCGCGCTACATGCTCGAGGCTCAAACCGAGTTCCGTACGTTCCTCGAACAATTCAGTTTTACCCGTCCGAACCTGTCAGTCGTGGCCAATGTCACCGCTCGTCCCTACGAACCAGACAAAACCTCGCACCTGCTCGCCGAACAACTCGGCAAGCCGGTTCGCTGGCTCCAGAGTATGCGCTACTTGCTCGAACAACCGGAGCCACGCTTCTTCGAACTCGGTCCGGGCACGGTCCTCTCGAGCTTGTTGAGTAAGATCGAGCAGCAGAGATAAATTCCCAAGCCTCACTCGGCCAGGGAACGTTCGAGCATCTCGGCCATCAAGACATCGATCAGGCGCTGGTCCTCTTCCGAAAAGGCTTCGAGCTGAAGACGATAGCCGGCCTCAATGCCTTCACCCGGCAATCGCTCGAGCAAACGGCAGCGATATTCCCGGCGCTGGCCACCGGGGAAATTGAGGCGAACCCGCTCGCTCGCGCTGAGATCGAGGGTGGTACGGAAGGTGATCACCCCCTGGGCTAAGTCGCTGTACTCCCTGTTGTAGAAAATGTCGAAACACCGATAGTTGGAGGTGACGTTGAGGTGGAGTTCTCGCGCGCTCTCCGGACCGAGGAAGTTCAGGTTGGCCTCGAGATCGTGCCGATAGGTGAGCAGGGTCTCGAAGCTCTCGGGGGAGAGGTCCAGGAATTCGAAACCATAGTCATGGCCGCCTCGGGGAAGGTTGTGCTCCTCCCGTGCCAGCTTGGCGTGCAGACCGATCGTGATCTGACGATGGGGAACCGAGCATTCGAGCACG
>Ga0156395_1030_pt3 | contig 18752 bp, 18 predicted proteins | sample RifOxyA3_FD_108039 | JGI IMG/M metagenome (GOLD analysis project Ga0156395, IMG submission 108039) | Deltaproteobacteria bacterium RIFOXYA12_FULL_61_11 | reverse complement strand
CCCAACTCTGCCTGCGACGGTTCGGCCTTGGGACGTGGGGATCGAACGCGGGGTGGCTAGAGGGTTCCTTCCTGCTCTTGAGACGAAACACCTTCCGCTCGCTCGGCGGCTTCGACGAACGTTTCGTCCAGTTCGGCGAAGACCTCGATTTCTGTTACCGAGCCGCGGCCGCGGGTCTCTCTCCACAAAGGTTGCATGGTCTGACCGTGATCCATCGCGCTCCGACCACGACCGAGGCGAAACGCCGCCTCGTCTGGGAGAACCGCCGACTCTTCTATTCCCTCCACGGGCACCACTGGCATGCCCACCTCGCCAGGTTGATACTCGCCACCCTACGCCGCCTTCCAAGGGCCAAGTAACGAAAATGTCTTGACCTCGATACCCCTCCCAGCCGATAGAGATGGTAGAAGATGTGAAATGGGGACACGATTCCCCCAGGAGCCTCGATGAACTGCGAGATGATCATGAGTCGTCGGGTGGTCAAGCTGCAGCTCGATGACACCATTAAAAAAATCAACGAACTCTTTGAACGATTCCCCTTCCATCATTTTCCGGTGGTCGAGGGCGAAACACTGGTCGGCATTATCTCGGATCGCGACGTGCTGCAGGCCTGTTGCTCAGTCGTGCTGCGCAATCCCAAGGGGGAGGATTTCGACCCTTCCACCAAGAAGGCGCACCAGATCATGACCCGCAACCCGATCACGGTCACCCCGACCACGGGGGTCCTTGAAGCCGCGCGCATCCTACTCAAGAACGGCATCTCCTGTCTCCTCGTCATGGACAACCAGAAACTGGTGGGGATCCTGACCTGGCGCGACCTGCTCAAGGATTTCATCCAGACGCTCGAAGAGTGAGGAAGAAAACCCCAAAAAATCCAAAGACCTGGTGACCAAGGGAGGTCTCCCTCCCGGGGCTCCCTCAGATCCGGACGAGCAACCCAGTGTCTACATCTTGGCCAGCAAGCATATGAAACATTGGCGTAGGGCGGCAAAGATCCGATTGATCGAAGAGCAGAACCCCTCCTGGCAGGACCTTGCGGAGAACCTGAGTTGAGCCTGGTACTGGAACCCAACCGCGAATACCTTGTTGGACGTTATTGAGCCTCGCGCCGAGAGAGCGCGAGGTTTTCGTCTGGTCGCTGGGTCTCGGGCAGGTCCAGGTAGAGCCGCAGCCCCTCGTCGATGGCTGCCAATTCCCCGGGGGTGATACGGCCGAAGACTTTGACCACGCGACGTTTGTCGATCGAACGCACTTGGTCTCTGGCACTTCCTACTTCCGACTTCCCCCTTCTCTCTTCGTAGCCTAGGGGTGGTTGCCTTGGTTGGTGATTATCCTTGAAAATTCGGATTGCAACTCCGAATTTTCAAGGATAATAGTAGGTGTCATGATTGAACGACCTCGCTATCTCCATGCTCTGATCCGGGCCCTGCGACGTTCTCCGGTAGCCGCCTTGCTCGGGCCGCGCCAGTGCGGCAAGACCACCCTGGCTCGGCAATTCTGCCAGGGCACGGAACACGTCTTCTATGACCTCGAGTCCCCGAGTGACGAGGCTCGGCTGGCCAATCCCGAGCTGGTCCTCGGACAACACCGCTGTCTGGTGGTCCTCGACGAGATCCAGCGCCGACCGGAGCTCTTCAAGGTCATACGCGTACTGGCTGATAGGCCGGAACATCCGGCGCGTTTCCTGCTTCTCGGCAGCGCTTCGCCGCTCCTGGCAGGAGCGGCTTCCGAGAGTTTGGCCGGCCGGATCGAGTTCATAGAACTGGCCGGGTTCGACCTGGTCGAATGCAGTGGTGTAGCTTATACCGAGCTGTGGCAACGCGGGGCTTTTCCCCGGGCCTACCTTGCCGGGAACGAGGACGACAGCCGGGTTTGGCGGGAGGGCTTCATCCAGACCTTCCTGGAACGAGATCTCCCACAGTTGGGCTTCCCGCGCGTTCCGACCGCGATGCGTCGCTTCTGGACCATGCTCGCCCATCTGCACGGCCAGATCTGGAACAGTAGCGCCCTGGGCCGATCGATGGGGATCACCGACAAGACCGTGCGTACCTACCTGGACCTGCTCACCGGGTCATTCATGCTGCGCCAGTTGCAACCCTGGTTCGAGAACCTTTCCAAGCGTCAGGTCAAAGCGCCGAAGGTCTATCTCCGCGACAGCGGACTCCTGCACCAACTCTTGGCCATTCCCGACCGGGGCAGCCTCCTGGCCCACCCCAAGCTCAGCGCTTCGTTCGAGGGCTTCGTCCTGGAGCAGTTCCTGAACCTCGGCGGCTCACCGCAAGCCTACTTCTGGGCAACCCATGCCGGAGCAGAACTCGACCTCCTCTTCTTCGCCCAAGGGCGGCGTTTCGGTCTGGAGGTCAAGTACCACGAAGCCCCGACCACCACGCGCAGCATGCACACCGTCCTCGAGAGCCTACGCCTCGAACGGCTCTTCGTCGTGCATCCCGGGAAGCACCGTTTCGACTTGGCCCCTGCCATCACCGCCTGGCCGGTAGAGACCCTGGCCGACCTTGTCATGCACGTGGGTCTGGCTCCCGAGAAACCGCGCTAAATTTGTTTTGAGTACACCCCCTTGCTGTTGATAGCAATTTCAAAAATATTCTAGTATGAATGAATAATGTTTATCATAAAAATAGGTAATACACATTAACGTATTCTTAAAAACGCAAGATACTGTTTGTTCCGACCACTGCCTTTGCGGCCGATTTGGGCCTGCAGCCGACCTGTGGAGCTGCGCGGATGCTGCAAGAGGTGCTGCGACGCGGGTATTACCTCTACGGTCTCGAACACGGTGGTTGCGAGGAAGCCAATAACCTGGCCACGACATAGTGCGATCCGACCATTGTCGAAGCCTTCAGGCGCATGACCGAGGCCATAACCGAGGCCGTGCCGGGCACTTCGGAGGAAAGCCGCGTGGTCCAGCGAGGTATGCAGACGTACGTAGCCGAGCTGTGGGCAGGCCGGGAATACTTTGATCCTGCGCGGGGCTACAACGGCGAGCAGCTTCGCGAGCGTGTCGACGCGTTCCGCTACAAGGCGGATGCTTTCCTCGACCGCACGTGCGAATCGGATTTCGAGAATACCTCTGCGCATTACAGCGCGCTGGGTTTCTACGCCGCCGTGGAAGAAAAATTCACCCCCGGTCGTCCCGAGACCTACCTCGCCCAAGCGTGCAGCGCTAAGTGACTACTCCCCGGAACTCGCGAGGGGCACCCACGTGCCGGTTTCCAACCTACTTCGGATTGCATCTCCAAAGTATCGAAGATAGCCCCGCTTCCCTGCGTGTGTTCGGCTCAGAAAGCCTTTTGGAGGGCCTGAGCGACGCGCTCGTTGCGCACGTTCGATCCGGCGCCGGTGTGGTGGATGCCGTCGGCGTAAGGTGCCACGCCGGAGGCCGCGACCGAGGCCCAGTCGAAGACGCGGAGGTTCGGCCAGCGCGCAGGGGCCTCTTCCAGGGCCCGGTTGAACTTCTGCATCTCAGCATTGGCATTATACCCTTCGGTCCTGGTGGTGTGGACGTTCACCCAGAGCACCCGGGCGGTCTTGGCGGGGTCGATCGCGGTGAGCATCTCGTCGATGACTTTTCCATGGGAGTAATTGGCGCCGGCGGCGATGTTGGCGGCGTCGTTGGTACCCAGGGCTACAACCCAGCACCCCGTGAACCCGTCCCCGCGAAGGCGCAGCGCCGCGTTCTTCCCGGTTTCGGGGTCGTCCTTGAGCTTCTGCAAAACCGCGCGCCCTCCGTACGCAGAGATCACCGCGCTGGCGCCGACCTGGGTATAGGCCGAGGTGATCGAGTCCTTGCAGTAGGCCGAGAGGCTGTCGCCGATATGTGCGACCTCGGTGCAGGGCTTTGCGGCGGGCACCGGGTCGGGTTCGACGGGATCGATCGAGGGCTCGGTTACTGGCGTGGGTGGTGCCGGAAGTACGGGGGTCGGCCGGACCGGCGCCGTGGAGATCGGAGGTGAGGGTGGGTCCTCCACGGAAATGCTCTCGAGCGCACAGCCGAGGATGAGGAGCAGCAGGGGGAGTTGGCGGACCATGGGTGCAGTGCTCCCAGGAAAGGAAAATTCTATAACCTCAAAGGTAGCGCAGTACCCGCAACATGGAAAGAGGCGCGGTGATGCTGCAGGTGTTCGTGACTCAACCTCTGTGCAACGAGCTTGCACAGGAAAGAACGATACTCGAGCTGCGCACTGCGGGAGGGTTGCAATAGCGCCGCCCCTGGCTCAGAATGAACCGTTCGGGACAACCCTCGAGGCGGCAGGAACGCAATGCTTTGCAAGGTACCGGTAACAACGTGGTTCCTGGGATGGATGCTGCTGCTTACGGCTTGCCCCGAAGAGCCTCGTTTCGGTCCCGGGACGCTGTTCAGCGGGCAGCTCCGCGCCGCCAACGCCCCCGACGTGTTCGAGGCCGACCTGCGCGTGCTCGGGGTCTCCGGTTCCACCTTCAACGCCGTGTTGGAACTCCCAGCACTCGGGCGGCGGAGCGAGGTCCGCGGGGAAATGATCGGTTCCAAGCTGAGCTTCGTCGAACCTCGCGGCGGCTACGAGTACCGCTACGAAGGCCTACTCGACGGGCGCTCCCTTGAGCTGCGGTGGCGCATGGTCCGCGCCGACGGTACTCTCGGGGATCACGGGTTCCTCCAACTCGCGCTCCGGCGCCGGGAATGAGTTGGGGACCAGCCGAATGAACGACCTCTACGCCGCTTGGCAAAACCTCGGTCCGCTCTACCTGTTCAGTTCGCCGGCCTACCTTTTGGCCCTACCCCTCGCGGTTGGAGGGCACTGGCTTCTCCCCCGGCGGCTGCGCAACGGTTACTTGCTCCTCGTGAGCTATGCCTTCTATCTGAGCTGGGACCCACGGTTCGCGGCTTTGCTCCTCGGCTCGACCGCGGTCGATTACTACTGTGGGCTGGAGATGGAGGAGGCCGGCCGGCGCCGCTTCCTGCTCGGGCTGAGCCTCACGATCAACCTGGGGTGTTTGCTGCTCTTCAAGTACCTCGGTTTTTTCTGCGAGGGGCTGGCGCTGTTGCTCTCACCGATCGGGTTGGCGCCGTCATGTTCGGCACTGCATCTGATCGTCCCCTTGGGGCTTAGCTATTACACCTTCCAGAAAGTCGGCTATATCCTCGACTGCTACCAGGGGAGGGTCAAACCCTGCCGCCAACCCGTCGATTTCGCCCTGTTCGTGAGTTTCTTCCCCCAGCTCCTGTGCGGTCCCATCGAGCGTGCAGGCACGCTCCTCCCCCAACTCCAAGGATTGCGCGGGCTCGATGGTGCCGCCTGTTCCCGGGCTCTCTACCTGCTCACCTACGGTTTGTTCAAGAAGGTCGTGATGGCCGATACCTTGGCCGACTTCGTGGACAGGGTTTTCGCCGCCCCGGCTCCCTCCGGTGCAGAAGTGCTGCTCGCTTGCTATGCCTGGTCCCTGCAGATGTACTGCGACTTCTCGGGGTATACCGACCTGGCCCGCGGCAGCGCCGCCCTCTTCGGCGTGCAGTTGTCGGCCAACTTCAACCTGCCCTTCTTCTCGGCCCGGCCCCGGGAGTTCTTCCGCCGCTGGCATATCACCCTCTCGACCTGGATCACCCGGCACGTCCATTATCCTCTCCTCTTCTGGTTGGGCGGACGGCTGCAGGGACGATGGGGCTTGAGCGCGAGAGGAGCCTTGCTGCTCGGCAACGTGCTGGCCGGTCTTGCGACCATGACCCTGTTCAGCTTCTGGCATGGGGCCAGTTTCAATTTCCTGGTCATGGGGCCGTACCTCTATGGTATGTTCGCCCTGTACGACGGGGTCGCGGGACTGCTGACCAGAGCGACCGCGGGATGGCTGCCCCGTTGGGCCGAGCTCCTGGCCCGGCCCCTCAACAGACTGGTGGTCCTCCACCTCCTGGTCTCCATCTTCGTCATGGTCCGACCGACCTCGTTTCCACAGCTCCAGCGCATGGTCGCCGGACTTGCAGGAGGGTTCGACTTCAGGGCGATGGGGACCTCGGAATGGTGGTACGTCGGCCTCGGCCTCATCCTCTTCTTCACCCACGAGTTCTTCCAGTACCGCGGTGGGGACGAACTCTATGTGACCCGCTGGGGCTTCTACCGGCAGGTGCCGTTCTATTGTTGTCTCTTTTTCTTCGCCCTGCAGGCCGGGGCATCCTTCAGTCAGCGTTTCATCTATATCCAATTCTAGGAGGTTCGCATGGACGAGAGTGTCAGCACTGTGCTCAGCCGCTACATCAGGGAGGATCTGTTGCCCGGGTTCCCGGCCCTGGACGAGAACCTGTCTCTATTCGAGGCCGGAGTGCTGGATTCCCTTGCCCTGATCAAAGTCCTCTTGTTTGTCGAGCGCCGCTTCGGGGTCCGCCTCGGGATGAAGGACCTCTCCCTCGCCAGCTTCGATACCATTGCGCAGATCGCGGCTCTGGTCGAGGCTCAGGGCAAGGACCGCTGAAGATGAGCAGCGCGGAGCAACCCGACCTGCTCCTCCTCCACCCCCCCGCGGTGCTCGACTTCCGGCGGCGCGACGACATCCTCTTCGCCTGTCTGAGCGACGGCGACGCGGTCTCGGTCTCGCCGATCTTCGAGATGCACCCGATCGGCTTCCACGCCATCGCGGCCGGGCTTGCCCGTCACGGTTTTCGGACGACGATCCTCAACCTGGCGACGAGGATGCTCTGCGAACCGGGGCTCGACCTCCCCGGCCTCCTGAGAACCTGCCGTCCGCGGCTCTTCGGGGTCGGGTTCCAGTGGCTGGCCCATGCGCAGGGGGTGCTGGCCCTCTGCGAACTGCTCGCCGAACTGCATCCCGACATCCCCCTCGTCGTCGGTGGGTTGGCCGCGACCCACCTTCGCGACGAGTTGCTCGGCAGGACCGGAATATCCTACGTGCTCGCAGGGCTCGATCCGATCCCCGGGTTGGCGGCGCTGCTCGGACGAGGTCGCCTGGACCTCGCTCTCGGGCTACGTGGTCCCGGTGCGGGGGATGGAACCCTGCCGCGTATCCGGTGCTATGACGCCGAGCTCGATTGGACGTCCGTGGCTCCCGAGGTCAATTTCTTCCTGACCCTCTCGGGGGTCGGTTGCGAGTATTCCTGCGGGTACTGCGGAGGAGGCAGAGCGGCCGCGGCGAAACACCTCGGCGTGGAGGCGGGTTTCGCGCCCAAGGCACGACCTGCCTTCTTGCGCGAACTTGCCTCCATCGCAGCCCATCCGGCAAAGCGCAAACGGGTCGTGGCCCTTCAGCACTGGTTCGAGGACAAAGACCTGCTCGCCGCAGTCTTGCCGGTGCTCGAATCCGGAGACGTGCGCACCCTGCACCTGACCGTACATCGCTTGCTCTCCGAGGAGCATTTGCGGCTCCTCGGCCGTTCGTCCGTCAGACCGCTCCTCGAAGTGACCCTGGACAGTCACGACCCGCGGATCAGGGCCTTGTGTGGGCGGGGGGAATACGGAGAGCGCGAGTTGGAGGCCTGGTTGGACCAGGTCTTCTCCCTGGTGCCGGGAGCGGTGGTCGAAATCTATCTCATGCTCGGGCTGCCCTACCAGACCGAGGCAGGAGCCTTGGCCGAGGCTGGGTACGGCCGCGTCCTGCTCGAGCGGCATGCCGGTCGCCCCCTGGACGTGTTCCTCTGCCCGATGCGACCCTTCCTCGATCCCGGTTCCGTGTTCCACGACCAACCGGAAAAGTTCGGGTACCGTCTCTTCTATCGGGACCTCGACGGCTATGCTCGGGCCTTGACCCGGCTGCACTGGCGCGATGGCCTCAACTACGAGACCCGCTGGCTCTCTCGCGAGCGTTTCGTGCCGACGTGCTACCGGGCAGCCGCGGCCATGGTCGAGCATAAAGTAGCCACCGGCCGTTTGCCCACGGCCATTGCAGGCGAACGCCTCGAGTTCCTCCGGCGTACCGAAGACCTGCTCGACCGACTCGACGGCTTGACTCCAGAGACCCTGGGCGAAAAGTTGCGGCGCGAGGTGCGGACCTACAACGACCAGGTGTTCGCCGGGCATGCCCTGCGCCGGGACGGGGGGCCTGGACGATTGTACCGTTACTGGTTCGAAACCCGCTGAGGCGGTTCGAGGCGCCGGTGCAGTATCGCGACCTCGTCGCGATAGACGCGTTCCCAGTGTCCCGACTTATCGAGGTGGCCGAGGAGCAGTTGGCTGACCGGAGAACGGGCCGGTAGCAGGGTGCAGCGAATTTCCCATTGGGCGGCGAGTTCCTCGAAGAAGCCCGGATCGCGGTAGCACCTCGAGAACTCGGCCAGGAAAGCGTCGGGATAGACCTGGCTGCTGCGCGGGTCGATGAAGACCTGGTACTCGGGCCAGATTCGGTAGAGGAGATACCCACCATAGTTATAGGCATTGAAAAGCCTGACCTTCGGGCAGAGTTCGGGGAGACGTTCGACCGCGTTCACCGGCACGAGGGCACGGTCTAGACCGAGTCCTGGCCGGAGGGGAGTGCCGTACCAGGTAGCAACAACGGCGAGGGAGGTCGTGGTCCAGAGCAGGACCTCTCTCCAAGGTCGAGAGCATTGGAACCAACTCGGACAGGGGAGCAGCATGGCCGCGGCGAGCAAGGCGAGGGGATAGAACCGCAATCCATAGAAGGTCATGGTGAAGCAGAGGACCAGCAGTACGGTGCCGGTCCAACGTCTGCTTCCTTTCTCTGAGTACCACGGAGCAAAGGCGGCAGGAACCCCCAGGAGCAGGAGCGCGAGCAGGGTGGCCAGGCCATGGCTATCGGCCAGCGCAGAGGGCAGAAGGGGCTGCCAGTAGCCAACGAGGTTGCGCATCACCTCGGCGTCGAGATGGTGGTAGACGTTGGTCAGGATCGAGGGGTGCACCGCGGCGAGTCCGAGGAGCGCACAGAGGAGCCCTGCGGCGAGCGCGAACAGACTCTCCGCGGCGACGCGCGGCCGGTGGGGTAAGTCGAGAAAGAGCAAGGCCGCCAGGGCCAGGGCCAGGGGGTAGGAGGGATGGAAGAGTCCCCAGGCAAAAGTCCCTACCGCGGAGGCGACGAAAAGGGCCCTCGGCCACGGGAGGTGGCCGTCCCTTCGCAAGGCGAGGAAGAGCACGAGGCCGAAGGCCTGGAAGAGCTGCGGATGGAGGCCGAGCTGCGGTCTCGAGAGTACCAGTACCAGGAGGACGAGAGCCGGGGCTTGGAGGTTGCCCCAGCCATGGGCCATGAGGGAACGCCGCAGGAGCAGGGCCAGGAGGAACAAGAGACCTGCGTGGAGGAGTTGCAGGCCGGGGAGACCGGCGAAGGCTTCCATCGTGGCGACGAGGAGTTGAAAGAGAGGGGAGTGGATCCCGACCGGCCGACCCTCCAGGGTGTAGGAGAAAACCTCGGTGTCGAGAAGGGTTCCTGTGGCGAGGATTTGCCTGCCGGTGACCACGTGCCAGTAGAGGTCGTCGATGCCCAGGCGCAGGAACCCGAGACCGAGACAGCAGCAGAGCAGGACGGCCGTGGCGAGGTGCCGAGGCGTCGCGGCCCCTCGGTTCATGAGAGCAGGAAGGTCCCGTCGCGGACGAGGAGCGTGCCGTCGGCCCAGACCTCACCGCCCCGGCGCAGGTCGCAGACCATGTCCCAATGCAGAGCCGAGTGATTGAGCCCGCCGGATTCGGGCAAGCTGGCCCCCAGGGCCAGGTGCATGGTGCCGCCGATCTTCTCGTCGAAGAGGATGTTGCGGCAGAAACGGGTGACCCGTTCGTTGGTGCCGAAGGCCAACTCGCCGATCCTCGAGGCCCCCTCGTCCAGAGCGAGCATGCGCTCGAGGTAATCCTGGTGCTTCGTCGCGGTCGCTTCCCGCACCTTGCCGTCCTTGAAGGTCAAGCGCACTCCCTCGACCTCTTTGCCCAGGTAGCAGGCGGGGAAGCTGAAGCTGATCACGCCCTCGGCCGAGGTCTCGAGCGGTCCGGTGAAGACTTCGCCGTCCGGGAAGTTGCGTTTTCCGTCGCAGTTGATCCAGCGCCTCCCGGTGACCTCGAGTTGCAGGTCGGTGCCCGGGGCCTTGAGGTGAAGGTGCTTGACCGGGGTCAAACGTTCGATCATCGCCGCCTGCCGGCGAGAGAGGCTCTGCCAGGCCTCCACCGGGTCGGGACAATCGAGGAAACAGGCCTGGTCGTAGAAGGCAGCAAACTCCTCGAGTGACAATTCGGCGTCCTGGGCCAAGGCCGGAACCGGGTACACGGTGCCGACCCAAGCCACCTCGCCGCTGGCCATGCGGGCGAGCATGGTCTTGAATTGCTCCTGCCTCGAGGAGCGTTCCAGGGCCAAACGCTCGGGGGCGACCGTGGAGAGGAACTTGGTGTTCTCCGGCGCGCCGATGGTGATCATCGCGTCGATGCACCCGACCTCGCGACGCTCGAGTTCCGAGACATAAGCAATCTGTTTTTCGCTTCCGTGCCGCAGCAGGGCTTCGCGGAGTTGCTCCTGTTCGGCGGTGTAATACGGGTGGCCGCCGGAGGTCAGCACGGCTCTATAGACCCGTTCTACCAAGGGTAGGGCTATTGCCGGGGCCTTGATGCGGACCAATTGTCCTGGGGAGACCGCGAGCGAATAGTGTACTAAAACGTCGGCGAGGCGGGTCAATCGGTCCTGCATGGTTTCTCCCCCGGGTGAGCGTTCCGCATGACCGGTGCCCTAGCACGTCGGACCCCGGATGGCAAGATTGGTCCAGCCGTAACCCTTCAGTCGCAGAGTGGATTGATGGTTGTTCGTCACCACGTTGGGGTGGCACCGACGGGGGTCCCCCGCCACGGTGGGTGCAAGGATGCACACCTCCAAGTGGTGCGCAGGATGCCGCACCATCGGGCGCAAGGATGAGCATGGTGGGGGCGACCGCATGGATGCGGACCTCCAGCGCCGCGCAGGATGCAGCGGCGTCGGTGTGAGAGGTGACAGGACCCCTTACCTCGTTATGAATGAAGGGTTACGTCCAGCCGGTCTCCTCGCTGGTCCTCGGCGATGCAGCCATGCTAGGGTCGACGAGTGGGACGTGGGGAGGATCGCATGGAACGCCGCGAGGTCCGGAATTGTTGCGGGGTCGGGTTCTTCTCGGGGATCGGCGCCTACCTCGCCCCCTTCGCCGGCAGTCTCGCCGGACGCTATGAGTTCTCCTCGCTCATGGCCCAGTGGTCGGCGGTCATCCTTACCGTCGCCGCGCCCTACCTTCTGTTGGTGGTGGGTCTTGACCGCGTGACCGCAGTCCGGCGAACCCTGCGGGGAGAGAGAGTGCAGGAACGCGGGTGGACCCCTGTCCTGATCGGCCGGACCTTGCTCTGGATGACATGCGCGATAGTGATGTGGCTGGGGCTTCGTCTGGCGACGATCGCGATCCTGGGCTACCTGGCGCGCGAGGTCCAGACCTGAGGGCTCAGTTCGACGAGCGCCCGATGATGCGTTTGAAGCGGTCCAGCCAGGCCAGCTCTTCCTTGCTGAGGTAGGTCGAGAGGTTCTTCCGGTCGAAGAAGTACATCTCGGCGCTCACGGCCCAGTATTCCGCCTCGTTCGCAGCGCTATGGCAATCGGCTGGATTACGCATGGGGAAACGGTGTACCGCACAGTAGTGTTTGAAGGTCGCCCAGGATTCCGGTTTGAAGACGTTGGCGGTAAGGTCGCCCGTTGCGACAATCATGCCGGTGTCCCGACGAAAGCTCTCGAGCAGGGCTCTACCTCGTAATGCGAGAAACGAATCAATCGCCTTGGGATAACGAGCGTGCAAGTGATGGCACAGTTCATGGAAAAAACCCCTTTGGAACGCCATACTGTAATCGGGTTGATTGGCTTCCCAGATGCGGAGGACCTTGGGTACGATGACCATGGTCCCGGCTTCGGGATAAATATACAGTGGGTTACACTGTGAAACAACCTTGCTTTCTGTACTCTCCGGGCATTCAGCGTAAATTGCGTACATGCCGATATCCCAAATTGCGAGCATGAAGTCGTGACTCATCTTTGAAATGATCTGGCGAATCGCGATCTGGTGGAGTTTTCGCTCGGCTGCGGGAACCGGACCGAAAAAACGAATACGTCCTACCAGGTCCTCGGTGAGGTCATAGCGGCTCTTACGCTTGAGCTTAGAATAATCGATGTTCTCGCTCTTCTTCAGTCGCAGAGGGGCTTCGCCCTTCACCGTGATGATCTTCCCCGTGAGGAGTTGATCGAGCCACCGGAGTTCCTCTTGCGCCAGTGTAGAGGCTAAACCAGGTTTGTCGTAGAGGTATTGTTCTATGGAGACGGCAAAGTACCGGGTTTTATCGATGGCCGCGACGACATCCGTCGGGTAGCGTTGGGGAAATTGCAACTCTTGGAAGAACGCTTCGTAAGGTGTGACCGCTGAGAGGTCTCCTTTCCGTTTGGGTTGAATAGGTCTCAAGAGAGCGCCGTTCAACCGGGAGATTTGCTTTGTCGCTCGGAGGTTGAAAAAAGGCTCAAGCTGTAATTCGTAGTCGGACACCATATTCGAGGCGAAGTTGTGGACCAGCAAACGGCCGATACTTTCCTGGAGGGTTGGGGCGAGATAATAGTAAGGGTTGGCAGTGAGTATCTTCTCAAGATCCTGATGGTAGATAATGATGATACCATCTGCGGGATTGAAGATAATATTCCCAAAGAGATGAAGCATGTTCTTTTGGCGGATGTAGCGTATTCCATCATGATCATTGTATTGTGCCATGATCGTGATCGTCTTGAATCTGGAGGTGAGGTGGAGGAGGAAGATCGGGGAACGAGAGAGGAAATCGGTAAGAGCCTCCCGATAGATCTTCTTTTCGGGTTTGGTGAATTGACCGTGAAAACGTAAACGTCTGAGTATATCGGCTCGCAGGCTGTCATTGATGGGTTCAGAGGTCGCAGCTTCATACGAGGAAGTAGGAGGGCTTTGGGCCAGGACGGAGAACGAAGGAGAACCAATCTGCATGCTCAGGAGAAACAGGAAAGCCAAAGAATACGGTATTTTTGAAATCATGTGATTGGCTTGTCCGGGTGCGTTGAGTCCTCTGGAACGATCGCCACTTTCGCGCGATGCCGCGGGTGCTCGGGATTGTACCAGCAGACGTCGCAAGACCCGCCGAGCTCGCACAGGCCCAGAGGCCTCAGGCAGGTGGTCGTTTCGATGCCGCGCTCCTTGCGCACGGCGCGGACCTCGATCAGCTTGGGACGGTCGGAGTGTTCGGGGGTTGGCTCGTCGGTGGTCATGAGGGGTCCTCTCCACACGCTGTGCCGGCAGTGTACCTCGCCTCTCCGGCGTGCGCAACAGAGAGGCGAGGAATTGCGTACCCAACGGGATACGCTCACAGGTCCAGGTCGAACCCCTCGCCCAGTGCGGGGATCGTCACCTCCCAGCCGAACGTGGAGTGTATCTTCTCGGCAAGAGCGGCTGCGGCGGCCGGTTCGGCGTGGACCACGAAGGTCCTCTCCGGGGCGCGGTTGAAGGCCAGGAGCCAAGCCAGCAGTTCCCCCTGGTCCCCGTGTCCGGAGAATCCCGAGATGGTCTTGATGCGCGCGCGGACCGGGATCTCCTCGCCGTGAATCTTCACCACCGGTCGGCCTTCCTGGAGGGTCCTACCACGGGTTCCCGCGGCCTGGTACCCCAGGAAGAGCACGGTATTCTCCGGGGAGGGCAGCCGGGCGGCCAAGTGATGCAGAATCCGTCCGCCCGTGGCCATGCCGCTGGCCGAAAGGATCAGGGCCGGGCCTTCGACCCGGTTGATGGCCTTGGATTGTTCCCGGGTCGAGGACAGGGTCAGTCGGCCGGGTTGGAACAGGTTGGTGCCGGCCATGGATTGCTTACGCGCGAGGAGATCGAGGTCGCGGATGCGCCGGGAGAAGACCTCGGTCGCGGCCACGGCCATGGGTGAATCCAAGAAGACCGGCAGCACGGGAATGCGGCCCCGTGCTTCCAAGCGGTTGAGCACATGGAGCAGGGTCTGTGCCCTGCCGACGGAGAAGGTCGGCATCACCAGAACGCCGGTTCCCCGCTTGACCTGTTCGTCGATCGCGGTGGCCAGTTCTTCAACAGGGTCTGTCTCGGGGTGGAGTCGATCGCCATAGGTGGCTTCGAGCACCAGGTAGTCCACGTCGTAGACCTGGACAGGATCGGCCAGGAGGACTTGGCTGGGTCTGCCGAAATCGCCAGAGAAGAGCAGCTTCCGGCTGGTCCTGCCGCGGCGTCGTTTGAGGTCCAGGAACGCCGAGCCGAGGATGTGCCCTGCGTCTTTGAACTTGATCCGCAGATCGTCGCCGAGGTGGATATCTTCACCGTAGTGCACGGGTTGGAACAGGCGCAGGGCATTCTCTGCATCGGCTGCGGTATAGAGGGGCAGGGCCGGGCGGTGTTTGCTGAACCCCCGTTTGTTGGCGTAACGGGCGTCTTCTTCCTGTAGGTGAGCGCTGTCGCGGAGCATGATCGCAGAGAGGTCCGCGGTCGCGTCGGTGCAGCGCACGGTCCCACGGAAACCATGTTTGCAAAGACGGGGCAGGTAGCCGCTGTGGTCGATATGGGCGTGGCTGAGGAAGACCTGTTCGATCGAGGCCGGATCGACCGGGAACTGTTCCCAGTTGCGTCGCCGCAGGTCTTTACTGCCCTGGAAGAGCCCGCAATCGAGGAGGAAGCGGCGATCGTCGAGTTCGAGCAGGTGGCGTGAGCCGGTGACCGTGCCTGCGGCGCCGTGGAAAGAGAGTCGAGCCATGCGATACCTCGAAATGGTTGCCCGGTGATACAAGTCTTCTTGGCCGGGGATGTCAATGAGCGTCGGTCGGGGGAGGAGGCGTTGACGGATCGGCTTCAGGAACCGTTTCTGCGAGCACGACCTCGAGGCGGCCTTCCAAAGCGAGGCGGCGCCGTTCGTAGCCCTCGAAGCGATGTTCGAGGACCTCGAATTCTCGTTGGCATTGTTCGAGTTCGGCGACGCAGGCGGCGAACTGGTGGTCGAAGTCCGCGTTACCGCCCTTGCGCACGATCGACGAGCGCTTGGCCACGAGCTCGTCGCGGTGTACTTGCCACTCCTGCTGCCGGAGCCCGAGTACATCGAGGCGGCGACGCAAGAAGAGTTGTCGTTGCTCGAGCACCTCCAGCAAGAGATGCAGCCGGCGCACCTCGTCGAGGCCGTCCGAGGGCTGGATTGCCCCCGGCCCAGGGATCCGGCGCAGGACGAGCACGAGCAAGCCGAGGAGGATGAGGAAGAACGCCGCTTCACCGGCGAGCCAGAGGGGGAGGAGCGCGGAGGGGGAGTCGGACATCGAGGTGACCTCAAGAAGAACAATGCACGTTCATGACAAGGGGCCCCGAGGGGAAGCGAGCACCCCACCCCCGGCTGCTCGCAGAGAAGGGGACGCTGTGGAAAAAAGCTGGGGCGAGGGAATCACGCCGCGCACATGTCCCCGGAACAGTCGAGTTCCGGTGGCAGATCCGGGGGGGGGTCTTCCGGTTCATCGTCAGCAGGATCCTCGGGCTGGGGGGTTTCTTCGTCCGGGGGGAGCGGGGTGGGGATGTGGCATTGTATGTCATCCCCGATGCAGATGCCCGACGATGCGTCGCAACTTTCTTCGGCGGAGCACGTCAACAGAAGGGCCGGAGGGGTCGGCTGATGGACGTCTCCGACACAGTCTGCCCGATCGCCCGTACAGGTCTTGCGCAAGGTGGTCTGCATGAGCTTGCCGCCGCAGCTCCCGACACAGGTCTTGCTATAGGTGGGTTCCCCGCAGAGGGAGCCGGCCGAGCGGAAGAAACAACCGTCGCAACAGGGGGCGGCAGCACCACTTCCTTCGCAGACGCAGGTGCCGGTTGCCCCAGGGGATTGCGGGGTCGAGGTTCCGGTCGCGGGTTTGGGACTCGGGGGCTTGGGACTCGAGGTCGTGGGCTTTGGCACCCTCAACAGGAGTTGGATCGGCTCGCTGAAGAGCCGCGGGTAGCCGGCATCTTGGCAACGGAGGGAGAGGGTGGCTTCTCCCTCATCGTCTTTGGTCGGCTTCAAGAGGATCCGGTGGTGTTCGAGGGTCACATAGCCGGGTACTTGGTCGGGGACCTCGAGCAATAGGAAGTCACCGTCCAGGTCTTCTGCGGTGAGCAGCAGCTCGCGGGTCTGGCCGGGGGTGAGCTCCAGCGTGGTGGATTCCAGGGTCAGGACCGGGGCGCGGTTGGGTTGGGCGGTATCGAGTTGGCGCGGGAGGAACGAGAGGGGTACGCCGCCGACCCAAGCCTGGATGAAGGTCCTGAGCGGGGCGGAGAACACGACGAGGTCAATTGTCGGGGCTATGAAGGTGCCGCCGAGCGCGCAGCGTGCGATCAAGCCGGTCTGCGCAGCCTGACCGGGATCGTTGGCAATCGCACAGTGCAACGGGAAAGCGTGTTTGTCGCCAGGCTGGCGAAAGAACGCGAGCGCGGTGACGATCGGGGTCTCCGGACCGAGGGTCTGGGGCGTGAGGAAATATTCACCTCCGGAGGGGCTGAGCAGGTCTTCGCCGAGGAGGTTTGAGGGCAACGCGTTGGAGGGAATGGCGTTGGAAGGCAACGCTCCGTCGGCTTTGGCCTGGTGGAGGTCGAGGAGGTTGCTGGGAATGGCGTTGGACGGGAGAGCCCGGTCGCCCTGGAAGGTGCTGGCCGGGAGGCTGAGCGTCAGGCCTGCTCCCGAGGGGAGCTGAACCTGCTCGTCTCCCTGACCGAGGGCGAGACCTAAACCCGAGAGCAGTTTGGACTCGGCCGGGGGGAACGCCTGGAACACTAGGTCTTGTTGCCGTTCGAGCAAGGCAGAAAGGTTAATCTGTTCAAGGCGCGGCTCGCCGTTCTGATTGGAGGGCAGAGCCAGCACGGTGCCATCCTCGAGACGGTAACCCCCGTACTCGATACCGGTGCCCGAGGGGATTTGGACTTTCTCGGCGCTGAGCTGGACCACCGTGGGTTGTCCCCAGGGCAAGGGCTCATCGCTGTCAAAGACGATGGGGTTACAGGTCGAGAGGGATAGGAGGAGCCCGACGAAGTATATTGTGTGGTTCATGGTCGTGTGTCTCATACTCCTTCGTGAGGTACCCGAAGAGTACCTCAGGCAAGGAGCAGGAGCAAGCTGCCGACAGGTTGACGAAGCGGGGTGGGTGGAACCTCAACCCCTGAGTACTGTTATCTTCCGCCCCTCGTGGGTGACGGTCGAGAGCGAGGCCCGACCGGGCAATTCGGGGGCATTGCTCCGCCGGTCAAAGAGCACCAGTACCCCACGGTCGAGACCGAGGCGGTCGAGGTAGGCCGAGAGCTGGGTGAGGCCCTTGCCCAGCGGGTCGGGTTTCTTGTCCTTCCAGACCTTCAGCTCGAGGGCCTCGCGTTGGATCATCTTCTTGCCGTCCTGCTGGTAGGGCCAGCGGATCAAGAGATCGATCCGCCCGGCGCCCACCGCGTATTCTCTATCGATGAAGCCGCACGACGCGGTGAATATCGGCGACCGCACGATGCGATTGTCGCCGATGAAGCCTCCGCCGTTGACGATGCGCTGCAACCACCCCAACAGCACCATCTGCGCCGCTACCTCGTGATACGGCTGCGAGGTCAGCATGGTCTCGGCGTGTTCGCACCAGAATTCGAGGAACCCGGTCAAGACTCCCGCGACATCTAGGCACCCGTCCGGCAGCACATACCAGGGCAGGGCCGGTAAGCCGAGCTGGGTCTCGTAGGCCATGGCCCGCGGGATGATTTCGTGGTAGATCGGGTTCGCGATGCTCAGCTCGCCCTTCGTCCCTCGGCGTACCAACCCCAGGTCCATCACGTAGCTCTTGTCGTCGGACAGACGATCGCCGAAAAGAAGGTCCCCGGCCAGGATCGGCTCGATCACTCGTTTCACCCGCTCTTCCCGGAGCTTGTCGATCAAGCTGTCGAGGTGGGTATCGCGGCGCTCGATCAGGTTTTCCTTGGCTTGCTCGAGGAGGTCGAGGGTCAGCGGCTGTGCTCGGTCGCGACCCAGTTCCTCGGTCAGCTCGCGGGCCAGGGCGTTCACCAGCCAGGGCTGACCCTGGGTCAGGCGAAAGACCTCTTCTTTGACCCCGGGAAGAAAGACTTGGCTGGTTTCTCCCTCGTGCTGACCGAGGAGGGTCAACACCTCGGTTTCACTGAAGTCGCGTATGGACAAAGATTTGACCTTCACGTTGAAGGGCGAGGAGGTGCCCAGAGTCACCCCTTCCTCTCGTACCTGCGAGCGCACCTTGTAGTCGCGCACGTCTCTGAGGCCGATCAACGCCACACTGTGAGGAAAACCCTTCGGCCGCGAGGGGTAGCCGCTGCGGAGTTGGCGCAGAACGGAAATCAGGCTCTCGTCGAGTAAGGCATCAATCTCGTCGAGGAACAATACCACCGGACGGGGGCAAACCGTCGCCCAGGTTGACAAGAGGACCTCCAACCTGCCGCTGCCGCTGGTCGGCACCTTGCGATGGTCGGGGGGGCGCACGTCGATCGGCAGGTACTGCGCAGCCTCGAGCTGCAGCTTGTCGAGTAGCACCGCCTCGACGGCCTGGACATCGTTGCCCAAGGCCTGACCGATTTCCAGGCTCACGTGAAGGGCCGCGTATCTCCCTTCCATGGTGAGCACTCTGGCCAGCTCGCGGAAGCAGGTGGTCTTGCCGACCTGGCGCGGGGCATGGACCACGAAGTAGGCCCTGGAATCGATCAATTCACGAACATTTGGCAGTCGATCCTCTGGAGGCAGCATGTAATGCCATTCGGGGTTGCAAGGACCGGCAGTGTTGAAGAAACGCGGCATGGTGAC
>Ga0156395_1309_pt1 | contig 18926 bp, 14 predicted proteins | sample RifOxyA3_FD_108039 | JGI IMG/M metagenome (GOLD analysis project Ga0156395, IMG submission 108039) | Deltaproteobacteria bacterium RIFOXYA12_FULL_61_11 | reverse complement strand
TAATTCCGACCGACCTCGACGGGGGTTCCAAAAGCTGCCTCGAGCGCGCGACCGAGACACCTCTCGGCATCCCAGGAATAGGTCCAGACTGTGCAAAAGGGCCGAGAACCTCCGCTACACTCCGAGGATCCTTGCGCGAGCTCCCCCAGTGCCCCCACCACGGGAGCGTACTCGACACAGCGGGTGTGACCTCCCGAGGTATCGGCGCCGTGGTAGGTACCGAGGACCTTACGGCAACGTCCGGCCTCGACCGTCACCCCCTCGCTCACCCCACCGCAGGGTCGGCTACGGCACACGACGGCATGGTCCAGTCGCTCCCAACGGAGGTACTGCCGTTCACCGGGCAGGAGCAGCAGGCGAGCGGCGAAGAGGTCCCTCCGCTCATAAACGATGAACTCGGGGTCGGCCGGGGCGTTTTCGAGACCGTCGACGCAACTACAACGCGAGCCATGAAAATCGAACCACACCACGGCCTCGGCCAAGAGCGGATGTGAAAGCGATGTCAAGCATGCCAGCAGTACGAGACAGGAATGACGAAGCGACCGACGTCCACAGCCCTGCATGGGAACCCCTCGGGAATTGCCCCTCCTCGAATACCTCACCGTTTAGTAGCAGCTCTCCTACGACCCTGTCGAGCCTTCCTCACAAACTCCGACGCCCGGCAACCTCGCTCGAGAGGACCTTCTTCCCGTCAGCAGAGAGGCGGCAGCCCCTGTCATTTCTTTGACAACGCCACCTCCGCCCAAGTCCTCCAACCCGGGAGGTCCCTGCAGTAGGATACAATAAATAATATATATCCAATTAGTTATATACTCTCCCCCGAATATGCGCCCTCTGCTGCGGACCCTGCTCAACCGGGAATGGATCTTGCGAAAGGGCCCACCACCATGCGTACCTCGACCACTCTCAGCCTGAGCTTGATGCTCACCCTCCTCACGCTCGACGCGAGTTCTCCGCTCCAGGCCGCGCGCCCCTTGGTCAATGAAGAAAATGACCTCAGCGAAATCGATCAACTCGCTCGTACCTATCTGAACATCCAGGCAGATGCGCTCCGCCAACAACTCGGTCTCGACTCGAGCCAGAACCCTTTTCAGGCCGATTGGGTCCGCAACCGCCCGACCATCAGCCTCGATAAACTCCCGCTCGAGCTCATGCCGAACACTTTCCCCGTCGAAATCCTGCGCAAACACCATGGCTTGAGTTCCGCCAACCTTCGTTCTGTCCCCTCAGAGGAATTGAGCAAGCTCCGAGCGACCATTGAACCCACGTTGCCCTCGGTGACCAAAGATTTCACCGATGAACACGAGCTTCCTTCCTTCCTGCTGTGCGATCTGCTCAATCAACTCGAGCTGCGCAGCCCGAACCAGGAGTATCTCGGTTCCATCGAGTGCTACGATCGCCTCCCGAAGCTGTACCTCAATTCCGAATATCTCTCAGTGGCCTACTACAACAAGGGGATAGCCCAGGTCCGCATCGATGCCCTGAATCTCGCCCTGACCTCTCTCAACCGCGCCAGGGAGGGGGCGACCGACAAGCGCCTGCTCGAGAATATCGACTTCGTCCGCGGTGAGATCCTGTACCTGCAGAAAGGCTTTTCCAAGGCCAAGGCGCAGTTTGGCGAGACCTTCGAGAAGACCACCGTCGAAGGGTTGAAGGTCCTGGTCATGATCCGGCTGGGCGACATCGCCTTCCACCTCGAACGGTATGCCGAGTGCATCGGCATCCTCGAGGGTATCCGGACGAGCTACCCGACCTACTTCGCCGGCCGCCCCCTCTCCCTCTATTATCTGGCAGAGAGTCATTACCAACGCCGGACCTATGAGAATTCGCTCGCTCTCTACGAAAAAGTGCTCCAAGTCTGGCGCACCACCCAGCCCGAGCACTACCCCTTCGCCCTCATGCGCAAGGCCGACATCCTGACGAACCTGAAACGCTATCGCGAAGCGAAGAACCTGTATTTCCACGTTTTCCGCACGTATCCGGGTACCTACGGCAGCAACGTCTCGGCCATCAAGATCGCCGATCTCAAGCAGAAACTGGACCTCTCGATCTCCCCGCAGGAATACACCGTGCTGCGGGCCATGATCAACGAAGTCTCCCGCCAGAGTCTGCCGACCTATCTCCGGCACGAGGTCCTCTACCGCCAAGGGATGCTCTACATCCGTACCGGGAACATCGACGAGGGGATCATTATCCTGAAAGCCTTCTGCAAGAAGTTCGCGAACAGTTACCGTTACGGGCCGGCCATGTACCTGATCGAAACCACGCTCAAACAGAAACTCGAGCGGCTCTACAATGCCGGGGAATATCACAAATTGCTGGCTTCCTTCGCGCTCGACACGGCCTTCATCCCGGTCCGTTCTTTCAACGAACCCTTCTTGGTCTTCCTGTGCAAGGCCTTCGATAACTTCCAGTTGTATCGGCAGATCGTCGCCCTCTACGAACAGATCCCTCCGGCGATCAAACGCAAAGAGAGCGGCAACGGCATTTTCCACCTGTGGGTGGCCCAGGCCTATACGCATCTCCAACGCAACGAGGACGCTCTGGTGATCCTCGAGAACATCCCCTACAAGACGAGTGACCGCACCATCCTGAGACAGGTCTATCTCTATCAGGCCGAGATCCTGCGCAGGCTCAAGCGCTACCAGGACGCCCTGGTCAGCCTCGACCGGCTGGCAGAGTATGCCGACAACCAGATCCCGGCGTCCCAACTCCACTTCTGGCGCGCCGAACTCAACGACCTGCTCGACCGCGAGCAGCGCGCCCTCCAGGAATACAAGCTGGTCCTCTCCACCTACGAGGCCTCGAAGCAACCCGCCAAAGCGGATCCCGACTACGTGCGCACGACTCGCTTCGTGATCGCCGACCTGCAATACCAGTTCGACCGTTGCCCCGAAGCCCTGTCGGGGTATGCCGATTTCCTCCGCCGCTATCCCGAGGACTACCGCCGTAAGCTGGCCCTGTTCCGTACCAGCCTGTGCCGGGGTCGCCAACAGCAGCTCGGGAAGGCGAAAGAACTGTTGGCCTTACTGCCTAAGGGCGAAGAGGGCAATCTGGCCAAAGCACTCGACACCTTGGCGGCCGAGGGAACGCGACACTACGAATGGCTCGAGGCCAACAAGCGCAACCTCAACAACGTCAATTTCAACGATTGAGCGGGAGTACCATGCAGCAAACAACCACCCATGGACCCAACACCGACTTCCGCGCCATCGGACAGGCCATTACCCTGTTCAACGAGCACAGCTCGAGGCTCGAGCAGTCCTATCAGGCCATGGAGCAGCAAGTCCGCGAACTGACTGCCGAACTCAATCGCAAGAACGAACAACTACGGCTCAACCTCAAGGAAAAGACCCTGCTCAATCTGTACCTCACCAACATCCTCGAGCACGTCGGCGTGGGCATCGTGGTCCTCGACGAACGCGGCAAGGTAGAACTGATCAACGGCCAGGCAAAACAGTGGCTCGCCGTCGACCAGCACGACAACACGGTCGCGGTCCTGCTCTCCGAGGTGACCGGGGAAGCCGAGCAGTGCTGTGATCGGCACTTCGAACTGACCCTGCGCGGCCCCGAGGACGAGGTCCATCATCTGTCGGTCACCGTCAACGCCCTCCTCGACATCGGCTCTCGCCGTATCGGCCTGGTCGTCCTGCTCCAAGACGTCACCGAGGCCCGCAAGCTCAAGGATCAAGCCGAGCGGAACACCCGACTGACGGCCCTGGGCCAAATGATCTCCCATATCGCCCATGAGATCCGCAACCCACTCGGCAGCATCGAACTGTTCGCCAGCCTGCTCCGCCGCGACCTCCAGGACGCCGGGCAGCTCGAACTCCTCGACCATGTGATCGGCGGCATCAATAACCTCAACCACGTCGTCGACAGTCATCTGCAATTCTCCCGCACCGTGAAGCTCAACCAGCAACCCTCGAGCGTCCACGCCCAGCTCGACGAGGCCTTGACCTATGTCTCCCACCTCTGCGCCGCCGGTTCGGTGACCGTCGAACGCCGGTACACCGCCGCTCCCGACACCTTGATGATGGATCCTCGCTCGATCCAGCAAGTCTTCCTCAACCTCGCCAAGAACGCAGTCGAGGCCATGCCGAGAGGAGGCCGGCTCCTCGTCCGGACCCGTCTCGACTCCCGGCACGCGCTCTTCCTGATCGACTTCGAGGACCAGGGCAAGGGGATCCCAGCCGCCTCCTCGAACCGGATCTTCGATCCCTTCTACACGACGAAAGATCAGGGTACCGGTCTCGGTCTGGCCATCTGCAACAACATCGTCCGCGCGCACGGCGGATCCCTCTCGGTCGAGAGCGTCATCGACGCCGGCACGACCATGACGGTCGCCTTGCCGGCTCTGAACAACTGAGGAGGCACGAGATGAACGGCTACTCCATCCTCATCGTCGACGATGAACGCGAGATGCGGCTGGCCCTGCGCTTGGGGCTCTCCCGTCTCGGGCATCGGGTCGAGGAGGCTTCGGATGGCGAAGAGGCGTTGCTCAAGCTGACGACGACCTCCCCGGACCTGGTGATCTCGGACATCAGGATGCCGCGCATGGACGGTCTGACCTTCCTGCGCAACCTCCGGGTCACGCATCCCTCGCTGCCGGTGATCGTGATGAGCGCCCACGGCTCCATCGATACCGCCGTCGAGGCCATGAAGCTCGGTGCCGACGACTTCGTGATCAAACCCTTTTCCCTGGACGTGATCGAGGGCCTGCTGCGGAAATTGCTCGGCAGGGCCGACCGCCCCATTGCGGACAACTCCACGGTGATCACCCAGGACCCAGGGATGCAGCATATCGTCCAACTCCTCGACAGCATTGCCCAGAGCAAGGCGACCGTGTTGCTCGAAGGCGAGAGCGGGACCGGCAAGGAAGTCCTCGCTAGGTACCTGCACGCTCATAGCGACAGGGCCACGGGCCCCTTCGTGGCCATCAATTGCGCCGCCCTCCCCGAGAACCTGCTCGAGAGCGAACTCTTTGGTCACGAGAAGGGAGCCTTCACCGGGGCCCTGGAGCGCAAACTGGGGAAATTCGAACAGGCCGAGGGCGGCACCATCCTGCTCGACGAGATCAGCGAGATGAACCTCTTCCTGCAGGCCAAGTTACTGCGCGTGCTGCAAGAACACACCGTGGACCGTATCGGCGGAAAGGGTCCGATCAAGGTCAACATGCGCGTGGTAGCCACCACCAACCGCGACCTGTTGCAGTACGTCCGCGAAGGGAAGTTCCGCGAAGACCTGTACTATCGCCTCAACGTCATCCCGGTCAAAGTACCGCCCCTGCGTTCCCGCAAGCAGGACGTCCCGCTCCTGGCCCGGCACTTCCTCGCCCAGGTCAACAGCGAGAACGGCCTCCACGTCGAAGGCATCGGAGCTGCGGCCATGAACCGGCTCCTCGCGCACTCCTGGACCGGCAACGTGCGCGAGCTGCGCAACGCAATCGAACGCGCCGTGCTCGTCTCCAAACGAGGCCAGCTCGAGTACGAACACTTCAACCTGCCGGACTCCCGCCCCGCCCCGATGGCAGAACCCGCCGCCAACTCCGGCCTTACCGTCCAGACCTTCCAAGTCGGTATGACGATGAAGGATGTCGAACGGGAGATGATCATCAAGACCTTGCACCATCTCGAGGGTAATCGCACCCATGCCGCGGAAATGCTCGGCATCAGCATCAGGACCCTGCGTAACAAACTGCGCGAGTATCGGCAGGCCAATCTGCCCCTGGATTGCAGCGCCATCTGAGGGAGGAACACGGGATGAACATCTTCGACCGGACCATGAACGTACTGGAGGTCAGCCTGGACCTCCGTACTATCAATCAGAACGTGATCAGTTCGAACATCACCAACGCCGACACTCCCAACTACAAGGGCAAGGTGATGGAGTTCGAAGAGGAATTCCAGAATTACGTCAAGAACCTGCGCGAGGGCTCGCACGCTTCCCTCGATCCGAAGTACGGGGAGGATCCCCTGGCCCTGGCTAACAACGACGGCAATAGCGTCAAGTTGGACCGGGAAATGTCCAGACTGGCGAAGAACTCGATCATGTACAACGCCTCGGCCCAGATCCTCAGCAAGAAGCTCAACCTGCTCCAATTCGCCATCAGCGGCGGGAGGTGATTATGCTCGACCTGTTCAGCGCCATCGACATTTCTTCGGCTGCCCTCGATGCGCAGCGCACCCGTATCAACATCCTCTCCGGCAACCTTGCCAACATCAACTCGACCAGGACCGAAGAAGGTGGGCCATACCAGAAGCGCAACGCGATCTTCTCGGCAGAACCGGTCAGCGACGAGTTCGACACCCAACTCCATCACAAGCTCCGCGAAGGAGTCCGCACGGTCGAAGTCACTGACATCGTTACCGAGAACCGCGAACCGCGCAAGGTCTATGATCCGCACCACCCCGATGCCGACAAACACGGCTACGTGGCTTTCCCCAACATCAACATGATGGAAGAGCTGGTCAACATCATGACCGCTTCTCGTTCCTACGAGGCCAACATCACGGCCATGAACTCGACCAAGTCGATGCTGCTGCAAGCCCTGCAGATCGGCAAAGCCTGAACCGGGAGGTGACCTATGAACGATATGCTCATCAGAGGATTGACCGACCTACCCGGCACACGGGAAACGCTCAAACCGGCGACCGAGGCCCCCGCACAAGGCCAAGGCTTCTCCGACTACCTGAAGGACTCGCTCCAGAAGGTCAACGATACGCAGGTCGATGCAGACCAAGCAGTGGAAAACCTGGTCAGCGGGAAATCGGAGTCCATGCACGAGGCGATGATCGCCCTGGAGAAGGCCGATATATCCTTCAAACTGATGATGCAGGTACGCAACAAGATCATCGAAGCGTACCAAGAGGTCATGCGGATGCAGGTGTGAGAGCTCAGACCGAGAAATAGATGGTGCCGGTCAAGATGATGATCAAGGCCAAGAGCACCACCCCGACCTTGCTCAGCTTGAAGATGGCTTCCTCGCCGAGTTCCTTGAAGAAGAGCTGGTACAGCAGACCGAGCAGAACCGCCAACATGAGGAAATTGACGACGCCGAGGAACTTCAGCATGCGGGACTCCGGCACCTAGGGCTCGATCACAACAGCGGCTTCATGTACTCCAGCCTGCTCCTGCTTGTCAAGACAAACGGTTGGTCCCCAGGTACCCCTACAATCCCGATCCCGGGCTGAACTTCGGAGCATCAACAGGGACACCTACCTGCGCAAGCTCAACCACCTTTACAGCAACTGGGTCGAGCGCTACGATCCTGTGCCGAAAATCACCATTGTAACCGACAAACTCAACTACCTGACCGATCTCTGCGACCCGATATACCTGTTGAAGCGCATCGAGAAGCACATCCCTATTTGACCCGTGTAGCTGCGGGTAAAGCCACCTTTCCTGGTTGCGGCCACGCGGTGGGAAACCGCCCCAAACCTGTCGCGTTAAGTGCGCAATACTTCGATCTTTGTTTTCAGCTTATCTATTTTAGTAAAATATATTCATTGTGTTATATTTGGCAAGGACATTGCTAATCTTTTCATCGTTGATTTTTTTGTTTTCATGGTGGACCGCATGAAAATCACTCAACACCTCGCCTGGGCCAGCCTCTTCGTGGTGCTTTCCTCGAACCCGGCTTTGGCCGAAAATCGTTTCCAAGAGGCATGCAAGAGCCTGATCACCAGCCAGTCAAGCGACCTCACCGCTCTCGAAATCAAAAAAGCCTGCCGCGACTATCACCGGCTCGAGAGCTTGCAGTGTCTCAACCTGGCCGTCGAGGCCGGTCACGTTGTCAATGAAGATCTGATCGCCTCCTGTCTGGAGGCACCGAGTTACTTCGGCGACATGGTCTTCCAGCATGAACTCGAACAAGCTCTCGATCGCGGCGCATTGCGCGATTTTCTGCAACGCAAAGCTGAGAACTTGAAAAAATTCAAAGACCGAGTGGCAGAGGTCATCGGCGCGGGCCTGGTCAGTTCGATGGCAGGTGGAGTCATGGGCATCCTCATCGGCATCCTGAGTGTCGCTGTTCTGAAGCTTCCCGGCGAATTCTTCGTTCCCGCCATATTGACCTGCACTACCGGCGGCGTGATTTGGGCCTTCTGGGAAGCCGCCCAAGCGCGTAAGGAGCAATACGGCAAACTCAAGCGGCTCTACGAGCGCAACGAAGAAGACCGCAAAGCCAGGGCCCTTATCCTCGGGATGAGCGAACCTGAAACCCCGAAGTATCACGAGCGGGACGTACGCAACGGCACGGACTGGAACCTGTCCAAGGACCTACGCACCTTGCGCGAGATCGATCAGCGTTTGCACGTCGAACTGCTCGACCAACTCAACCAGGGGCTCACCACCTCCTTCCCCGAGGTGCTCGAGCGTCTCGGTCAAGCTGTGGAAGTCGACCTGTCCATGAGTCAACATGGTTTTCCAGTACTTCGCAGCATCTCCTTCGCTAAAGAGTACACCCTCCAACCGCGTCTCGACGACGATTTCGGCTATGTGATGTCCCTCTATCGTAAAGGGAAATTCGTCGAGGACCTCGTCACCGAAGCCTGAAGAATCCCACTGAAGAATTCCACGACGGCGCTTGCATCCTGCACGCCGCTGGAGGTCGGCATCCCTGCCGCCACCCCGACGCGTTGAAAAAAGACGGAGTCCTCCTTCGGGACAGCTTTTCGGTGATGCGCGAGGAAGGTCTTGGTGCGTCTGGATTCCGGATACGTACTGCTTTGCTTGCCGTCGAATCGACCCGATGCTACCCTTGCCAACACGATGAAGGTAGTCAGGAGAGCGGTGTGCGTAAACCAAGTCCGGCTTTTGAGTTTGGGCTTGTTACGTGCATAGCAACAGAAGGACGAGATTCTGATGGCAAACCATAACAGTAACGTAAAATCCCTCGAATCCTGGATCTGGGACGCAGCTTGCTCCATTCGCGGGGCCAAGGATGCGCCGAAATACAAGGACTACATCCTCCCGCTCATCTTCACCAAGCGCCTCTGTGACGTCTTCGACGACGAGCTCAACCGTATTGCCGTCGAGGTCGGCACGCGGAAGAAAGCCTTCCAGCTCGTCAAGGCGGACAAGAAGCTCGTCCGATTCTCTTTGCCTCTTATGCCCGATGATCCCGAGCAGCCGGTCTGGTCCGTCATTCGCAAGCTTTCCGACAGAATCGGCGAGGGCGTCACCACACACATGCGAGCCATCGCCCGGGATAACCCACTCCTGCAGGGTATTATCGACCGCGTCGACTTCAACGCTACGACCCACGGCCAGCGTGACCTCGATGACGACCGCCTGTCCAACCTCATCGAGGCTATCAGCACCAAGCGTCTTGGTTTGGACGACGTCGAGGCCGACATCATCGGCAAGAGTTACGAATACCTCATCCGCAAGTTCGCCGAGGGCGGCGGCCAGAGCGCCGGTGAGTTTTACACGCCCGGCGAAGTCGGCGAGATCATGGCCCGCGTGCTGGCGCCCGAACCTGGGATGGATATCTACGACCCGACCTGTGGGTCCGGCGGCTTGCTCATAAAGTGCGAGCTGGCCATGGAGGCGAGCATGAAGAACGCCCCTCAGGCCAATCATGCTCCGCTCAAGCTTTTTGGCCAGGAATACGTCCCCGAGACCTGGGCCATGGCCAACATGAACATGATCATCCACGACATGGAGGGTCAGATCGAGATCGGCGACACCTTCAAGAACCCGAAATTCCGCAACACGCAGGGCAAACTGCGCACCTTCGACCGGGTCGTCGCCAATCCCATGTGGAACCAGGACTGGTTTACCGAGGCCGACTACGATAACGACGAACTCGACCGCTTCCCGGCCGGGGCCGGCTTTCCCGGCAAATCCTCCGCCGACTGGGGCTGGATTCAGCACATGCACGCCAGCCTCAAGGCCACCGGTCGCGCTGCTGTTGTTCTCGACACCGGCGCTGCCTCGCGTGGCTCGGGTAATGCCGGCACCAACAAGGAAAAGACCGTCCGCCAGTGGTTCGTCGATCACGACCTTCTCGAGAGCGTGCTCTACCTGCCCGAAAACCTCTTTTACAACACCACCGCCCCGGGCATCGTCCTCTTTCTCAACCGGGCCAAGACCAAGGCCCGGCAGGGCAAGGTCTTTCTGGTCAACGCCAGCCAGGTCTTCGAAAAGGGCGACCCCAAGAACTTCATCCCGGACGAGGGCATCCAGCGTCTCGCCAGCACCCTGATCGGCTGGAAGGAAGAAGAGAAGCTCAGCCGCATCGTTGAGCACGCCGAGCTGAAAAAAAACGACTACAACATCTCCCCCAGCCGCTACATCCATACCTCGGATGCCGAAACCTACAGGCCGATCGCGGAGATCGTCGAGGAACTGAACGCGATTGAACTGGAGGCCAGAGAGACCGACAAAGCCCTGCGGAACATCCTCGTGCAGCTTGGAGTGGCGACGTGAACGAAAAGCCGGCGGGCGATCTGCTCATCTACCAGACCGAGGACGGCCGGGCCCAAATTGAGTGCCGTCTCGTTGACGAAACCATCTGGTTGTCCCAGGCGCTCATGGGTGAGTTGTTCGAGCGGTCCAAGCAAACGATCAGCGAGCACCTCCAGAACCTCTTCGAGGAAGGCGAGCTGGATCAGCCTTCAGTTGTCCGGAATTTCCGGACAACTGCTGCCGACCGCAAATCCTACGATGTCGCCCACTACAACCTGGAGGCCATTCTTGCCGTAGGATTTCGGGTAAAATCCCCACGGGGCACACAGTTCCGCCGCTGGGCCAACACCCAGCTCCGCGAGTACATCATCAAAGGCTTCGTCATGAACGACGAGCGCCTCAAGAACCCCAGCGGCTGGGACTATTTCGACGAACTCCTGGCCCGCATCCGCGAGATCCGGGCTTCGGAGAAGCGTTTTTATCAGAAGGTTCGCGATCTGTTTGCCCTGAGCAGTGACTACGCTGCGCGCGAAAAGGAGACCCAGCTCTTCTTCGCCGAGGTCCAAAACAAGCTGCTCTACGCAGCTACGCGCCAAACCGCCGCCGAACTCATCGTCACACGCGCCAATCCAAACCAGCCGAACATGGCGCTGACCACCTGGAGCGGGTCCCGGGTCCGCAAGCACGACATCATCGTTGCCAAGAACTACCTGACCGAAGACGAGGTCGATACCCTCAACCGCCTCGTGGTCATCTTCCTCGAACAGGCCGAGCTTCGCGCCAAGCAGCGGCAGGACCTCAGCCTCGAATACTGGCGCAACAGCGTCGACCGCATGCTGGCTTCCAACGACCAGCCGCTGCTCGACGGCTCCGGCACCGTCAGCCACGAGGACATGAAAACCATCGCCGCCGAACGCTACGAAGACTTCGACGCCAAACGCCGCCAGCAGGAGGCCACCGAGGCTGATGCGGAAGACCTGAAGGCCATCGAGGACCTGGAAAAAGACCTCAAGCGCAAGGGGGCGAAGCACCTCGGAGGTGAAATCAAGAAATGAAATAATGGTGTTGTGAGGACGACCATGTAGGACTTCGGACCATCGAATCCATTTTTCCGAATATCGATCGCAACCATCAGTATATCAATCGCCGTTCTGGTCGTCTGCCGTGCCCGGCAGACCATCCTGCAACTCGATGCCTCTTTATCCAAGGTTGCTTCCCTTTGGGGAAAAGTCGGCTGCCGGGTAATTCCAGACGACAAGGGTAGCGGATCGTGGTACCAGTGCGGTCGGGAGACACCCCTACGACGCGATCACACTCCCCTGGAACGCGAACGTATAGAGGATGGACACCATGGTGAATCGTGCCAACGTCTTTCGAAGGGACTCGATCGATTCTCGCTCTCGACTTCGAACCCTGATCCATTTTTTTGCCGTGTGCTTTCTTACGAGCATTATATTGATCATTCACCTGCTCGAACCTTTCTGGAATACGCATATCATTGCGATCCTACTTTTTTCGTCGATCACGCTTGTCCTGCTGCTGTTCATCTTCCGGAGTATCCGTCTCGAGCACCGGGAACTCGGCGAACAACTTGAGGAAAGAAAACATTTCCTGGACACGGTCGTATCCAACGTCCGCGATGCCTTTATTGTGGTGAACGACGAGGGAACGATCGAATACTGGAATCCAGCCGCAGAAAAGCTTTTTGGATACTCGTACGACGAGGCCAAGGGCAAGGATCTCCATCGTCTCTTGACTGTGGAAGCCGATCGCACGGAAGCAGCAGCCGGAATGCAGAGGTTCCGTTCCAACGGCCGCGGTCAGATCTTTGGCGTCCTGCGGGAATGTCTAGCGATACGAAAGGACGGCGGTATTCTGAACGCGGAGCTCTCGGTGACCTCCTTTACCTCAAATGGACGATGGTTCGCCGTCGGAACAATTCGTGACGTAAGCGAACGTCATCGCCGCAACCAAGAATTGCAGAACGAACAGCAGCGATTTGCCAGTATGGTCGCAAATCAACCGGCAGCGATCTATCGTGCGAGAATCGAAGAAGCCGGTCGGGTCTTCGAATTCATGAGTAGCCAGTTTGAGACGATCACCGGCCGTCCGGTCGCGCTGATCCTTGGCAACGACACCACTGAGTTCACTTCCATGGTTCAAGGCGAAGATGTGCCCGAATTGCGACGGCTTTTTGCCCAATCAACCGGGGTACTCTTCCCAGAATTCCAAATCATTTACCGCATCATGCACGCCGATGGTCAGGTGCGCTGGGTGCTTGATCGAGGCAAGGGAGGGATAACACCGCAGGGCATCTCGATCGTGGACGGTGCCCTGATCGACCTTACCGCTCAAAAAGAGTCCGAGGAACGATTGCGCAACTTCAACCAGGAAATGGAACGACAAGTTGAGCAACGCACGGCGGAGCTGCACGCAAGCGAAAGCAGGTTCCAAGGCATCTTCGACCAAACCTCCCAGTTCATGGGCATTCTCGATACCTTGGGCAGATTGTCGGACGTGAATAAAACCGTGCTGGATTTTTGCGGTTATCCCAAGGCTGAAATTGTCGGTCGCCCCTTCTGGGACTTGCCCGGCTGGCCCATGCCAATACATGTGGTCGAAGCGATCAAAGAAGGTTTCGGCTCTGCACTTCGAGGCCTGGAATATACCTTCGAGGCACAAGCCCCGGACCGGAACGGGGGGTTGCACGACCTGTCCATGATACTTGCGGGTATTAAGAACAAGGCTGGGGCGATCGAGTTCCTCACTGCCACCGGTACGGACATCACCGGCATCAAGGAATTCCAACGTCGTCTGCTGCTGAACGAGCGCCGTTTGGAAACGACTCAGGGCATCGCCAAGATCGGGACCTGGGAAATGAATTGGCGCACCAAGGAAGCCTTCTGGTCCAAGGAAATCTACCAGCTCTTGGAATACGACCCGACCGAGGTGCCAGGTTCCCTGGAGGCCTATGTCGCGCGTATCCATCCGGATGATAAACCCCGATTCGAGCAGAGTTTTCAGACCATGTTGGTCGATGCGCAGGCCATGCGTTTTGAGCTGCGCTTCCTGTTTCCCGACGGCAGAGTCAAGTATCTGCTCTCCCACGTTGAACCGGTAGTCCAGGACGACCTCTTGCTCCGGCTGTTCGGTTATTTGCAAGACATCAGCGAATTGTCTCTGGCAGAACGCAAAGTCCGCCGGCTCGACCGAGCCATAGAGCAGAGCCCTGTCTCGGTAGTCATCACCGATCGTCGCGGCGATATCGAGTACGTCAATCCCATGTTCGAACGCATCACGGGATATTCAAGCGAAGAGGTCCTGGGCAAGAACCCCCGCGTGCTCAAGTCAGGCACGCAAGCCAAAGAAGTGTACCAAGGTATGTGGAACACCATTTCTTCGGGGGGCACTTGGCGCGGCGAATTATGCAACAAGAAAAAAGATGGTAGCTTGTACTGGGAACATGCCTCAATATCGCCGGTCCGCGACGAGGTTGGCGAAATCACGCACTATGTGGCCGTCAAAGAAGATATTACGGAACGCAGGACCCTGATCGAGGCCCTCAAATTGGCGCGGGTCGAGGCCGAACGGGCTAATCAGGCCAAAAGCGACTTTCTTGCCAACATGAGTCATGAGATCAGGACCCCGCTGAACGCGGTCATTGGTTTCGGCAACCTGCTCGCGCAATCCACCCTCGATAAACCCCAGACCGGACAGGTCTTGCGCTTGCTCAAAGCGGCAAAATACTTGCTACAACTCCTCGACGATGTTCTGGACCTGTCGAAAATCGAGGCCGACAAGATGAGCTTGGAGGCACTTCCTTTTGATCTTTTCGAACTACTCGACCAAGTTACGGAAACGATGGCCTATAAAATGGGTTCGTCCGAGGTTGTGCGGTTTGTTTCCTCGCTTCCCGAGCAGCTACCGCGTCTGCTGATCGGTGATTCCTTGCGCGTGCGCCAAGTTTTGCTCAATCTGCTGAGTAACGCGATCAAATTCACCCCCTCAGGGCAGATCAAGCTCGAGCTCCAAGTAGAGCGACGCACGGAAGTGGGTGTGGTACTGCGCTTCATCGTCGCCGATACCGGCATCGGCATGGACGAGCCAACGCTCGCGCGATTGTTTTCCCCTTTCACCCAGGGTGAACCGTCGACCTCCCGGCGGTATGGGGGTACGGGTCTCGGGTTGAGTATCAGCTCGAGACTTATCGCCTTGATGGGTGGTCGGATGTGGGCCGAAAGCCGCAAGAACCAGGGCAGCATCTTCTTCTTTGAAGCACCCTTTACGGTGAGGCTCGAAGAAAGCGACCGGGCTCTGCTGCCGCCGACTTCCTCTCGCAACTTCTCCGGCCTCTTGGAGGGTTGTCGGATCCTGCTGGTCGAGGACAACGAGGTCAATCAAGAGGTTGCGAGTCAGTTGCTGCGCAAGGTCGGAGCCGTCGTGGAGTTGGCGGAGAACGGCGACCGAGCCTTGAGCGTGTTGCGCGACCTTGGATCCGGTACGGTGGTCGACCTGGTACTCATGGACCTTCATATGCCCGTCAGGGACGGCTATACCACGACCGAAGCGATCAGGAACGAACTTGGTTTGAAGGAGTTACCGATCATTGGGTTGACTGCGGACATCATTGCCGGCACCCGGGAACGTTGCTTGGCTGCAGGGATGAATGAGGTGATGAGCAAACCGTTCGAGCCCGAACGCCTGTACGCTATCGTGAAAACCTGGTGCGGAAAAGGTGAAATCGTTACCAAAGAAGCCGGCAAACAACCGGTACCGACCGCGCAGCCAGAACTCCCCGATTTCACTGGCATCGACAGTGCCGCTGGGTTGCGCCGCGCCAGCGGAGACGTCCCATTCTATCTGTCTTTGCTGCAGCGTTTTTCTCGGAATTACGAGAACTTTGCTGTCACGGCCGAAGCTGCGTTTTCCGAACGGCGCTTCAATGACTTGTTTCACCTGGCGCACAGCTTGAAAGGTCTCGCTGCGACCATCGGCGCCGGCCGGTTGGCCGCCGCCGCCGCGGTATTGGAAGCCGAAGCACGGGCAAAGGTACCTGACCCGCAACGCCTCGGACCGAGCCTGCTTGACTTGGTGACACGTCTTCACGAGGTGCTGGAGGCCCTTCGGGCGCTACCTCGTGAGGTTGTCGAAGTCCCCCAAATCGAAGAAGACTCGACCGAGCTTCCGTCTAGGTTGGTGAAGGTTCGGGAATTGCTCCAGGAATTCGACACCCGAGCGCTCGGAGAATTTGCGACCTGTGTTCCGCTTCTATCGGCTCATGGTTTCTCCCTACAAGCTAAGCGGATAGAAGCGGTCTTGCAGGAATACGATTTTGACGCCGCGGTAAAGCTCCTCGAGGACCTGACGGCGCTCTTGAACGGCCTAGGACAAGGAAAGCTGCATGGATGACACCGCACCGATCCTTTTACTCGTGGACGATCAGCCGGAAAATCTTCGGTTCCTCGAGCAACTACTCGGCGAACGCTATATGGTCAAGGTGGCCAGAAATGGCGAGACTGCCTTGCGTATCGTGGAACGGACACCGGAGCTCGCTCTCGTGCTTCTCGACATCGTCATGCCTGGGCTCGATGGTTATGAAGTCTGCCGGCTGATAAAGAGCCGAGCCGCGAGCAAGGATCTGCCGATCATCTTTGTCACCGCGTTGGATGAGGTCGAGGACGAACGCAAGGGTTTTTCGCTCGGCGCCGTCGACTACATCACCAAGCCTTTCAATCCCGAAATCGTCAAAGCTAGAGTCGCCACGCACCTCGCTCTCAAAGAATCGAGGGAACATGTGCAGGTGCTGTTGAAGAAAACACTGACCGGAAGCATCAAGGTTCTGACCGAGGTCCTGGCCATGGCTCATCCTCGGGTCTTCAGTCGGTCGTCGCGAAGGAGCAGGTACGTCAAAGAAGTAGCGCACCGGCTCAACTTGGAGAACACGTGGCAGTTCGAACTGGCCGCCTTGCTCTCACAGATTGGGTACGTCACCTTCTCCGGTGACGGTTCTCAGGGGTGGTGGGGTTCGCTCGGCGAGGAAGAACGTCACCGGTTCGAGGAACAGGTTCCCAGGATTGGCCACGATCTCCTACGCCACATTCCCAATCTCCACCATGTTGCTGTCATGATTCTGCATCAGCGGACGACGGAGCGTGAGCTGCAACAAGTGAGCGGAGATGCCTCCATCAAGACCGGCGCCGCCATGCTCCGGGTGGTGCTCGATTTCGATGAGCTCATCGTCGTCGGTATGCACCCGAGCAAGGCTTGCAGCAGCTTGCGCGGTAACGACAAAGATTACCGACAGGAGGTTCTGCGCGCGTTGGAGGCCTTTCTTGACGAATCAGAATTCCACCTCGAGACCAAGGAACTCTTGCTCAAAGATTTACAACCGCACATGGTGCTCGACCAAAACGTTTGGACTGAAAACCAAGTATTGCTTGCCTCTCAGGGCTCAGAATTAAACGAGACCAGCATCAACCAGTTGCGATTTTGGGCAAAACGAGCTGCAGTCCGCGAACCAATCCGGGTACGCGTGCCGCTAATCCGGCCAATCCGTTGAATTGTAATGACACTGGGTGGAGAAAAGGAGGAATCCCATGACGGAAGTCCGAGCGCACAGAGTCATTCTCGCGGTAGACGATGATGCCGCGAATCTCGCCATCTTGGACCGCAGCCTGTCGTCGGAGTACACGCTTAAGCTGGCGACTAACGGCCTCCTGGCGCTGCAACTGGCCGAGAAGTTCAAACCCGATTTGATCCTCCTCGACGTGACCATGCCCGGCCTCGACGGCTATGAGGTATGTCGGCGGTTGAAGAACGACGAACGTACCCGGCCGATACCGGTGATTTTCGTCACAGCCCATGACGAAGAGAGCGAAGAAACTCAAGGCTTGGAACTGGGCGCGGTCGATTACCTGACGAAACCGATCAATCCGGCCATCGTCCGGGCGCGGGTACGCACCCATCTTGCCCTGTACGATCAGAATCGTGAACTCGATACCTTGGTGCGAGAGAGAACCCACGAACTCGAGGACACGCGCCTGCAGATCATCCGTTGTCTCGGGCATGCGGCCGAGTACAGAGACAACGAAACGGGGTTGCACGTCCTCAGGATGAGTGCGTATAGCCAGTGCATCGCGAAGGCGTACGGAGTAGGCACCACCTACGCGGAGCTCGTGCTCAGTGCCGCGCCGATGCACGACATCGGCAAAATCGGAATTCCGGATCATATCCTGCTGAAACCCGGCAAACTCGACGAGGAAGAATGGAACATCATGCGCCGGCATCCCGGGATCGGAGCCCTGATCATCGGCGAGCAACGTTCCGAATTGCTCCAACTTGCTAAAACAGCGGCTCTTACCCATCACGAGAAGTGGGACGGCACTGGTTACCCGAATACCTTGGCCGGCGATGCGATCCCCTTGATCGGACGCATTGTGGCGGTGGCCGATGTCTTCGACGCGCTCACCACGAAACGTCCCTACAAGGAGGCTTGGCCTCTTCCCCGGGCGTTGGCGCTGATCAGCGAGGAACGCGGTCGGCACTTCGAACCCGCCATGGTTGATGCCTTCGACGCAGGACTCGAGGACATCTTGCGGATCAAGGAACGGTACCGTGAAGGGTGAACGTGAGCTGTCGGCTCAGTCTTTTTTCGAAGCAGCAGCGTCGGCGTGGCGGCAGGGATGCCGAAGTCCAACATGGGATTACTACGATAACCTCGTAGGGGTGGCGCCGATGGGGGACCCCCGCCATGCTGGCTGACCTCCCACATTGGACTTCGGGTATTCGAATTACCACGCTGAGCGGTTCGGCCAACGATCACCTTGCTACCCAATGAGTAAACGTGCGACAGGTCCAACACTCGTTCCAAACCGCGGGCGCACCTCGGCCCTCTTCGCGCTGCGCTCGCAAGACGGCCGAGAGATCAGCTCAGTCTTTTTTCGAAGCGGCAGCGTCGGAAGTGGAGAGGCGTAGTTTCCGGGCCTGGCGTAACGCCCGGTGGTGCTCGCGAACCGCGGTCAGCAAGTGTTCGGTGCGGGAGAGGCTGAACTCCGCGGAACCGAAATACAGCCTCGAGGGTTCGAGGAGATCTTCATCGTTGCCCCTCCCCTCCAGGCGCTTGGCCTCAACCAAATCGCGATAGGCCGTGGCGCGGGCCTCGTCCGATTCGCCCAGGCTCAGCCAGGCTTCCGAGCTGTCGAAGCGGGAATCCTGTTCAAGCCCGGCATAGTGCCGGTACCCGCTGAAGCGGAAGTGCTCCGGCCGTGTCCTTTTCGCGCAATGCCAGCGGTTGAGGGCCAGATATGCCTGCAACCCCAGCACGGCCTCGTCCGTCTCTTCCACCACCTGGGTCTTGACGCGCAGCTCCACCACAGAGCCGGTCCGGCCGATGGCGTGGTTGAGCAGCTTGGCGAACGAGGTGTTCACGCTCTGTAGGAAGGTGGAGAACTCCTTTATCGTGCGGATGCGAATGAAAAAATGGAAGTGGTTATCCATGAGTGCAACATCGATCA
>Ga0156395_1031_pt1 | contig 18929 bp, 16 predicted proteins | sample RifOxyA3_FD_108039 | JGI IMG/M metagenome (GOLD analysis project Ga0156395, IMG submission 108039) | Deltaproteobacteria bacterium RIFOXYA12_FULL_61_11 | reverse complement strand
GGACTTTATAATAGTCCTCGGCCTTGCAGGCCCCGACGACCAGATTGATTTCGCTGTGCGGAAAGCTCCCCTCGATCGAGCAACGGAGGTCGATTCCGATGGCCGTGGCCCGGCTGAGCGCGGAGGTAATAGTACAATGTTGGACATAGTGTTCGTTCTCGATGGTCGAGAGCGTCATCAGGGCGAAGACCACGACCTGGTCAGCCTTCGGGGTTTCCTGGACCGGTTCTGCATACAAGAACCGAGGAGCGACCAGGAAGAGGGCTTGATCGAAAGCGCTGGCCGGCGAGGAGCCTTCTGGAACCACTGCCGAGGGTAAGGCAGAGGAAGGCAAGGCATTGGCCGGTATGGCAGAGGAAGGTAAGGCGTTGGCGGGGATTGCCGAAGCGGGCATCGCATTGGAGGGAAGGCCGTTGGCCGGTAGGGCCCCGGCAGGCAAGGAAATGTCGAGATCACCCTTGGAAAAGTCGGTAGCTTTGGCGGAGAGTTCGAGCTGGACAGCTCCGAAAACCGTTGCAGCGACCGGCATTTCCAGCGGAAGACCCAGGCGATCCAGGTTGGCCGTATAGGTGGCGCGGGTGAGTTGGTTGACCCGTACTGTTTCGGGATCGGCTATTGCTTTCAGAGGCAGGGTGACCGTAGCAGCCTTGGGGCCGAGTTCGAAGACAAGCAGCCCCTTGGCAGTATCCACCCGATAGGCAGTTTCGACGGGTTGTTCCTCGACCTGTTGCGCGGGGACATCCGAAGTCCGATCGTCCGAGGGATCGCCGGAGATGAGAGTTTCTTCTTCATTCTCTTTTTCCCCCGAGGAACTGCACCCCAAGAACAGGGTGAGCCAGAGAACAATACTAATGATGATGGCCTTCGTCATGGCCTTGCCCCCTCACGAAAATAACTGCATGTTACACAGGTATACCAGCACTTCACGATCGATGCAACTGGGACTCGCGCACAGTCCTGATCCGTTCGACCGGCAGGAACCCGTGCAAAGGAGGTCCGCGCAAGAAGCAGGGTTGAGCGTCGAGGCGGGGAAGGATGGTTCAAGCTTTGGAGGGTGAGTTCAGGCGGCCTTCATTGTACGAGTGGATATCCCTCGCCAACCCAGCGTTTCACCCCCCCTTGGAGGTCGAGGACCACGGGGAAACAGAGTGAGCCGAGCATGGTCATGGTTTGTTTACTGCGGTTGCCGGAAGCGCAATAGACCAGAATAACCACGTCCCGGGGTATTGCCGCGAGCAATTTGGGGAAATCCGGTGCATAGAAATCGAGCTGCCTGCTGCCAGCCAAATGACCAGCTTCGTATTCGCTTTCGGTGCGCACGTCGAGCAGCAGGAAACGCTTGCTCTGTCCGAAGACCTTGAGCAGGGTGTTCGCTTCGGCAGGAGTGACCTGACCTAAGAACTGCTCGCCCGGCGCCGCGGGTCCGGTGCATTCCGCCCGCATCGGTCGAGCCAGGACTTCGGCCCCAAACAGAGTACAGCATGCCGCTAGTATGAGGAGTAATGCAGCCTTGCGAGAGAGCATGGGGTTGCCTCATCAGTTCATTGAAAGTGTGTTTATTCCTAGTGGTTAATGCAGAACAGCGCCGGTCATCATGAAAATGGTGTGTATTGCGAGACCCATACAGGCCTCACCTTCGACGCGGAAGGATATCTCGCGGGCTCCCAGCCGAGCGGTGTAAACCGGGTTGAGGTAGTGCCCGTTCTCGAATTTCTCGGCCGCGAGACTCGCTTCCATCTGGTCTTCGTTGACCTTGAAGAGCAGGACCTTCGTCTCTTTATTGATGCCGAGGAAGCTCAGGCGGGTCTCGAACTTCACCCCGTCCTTCTCGTGGGAGATGACACCGCCGAGGATCCCATCCTCTTCACTACGGGCGAAGCGGGTGGTGATTTCCTGGGTATGCTTCCAGATGCGCAGGGTACTGACACCCGTGGCTTCGTCCAGGAAACCGAAGGCGATGTGGTCGCCAACTCTGACGGCAAAACCGTGGTCATAGGTATACCCCTCGACCTCCTTGCCGCTGACCTTTCCAATGGGGTGTTCTTCTTCGAGCTCCGCACCTTCGGCGTGCAGGATCGCACCCGTGATCATGAAAATGGTGTGTATGGCCAAACCCATACAAGCTTCACCCTCGGTCCGAAAAACGATTTCGCGGGCTCCCAACCGGGCAGTATAGGTCGGGTTGAGGTAATGACCGTTCTCGAACTTCTCGGCCGCGAGGCTCACCTGCATGGCTTCATCGTTGACCTTGAAGAGCAAAACTTTGGTTTCTTTGTTGATACCCAAAAAGGCCAAGCGCGTTTCGAATTTGTCCCCATCTTTCTCGTGAGCGATGGTCCCGCCGATGCCGCCGTCTTCCTCACTCCGCGCGAAGTGCGCACTGATCTCCTGAGTATGTTTCCAAATACGCAAGGTGCTGATTCCGGTAGCTTCATCGAGGAAACCTAAAGCGATGTGATCCCCAACTCGAGCGACAAACCCATGATCAGAGGTGAAACCATCGATCTCTTTTCCGGTAACCTTACCGAGAACATGCTCCTCGGCAGTAGCTGAGATAGTGAAGACGAAGCCGAACAAAGCGAAGAGGACGAACAACCGCAACATATCGGTACCCCCAATGTAATGGTCGACCACCGTACTGTCTGCCTCTAGCATATCGAGTCGGTTTTCACAAGGAAAATGACACAATGGATCATGTATATTTCCCGTATTGCCGCGTACTCGATAGATTTTATTCTCAGAGCACCGCGTCGTGGACCGGCAAGGAGGAGGACGGAGTTTCCGTCCGAGTTCTCCAAAGGTATCTTGGGGCTCGGGTATCCTAAAGACGTGCCCCCGCAACCGCCAACCGGCCTTGGCCGGAATCCCTGCTTATGGTATGGTGCTGCCGTCAGATCACAGAGGTTGAGACCATGACCGACCAACGCTTCCCCGCCGGAGGAACCCTTGTGCTCCTGCTCATGGTCCTGGGCTGTACCATCGCTCCCGAGAAGGACGATACCCAGGTCCCGATGTCGATCTCGGTACATAGCCGCCCGGTTTTGAATCCCGACGGCCGCAGCGGTAGTGCCATCGAGGTAGAATTGGAAGGCGGATCGAAGCTGATCCTCAACGGCAGCGAAATGGCCCGCATGCCATCCATTACTATTACCCGGAAAGACTATCAAAAATTCTCCGACAACGCCGAGGAACTCGGGTATGGCCTCGAAGCCTTCACCGCGGCTGAACCCATTTATATTATTCATGCCTCGATCGTGGCAGAGGACCAGCCCCTCGATTTTTCCGAGGCCGGACTAACCCACCACATTCCCCTCGGAGCCTTGCCTTCCAACGCGATACCCTCGAATACCTGGCCGGCGAGCCTGCTCTCCGAAGCCGATATGCCTCAACAGGCAATTCCCTCCAATGCTATTCCTTCCAATGCCTTACCCTCGAGCCACCTCCCTGACCCGGCAACCACTCAGAAAGCCTTGCCTTCGAACGCCCTTCCTTCCAACGCCCTTCCCTCGAGTCTATGGCTAGCCCCACCGGACCTCGGCGACGCTGTTTTCGCGCCGGCGCTAAAAAACCTTTTCCAGGTCCCCGACCACGTGGTCGTACCGCTGCTGCTCGGCCGCATCGATGGTGCCTATTCGGCCAGCGTCCGCTGCCACTTTCCCTCCATGGCCCGGCTGGATACTACGGATTTACTTGCGGTGACGTGTCCACTCGAAGGCAAGGCTCAACGACTGGATTTCGATTTTTCCCTCTTTGCTGTGACTGCCTCCGATTATTTTACCTTGCGTCTCAACCAGATTCCCCTCGTCTTTGCCCGTAATCACCTCGACCTGAACAACCCCAACGGCAACCGGGCTCCGGTCATACAAACTCAAGACCGTTCAATCCCCCGGGGTGGATCCATCCAAATCGAGGCCGAAGATCCGGACGGCGACTTCCTGGTCGCTTTTGTCGAGGGGCTTCCCCCAGGTGCCTATCAGAGCTTCCAGCACGTCATCTTCCCTACCGACGCTGCTCTCGATGCGCACCGGTTGACCATCACCGTGCTCGATGGTGGCAATCCACAGCGTGCGACTCGAAAAACCCTGACCGTCACCGTCGTTGGAGAGACTCCGGAAGGGCAGCTCCCTCCGTCGACCGTTGAGCCTTCCCCTCCTGATCCGAGTATCGAGGAACCGGTCGATCCCCCTCCCCCCAACGCTACCCTACCGTACCTCGCCCCCCAGCCCAAGCTCTGGACAAGTGTTGCCGCCGGTTCGATCGATTACCAGTTCGGAGACGAGACACGTGCGATTTCGGGAAATGCTTTCTTCCTGCAGGAGCGTCTCGTCGAAGTCTGGGAGTTCGTCGAATTCCTGCGATTGAAGGGGTCGAGAAATGCTGCCGATAATCCCTATCTGACCGCTGTCGCGAACGACCAAGTGCAATTGCAGGTCGATGGAACGGTCACTCTGGTTTCTCCCGAAACTGTTGCGAAACCGATGTTCGGCGTTACCTGGCATGGCGCCCGGGATTATTGCAGGTTTCTCGGAGGCGAGTTGCCCTCGGATTTGCAATGGCGCCTCGCCGTAACGCAGAAAAAAACCGCATTCTTGCCCTCTACCGGTAGTGTCGCTGAAACCACGATATGGGAATGGACCCTCGATCTCGATGATACCCAGGCCCTCGAGCAGTGTCTTGACCCGAGCACGGACTGCACCGATCTGGTCGTGGGACCCGATGTCGAGGGAGGTATGCGGGTGCTCCGTGGAGGAGACTGGACCGCAGCCACCTTCCCGGACCGTCGAATTCTGAGTGCGGAGAGTGCGTTAATCCACGCTGGTTTCCGTTGTGCCGGAGCCGCACCCGGATCGGACATGACCTGCGATCCTCTGCGTAATGGCACCCTGCGTCCCTGTCGTACGTATTGCACCACGGCCGCCGGCCAAGGGATCGAATACTCCACCGAACCAGGACCGAACCTCGAATTGGGGTGTCCGAGCGGATTGTTCTGCTGCTATGGTGGCCAGGCCGTCACCGACGGCGGTTGGTGTCCGACCGAGTGCGGCTGCGGTCGCACGACCGATACTGCCGGTCGCGCCTGCCCCTGACCCCCCCCATCTGCCTCTCTACCTCAAGGTGGGAAGTATCTCGAGGATCGTAGGATCGTCGAGTTTGACCCTTGGATTCGAAATCGGCTTGATCTTCCTCGGCGCCTGGGCTCCAATGACCGGGCATTGTCACTGTGGAGATGGAAAACATGCAAGAAACCAAATCGCTCTTCGAACGCGCCCTCACGGTCGGACGCCCCCCAACAATCCGCAAGCTCTTCCCCAATAGCCGCGCCTTGCTCATCAGCGGAAAATTCGTCGACCGCGCGATGCTCGCGAGGGGGCAAGCCATCGCCATGGCCGCTAACGGGCGCAGTAGTATCATAGTCCGCGGTGCGCTCCTGGCTGCGCAACGGGCCAATGCCGCGATGATCCTCGAGATCGCCAAGTCCGAAGGGGGACGCAGCTCGTACTGTGCCGTGAACTACTGGAACCTCGCCAGGATCGTCGATGCCGCCTGCAACGAACTGAACATCACGGTTCCCGTAGTCATCCATGCCGACCACTACGGCATCAAGAACGCCAAGGATATCGCTGCGGCCAAGACCGAGCTTCCTTCCATGTTCGAAGCCGGAATTACCTCGGTCGCCCTGGATGCCTCGCATCTCCCCGACGCCGACAATCTCCTCGCCGCTCTTGCCCTCGCTCCCTATCTGCCGACCTGGGCCAGTCTGGAGACCGAAGTCGGCGAGATCAAAGGAAAAGAAGGCCTATCCACGGTCGAGGAAGCCTTGTTCCTCATCCGCGGCCTCAACGCCCACGGCATTTTCCCCGACTGGATCGCCCTGAACAACGGCACCTCTCACGGTATCGAAGCCAGCGATTCCGGTATCCAGGTCGAGTTGACCGCGTCGATCCACAAGGCTCTGACCCCTTACAAGGTCTCCGGGGCTCAGCACGGTACCTCGGGCAACAGTTCCGAACGTCTCCGCCAGATCGCCCAGCAGACGCGTACCACCAAAGCCAACGTTGCCACCGCCCTGCAGATGATTTCCTGGGGAGTCGAGGTCAACGATTACGGCAATGCCGTGCTCGATGCCGAGGGAGGTTTGCGCAAGAGAATCGGAGCGGGTGTTGGTGAAGACCTGTGGGCCGAGATGATGGCGTATACCAAGGAGAAGGGCTGGAAAACCGGCGACACGAAGAAGCTCAATCTTCCCTTCGAGAACAAAATACTGGCTCAACCCGCGGCCATCCGAGAGCGGATGACCGAAGCCGTGGCCACCTTCGTCGAGAAGCTCCTCGTCGACGTCTTCAACGCGCGGGATACCGCGGCCATCGCCCTCGAGCAGATCGTTTCTTGCGGTTCCTTCGACCCCGGTCCCAAAGCCGAACGTCTGGAAGATCCCGCGGAGTGGACGGAAACTGCGCTGCGAGCCCGCGCGGCGGCCCTGACCCCGGACAAGGGGCTAGGAGGCAATTTCGACGACTGAACCCTTCTTTACTTCCCGTTGTCACCAGAAACCCCCGTTTCAGAGAGATCATCACTGGTTTCTGGAGCTTGAGACTCTTCTGGGGGTCCCTCAAAGGGGACCCCATCGGCCCAACGCTGATGGAACGCGAGGTAGTCGACCTGATACCGCAGGATGACAAGGCCTTGTCGCAGTAGCTCGAAGCGCAGCACGGGGAGGACGTACCGGTGGATCGGCAGGGGTTCGCCGTTGGCGGTTGGTTTGACTGCTCCGCAGCGCATTTCCGCAGGACAAGGATCGTCACCGAGGTCTCGCAGCCGTATCCAGAATGCGGTGCGATCGCTCAGATTGTGCCGATCGTGCCACCAATTGTTGACCTGTACCGCACGGCCGGCTAGCTGCTCGGTCAGACGGGTGTTCCAACCTTCCCGGAGTTCGTGGAAAAGCTGGGCATAGTCGAGCGCTTCGTCGTAGAGGGTGAAGACCCGGGATGAAGGAGCGGACGGAGGTGTATCGGAAACCGCGCCCGTAAGGAACGTTCCGTTGTCGAGCAGCCGCACGTGCGTGGCCAGGAGCCGGGCGTTGACGTCGGTGAACACAAGGAAGTGGGGGACGACGCGATTGGTCACCAGGATAGTAGGCACCCCATCCTGGACCTCATAGCGTACGCTTTCCACCGCGCTGCCGTCGTAGAAAAGACCGTCGTCGGGGGCTACCAAGTCGTGGCCGAGGTGGCTCCGGTCTCCACCGAGGATGGTGTCGCACAGGAACATGAAGGGATTGATCGCAGCCTTCCCACCCATGCGAAAGGTCGTTACGTTGCGCAACTCCGGTGAGAGGCTTTCCTCGGTATAGGGGGAACCAGCAACACCCCTAAAGGGGGCGACCTTACTGTAGCGATCGAGCAGTTGATCCCACGGGGTTTCGGGATTGAATTCCTCATAATGAGCTGCATAGGTGGCCACCGAACCCAATCCGGTCAATGCCAAGAACTCGTTCCAACTCGCCCAACGGTGGGTGAGATACCCCTTCCCCGCTAGATCGTAGAGGTTCATGTCGAAACGATATGCTCGGTAGAGCGGAGTTAGGTCGACCGGACCAGGAGGGAGGGCAAGGCTGGTCGGATCGATCAACTCGGGTTCGGGCTCTGGGCTGATGACAGGTGAGGAAGTGGGAGTAACAGAAGGGGGGGCTGGCCGATCGGGACGTTCCTGAACCACGGCAACGTCGCTGCTTTCTTCCTGCACAATCTCGAGTTCGTCGGATTCTTCGAGGATGGATTCTACCTCGGCCGGAGCGTCGCATCCCCCTTGCAGGAACCACCCTCCACTCCCGAGCAGTATGACGAGGAATACAATACCGTAACCCTTGCCGATCAATAGGTTCATCGCACGCTCTCCATGCTCAGCGTGAGGCGGAAGGGTTCGAAGACCGAGAAACGGCGAGGATGTCACCTTCCCGTTGAGGTCCCGTTCCCGATCAACTACTATAGCATGGCTGCCCTTACCATGAGGACAGTTCTCCTCTGAGGTTCGAGGATGCGCGATCTACCTTGGCGCCGGAGTTTTATCACGCGAGCATGAAACGCTTCGACGGCCTCGACATTGCCCGTGGTGTGGCCATCGTCCTGATGTTCCTCAGTCACACGGTCAAGGGCCTCCTCTCCTACGAACAGATGCCCGATTTCGCCATTCTGCCGATCCATACCCTGACCAAGTTCTCCTCGACCTTGTTCTTCCTCGTCTTCGGGGTCAGCCTCGGCATGTTCTTCGTCCGTCATGTCGGTACCACTCGTTGGCCTGCAAAACGCAACCACCTGCTCCTGCGAGCCCTCGTGGTGTTGCTATCCTACAAGGCCCTGTGTTTCGTCCAGATGTTCCAGACTTACAGCGGTCCCGAGGTCCTAGCCACGCTCGGTTATCTCAATTTTCCCGATTTCGCCGAGGTACTCAATTTCTATTCGTTCGCCATCGTCTGGATCACCTTTTTGCTCCCCCTCTGGGTGCGAATTCCCCTCGCGGTCAAACCGATCCTGGTGATCGGTTTGTGGCAGGCTGGTCAATATCTCGAGGCAACCTTGGAGTTCGGGGACTTCTGGCCGATCAAGGCCATCCTGTGCGAGCAACGCGGAGCCTATTGTTTCGGCCAACTCCAACGAGGCGCCATCGCTCTGCTTGGGCTAACCCTTGGGGAATACCTCCAACGGGCTACGTTCTATGAACAGTGGGTGCTGCACCGCCGCCGGCTTTTCGCGGTGCTGCTCTCCCTGACGGTCCTCTGTCTTTGTACCTTCCTTTACCTCGGCGACTTCGATCCGGATCGGTTGCAAGCCATGCTCTGGGATATCTCGCACAACGTCGGTAAACACCCCCCGGATCTTGTCTTTATGAGTTTCAGCCTCGGCGGGGCAACCCTGATCCTCGCCGCTTGTTTATACCTGAACGAAGGGGGGCTCCTCTTTGCACCACTCTCGATCTTGGGCAAGGAGTCCTTGTTGTGCTTCAACCTGCATCTCGGTATCATCTTTATCGGCTATCGCTATCTTCTCGACCTCCGCGGGGCGGTTACCTATGGTCAGAGTTTGTTCCTCTTCGCAGGCGTCTGGGGTGCGGCCTTGTTACTCGCACCGCTGAACGTCCGGCGCAAGGCAACGGCCGCCAAATATGCCAAGGCCTACCGGAAGCTCAAGAAACAACGGGAGAATCAACGTCATGCACGTTCGCATTGAACTCCTTGGGCTCTGGTACGCTCTTCTCCAGCTCACCCCTCTCCTCGCCTTGGGGCAACCCGCGCCGGGCTCCATGGATCTGCGCAGCTTCGAGATCGAAGAACGTCGCGGCCAAGGAACCGTCTTCCCTATCTGGCCGGCGCAGTTGCAACGACGTATCGCTCTCGTGAGCAGGGAATTTCCAGGGGAAGTCGGCTTGTTGGTCAAAGATCTCACCAGTGGGCAGGTGTATGCCACCAATGCTCACACACCCTTCTACCTCGCCAGCACGACCAAAATATGCGTACTGGTCACCCTGCACCATGAAATCCAGCTCGGCCGCCTCACCCTCGAACAGAAGCACGTTGTGCAACGCGACGATTTTCGCGACGGGTCGAGTGCCTTTGAGAAGCTCTCTCCGGGAAGCCAGCTCAGCATCGCTGAGCTTCAAGAAATGATGATGAACGACAGCGATAATGCTGCAACAGATATACTTTACAATCTATTAGGAGCGGAAACGATCAACCGGGTAGTCCGGAGATTAGGTTTCGAACAGGTCGGTTGGATCACCTCCATGTTAGAGGTTCGCAAGTTGGTCTGGGGTCAGCTCGACCCCCGGGCCTTTTCCCTATCGCAAAATGACTTCATTGAATTACGAGAACTCGATCAATCCAAAGAACGGTTGGAGTTTTTCAGTCGCAAACTGGGCAGAACGGGGAAACCCCTGACCGTGCGCGAGCTCGACGAGGCCTATGAACGTTTCTACGCCAGCAGTTACAATACCGCGACCCTCTGGGAGATCGGTCGTTTCCTGGAAGCAATGTATCGCGGTGAAATCCTTGGACGGGAGATCGACGGGCAGATGCTGGCCTTGATGAGGGGTTGCCGCACCGGGAAGAGACGGCTCGAGGCCGGTTTCCCGCAAGGGCGGGTTCTCTTCGCTCATAAAACGGGAACCCAATACCGTTGTCTCTGTGATCTCGGCATCGCCGAACTGACCGATGGACCGACCCTGTTCCTGGGGGCCTACGTTCGAGGGTATAAAGAGACCCTGCGCACCAAGGCCGAAGAGATCTTGGCGCGTCTCGGTGCCGCGGTGATCGAGAGCTTCCCTCCTCGCCCACGCAACCCTGTCCCGGAACAAGCGGTCCAGAAACCCTGAATACCGCCCTCAACTTCCCGAGATCCCTTCAAGAACGACCTCGGCGCGAGGACCGCCCCTGGGGTTCTGCCCCCCGCGGCCTCGAACGTACCTTGCGGGTCTTGAAGAACTCCTCGAACACCTGCTCGAGGGCTTCCTTGATCGACAACCGCTGCCAATAGGCATAGTCGCGCAGCTTCTTGTAGTGAGTTTCCTTCATGATGAAAGAGGCTCGTCGATCCTCGGGGCGGAGCCCTCGCTTGCTGGTGTCTTCGCCAGCTTGCCCAAGAGCTTCTTCAGCCTTGGCCATCTCCCCCTCCTTGTCCGGAACAATCGACGAGCCGGAGCGGTCTGGCCCGTTCTGCCCCCACAACCTCGCGTAGCTCCGGACCGAAACACAACCGTCTGAGCTGCCGGTTCTCCTGGTACAACTCTTTGTTCCGTTCCATGTACCAGCGGAGCTGCTCGATCAACCCGTCGGATCCGATACGGTAGGTTTCCAGGAGCAGCTCCAGTTTTTCGAGCCGCCGGCTCTTACGTTGACAATCCTTGCATCCGATATCCCGTGAAGGCTTCATGATTACCTCTGTTAAAATAATATATTAGAAAATTCTATGAAATCATTTTCACTTATACCGGCAGAATATCGTGGCATAATATGAATATATGTATACATCGCACTAATAAATATATCAATATAACAAAATATTATATATAATTTTTTATTTTTATGTATATTCATTATTTTATATATTTATAGTATATTAAATATATGTATACATACTTCAAATAGAAATCAATATAAATTTAAAATGTTGATTGGAAAACGGGGGTATTTTCTTCCATCGGGTAGATGGTAAGAAAACATATTGCATATCAAAATATACATTTCTATTAATATTATCAATGTATTGAAGTAAATTAATATGAGTATCTACCGATTTGTTGTCGGTGAGGGGGCCTCGGTTTCAATACTATTTCGGTCCAACGCAATTCAATATTGCCCTAGGACCTGACTATAGTCGTGACGCAGGGGAAAACGAGCACGTTGGTATAATTGCCGTATTCTTGATGTGGGCGGTGAAGGTCGTATCCAGGTAGAACCGAGAGGATCTATTCCTCGATGCTGTTCAGCATGAGGGCGAAGGGAGCTTCGAGGTACGTCTTGCCGACGACCGAAACCTTGGCGCGATCACCATACAGGAGGGCAATGGAGAGTTTGAGCTTCTTGGAATTCCCCTTGAGGAGGAAATCGAAGACCACCCTCTCCTCTTCAAAAGAAACCTCTTTCGCCCTCAGGGTGGTGAGATAGGTGTCTCCGTCTTGGAGCAGACCCACGGCCATCCAGCCGTCTATGAGGAAGTTCTTCACCGCCGCAGTATCCTGGTCGAGCAGCCACAGCGCAGGAGCAGGCATGGCCGAATCGGGGACAAGTCCCTCGAGTTCTTCGTACGCAAGACTGACCCGGAAGACCCTCTCCTCGTCGCGATAGAACAGGTATTGCCCATCCTGGCCGAGGTGTACATCGATCGAGGCCAGGAAGGCCAGATCTTCAGCCGCCGAGGGCAGGTCGAGGACCTCGGCCGAACTGTCCGTCTCCGCCTTAACCACGAGGCTCTCGAAGGCGGTGCGAGTAGTTCCGAGAAGCCCAATGAATACCGTATCTTCACTGACATCGAGAGAACCGGTAGGGATTTCGAGCCGCACCGGGAGCGCGGCTTCATCGGCATCCAGCCGGCAGAGTTGCAGAGGCACACACATCACGGAACCCATAGGCAGAGCGGGGTCGGAGGAAGTATCAGCACTGGTATCGATCGGTGGTTCTGGGGTCTGGTCATCGCTCGTATCCGCGGGCGACGAGGGCGGGGTCGGATCATCACTGGTATCCACTGGAGGGAGCGGATCCTGCGAGCGATCATCGCTGGGTTCATGTCCTGGGGAATAACTCCAGGTGCCTGCACAGGCCGCGGCCAGAGGTGTTAGTTCGGCGGGGCTGTACCCGAAGTACATGGTAAGCAGCGGAGGCTGGGTCGAGGTGGTGGTACAGGTCGCCAGCAAACCCTCGCTCGGGCAGAGAGCTTCGCTGAGTTGACCGTTCAGACTATTGCACAGGGTGGCGAATTCGGTTCCGGTTTCCCCGCCCCCCTCCCCGGTCAGCGCAGCACATTGTTGCCCTCCCGTTTGTTGCACAAGACAGCTCTGGAATACTTCCTTCCCACCATCGTCCGAGCAAGAGAAGTTCCAGAGTGTTCCGACTACAGTAATAAACAGTAATTCCATACTCTTGCTATGCATACAGTCTCCTTTCAAGGTGGTCTACCCGCGTTGCGAGGAGTGCCCGTCCTCGATCCCGGTCGACCTATCTCTCGTTCTCCGATCCAATGCACAGAGGAGCAGCCAATAGAGCAGGGGGATCAGGATCTCGTGATGCCCGAGGAAAGAGAACCCCTGCCCTCCTGCGCTCACGGGTCGCTGCACGACGTTCACCCGGGGGCGATACCGTTCGACCATGTCGAAATCCGCTGTTACCAGGTGTTCGAAACGATGTCCGAGGTTCGCCGCTACCGAGAGCGCCTTGAGGAATACCTCGGGGAGGATGGTCGCGGAACCGATGTTGAGCCAAGCCCCACCGGGTTCGAGTTCGGCGACGAGACCGCAGGCCAACCGGAAATCGGTGTGGGTGGTCACCCCGGTCGCCGCGGGATCGAAGCCCGGGTGCTGATGGAGGACATCCGTGCCGAAGGCCACATGCACGGTCGCAGGCAGACCCAAGCGGTAGGCCGCGGCCAACACGCTGACATCCGAGTGGGGGAGGTTCTTCCGCAGGATCGCACGGCCGACCACCGCTCCCAGGCCTACCCCCTCCCTGGCTCCCTCCGCGACCGCTTCTTCGAGTTGGGCCGCCGTCTCCCGAGCCATGCCGAAACGACCCTGCAATAACCCTTCTCCGACATCCTCGGAGCTCTCTCCGAGCAGGGCGAACTCGTAGTCGTGGATCATACCCGCGCCGTTGAGCGCGAGCCCGGTGAGGATGCCGCGCTCCATCAGATCGATGAGCAGCGGTCCCAGCCCGCACTTCAGGACATGCCCGCCGATGGCCGCGACCACCTGCCTGCCTCCAAGATGCAAGGAGACCACGGCATCGACCAGATGACGGAGCTCGCGCGCTCGCAGGACCTCCGGCATGGCCGCCAGTAGGGTCTCGCAGCTCGAGGGAGTACCGCTACAGGGACGTGCAAAGCGCTCGATCTTCTCGAGGTTGCGCCGCTCGGACAAGGGATAGGTCGTCACTTCCGACAGATCAACTGGTCGAGGGCGCGGAGTAGATGTTTTCATAACAAGGTCAGGGTGAAGCGCAAGATGAGCCGGTAGTCGAACTGGACATCCTCCTGGATATTCGCATCCTTGGTCATATCAACGAGGAAGTTGAGGGAGGAGAAACTGGTCAACCGCAGAGTCAGCGCACTGATCCAGTTGATGATGGGATCCCCGAGGTCTTCGAAGGGGAAGAAAACGTCGAACTCGGTGCTATAGCTGAAACGCTCCAGCAGATACCCGTTGAGGATGCCGGTGAGTTCGTTGCCGGTGAGGTAGTAATCTCCGACGCGTTTGAAGATGACGTTCTGGGGATCGCTGGTATCCGAGGCGCTGAACAGGTCGCCGTGGACAAGGCTCTGGCGCAGTCCGATACCGGTGCGCAGGTAGAAGTTGAGCCAGATCGAATTGAGGAGGTCGAAGTTGCCGCCGACCCCCTCGCGCAAGGTCAAAGGAGAAAAGGGTTGTGCTGTCTCGAGGCGGGCGAGGTCGGGTCTGGTATCGAGTTCATTGCCTTCGCTGTCCTGGATGGTCACCGAGGTAGGTTGGTCGAAGAAGTAGTACTGATTGAAGAGATTGGTATCCAGGCCGACCCGGGCGTAGGGACCGAACCAGGGGAAGATGCGGTAGATGATAATGGAACGGAAGCGCACACGATCGAGGGCTTTGCGGAACTCTCGGCCCTCTTCCCGATTGAACCCCTCTTCGGTCTCGATGCGGTTGAAGAAGGAGATATTCTCCCGATTGTACCTGATCGAGCCGTCGAACAGGGTCGAGGCTGAGAAGAGATAGTGGTCCTCGACTCCGAAGACGTTCTGGGTGGCATTGAGCAGGAAGTCCCCGCTGAGGCTGAAGAAATATTTCCAATCGCCCACAACCTTCGTCTGGAGGCTCTCGTCCATCAACCCGGCCCCGTAGAACTCGCCGGTGGCTTCGTCCATGACCAGATTGAGATTATGGTACTCTCCCTTGTTGATCCTGAACGTGAAAAAGTTCCGATAACTGCGATAATTCTCACCGACCTTGATGACCTTGTAGGTGGAAGGTTGGAGAATCCAGGCCTGGAGGCGCTCACCCTTCTCCTCGTCCGCGCCGAGACCAACACCGAGGTTCTCTTTCTTGTCCATCTCGATCAATTCGTAGGAACCGCGGATCGGAAAATTGTGTTCATTGACCACGCGCAACACGAGTACGGCCCAGAAGGGGTCGATGATCGTGCTGTGCCCTTCGCTGACGTGCAACTCCCGGGACATACGCTGGTCGCCCACTCCCGAGCCGATGACGAAGGTGTAGTCTCCCGGTTGGACCAGGACCAGCTTGCCCGGTGGTATCTCTGCCACCTGCTTATTACCGGACATGAGCACGCCCGAGGGCTCGTCCGCCGACTTGGTCATGGCCGGGATGAACACACCGCCCATACCGACCGGAATCATCGTCCCGTCCATGGCCAACTGGGTTTCGGCGTCCTCGGTCTCCCAATTGTAGAAGGCCGAAGCCGAGAGGGAAAAAGTCAACAGCAACAGCAGGAAGCTAGTGCGCATCGCCGGCCTCCCGAGCCAGGAACTCCTCGATCTTGATGATGAACTCATCGATTTGCTTCTCGAGCATTTCGCTGAGGGTCTTGACCAGGAAGGTCGTCTCCTGTTGGTAGACCATCTGCCGGCCATCGAAATGGTGAGTTAAGAGTACTTTTCGGTCTTGGTGTCGGGTCAGCCGAAAACGGAGGGCCAGGTGAGCGTAACGCTCCTGACCGTTGTCGAACTCCTCGAGAGAAAGGAGGTTACCGCTGATCTCGAAGTCCGGACGTTTGTCCGCATACTCCTTGAGCACCTCTTGAAACACGCTCCGCTGACCGAGGTGATTGACCAGCAGATCGGTGATACTCTTGTCGGGACGAACCCCCCAGAGTTGATAACCGTAGTATTTGATTTCGTAAGGGTTGAAACGGTAGGCGAGCTGTGGGCGCCTGTAGGCTTCGTCGAGTTTGAGGTCCTGGACCCGGACTGTATAGGGATAGGTGATTTTCGCGGGCTTCACCAAGGGAAGGTAATGAATCATGTAGTAGTGCTGCTGGACCGGTGTGGAGAACAGACACCCGACCAGGAGCGCGGCCATACACAAGGGTAGAATCGTTCGGTTCAATCGAGGCGCCTCTCTTCCTTGTTTTTCGAACGGAACAAGAGCGAGGGATCCTCGCCGATGGTGCGGGTGAAGTCCCGGAAGTTCTCCAGGGCTTCTCGTAGGTAGTCCAGGGATTCGTAGACATCCTCCCGGCTGCGCTGCACGGTGACGTCGAGGTGTTCGACGGTCTTGTCGGTACGGGTGAGGAGGTCGTCGATGCGTTTGGTCATGGTGGGCAGACTCATACCCTCGAGGTTCCGCCGTACGTCGAGAACCAGTTGGTCGACCCCCAGGCCGTCCAAGGTGGCTCGGGTGTGGGCCAGCGTGGTCTGGATCTCCCCGAGCAAAGTCTGGAGGTCCTCGCGGGTGACGAGTTGGCGGAAATGCCGCATGGTCCCTTCCAGATTGCCAGCCACGGTGCGGAGTTCCGTGGTCATCTGATCGAGGTTGCGCATCATCGCGGTGAGACTGCCGCGATTCTCGTCGAGCACCTCGTGCAGGGTCACCACAACCCCGTCGATGTTGTCGACGAGTTGGGTGAAACGCTCGCGATTCTCGTCCCCGGTGAAGAGAATCAGGTTCGCCAGGACCTGCTGGACCTGGGAACTGATGACCTCGGCCTTGTCGGTCAACTCATCCATCAAGGAGGCGCCCGCGAGGATGTAACTACCTGGTTTTAAGTGTTTTGAGGCATTGGTTCCCTTGACCAGTTCAATGAACTTGAGGCCGGTGATCCCCATGTTGGTGATCGCTGCCTCGGTATCCTGCTTCACGGGCGTGCCGCGTTTGAGCGAGATGGCGACGATGACGCTCTCGACGTCTTTGGGGTCTATATACACCTCTTCGATCACCCCTACCTTCACGCCGCGGAACTGCACTGTGGAGCCCTCGTGCAAACCGCTGATCGAGACGTTCTTGTACCGAATGTTATAAAGGTCTTTCTTTTCGAAGAACTTCATTCCGACCAGGAGGACGACGGTGACGACGAGCAACCCGATGGTACCGAGCAGAAAAATGGCGACCTGGAGCTTGGTCTTGCGGTCGATCATGGCTGGGGTGCCTCGAAGAAATTGTCGACCCCGCCCTCGCTACCGTGGCGGCGGGCGAAGAAACCTGCAACGGTGGGATGCTCGGAGACCAGAGCGTCTGCGAGAGGACCTTCAAAGATCACTTTCCCCGACTCGAGCATGACTACCCTATTGGCGATCGTGCGGATGCTTTCCAGTTCGTGGGTGACGATAACGATGGTCATGCCCAGACTGTCGCGAAGATCGAGCAACAGACTGTCCAGACTAGCCGCGGTGATCGGGTCGAGCCCCGCTGCGGGTTCATCGCAAAAAAGCACCCGGGGGCCGAGGACCATGGCCCGGGCTATGGCCGCTCGCTTCTTCATACCCCCGGAGAGTTCCGAGGGGTAGAGCTCAATGGCGTGGGACATGGCGACCCGGGCCAGGGTGACGCGCACGAGATGATCGCGCAGCGCGGGAGAGATCGAGGTGTGCATGATCAGGGGCAGTTCGACGTTCTCTTTGACGGTCATCGAGCCGATCAGCGCGCCGTTCTGGAAAACGATGCCGAATTGGCGGAGTACCTCGACCATGGCAGGCGCATCGCCGCGTACTTCTTTGCCGAAGTACACGATCCTACCCTCGTTTGGGACCAGGAAACCGAGCATGTTCTTGAGCAGTGTCGTTTTACCGCAACCGCTGCCGCCCAGGATGACCGTGATCTGACCTGCGGATACCCCGAGCGAGACCCCGTCCAGAATACGCCGCTCGCCATAGGAAGAGGTGATCCCCTCGACCCTGATGAGGATGTCCGACTCTCGTTGCTCCACGCTCGTTTCTCCGGAGTGATAAGGCTCCATGATAGTCAGCGGGGTCCGAAATACAAGCATCCTCCTCGCTCAGAAATAGAAGAAGAAGGAGAAAATACAGTCCGTGATGATGATGGCGAAGAGGGACGACACCACCGAGGAAGTAGTAGCCACTCCAACCGCCTCCGATCCCTTGCCGACGTTGAGTCCTTTATATACTCCGATCGAGACGATGATCCAGGCGAAGACCGTGGCCTTCATCAGCCCACTCATGAGGTCTCCGAGGGTCACGGCGGCCAGGGCCCGCTGGAAAAAGGTTTGCAAGGGCAGATCGAGCCAGAACAGACCGACCAAGCCTCCGCCCAGGACCCCCATCAGATTGGCCAACATGGTCAAGAGTGGTTGGGAGATGACCAGCGCGAGGAATTTCGGCAGGATGACGAAGCGCAACGGCTCGATGGCCATGCCTCGCAGGGCGTCCATCTCTTCGGTGATCACCATGGTCGCAATCTCCGAGGTGATTGCGGCTCCGGTGCGTCCGGAGAGGAGGATACCGATCATCAAGGGGGCCATCTCCCGCGTCAACCCGATGGCAATGAGGTCCGCGATGAAGACGTTAGCGCCGAACTGTCTGAGTTGGTTGGCCGATTGGAGGGCCAGGGTCAGACCGACCAGGAAGGAGAGCAGGGCCACGATCGGCAAAGAGTCTGAGCCGATCTGCTTGAGTTGGGAGATGAGCACCGAGCCCTTCAGTCCCATGGGACGGAAGAGGTACCGGGGCAAGCCGGTAAGAACTTCGACCTGGAAGGCACAGAAGTAGAGCCCTCGCTCGAAGGCGGCGAAGGACCGTTCTCCGAAGTGCTCGAGAAAACTTGGGCGCTGCCGTTTCCTGGGGTCGAGATAGGTGCGCTCGATGTTGTAACCGTGGAGCTTGTTCCAGACCAGGGCATTGCCGCCCTCGATCCGGTACGAACGGCCGAGGGAACGAGTGCGTTCGAGCAGCGCGAGCAGGGCGGTCACCGTGAAGGGGGTGACCTCCTGGAGTTCGCCGAGGTCGAACAGGAGCGGTTCCTCATCGGTGCCGATCTGAGCCGAGAGACCCGCCACGGTCCGTTCGAGGTTCTCCGTGTCCAAGTCCTGAGGGATGGTCAATCTATGCTCACTCATGCCTGCATCTGGCGTGGGGGGTTGTTGGATGCCTAACATTGCTGCGTAAGAGGGTCAAGGATGGTCAGGAACGGAAGGTATCCCTTCAGTGTAAGGAGGATTTCAGTTTTGGGTGGGTCGAGGGGTCCTGCCACCTCTCACCCCCACCATGCTCATCCTTGCG
>Ga0156395_1026_pt2 | contig 19144 bp, 13 predicted proteins | sample RifOxyA3_FD_108039 | JGI IMG/M metagenome (GOLD analysis project Ga0156395, IMG submission 108039) | Deltaproteobacteria bacterium RIFOXYA12_FULL_61_11 | reverse complement strand
TGCCCCCCGCTGCGTCGGCGCTCGGTCAGGGCTCGGCCCAGGGTGCGCGGATCCGTGTATTCGAGTTCGGAACCGAGCGGAATGCCGGTGGCAATCCTCGAAACGATCACTCCGCGACGGCGAAGCTCGTCCTCGAGGTACACGGCCGTGGCCTCGCCCTCGACGCGGAAACCCAACGCCAGGATGACCTCGCGAACGTCCCCGCGATCGACCCGCTGCAGGAGACGTCCGATGGTCAGGGCCTCGGGACCAATGCCGTTGATCGGGCTAATCAAGCCATGGAGGACGTGGTACAAACCCCGGTAGATACCGACGGCCTCGAGGGCTTCCTGGTCCTGGGGTTTCTCGACCACGCAGAGGATCGACCGGTCCCGCCGTCCTCCGGCACAGCGCCAACAAGGAGAAAGGAGGGTCAGACCGCAACACTCCTCGCAGCGGAGCACTGCGGTACGGGCCTCTATCAGGGCCGCGGCCAACTCGCGCACGCGAGACTCGTCTTGTTCCAACAGGAAATGGGCCAACCGTCGGGCGCTCTTGCTGCCGATACCCGGCAAGCGCCGGAGGTTGGCACAAAGATTCTCGAGGGGATCGCGTTCATCCATGGTCATCACGAAAAGAGGTTGCCGAGCCCCGGCAAGCCCAGGCCGCCGGTGAGTTTTCCGAGTTCGTTCTTCCCGAGGTCGCGCGCCCGGCGAAGGCCGTCGTTGACCGCGGCCACGACGAGGTCGCGTACCACCTCGGCGGCTTCCTTGGTCAGCAGGTCCGGTTCGAAGCGCAACTCGAGCAGCTCCAGGCGGCCGTTGACGACAGCCACCACCATCCCGCCCCCCGCGCTCCCCTCGATCCGGCGTTCGGCAAGTTCTTCTTGTAACTTCCCGAGCCGTTCTTTTATGCGCAGCGCCTCGCCTACCATGTCCTGCAGGTTGACCATCCGTTCAATCCTCCTCGGCGAAAACCCGTTCCAGGGTCACATCGAATACTCCGGTTAGCAGTCGAACGCGTTCATCGGTCAACCACGAGGCGCGGAGTTGCTCGGCTCGCAGGGCACTCTCGCGTTGTTCCAGGGCTTCGATCGTTCTCGCTCCCTCGACCAACGCCCGGAACTCGAATTCGACCTCGAGCTCCCGTCCGCAGAATTGTCCCAGGGAGCCCGCGAGGGCGTTCCGCCGTTCGTCGCTCTCGAACCGTACCGTGAAAGCCCCCTCGGTCGGGAAGGCCAGCGAGATCCCCCGATCATCCAGTCTGACCAGCTCGGCCTTACGCAACAACCCCGCGTCCACCGGGTCATGCTCTTTGTACTCGTCGACGAAGCGCCGCCAGTGCTCGAGGTCCTGGTCCGTGCCGTCACTCTCCCGGACCAGCACCGGGGCCGCTCGTTCTGGACGGGTCGGGCGGGGGATACAAAGATCGCTCGGAGCGGCCTTCAGGTCTTTTTTTTTTCCCTGACACTCTGGACCAGGTCTTCTATCGGGATCAACCCATCGACCAGGACCGCCTTGTACGCGAGAATCTCGAGCAGCAATCTCGGGTGTTCGAAACCATGCAGGAGTTGATGGCCGCGCAGGAAGAGGTCGTTGATCAACTCCACTTCCCCGGTGGAACGCAACCCTGCGAGGCTGCGCAGTTCCACGAGTTCTTCGGCCGTCCTATCGAGAGACTCCGCTCCGGCTTCTCCAGCCACCGAGAGCACGATCAGGTCTTTGAGCGTCTCGATCAAGGCCAACAGGAAGCGCCCGAAATCGTGACCGGCTTCGTCGATCTCGCGGAGTAGGGTGAAGGCCCTGGGAAGCTCACCCTCGAAGAGAGCCCTCAACAGGATCAGGACCTTGCCCTGGTCGTGCAGCCCGAGCAGCTCGGACAATCCGGCTCCACCCAGGTTCCCGCCGCTGAAGGAAATGACCTGGTCCAGGAGGGACTGGGCGTCGCGCATGCTTCCCCCGGCCTCCCTGGCGATCGTGGTCAACACCGAGCGTTCGGCGCCGACTCCCTCTCGCTCGCAGATGTCGACCAACCGGTCGACGATGAGGCCGACCCCGATCTTCCGGAAATCGAAGCGCTGACACCGCGACAGGATCGTGCTGGGGATCTTGTGGGCTTCCGTGGTGGCGAAGATGAACTTGACGTGCTCGGGCGGCTCTTCGAGGGTCTTGAGCAGGGCGTTGAAGGCCTCCGAGGTGAGCATGTGGACTTCGTCGATGATGTAGAGCTTGAAGCGGGCCTTCGAGGGCATATAGGCGATCTTCTCGCGCAGATCGCGAATCTCGTCGATCCCCCGGTTCGAGGCGCCGTCGATCTCAAAGACGTCGAGGTGATTGCCCGCGGTGATACTGCGGCAGTGTTCGCAGAGGTTACAGGGGCGAGGGGTCGGCCCCTGCTCGCAGACCAGGGCCTTGGCCAAGACCCGGGCCGCGGAGGTCTTCCCGACCCCGCGCGTGCCGGTGAAGAGGAAGGCATGGGGAATACGCCCCTGCTCTATCGCATTGCAGAGGGTGCGCGTGACGTGCTGTTGCCCAATCAAATCCTCGAAGACCTGGGGCCGGAATTTCCTGGCTATGACCTGGTAGGTCATGACAAACCGTCCTCCGTCCTCGGCGCACCGTCGGAGTGAAGAAAAGCCAGACTTGCCAGGCACATAGACCCACCGCGTCCGCTGCTTCCTTCCGGATCTGACGGGGTGCGCGGCAGCCTATTGCCTGGGGTCTGGCTCTCTTATCCTTCTCTGTTCGATCCCCGCACCGGCCGTGCGAAGGTCCGCGCTCCCACTCTCCGTGAACAGGCCGCTTCGGAGCGGCGAGGCCACGGAGAGAGAGGGATTCGAACCCTCGGTACACCTTTTGAGCATACACACGATTTCCAGTCGTGCACCTTCAACCACTCGGTCATCTCTCCGGACGGCGATCTCGATCCATCGCGACTGCTAGCAGAAAGCCGCGATCATTGCAAGCCCCTTGCTCCCCGACCGAGTATTTTTCCCCAGATTGAGAAAGTTCAATGGGTTCGAACTTCCGACGGTGGTTGCCTAGCTTCCCGCGAGTATGCTATCGTGAGGTCCGAACTCGTTGGTGGCACCCGACCGCATGATTTCGCAGGCACATCTCACCTTTTTACTCACCTGCCTGCTCTGGACGACTTCTCTCTTCGCCATGAACCAGAAAACCAGCCTGCTCCTCGAGAAACTCGAACAGGGCGACAGCTTCAAGGTTCGCATCGCCGCGGCTCAGGCCCTGGGAAACCTCAGAGATCATGAAGCTGTCCCCCGGATGTGCGAAGCGTTCAACAAGGAAGAAGATTTCCTGGTCAAGATCGCGATCATCAGCGGTCTGGCCATGATCAAGAACCTCGAGGCCACCTTGTTCATCGCCCTCAAGGGCACCCAGGTCTACAAGATCGAGTTGATGAAGACGATCGAACGCGAGTTGACCAAACTGCAGGACTTCTTCGATGCCCGAGACTGGTCCCGCGCCCTGCTCGAGGAGCACAACGCCTCGCTGCGCAGCAACATCGCCTGGGTGCTCGGGCTGATCGGCAACGAGCAGATCACCTCGGTCCTGCTCCAAGCGGCCAACGACAGCAACCAGAACGTTCGCGCCAAGGTGGTCGAGGCCCTCGGTCGGCTGCGGGTCACGGACGCCGTCGACGTCCTCGAGAGAATGCGCCCCACCACCACCGATCCACAACTCCGGCAAGCCATCAGCACCGCCATCTCGCTCATCAATGCTTCCCCACCCTCGCGCATCGAGAAGATCAGTCTCTCGGACGACAAACGCGGCAGCATTACCTACGACGTGTTCAAGTCACGTCGCGAAGTCACCTACTCGGATCGCATCCACGCCGCCCTCAACGCGCTCAGTGGCGTGGAGAAACGCGGTGAGAACGTCGCGGTGAAGACAGAACGTTCCCACACCATCGACAAGGTTGCCGCGCTCACCATCACCATCGTCGACGAGGACGACACCTCGACCATCCGCGAGGTCTCTTCTTCCGAGTTCCGGAACTTCCTACGCGAAACCATCAATGCCATGACCGACCAGTGCCGCATGGACAACCCGAACAAGATGTCCATCTACGGCTCGGTCACCTACAGCTTTGCCCTTGCACGCAGCGGCCGGGCGAACGACATTTCCCTCGGCGGCAGCGCCGTCTCCAAGGACCGGGACTTCGGACAATGCCTGCGAGGCCAACTCACGCAGACCATTTTCTACAAACTGCCCAAGGACGACGAGGGCACGATCAACTACAGCATCAACATCGCCAAACCCCGCGAACGCAAGCTGGCCTTCGACTAACACCGCCTCCGATACCTTGTCCGATCCTTCGGACTTCCTCCTGAACCCTCTCCCGGCAGCTCGGTTCTGGCCTCCCGGGCACGCCTCAGCACGGCTTGGACTTCACACCCAGGAGATAGAGCACGACGTTGAAGAGCCAATGGACCACGGCCGCCAGGACGAGGAGGGAGAACCAGGTCGTTCGAGGCAGGGGGGCGGCGAGATGGAGCAGGAGGAGCGCGCCGAGGACCGAGTCGCCTTGATCCATCGCGAAGGTCACGTAGCGGAGCCACCCGGTAGGCCTCGCCCCAGGTTCGACAGAAAATTGTCGTTTTATCATCGAGTTCGGCAGTTCCGCGAGCATGTACCCAAACGAACCCGCGAGCCCGATGAAGAACAGGGACAAGGGCTGTTCCGGCCACCCCACCCGGGAGAGGAAATCGAGCCCCTGGAGTTCGGTCAACCAACCGAGCAACGCGAACGAGCCGGAGACCACGGGTACGAAGACCAGGAAGCCCGCCACGGTCTTGTTGTCGCCAAAAATCCTCCGCCCTCGCAGGGTCCTCCCCCCATCGAGGGGATAGGCGAACAACCGGCAGGAGGGGCTGCGGAACCAGAGGGTCTGGGCGATGCCCCCGAGGACGAAGGCCCCGAGCAGGAAGGCGATGAGGTGCAACTCTTCTCGGGAGGGGAACATGGGTCTTCGAGGATTCTCCATCGCTCGCCGTGCGTTGCTCCGCAGCAACGCTGTTGGTATGCATCGATATCGAAGAGACCGGTGAGCGTCAAGCCTCCGAGGATCCTCCATCCCCACGTATCCATGAACAATGCGTGGAACTTCTTGCTCGAGGGCCCCCGAGACGCTACCGTGCCGGCACATTCTTCACGAGTACACCCATGCTGAGCACTAGCGCGATTCCCATTTTGCTCCCCCTGGACCGGACCTACCCGGACACCCTCGTCGGCGCGAAGGCCCAACGCCTGGGACAACTGGTCGAAGCGGGCTACAAGGTCCCGAGGGGCTTCGTCCTGCCGACGCCCGCGATCCTGAGCCTCCGCGACACCAATCCAGGTCTTTGCAGAGTGGCGTCTGGCCCCCCCCCCTCTGCCGGAGGAAAGAACCCGGAACCCCTTCGCCTCCCCACCTCCCTGCTCGCCTCCCTGGAACGCGCGCTCCAGTTCCTCGCTGCTCCCCGGGTGATCCTCAGGAGTTCGGCTCTCGGCGAGGACGGAGCAGGGGTGAGTTTCGCCGGCCAGCTCCTTTCGGTGCAGTGCGAGCCCACGGTGCAGGCCGTGAGCGAGGCCCTGCGGGCCGCTCTCGAGGCCCTCTCCTCCGAGCACTTGTGGACATACTGCCGGGCGAGGAAGAAGGACCTCCACGGCCTGGCCTTGATCCTCCAGGAGTACCTCCAGGCCGACGTGGCCGGCGTCTTGTTCACGGTCGATCCCCGGGCGATCTCGACCTCCAAGGACATGCTGCTCGAAGGTACCCTCGGATCCTGTCAAGGGGTCGTCGAGGGCTCGATCGACCCCTTGCGCTACCGCTATCGGCGGGAGCGAAGACAATGGGTTCCGCTCGGAGGTCTCGGCAAACCCCTTCCCGAGGAACATGAGCTACCTCTCGAGCAACTCGCGGCCCTGGGGCTCGAACTCGAACAACGCTTCGGGGCTCCCCAGGACCTCGAGTGGTTGGTCGACGCCGCAGGAACCCTCTACCTGTTGCAGGCCCGCCCCATCACCACCTTGCCGGGTGCGAACCGCGTCTGCTGGACCAACGTCAACCTCAAAGAGAACTACCCCCACCCGCTCTCGCCGATGCTCTATTCCATCGCCCTGGAAGCCTATGAGTGGTACTTCCGGAACCTTGCCGTGAGCTTTGGGCTCTCGGAGCAGCGCAGGGCTTGCCTGGAACCTTTCCTGACCGCCGTGGTCGGCGCTCACCAAGGCCGCCTGTACTACAACCTCAGCAACATCCACGCGATCTTGCACTGCGCCCCCTACGGGAGCCGTTTGTGTTCCTATTTCACCTCGTTCGTCGGCGCTCGCGGAGCAGAGGCTCTGCCCCGAGGGGAAGCCCCGGCGAAACGCCTCTCCCTCTCCGAGATGCTTACCGCGATGTACAAGCTAGGCTCGGCCTTGGTGCGTTTCCCTTCCTGGCTGACCAAGACCGAAGCAATCATCGCCGCCTATGCCGGAGAAGTGCTGGCCGTGACCTCCCCGAACCGCCCAGCCCCTTGCGATGCCAATCTATTGAAACTCTACAATCAATTCCTTCGTCTCCGGTTCCACGAGTGGAGAAAACCCGCCTTGGCCGACGCCGCGGCCATGATCTTCTACGGCCTGCTCAAGGGGTTCCTCGCCTCCCGTTTCCCCGATCAGGCGAAGGAGAGCGAGGTCAATCGGCTCTTGCTCGGGGTCGGAGAGCTCGTCAGTCTGGAACCCAGCGAGGCGCTCTGGGTCCTGGCCGAGAAACTCCGCTCGGTGCCGGAACTGTCTGCAGCCTGCTTGGAGGACGCAGGGACTTTTCTGACCCTGTTGGAGACGAGGCCCGAGGCGAAAGACCTCGCGGCCGAGTTCCAACGCTACCTCGCGACCTGGGGTTTCAGAGGCTCGGAAGAATTGATGCTCACCACCCCGAGTTTTTCCGAGCGCCCCGAACTCGTCGCCGGTCTGCTGCGGACGTATCTGCAGACCAAGCCCACCCGGCCGAGTATCCGGATGTTCGAACTCGCCGAGCGGCGAAGGTCCTACACCGAAGACGTGCGCAGAGCCCTCATGAAGGAGGGCGGCCTGCTCGGGAGGGCAGAGCGCTGGGTCTTCGCCTTGCTCCATCGCGGAGCCATGGCCGCAATCCGCTGGCGAGAGCGAGCCCGCACGGCCCAGGCGAGGTTATACCACTCCTTCCGTCAGGTCCTTCTCGCCCTCGGGCGGCAGCAGGTCCTGCTCGGCAGCCTCCGTGCCCCCAACGACCTCTTCTGGTTGTCTTACCGAGAAGCCAGGGCTCTGCTCGAGGGGACGGCCCAGTTCCCCGAGTTGGTCCAGGAGACCGTCCGCGAGCGACAACGCCAGGCCTCCTCGTGGGCAGAGCGGGAACCGCCCGAACTCTTCTGGCTCGAACAGGGCGCTACCCTGCCCGCGACTACACCAGCCGGAGACCCAATCGACCCCTCTGACGAAGCCGCCGAAGCCGAAGGACGGGTACTCCTGGGGATCGGCGCAAGCGCGGGCCTCGCCAGGGGCAGAGCCAAGGTGGTGCGAGACCTCCGTGAAGCGATGACCCTGGAGCCGGGGGACATCCTGGTGACCAGGCAGACCGACCCGGGATGGACCACCCTGTTCCCGGTCCTGGCAGGGCTGGTGATCGAGCACGGCGGCATGTTGTCCCATGGCGCCATCGTGGCCAGGGAGTTCGGGATACCCGCGGTCGTGGGCGCGGCTGGTTGCTTCGCCCGCATCCCTCCGGGCAGCATCGTCGAGGTGGATGGTGGGCGCGGCATGGTTCGTTGGTAAGCAAGAACTCCAGGCCTATCTCCGGGAGCGCTTCTCCCCGGCCGTCTTCCTCCCGCTGAGCCTGTTGCTCTCGCTCGCCGTGGAACTCGGCCGCAAGGGGGAGCTGTCGCTATCCTCCACCCTGACGCTGACCCTCGTCCTGCTCCTTCCCTTGCTCGGCCTCCGCATCCTCGACGACTATCACGACGTCGAGCTCGACCGCCTGCGCACCCCGGACCGCGTCCTGGGCCGCAGCGCCAACCCGAGAGCGTATCTGAGGATCTCCCACCTCCTCCTTCTGTGTTCCTGGATCGGAGCGAGCCTGCTCCAGAGTAGTCTCGTCCCCCTGCTCGGCGGCTTGCTGCTCACCGCGCTGCTCCACGCCTGGTACACTCGGCTGCGCCGGAAGCTCTCGTCGATCCACGCCGCCGCGCTTTGCCTCCACTGCAAGTACCCCGGCCTAGTCCTCGCGCTCTCCCTCTGTTCCGGGGAGGGTTCGGGAAGCCGGCTCGCCCCGATCCTCCCGGCCGTGCTCAGCGTCACCCTCCTCTACGAGTTCCTCCACGATACGAGGTACCGGCAGGCCGCGCCTCTCCTGACCTTCTGCTGGTGCCTCACCCTGCTCCTCCTCCTCCTCGGTTTGCTCGCGAACCTCGCCGGGGTTCTCTGACCTCCTCGGAACTCGCTTGCCATTCAACCGATCGGTCGCTACGGTCCTCGGAGCCTACAAGACTCCTCCGGAGCCCTGCTCCGGTGACGGAGGCAACGGATATGCAACAACCGATGGATCACCTCCCTTACTGCCACGAGTACGTCTCGTGCTACCTCTGCGGCGCCGATGATACCGAGGACTTCCTCCGCGTCGGCGACCACTACACCGGAAAACCCGGGCTCTTCCGCTTCGTTACCTGCAAGCAGTGCGGCCTCGTCTACCAGAATCCCCGGCTCACCCTCGAGGAGGTGAAGGAGTTCTACGATGACAACTACGTTTCGCACCGGAAGACCAGCGAGAACCTCGGGCCGTTGACCCCGCTCGTCCGGCACGCGATGGGGGCCCAGGACCGAGCAAAGGTACGCCTCGCGCAACACTACGCCCAGCTCGGTCCGACCTCCCGGGTACTCGACGTGGGCTGTGCCGTGGGCAGTTTCCTCCTCAGTCTCCACGACCGCTGCGGTTGTGCCGTCCACGGGGTCGATTTCAAGGATCTCTCGCACTTCCCCGGGTTCGACCGCCTGCACTTCCATCCCGGATTGTTCTACGAGCAAGATTTCCAAGGCCTCACCTTCGACCTGATCACCATGTGGCACTTTCTCGAACATTGCTACGACCCCCTGCGTTCGCTGAAAACCGCGGGTTCGCTGCTACGCCAGGGAGGTCGGCTGCTCCTCGAGGTCCCCCGGCTCGACAGCTTGACCGGGAAACTCTTCGGTTCCCATTGGCCGGGCCTCCAGGCCCCGCAACACACCATGCTCTTGACGGAACGCTCCCTCCGCGCCCTGGTCGACCGAGCGGGGCTCACCCTCCTCGACTACCGCTGTCACGGGTCCTTCCCCATCTATTTCTACTTCTTCACCGGCTGCGCCTTCTCGCTGCTCCGCGGGAAGGGCCTCGACCTCCGCTCCATGGTCGGGCCGTATTTCCTCGGCCAGCTCGCGACCTATCCCCTGATGAAGGTCCTCGCAAAGGCCAACGTCGCAATGCAGCTCGCCGTGTGCGAAACACGCGGCTAACACTATGAAGTCGTTTCGACTCGGTCTCTTCCTCGGGGCGGTCCTCCTGCTGCAGACCCTCTGTGCCCTCTTGTGCCTCCCCTTGGCCGTGCTGCCCGCCCGGACGGCGCGGCGACTGCGCCGCGACCTGCTCGTGAAACCGACCGCGAAACTCATCCTCGCCCTGGCCGGCGTCAAGGTCGAGGCCCACCGCCTTCGGCCTCCCCCGGGCCAAGTGGTGTACCTGGTCAACCACAGCTCCACCGTGGACCTCTTCGTCCTGTGCGCGCTGGCGTTGCCAGATACCCGCTTCTTCCTCTCGACCAGGACCCTGAAATACCTCCCCATCACCGCGGTCGCCCTGCTCCTGGGCACCTTCCACATCCCCCCCCAAGACCGTCCTGCCCAGCGCATGGCCTGCTTCAAGAAGGCCATGCGCACGCTGCGCGCCACCGGAGAATCGGTCCTCCTCACTCCGGAGGGCACCCGCGTGGTCGACGGGAAGCTCGGCCCGTTCAATCGGGGTGCCTTCCATCTCGCCCTCTCCCTCGGGGTGCCCCTCCAACCGCTCTACTTCCATATTCCCCACGAGGATAACGCATGGAAGGGACATGCGGTACGGCCTTGCACCGTGACCGTCCACCAGCTCGAGCCCTGGCCAACCGCCGGACAGAGCCTCGAGGACCTCGAGGAGCTGAAGGCCTCGGTCCGGGAAGCCTATCTCTGCTTGCACCGGCAGCTCCATCGCGGAGAACCCCTGCCGAACCCCGAGGCTTGCTCCCCGAAGGACGGGAGAACCTCGTGACGAGACCCACCACCCCGGAGCGCTGATGCACTGGACCCAGTATCTCCTCAGGGCGGCCGTGAGCGCCTCGATCCTGGCCGGCAACGCGGGGATGCTGCTGTCGGGCAAGCGTTCCCCTCTCGAGGTTAGCGCTGCCCTGCGCAAGCAGTTCGCCATTGCTGCAAAGTTCAAGAACGCCAAGTACGTTCGCGCGGGCGGACAGATTTTTCTCGATCCCTTCGCGCCCTCCGTACCGGGTCCGGCCTTCAACCTCGCGCTCGAAAACAACTGTCGGAGGACCTATCCACACCAACCGATCTACGGCCAGCTCGCCGTCACCAACCTCTGTCCCTGTCGCTGCGTCCACTGTCACGTCGTGAACCTGCAGTCCGGGGACCTGCCCTTGCCGCTGCTGCTCCGGGCGGTCGAGGATCTTTCCGGCTTCGGCGTCCCCTTGCTCTTCTTCGTCGGAGGAGAGCCCTTCCAGCGTTTCGACGACCTCGTCACCCTCGTCGAAGCCGCAACTCCTTCCATGGAAACCCGAATATTCACCTCCGGGGTGGGGGCGAGCGAGGAACGCCTGCGGCGGCTGCACACGGCCGGACTCCAAGGTATCTACGTGAGCCTCGACCACCATCTGGAAGCCGAACACAACCGCCGGCGTGGGAATACCCGGGCATTTGCCTCGGCGTGCGAGACGATCACCCTTGCCAGAAAACTCGGCTTCTACGTCTCGGTGGTCTGCTGTGTGACCCGGAGCACGGTCGCGAACGGGGACGTCTTCGCCGTGGTCGACCTCGCCGAGCGTCTCGGCGGCCACTCCATCCAGCTCAACGAGATCCGCCCTGTCGGGAGGGCGACGGAAAGCCCGAGCGACTTCGCTCTCGACGGTCAGACGAAAGAGGTGCTCATCGACTTCTACCGCCGGCAGAACGCCTCGAGGCGGCCTATCTCCATCGCGATGCCCTGGTACAACGAGGAACCCGACAAGTTCGGCTGCACCGCGACCGCCGGGCAGAAGCTCTACATCGACGCCCGAGGCAACGTCTTGCCGTGCGAACTGCTCAAGCTCGGGTTCGGCAACCTGACCGAAGAACCCCTGCCCCTGATCTGGGAGAGGATGCGTCGCCCCTGCCGCCATGCCGTGAACCGCTGCGTGGTCCACGATGTCGCCCCCACCCTTGCTTCAGCCCGCGAGCTTCCCTTGTGCCGCGCAGAAAGCGAACGGCTCTGGCCCGGTCTCTGTGCCCTGCCCCCGAGCGACCTCGCGGCGCGCTTCGACAAAGACCTGCGCCCAGCCTGGGACGTTGCCGGGTCTCCTCTCTCGTGGCGCGGCTACCGCCTCGACCTCACCCCCGGCCGCGACTTCCGCCTCTGCGAAGGACATTGGCTGCCCCGGAAGCTGGGGCTCTCCTACCTGACCTGGGGCCGCACCCTCTACGCCGGCGCGAAGACCGCCGTGGTCCCGACGCACGAATACCTGCACCTGGCCCAGTTCCACCGTTATGGGAAACTCCGCGTCTTCGCGCACTACCTCCTGCACATCTTCAGAGGGCTCCTCGGGGGAAAGAACCTGGCCGGGGCATGTATCGCCATACCTTTCGAAGTCGAGGCCCGAGCGTTCGAGCAGTCGAGGGAGCAGCGCGGGTAGGCAGGAAGAAGGGTTGGGAATACTCAGCGACCCGCGGCCACAGCCTTGCCCTGTTCGAGGCGATGCTGGACGGTCAGGTCACCGGTGACCAAACCGTTGGCTACGATCAGGTGGTCCATGACCTCTTCTCCCTCACCGGCAAGGACAAAGTTGTAGACGTGGCCGGTCGGCACTTGGCGCTCGATCCCGGCCAGCTCGACATAGGTCCCGTCGGTGCGGAGGAGGCTGTCCAGGACGGTCAATTCCCGGGCCATCTTCAGGCCGGCGCGGGTCATCACCGGATGGGTCTCCGAGACGCCGAGGGTCTGCCCAGCGACCGTGGTGAGCACCACCACCCGATACTTCTCCGGCCCGTCGACGATACGACTGATCGCGCGGGTTCGCCCCTGCTTGTCCTGCACCGTGTCGCGGGTGGTGAGCTGCTCGACCGGCTTGTAGCTGTCCGGACCGACCAGGATCATCGTCCCCTCGGTGAAACAGCCGTTGACCCGCGGGTCGCGATCGCACTCGAGTCCGCTCTTCCCGGGAGCCTTGCAAGCGCAGTCGCTGTCACACTTGACGATCAAGCTCTCTTTGCCGACAACCGGCACACAGACCTTGGTCCCGTCGACCCGGCAGGTGCAGACCTGCGAGCAGTGGATGACGGTACCGGGCACGTTCTCGATGGGCCCTTCGGGAATGATGACCTCGAAAGCGTAGGGATCAGGGCTGCAAGCAATGGCATCATCCGAACCCGGAGCCACACAGTTGCAGTTGGTCTTACACGCGGTGGTTTTATCGACGAAGCCTGACGGCGGCCGCGCGCATACGACGGTTCCGTCCGGAGCACACAGGCAGGCCGTGGAGCAATGGGCCGCGGGATTGGTCGTCGTCGGCGGTTTGGCGATTTCGTAGGCCTTGACATCGGGGCATGTCACCGCATCCTCGTACCCCGCGCTGTCGCAGGTACAGGTAGGGCTCGTCTCGGCCAGACAGCGCGCGGTCTTGTTGTAATGCCCGGCCGGGGTCTTGCCGCAAACGACCTCGCCGTCGGGCATGCAGATGCAGGCTTGCCCGCAGAGGCGTTCGCTGGTCGGTTCGGGCAGAACCGGAGGAGTATAGGCCATCATCTCGGTGCCGTTCTCACCGCAGTTCAGCACCGGGCCGGTCTCACCTGCGTCGCAACGGCAGGGTTTGCAGATCGAGACCTTGTCATAGAGCCCGGCGGGAGTCATGTCGTGCGTAGCACAGTCCACGGTGCCGTCGGGCATGCAGCGGCAGATCTCGAGGCAGGAGGCAACCCCTTCCGCTGCCACGAGAGCCTCGGCCTGGAAGGCCGCGAAGAACTGGCTGTCCTCGTCCGAGAGCAAGGGATCGGCGGCCAAAGCCGCGGCCACGGCCTCGGCGTCGTACGCGGCCTCGGCGAAGTCGTCCCCCAGGGTACTGGAGAGCGCTTGTTGGTACTGGATCACGGGCAGATCGATGTCGATGGGCTCGGCTTCCGCGCCGACCTGGGCCATCTCGGAACCGCCGGCGAACTGGGCTTCTTCAGAGCGCAACATCTCGTCCACGAAGTCGAGGGCCTCTTCGACCGCGCCGTCGACCTCCTCGCCTCCCTCGGGAGCCAGGGTGAAGAACTTGACCCCGGGCAACGCGGGCTTGTGGTTCGACGGCAGGGCCATCCCCTTGGTGGCGAAGAAATCCTTGTAACTCAACAATGACTTACGGGCAGGATCGAGGATGGCGCGGAAGGCGTAGTACACGGTTCCCGGAGCCTCTCCGGCCTGGAGGAAGTAGGTCTTGTTGGCCGTGGTGATGACCGTGTCGAGCGCCTGCTGGACCTCGGCCTCGTTCTTGATCGTGGGATCGATCTGGTTGATGTAGAAGTTGAGGTTCATCACCCGTTCGTCGCTGCACCGCCCGTTCTCGTTCGCATCCAGACAGACGAAGAGCAGCACGGCCAGGGGGTCGGTCACCCCGGCCGGGAGGTCGAAGCGGGCTTGGTAGCGAGGATCGACTCCCGCGGTCTCTTCCCGGGTCGAGGTGGAGAACCCGTTCTGGGTGAGATTATAGGAGAGGAAGGGTTTGCCGCCGACCACGGGTTCGATCGTGGCGATGATCGGGTGCGTGCTGGGCTCGGCGACCATCAGGTTGTACTCACCCAGGTGATAGCGTTGGTCGAAGTTGAGAGCCAAGTTCAGCGGTATCCGTTCGGCCTCGGTCCAGGACGAGAGATTGGCATCGCCCTCCCCGACGTGGAACTGGAACAGGTCCTGATAGGAATTGAGCTGGTTGATGATGCCCCCCGCGCCCGCGCGCTGGAGCAAGTGATCCGGCACATCGTCGATGTTGACCGTGGTCTGGGCGTGGTTGTTGCCCTGGAACCAGTCGGTATCCAGGACCGGGACCTGTTGGCCCGGATCGACCGGCTGCTGCACCGGCTGCTGGTCCACGGGCGTGAGCGGCGCCCCCACCTGCTCGTCGTTACCGTCATCGACACATCCCAGGAAAGCTCCCAGGAGCAGCACCAGAACCAACTTCCCCATCGTGTTCATGCCTTGTACCCCCTCGAACGCCTTGCCCTTCTCCAACGGGGGAGACAACGCTCGCCCGAGCATCGCCTCTCCTCGGCTTCCCACTGTTCACCCACTCCCGGTTGGAACCGGTGCTCCTCGGCTCTTTCAGCGCACCGAGGCCGTCGCCGCTGGTTTTGCCAACGAGTTCTGCAACACGAGATCCCCGGTGATCAAACCGTTCGACTGGAGCAAATGGGTCTCGACCTCGCTCTCTGTTCCGTCGAGGGCGATGTTGTAGACGAGTTTGGTGTAGAGCACCCGTTCGATGCCAGCCAACTCGCTGTAGGTGCCGTTCGCGCGCAGCAGTTTGTCCGCGGGGGTCAGCTCGCGGGCGAGGATCAGCCCCCTGGCGGTCATCATCGGATGGCCCTCGGAGACGCCGAGTCGTTGACCCGACACCGTGGTAAGGTACAAGACCTTTTCCTTCTCGGGCCCGGCGACAGCCCTGAGGACCTGCCGAGGCCGGTTCTTGGCATCGAGGACGGTGTCTTTCGGCATCAGCTTCTCGACCGGCGTCATGGCCTGTTCCCCGGTGCGGAGGAGGGTACCCTCGACGAAACAACCCGTGATGCGCGGTTCCCGCTCGCAGACCAGGCCGCTCTGCCCGGCCGCCTTACAGGCACAGGCCTCCTGGCATCGCCCGATCTGGCTGGCGTTCACCGGACCGGACACCACGCATTTCATACTTCCGTCCGCCAGACAGGTACATACCGCCGAACAGGTGCTGCCCGTGCCCGGACCTACAACCTCGACCGCATCATCGAACTCGTCGCCGCCGGTCTCGAGCTCACCGGTCTCGCCACCGGTCTCGCCGCCCGTGGGATCGGCCGGGGCAAATTCATCGCCCGCGGTCGGGGCAGCAGAGAAGAGGGTCGCCTCGTACTGGACGAGGGGAATGGTGATCTCCAGGGGCGCCCCGGTTTCCACCGAGACCATCTCGGAGCCGATCGCGGCATTCTCGCTGCGCAACATCTCGTCGACCATGGTGAACACGGTCTCGACGGCCTCGGTGCTGGCGAAGGCCCCGGACGCCAGCGGCGCATCACCACTGACCTCGCCCTCGCGGAAGTATTTGGGAGCGAAACCGCCGAACTGGGAGAATTCAGCCCCCACCTGCTTGGTGAAGGTGTTGTAATCCATCAACTTACCTTTGATGGGATCGAGGATCGCGTTCTGGGCGTAATACACCAAGCCGCGGTTGCTCGGAATACCCTTGAGGAGCTTTTCCGTCTCCGTATCCGTGGCCAGGTCGGCCGAGAGGATGCGCTCGAGTTCCCTGCTGATCTCTTGTTCCGCGACGATATCGTTGGGCACTTGGTTGATGTAGAAGTTCAGGTTCTTGATCCGCTCGTCGTTGCAGCGACCGTTGTCGTTGGAGTCCAGACAGACGAAGAGGATCACCGGGATGGGATCGTCCCCCGAGGCCGGGACGCCGAGGTCGAGATCGAAGATGCTCGGCGCGGTCTCGCTGGTCGCCCCGAAGCCTTGAGCGCTGAGGTCGACGAAGGCGTAGGGTTTCCCGCCCGAGATCGGCTCGACCGTGGCGATGACCGGTTTCCCCGTGGTGTTGGAGATGATCAGGTTGTACTCGCCGATGTGCGAGGCCTTCTTGACGTCGAAGGCCAGCTTGAGGGGAACTTGTTCACCGGTCTCATACTCTCCGGCGGCCATCTCCCCGGCCTCGAAGACGAACAGGTCCTGCAGCGAGTTGAGCTGGCTGATGGCTCCGCTCTGATGCCGCTCGAGGACGTGCTCGGGAATTCCCTCGGCGTCGAAGGTCACCTCGGCATTGCTGGTCTGCTGGAACCAGGCACTGTCGAGGACCGGTGGCTGTGTCTGAGTCTGTTGAGGCTGCTGGGGTTGCTGGTAGAGCCCGTCGTCGCCGTCATCGACGCACCCGACCAGACAGAAGCCCAGGATCATCCCTGCGATGAGAAAACGGTTCATACGTATACCCCCCATACTGTTCGATGACCGACACCCTACCTCTCGGCGGGTGGATTCTCCCTCATTTCTGGACTGCAGACTTCGTGCCGGGCGCTTGACGCACATTGCATCAAGCATTTCAACATACTACCACCACGCCCCGCAGCGAGGACTGAGCCATTCCTCGGCACCTTTCCCCGAGGAACCCGGGGACCATACCACAGTTCGTCCAAGAGTACCACCGACCTTGCGCGGGGTGAGGTAACTCTTCTGTCTTAACGAGATAAGGGGTCCTGTCACCTCTCACCCCGACGCCGCGGCATCCTGCGCGTCGCTTGGAGGTCCGCATCCTTGCGGCCGCCCCCACCATGCTCATCCTTGCGCGTGGCGGGGGACCCCCGTCGGTGCCACCCCAACGTGGAGACAATCAACCTGCAATCTGCCCAAGACTGAAGGCATACCGAGGAGAGCCATTACTCCTCCGAACCGGCGGTCGAGTAGGACAAACCCCGCTCCTCGCTCGGGCTGGGCGAGGTGACCGAGGCCGCGATGGGCTGGTCGGCGGTGACCACGGCCGAGCCGGCGAAGTTCGCGGGCAGGGCCGCGATGCCGGACGTGCAGAATTCTGCGTACCCGTTGACCGGCACCGTGGCGCTCTGTTGCGCCGCCAAGGCTCCGTTCTCGCCGTGGAAGTCCACGGCAACCCCCAGCGGGGCGGCCTGGTCATGAACCACGCGGATGCAGCTCTGCCGCCCGGCCAGACCCTTGTAAATGGCGGGGAGGAACAGCGTCTTACCCACAGGGGCGACCCCGTTGTACCCCATGCCGATATCGACGGCATTGTTGTCCAAGAACACCGAGGCCACCAGGCGCACGTCCTTGTCGCTGTCGAGCACGGCCAACCCGTCGAACCCGGCCGCCGGAGCAACGTCGGTGCTGCTTGTGGCGAAGATCCAGGCCGCCTCGGGCGAGATCGAGGCCGAGGTCACGGTCTTGGCCACGGCGCCGGCCTTGCTGTAGTAAGTCACCGTGATGGTGGCCGCCTCGCTGCCGGCGTTTTGCACCGCCACGGTGCTGGTATACCCACCCGCGGCGTTAGCCACGTAGGGCAGGATCAAGCGCGGGCTATGGGCCGGTTGCGCGGTGGTCCCGTACCCGCGCATCCCGTACATGGGGAGGCGATCGGTGCCGACCGGGACATAGGCATTGGAGTCGGAATGGACATAGGCCGCGATCGGGGTCTTGGTCGAGAGCAGCACGGCGCTGAACCGGCCGTCCGGGAGGTCGGTATTTTCACTCACAGCCGGGGTCAACTTCTTGTTCGGGGGTAACGTTTGCACACCCGAGTCGTAAACAGTGCCGCTCACCTGAGCTAGGAACTTGACCGTGACCGCGGTGTCCTCGTCCCCGAGGTTGAAAACGGAGATCGCGGAATTGAAGTCCCCGGGAGTGCGGTTCTTCTCCAGGAGCGGAATGAACAGCTTCTTGCTCACCGTGGCGAAGGCCGGGTAACTGAAGCTGTCGTTGGTGTCGTGAGCGGGATCGGCGACGTCCACGCGCTCGGCCTGCAGCACAACGCTGAGCGGCGAGTTGGAGGTGATGACGGCCAGACCGCTGAATGTGGTGTCCGCGATCTGCGCGGTCGTGCGGTTGAGGATGCGCTGCTGCCCGCGGGCCGGCAGGGACACGTTCTCGGTGCCCACCTCGACCCCGTCCGACTTGCGGTAGGTGACCACGACCGTGGCCGTGCCCGTGGCCGCGTTGTTGAAAAGAACCAGCTCGCTGTCGAAATCGGCGGCTCTCTTGTACACCGGCAGCAGGTAGCGCTGTTCTTCGTAACTCTCTGGCACGAATGGAAAATCGCGCACCGTGAGGCTGACCACCTTCTCGTCGCTGAGGCGGTCGTCGCTCTGGTCCTTGACCACGAAGGTGGCGTTGTGGGTGCCCTCGTCGAAGATCTCGGGAGTCCAGGTGAAGCGCGCGGTGGCGGGGTCGAACTCGGCGGTATCGGGCAGGTTCTTCGCCTCAAAGACGAAGGGGTCGCCCTCGGGATCGGTGGCGGTCAGGGTCAGGGTCACGGTCTCGCGCTCGTAGATGGTCTGGTTGCCGATTGGGCTGAGCACGGGAGGTTGGTTCTCGACCACGGGCTCGGGTGGGGTCTCGCCGGGGTCGATCCCGGGCGGCTGAACCTTCACGGACAGGAAGACCTCATCCTTCATCTCGCCATTGGCCACGATGACCCGGAAGCTGTGCTGGCCGAGGTACTCCGAGGAGGTGGGCCACCGGAACTGCCCGGTCCCCTCGTCCATGGTCGCACCCTTGGTGTTGGGCTCGAGCAGGTAGCGGAAGCCCACGGTGCTGGTGTTGTTCATGCGCAGGAGGAAGATGACCAGGTCGCCGACCGTGGCCTTGACCTGCTCGTGTACCGCGATGTCGGGGGTTTCTTCGCTCGGCGGACCCTGGGGGGCCGTGGGGTCGGAGCTGTTGTCGCCGGGGCCGACCGGTTGGAGGGAAGGATCTTTGCCCGGATAGTTACCAGAACCGGTGTTTATCTCCGGGGGAATGATCGGGGTCGGGATGAAGGGTTGTTTCGGGGGCTGCTGGGTCGTATCGCCGGTACCACCAGGAAAATCATCGATCTGGGTCGGAGCAGGACACCCTGCCAGCACGACGGACGAGAGCAGGCACCAGGCCGCGCGGCGCAGGGTGCTCCCCACGGGTCTCATCCTCATCGTCATCCCCCACCTCCGGACTCGTTCTCGCA
>Ga0156395_1021_pt3 | contig 19387 bp, 14 predicted proteins | sample RifOxyA3_FD_108039 | JGI IMG/M metagenome (GOLD analysis project Ga0156395, IMG submission 108039) | Deltaproteobacteria bacterium RIFOXYA12_FULL_61_11 | reverse complement strand
TACTCCGCGCCGTGCATGAGCAGGTCGACCGCTTCCTCCATCTCCCGGGCACGACGACCGGTTTTGCCTCCTTCAGCGGGGTCTGCAACAAACTCTCGACCCTGCATCCCTCCGGTAAACCGTGCCTGGTGTACCTGACCAATTCGGGTACCGAGGCCATCGAGGCGGCCTTCAAGCTGGTGCGCTGGGTGACGGGCCGGCCCCGAATGCTGGCCTTCTACTCCGCCTTCCACGGACGCACCATGGGCGCCCTGTCGCTCACGGCCAGCAAATTGGTCCAGCAGCGGCGCTTCTTTCCCCTGGTACCGGGCGTCAGCCATGTTCCCTATGCCAATTGCTATCGCTGCGCGTACGGCAAGACGGTCGATCACTGCAATATCGAGTGCGTGCGCTTCATCGAGGAAACCCTCTTCACCGCGTCCGTACCACCCGAGGAAGTCGGGGCATTGTTCCTCGAACCGGTCCAGGGTGAGGGCGGCTATATCATCCCGCCGAAGAAGTTCTTCGACGGTCTCACCGAGCTCTGCCAGAAGCACGGCATCCTGCTCGTGGCCGATGAGATCCAGACGGGCATGGGCCGCAGCGGCAAAATGCTGGCCAGCGAGCACTTCGGCTTCCGCCCCGACCTCGTCGCCGTGGGCAAGGGCCTGGCCTCGGGCCTGCCGCTCGGAGCCCTGCTCGCCCCTCCCGAGCTGATGTGCTGGGACAAGGGCTCCCACGCCTCGACCTTCGGGGGCAATCCGGTGGCCTGCGCCGCCGCGGTGGAAACCCTGGCCCTGCTCGAGGAAGGTCTGGTCGACCATGCCGCCAGGATGGGAGACTATCTCCTCGCGGGTCTGCGCCGGATCCTCTCGAACTGCAAGGGGGTAGGAGACCTCCGCGGGCTCGGCTTACTGATAGGCATCGAGTTCGTGGCCGGGGCCGATCGGAAACCCGACGTTGCCCTCAGGGACAGAGTCATTGCAGCGGCATTGAAGCGCGGGTTGATCCTGCTCGGATGCGGCAAGAGCGTGTTGCGGTTGACCCCTCCGCTCGTGGTGACGCCGGCCGAGCTCGACGAGGCCCTGGCCATCCTCGAGCAGGCCTTGGTCGCGGCGGGCGCGTGACCGTCTGGCACTTCGTCTGCACCGGGAACATCTGTCGCAGTCCCTTCGCCGGTGCCTATGCTCGCCTGCGCCTGGGGACCACCTGCAACAACCTCTCGGTCGCTTCCTGCGGCACCCAGGCCGACCACGGTCTGGAAGTACCGGCCACGGCGTTGCAGGTCGCGGCCGAGTTCGGGGTCGACCTGTCCACGCACCTCGCCCAACCCTTCCTTGCAGCAACCGTGGACCTGACCGGGCTCTACCTGTGTATGGAAGAGCAGCACGTCGCGGCTTTGCTCGCCGCGGTCCCGGAACTCTCGGGCCGGGTCGAGTTGCTCGGCTCCTACGCGCCCCCGGGGGTCCTGACCGAACCCTTCATCGCCGATCCCTTTGGTTTGAGCAGTTTCCACTACCGGGCTTGTTACACGATCATCTCCCGGGCCGTGGACGGCCTGATCGCCGCCCGGGGGCCAGGTCAGGAGAACTCGTCCAGCCCCGCGGCGAGATGATAGGGGATACCGAGTTCGTCGATCACCTCGAGGAGCCGGCGCACCCGATACTGCCTTTCTTCCAACGTATTGGAGCCGACGCTCCAGTGATGTCCCTCGTGGCTCTCGGCGCCGCCGAACTCCAGACCGAGGCTGCCTCGACGCTCCCAGAGCGGGGTCTCTCGCTGGAGATAGAGGGCATTGACGGACCGCACCGAGTCGATCCAGGCTCGGTTGCGCCGGAGGAAGGCCGCGCTGGCCTCGAGGTCGTCGCGGTCTTCGCCGGGGAACCCGACGATCAGATAGAGGGTGGTGTGGATGCCCGACTCGTGACACAGCCGCAGGGTTTGTTCGGCTTCCGCGACTGTACGATGTTTCCCCATGGCCGCGAGCACGCGGTCCGAACCGCTCTCCACACCGAACTCCAGGTGGCGGCACCCCGCGCTGCGCATGAGCCGGTAATCCTCGGCCGTGTAGAGCTTCGAGACGACCGCATGTCCCGACCAGGTGACCGCAAGACCTCTGGCGACGAGGGCTCGACAGAGCTCCAAGAGCGGTCGGCGGGCGCTGTTCAGGGCAGGATCGGCCGGCGTAAACACGGTGGTGCCGGTCGTCCCGACGAGGTGTTCGAGCTCGGCCAACCGCTTCCCGGCCGACTTGATCCGGAAGCCACCCCACATCGTGGCCACGTCGCAGAAAGCGCAGCGTCCGACGCAACCCCGGCTCCATTCCAGAGGCAGGGCCTCGGTCAGGTAGCCGTGCGAGGGCACGAGGTCGAAGCGCGGCCGGGGCAGGTCGTCCAGGGGGAGGTGGCCGGTCGGCAGGCGCAGGTCCGGGGATTCGTCTCCGAGCAGCAACAAGCCCTCGCCGGTAGAGACGGGCCTACCCTTCCGCAGAGAGTCGAGGAAGCGCAGCGCGGCTCCCTCTCCCTCGCCGAGCACGAAGGCGACCCGTTCGTGCCGCCCGAGCGGCGCGGCCAACTCTTGCCGCAGACCGTAGTTGATGCAGGCAGGCCCGCCGAAGAGCACGCCGCCTTCATAGCCGAGTTCTAAGAGTTGAGTCAGGAAGGCGCGCACGAAGCGTTGCTTCCCGCCCATGACCGAGAAGCCCAGGCAGCGCGGAGCAGCCTGCACAATCGCTCTCGCCCACGCCTCCACGGCAGGGGCAAGGCGCGAAAAGAGCTGCGCCGAGCGCTCGGCCTCGGCCCACGCGGCGGCTTGTTCCATGCGCCACAGCGTCGCCAGCTCGGGATGCTGCAAGAGGAGTTCGAGGTTGAGGTCCAGGACCTGGACCCCGAGCCCTCGGTCGAGCAGATAGCCGGCCAAAGCCACGCATCCGAGCGGCGGGGTGAGGGGCATCCAGGGCGGGGGATTGACCAACAGCAGGTCGAGGTCGGCGTGCAGGGCGACCGGACGCTTTTCCCTGGCCAAACGCTCGACCTGCGCCGGCAGGAAATCGTCGATCTTCATCCCGGGCCTCGCTCACGCTTCCGGTTTCGGCACCATAGTAGCACCTTTCTCGGGCAACACCTCACCGAGGGTCTCATACTTCTTGAGCTTCCGGTAGAGGGTTGCCGAACCTATGCCGAGCTGTTGCGAGGTGCGCGTCTGGTTCCCGCCGTTGAGGTCCAGTACGGCGAGGATGTAGTCCTTCTCCATCTCGTCGAGCGTTCGTACGGAGCCGGTAGTGACCACCGGTTTCGCGCACACCTGCCGTACCTCCTCGGGCAGATCCTCGAGTTCCACGCGCGTGCCGCACGCCAGGGCGACGGCCCGTTCCAGGGCGTTCTCGAGTTCGCGAACGTTGCCCGGCCAGTCGTACCGCAAGAGCTGATCCGCGGTATTCGGGGAGAAGCCCGAGATCGTACGATCCATCCGCGCGGCCGCGTTTGCAAGCAGGAGACGGGCGAGCGGCAAGATGTCGTCCCTGCGGTCCCGCAACGACGGCACGTTCAGCTCCACGACCTTGAGGCGGTAATAGAGGTCTTGCCGGAAGGTGTTTTCAGCGACCCTGTGGGCGAGATCGCGGTTGGTGGCCGCGAGAAGCCGCACATCCACCGCCCGGCTCTTGTTCTCCCCCACCCGACGTATTTCGCGTTCTTGGAGTACCCGGAGGAGCTTGACCTGCATACCCGGCGACACCTCTCCGATCTCGTCCAACAACAGAGTTCCATGGTTGGCGGCCTCGAACAACCCGGGACGATCGGAAGACGCGCCGGTGAACGCCCCCCGCGCGTGACCGAACAGCTCGCTCTCGAGCAGGGTCTCGGTGATCGCCGCGCAGTTGACCGCGACGAACGGTCCGGAAGCCCGCGGGGACTCGTCATGGACGAGCCTCGCAATGCGTTCTTTCCCCGCGCCGCTCTCGCCGGTGATGAGCACGGTGGCATCCACCTTCGCCACCCGGCGGGCGAGATCCACCACGTTCCGCATCTTGGGGCTCTTGGCGATGAGCCCCAGGGGATCCACCTGGTCCTTCAGCACTCTGACCAGGACCTTTTTATGGGCCCGGAGCTTGTCCTCCGCGATTTTCAAGCTCTCGGTAACCCTGCTGAGGGAAACCTCGAGGCACTCCTGTAAACGCAAGGCATCGAAGTAGGCCAACTCTCCTGCATGTTCCTCGCCCCATTCTGCACGCGTGCGCCCCAGGAGGTGGCAGGCCGCATGTCCGAGGCCCAAGCAGCGGTCTTCGAGAACGTAGATCTCCTCCCCCTCGGTGTGACTGACGTAGCCGCTCATGAGGCCGCAGATGGTCCAACAGACCGCCGAGTCCGAACGGCCGAAGTGCAGGAGGTGTTGCTCTGCCTCGTAGGAAGCGAGCAGCATCGCCCCTTCTTTCGAGAGGAGGTCGTCATTGCCGGGTTGGGCGAGGAAGAGACCCTCGAGGGAATAGACGAGGGTGCCCGCCCGGCGCCAGTCTGTGTTGTTGTCCCACTTGTAGCCCTTTTGCAAGGCCGCCGCCATTCTCCAGCCATGAGCGAAACCGAACTGGGTGAGAACCGCGCGCGCTGCATGCAGGCCGAAGTTATGCACGAGATAGTGACGGAGGAGCCCCATGGCCACGGCGTCGATGAGGATGACCCGTTGCCCGGCGAAACGGAGGAGGCCCCCGGCGGGATCCAACTCGAGAAGCTCCTTCTGATGGAGTTCTTCAACACGCATCGTATACCTCGATCAGAATGAAAAGACGCTAGCTCGTTTTGATCGGCAATACCAGCGCTGGGAATGGTTAATATCATTTGTCTATTGGGATTATTGGGGATATTTATTTTTGGCTTACATTTTGCTTGCAGCATGTTTGATTCCGCAACGCGCTGTGCCGGGTTCTTGTTCTCTCGTTCCTACCCAGGCTCGAAGCCGGAAAACAAAGGACCCACGCGATGAACGTTTTGCTCGTCTATCCCCGCTTTCCCGTCACCTACTGGGGGTTCCAGTATGGTCTGCGCCTCATCGGCAAACGCGCGTCCTTGCCCCCGCTCGGCCTGCTCACGATCGCGGCGCTGCTGCCGAAACACTGGTCCTTGCGGCTGATCGACCTCAATCTGCGAGAACTCACCGACGAGGACCTCCGCTGGGCCGAGGTGGTCTTCACGGGAGGACTCCTTATCCAACAAGAGTCGCTGCACGAGATCATCGCATGCGCCCATGCCCGGGCGGTACCCGTGGCAGTCGGTGGCCCGGCTCCCACGACGAGCCCGGAGCTGTTCCTCGAGGCGGAGGTCGTGTTCCGGGGTGAGGCCGAAGGTAGGATCGAGGAGTTGTTGTGGGCCTTGACGCAAGGACCCGGGAAGGGGAGGGTCCTCGACCCCCCCACGAACTTCCCCGATCTGACGACCGTGCCCGTTCCGCGTTTCGACCTCCTCGAAAGGTCGGCGTATGCCTCGTTGAGCGTGCAGTACTCCCGGGGTTGCCCGTTCCAATGCGAGTTCTGCGACATCGTCGAGATCTTCGGCCGCAAGCCGAGAGTGAAGACCTCCCTGCAAGTCCTCGATGAGCTCGACGCCATCTACCGCATGGGTTACCGGGGCACGATCTTTTTCGTGGATGACAACTTCATCGGCAATAAACCCGCGGTCAAACGCCTCCTACCCCTGCTGCGCGATTGGCAAATCGAACGTGCCTACCCCTTCGAGCTCTATACCGAGGCGAGTGTCGACCTGGCGGCAGATCCTCAACTCCTGCACGATCTGGTGGAGGCCGGGTTCTCGGCCGTCTTCCTCGGCCTCGAAACCCCCTCGCTCGCGGCCCTCGAACAGGCCAACAAGCACCAGAACCTCCGGTTCGATCTGTCGGAGGCCGTTGCTACGATCACCCGAGCGGGCATCGAGGTCATGGGCGGTTTCATCGTCGGGTTCGACAGCGATGGCCCCGAGATTTTCGCCATGCAACGGGACTTCCTCTCCCGGCAACCCATGCCGCTCGCCATGGTGGGCATCCTGACGGCGCTGCCCGGAACAGCGCTCTGGCGCCGGCTCCAAGCCGAGGGCCGCGTGCGCCACCGTTCGACCGGAGACCCGTTCACCCGCCCGAACTTCACCCCCAGGATGGATGAAGCGACGCTGCTGCGGGGGTATGGGGCCTTCCTCGAGTGGCAGTGCTCGCCGAAGGAGTTCTACGGCCGCTGCGAGGCCTACCTCGACCGCGTGGGGAACCTCTCCGGGACGCGCCCCTCGACCTTCAGCGAGGTGAGAGCCTTGCTGGGTGCGCTCTGGCACATCGGTATCCTCAGTCAACGTCGCGGGTATTTCTGGCGGCTGCTGGCCAAAGCGTTACCAAAGGGCCGCAGGCAGGTTAGGCAGGCCATCGTCCATGCGGTCCAGGGCGAGCACCTCATTATTTACACGCGCGAGCACGTGGTACCCCGGCTCAGGCAGGCTCTTGCGGAACTCGAACGGGAGGCGGTTCCCGAGACGTTCGGGTTCGAGCGGGAACCTCTCCGTCCCGCTTCTGCCGCCGCTAACCTGGTGGAGGTTCCGGCCACGGACGAGCGAACAGCCTCGTACTCCCGATCTACTCCCCGGTCCGAACAGCCCGGCATCTCAAGAGGTCCGAACTAATGCTTACCGTGCTCCGGAACAACCAGCGCCGCCATGTCCAACAAGGGAACCAGGAACTCTGGCATTCGTTCTTTGCCCAGGATCATCGGGGACCTATCTCCGATGGTATCAGTTCCTTGCTGGCCTTCGACGAAATGAAGCTGAGCCCGGGAGAAAGCACCGGCTCAACGCCCGAAGAAGAGTCCGAAACGATTACCTATGTCTATCAGGGCTCCCTGTCCCAGAAAGACTCCACGGGTACTTCCGGGGTTATCGAAGCGGGCGAGTTCCAGCACCTGTCCACCGGCGTCGGCATCGAATGCAAGGAGACGAGTGTGTCCCGCTCCGATGGGGTACACCTGTTCCGGATCTCCCTGTTGCCCTCCCAGGTCGGGATCGAGCGGGCTCACGAACTGAAACGTTTCACGGCAGCCCAACGCAAGAATCTCCTCTGCGCGATCGCTTCCCAGGACGGACGCAAGGGCTCGCTGTGTATCCACCAGGATGCCGTCGTTTACTCGGCCATCCTCGAGTCGGGCCACCACCTCATGCATGAGCTCGCGCCGAGCCGGAACGCCTGGCTGTATATCGTGCTCGGCACGGTGATCGTGCATGACCTCGTCCTGACCCAAGGGGATGGGATCTGCTTCGTCAATGAACCCTTGGTCTCACTGACAGCCAAAGGCCCCACCGAGTTGTTGCTCATCGACGTGGGCCTTGCATCTTCCAGCCCCTGGAAAACGATGACCGGGCACACGTGTCACACGGAACCCCAGGGTCCGGTCACTCCCGAGGTTTTCCTGGAGAGGAAGAACCACCCCCAGACCAGTATCCTGCACCACCTCCACGGAGAGGAACCCGAGGTGGATCCGATCGGAGAAATCGACCCGAGCATTCTCCTCGTACTCATCCAAGGTCATGGTCTCATGACCGTAGTATGTCCGAAGAGGGCCCATGAGCACCTCGAAGGATAAAGACGAACGGTCCCCTCGCAAGCCGAACGATGAATGCAACATCGATCGGTTGCGCCGGACCACGACGCCCGAGGGCATGAGCGTGGAACTCGTTTCCGCCTTTGCCGGGGACAGGTCGATGACCGAGGAAGAAAAGAGAGAAATCAACGAGCAACAAACCGTACGAGGCTTACTGTTCTACTCCGATTTGTTCTATGCGATCTCTCACCACTACTTCGCACCAGAGATCGCCGAGACCTTGTGGGGGAAAGTCCTCAAGCACAAACACCTGCTCTCGGAGATCCTCAAACGGAACATCCGCATCACCGTGGCCACCCTGGATTTTTTCTCGAACATCAACAAGGATTTCATTTCTCCCACGGTCATTTCCGAAGAGAATCTCGTGGAGATCGCGAAGAATGCCATGCGCGACAGGATGACCGGGCTGTACAACCACACCAGCTTCTACGAGCTCCTCGAGCTGGAATTCCGCAGTCACCGCCGTTACGGGGCCGGGGTTTCCATCATTCTCCTGGACATCGACGACTTCAAGGCAGTCAACGACCGGTACGGGCACCAAGCCGGGGACCAGATCCTGATTGACCTCGCCAAGGTGCTGAAACAACAGGTCAGGGACTCCGATATTTGCTGCCGCTTCGGAGGAGAGGAGTTCGTCGTGGTCCTCCCCTTCACCAGCAGTGCCGTGGAAGTCGGGACCATCGCGGAACGCATCCGGGTGAAGGCCATGGAACTTGGTGTTGGCGACCTGCCTATCACCATCAGCCTGGGGGTTGCCATCTGTGACCACTCCGTCTCCTCACCCCACGAGCTGATCGAGCATGCGGATCGAGCCCTCTATCGCGCAAAACGGGCGGGGAAGAACCGGGTTGCCTTCAGTACCGTGCCTACCGTGCTCTGATCGCCCCGCACGCTGCCGTGCCGATCAGAATAGAGTTCCTTTCCATCACTTTGATCGCAGAAATCGCGGAGGACAAGGGCCCGAGGCCGCCCGGGAAGGCGAGGGTGTTTTTTTCAATCAGCAGGTTGCGGAGGTGTTGACCGTCGTTGTCATGAACGGCCTGATCTATGCACAGGGCGACGGTCTTATGATCAACCGAGGGAGAATTCTCATGGCACGACCACAGCGACAGAAGAACGGTTTCGAATCCACGGTCACCTCTATGATTAACCCATTGAAAATAAATCTCATAGCCTACATGAAGCCGAACCAGGAACCCGAGGATCGCCAGAAGATGGTGGCCGAGGCGGCCTATTACCAGGCCTTGAAGCGCAACTTCGAAGGCGGCGATCCCCTGGAAGACTGGTTGGTGGCCGAACGGGAGATCCGCTCCAGGTTGACCTCGGAATAACTCGATAGTCGGGTTAGGGTCGAAAAACGTGAAAGCCTCTGCCCTCTATGCTTGAGTCATGAAGCCCCGACGCGATGGAGCCGCTCGAGTACCAGACCGAGCGGCACCGCCGCCGCCCGCTCGGCCAGGGGAAACTCTTTGTCGCCCGGGTGGATGACGGTCAGGGTTTCGAGGCCGAGCAGGTCGATCGCTTGCTGTAGCGCCCTGGTCATGGTTGGGCGGTCTGTGTACTTGAATTCGTAGCCCAGCCTCCGTCCATCGGCGAAGAGGAGCAGGTCCAGTTCGCCCTGCTGGTGCACCCCCCAAAAATAGACCTCGCCGTCCTTGGCACCCGCGGCGCGTATCACCTCTTCCAGGGCGAAACCCTCCCACGAGGCCCCCAGCTTGAGGTGGGTCCTGAGCTGATCCTCGCGCTGGATGCCGAGCAGGCAGTGCAATAACCCGCTGTCACGGAAGTAGACTTTGGGTGCCTTGACCTGGCGCTTGCCGAGGTTCTCGTGCCACGGCGGCAGGAGCCGCAGCATGAAGGTTCCCTCGAGCAGGTCGAGGTAGCGCCGGATGGTCGTGTCCGAGGTGCCGAACGAGCGCGCCAGCTCCGAGCTGTTCAGCACGTTGCCGTGGACGTGGGTCAGCATCATCCAGAAACGCCGCAACGAGCGGGCCGGGATGCGAAAACCGAGCTGGGGGAGGTCCCGTTCGAGGAAGGTGAGGGTGTAGTCCTCCAACCACTTGAAGACCTTGACCTCGCTCTCGGCCAGGAAGGCCCGGGGGAAACCGCCGCGCAGCCAGAGCCGCTCGAGTTGGTCGAGTCCGACCTCGCCGACACAGAAGGGTCGGACCTCGAGGTGGCCAATCCGGCCGGCTAGGCTTTCTGAGGACTGGTGGATGAGGTCGCGCGAGGCACTGCCAAGGATCAGAAAACGAGCTGGGTTGTCGGGACGGTCGACCAGCACCCGGAGCAAGGGGAACAGCTCCGGGGTGCGTTGGACCTCGTCGATGAGCACCAGACCGCGCAGTCCCTGCAGGGCAAGTTTTGGTTCGGCCAGCCGGGCCAGGTCCTGAGGGTCTTCGAGGTCAAAGTGGTTGGTCGCGGCCGCAAAGTCAGCGCATTGCGCGGCATACTGGCGGGCCAGGGTGGTCTTACCGCTCTGACGGGGGCCGAGCACAGTCACCACTGGGTGGAGGTCGAAGGCTCGCGCGATGCGCTCGAGATAGCCTGGACGGTTCATAGCATCACCATCGCATGAAAATTCGACGCCGTCCACCGGATTTTCATACTTCGCTCTCGTTCTACCAACCTCATGATGCCTACATACTGTTTTGACCGATTGAGCGTGGCCGTCAGGAGACCCGGTTCTTACCGGCCCATTCGAGGAAAACCAAAGCGGCAAAGAGAGGACATTCCCACGACTCCCGCCTGCTCCGGTGTTCTCTGCAAACATCCGATCTGCCACGTCCCACTGATCCGCCAAGCCAACAGCCATGCAAGAGCGGGTTGCATCGAAAGGGGCAATCTGCCAGGATCGTTCTTTCGGGAAGGATCTTGGCAGAGGGGGGCGGATTGCGAAGGTGGGGAGCCACGGGGCACCTGCGCCAGCTCGAAGGTCGCCGGTTCGCCGGAGCCTTGGCCATGGCCGGGTTCGTCTGGTCGGCCTGCGCGGGGTTGATTGGGTATCACTACCGCGCACGGGAACACGTCCTCGAGGCTTCGCGATGCCAAGGACCCGGGCCTGCCGCGGGGGCTACCCGGGAGCGTATGTTCGAGCCGGCTTGGACCGGGAGCTATACGTTGGTTTTCGAACCTGAACCCTCTGCCACCCGTAGCTCACTGCTCGCCTTCTACCTCGAGGAGCAGGGCCGTACGGTGGCAAGCGGGCAGTTCGACGGAGCGCGGGCCGATCGGGCCTCGGGGGACGCGCGGCAGGAGGTGCTGGGGAAGCTGGCCTTACGGGCCGCGCATCGCTACCGCTTGGTCCTGGTCGACGGTGGAACCCCCGAAGCCGCTCCAGGAAGCGAGGGCCGGATCATCTTGGCTCCCGAAGATCGAGCGGCGACCGACTACCGGCGCGCTCCCCTGCGCTTCCTGGCCTTCTTCTCCATTCTGTGGTTCACCGTGGTGGTGCCCGGGGTTTTCCTCTTCGCCTCTCCCGGACGTGAACCGGGCCGTTAGCGAGGTTCCGATGAAGAACGCCCTGACCGTGCTCTGGCTGCTCCTGTCCGCGATCGTCGGTCCGGTTTTCGGTTCAGAGACTTTACCCAAGGATTTCGTCGATGCAGGTGCCGCGTTACCGGGGTTGGTGGTGGAGCTGCGCTACGCGGGGAGCCGCAACCTGCTCGGTCGGCCGGTTGACGGGTACGAGGTCAATCGTTGCCTCCTTACCCGTGCCGCGGTGGAAGCCTTGGCCGGGGTTCAGGCCGCGCTTCGGCCCTACGGGCTGGGGTTGAAGGTCTACGATTGCTACCGGCCGGAGCGGGCGGTGCGGGATTTCTCGCGCTGGGCACAAGAGAAGGAAGGGGCAAGACTCAACCCCGAGTATCATCCGACGGTGCCGCGGGAGGAGTTGTTCCGGCAGGGGTATTTCGCGCACCGATCGGCGCATTCCCGGGGAAGCACCGTGGACCTGACCTTGGTCCCCCTCCCTCCCGGTCCTACCCAAGCGGGAAGCGCCGGGGGAGACTGTACCGCGCCGCCCTCGGGGAGAGCAGCGGACGGTTCGCTCGACCTGGGGACCGGCTACGACTGCCTGCACCCAGCGGCCACGACAGAAAGCTGTCTTGTCGGTCCAAACCAGCGCGCCTTGCGCCTGCTGCTCCTGACCCTGATGGAACAGCATGGCTTCGAGAACTACAAGAAGGAATGGTGGCACTATTCCCTGAAGCGAGAACCCTATCCGGACAAAGGGTTCGACGTCCCGGTGCGCTGAGGGAGGGTGTCCCTGCCGGAGGGGCGTTGCGAGGTAGCGAGGAGGTGTGGGGATGGAGAGGTCTATCGTCAACGAGTTGTACGGGCAGGGTCTGCGGGTCGCGGTGGTGGAGGTCGGGCGGGTCGTCGAAGGCCCCTCTCCGGCCGCACTGACCGCAGAACTGACGGCCCTGGTCCAGAAGAGGACCGTGGAGGACTTTCCCCCAGAGGAACTGCGCCGAGGGGTCCGAGCTCTGCTCCGCCGCGGTGGGTACCACCCCTCGGGCCGAGGCAAGCCGGCCAGCGAGTACTTGGCCCAGGCCGCCCGCGAAGGAAGGTTTCCCTTCCTCACCGCCCTGGTTGACTGCAATAACCTCGTGTCCTTGGAGAGCGGCTTGCCCATCACCATGCTGGATGGTGCACGCTTCGGCGGCGAGGTCGTTTTCCGTTTCGGCCGCGAGGGCGAGCGCTACGTGTTCAATCCCTCGGGCCAGGAACTCGACCTCGGTGGTCTGATCTGTACCTGTGCCGGCGAAGTGCCGCTCGGCACCCCGGTCAAAGATGCCATGGCGGGCAAGGTCACGGCCGAGACCACCTCGGCCCTGGCCGTCATCTATGCCCCTCAGGATAGGATCAGCGCTGAGGCGTTGCGTGGATGGGGTGAACGTCTCGTCGGAGTCCTGCGGCTTTACGCCGAGGCGGAAGCAATCGAGTTGAGCGTGGGGTGAGGACGCGGAGCGGGGAGGGTCAGCGGCACTGCTCTTCGAAGGTCGCGGTCAAGCCCGCGCGCTTCTCCTGGAGGCGCTGCGAGGCGACCATCATCTCGGACAGGTTGCGTGACATGGCTTGGCACTGCGGGGTCATGAGCTGGCCGTGGCTGAGGCACAGCTCGGCGAAGAACTGGTGCAGCGAGTCGATGGCCCGTTCCTGGGCCTCGATATCCTGGCCGAGCCGCTCGATGCTGGCCGAAAGGGTCTCGCACTCCTCGGGGCTCATGGTGCACTGCCCGGCGTGGGTCTTGCGCAGCTCGGCGAGCCTCTGCTCGTCCATGGCGATGTCCTTGCGCAGTTCGTTGAGGCCAAGCATCATCTGGGTGCACTGAGGGCTGCCGTGACCGCCGTGGCTGAAGCACATCTCGAGGTACAGGGCGTTGGCCTGCTCGTAGGCGCTGGTCATACTGGCGATCCCGCGTTCGAGTGCGGCGATGTCCTGTTCCAGGTCTTTACAGCTCTTGTCAGTTGCCTGAGCGGAGAGGGCTCCGACCAGGGACATCATCAGGGCTATGCACAAGGTCTTCATCGTTTCCTCCACGAGTAGATAACGCAACGTTCCAATTACGAGTTGACTGATTACAGAATTCTAATGGTATTGTCAATATAAATATGGTATTGGTTAAAAACCCAACGTGTTGCGTTATCTCTTGTTGTTGCCTTGGCAGGCGGGCTCCCCTAGTCGTGCTCTCTGCCGGGTGCGGTCGTGGACCTGTGGGGAAGAGTTTTCGAGGAGAGAATACGTGGATGGTCAAGCATGGGGCGGGCGTGTACCATGGAACTGGCAGTTCTTCTTCGGAGGAGTAGCTCGCCGGTGTTGCAGAGGACGCGACCTAGCATGGATGGCGCACCCATGGGGATACACGCTGCTCCCCTTCCGTGGTCTGGGAGTGGGACCGGCGGCAGGCAACTCCTCATCGTGTTGATGACACTACTAGTTCCGGGTCTTCTCGGTTGCGGTCACGAGAATACTGGCACCAGGGATGCTTCGGCCTTCGACCCCTCTTCCCAGGGGGATCGAAGCGGATTGCAGCAGGGAGGGACTATCTTCCCGCAGAATCCTCCCCCTGGGGACCCCGGCCAGCCGGATGGACCCACCCCCGGGACCGTGGTGCCGACGGCAGCGGACCTCGTTCCCTTCTCGATCGTCTTGGTGCCCGACACCCAGTACTACACCTCGAAACAAGGGAACGGCGAGGAAAATACCTATTGGAAACAGATGCGTTGGATCCGAGATCACCGGGAGACCGAGAACATCCTCATGGCCGTGCATCTCGGCGACATCACCGGCAGCAATGAACCAGAGCAGTGGGAAATAGCCTCTGCTGCGCACCGCATCCTCGATCAAGCCGACCTGCCCTACAGCGTGGTGCCGGGGAATCACGATTACCTTGGAAAATCCTCGGCGTCCTTCCGGAGCAGAACCTTCTTCGACAGCCACTTCCCCGCCTCCCGCTTCTCCGGACGTGCGTGGTTCGGTGGATCGCTGGGCTCGAGTAATGTCAACAATTACACGCTGTTCGAAAACGGCGCGCAGAAGTTCCTGGTGCTGAGCCTCGAGTATGCTCCGCGCAAAGATACGCTCTGCCTGGCCGAGGACCTCCTTGCTCGACATCCCGACCGGCGAGTCATCGTCGCAACCCATTGTTATCTAACTAAAGGTGGAGCGTATGCCGAAGGGTGCCCCAATCCCGATTACGGTACTGTGGGAGCGGCCGGCGAGACGGTTTGGGATGAATTCGTCAGCCGTTACAGCTCCATCTTCCTGGTCGTGTCCGGCCACGTCAACGAATCGGCCCACGCACCGAGAACGGGCAATGCCGGGAACACGGTGCAACAACTGGTCGTGGACTACCAGGCCGAGGCGGCCTGTAACGCGAAGAGCCCGGACCAGTGCAACGACCACTGCAAGGCCGGCACGTACACCGGGAACGGGTGGCTGCGCCAACTCGTCTTCGATCCTGCGGTCGGCCAGGTCCAGGCGCGTACCTTCTCGGTCGAGGACGGCAACACCTCGGTCTTCCCGGGCGGACATCCGGTCCTGTTCTGCAGCGAACTGAACAAGCAGGGCAACGACGATTATCCTTCCGATCCCCTGGCTCCGGATCACGCTTTCTCCTTCACCTATGAGCCACTCTGGACGAAACCGTTCGTTCGCGAGGACCTCGGCCGGCGCTCGTTTCTCGACCGAACGGTCAACAGCGTGGGAGAAGGTCAACAAGAGAGGCCCGCAGTGGCCATGGCCGAGAACGGCGATTTTGTCGCGGTCTGGGAGGATGACTCCTCGAAGGCCGACGGCGCCGGCAACCGCGATATCTTCCTCCGGGGCTTTCTTGCCGGGGGGTGCCAGAAATTTCCGGCCCAGGTGATCAACGGTAACCAGAACGGGCAGCAGCGTCATCCTGCCGTGGCCGTGGACCGCGACGGCCGGGCGGTCGTGGTCTGGGAGGACGACACCGACGGGAACGGCGTTTTCCAGGTCAAGGCCAGAGGGTTCCACGCTGACGGGAGCGAGCGCCTCCCGGTCTTTACCGTGAACAGCGAGGCCTCGGGTCAGCAGCGCAACCCGGCCATCGGCATGAGTTCCGATGGTCGCTTCGTGGTTGCATGGGAGGACGTCGCCGGAGGAAATGGCGCACAGATTCTCGTGCGGGGCTTCAACGCCGACGGCTCGCCGCTTTTTCCGGACCGCAGCGGCCACACCGATACCGCTGGACAGCACCTCGAACCTACCGTGGCCCTGGACGCCAGCGGCGCGTTTGTCGTGGCTTGGCAGGACGATACCGACGGCAACGGTTATTACCAGATCCACGCCCGGGGGTTCGATTCTGCAGGAAAGGAACGATTCCCCAAGATCGTGGTCAACAGCGTGGACACGGGCCAACAGTACCGTCCTTCTCTGAGCTTGGATCAGGCCGGCCATTTCGTGGTGGTCTGGGAGGACGATCAGGACAAGGACGGCAACTCCAACCTCTTAGCACGCGGGTTCAACGCCGACGGCACGGCCAGGTTCTCGGATTTCGCCGTGGTCGCTGGAGCGGGCACCCATGCTGCACCAAGCCTTGCGGCCGGCACCGATGGTTCCTTCGTCGTGGCCTGGCAAGACGATGGCGACGGTAACGGGACCTCCCAGATCCACGCCAAGGCCTTTCGCGCCGACGGCTCCGAGTGGCAAGCTCGCTGGACGGTCAACCTGCAGAGCGCCGGTCAGCAGCTCAGCCCGTCGGTCGCTTTGGCCGGCAAGACCCTGGTCGTGGCCTGGCAGGACGACCTCGATGGGAATGAGGTGTACCAGATCTTGGCCCGTGGCGTGGACCTACCCTGAGCCCGCGACCTCCCGTGGGCACCTCCCCGTAGCACTATTCAGTCGCAGCCACAGCCGCCGAGGGTCTGGCCGGTGCTGACGCGGTAGCCGACATAGGCCGGCACATCCTTGGGCATCCATCGGCCGTTCATATCGCACAGGTCGTCACCGCATGAATTGGACTCTACCGCGGTACAGGTGCCGTAGCCGGCGCCGTCCATCGGACAGGTCCAGCGTCCGTACTTCCCGCTGAGGGAGGAGGGCCAGGGTTTCGTGACGCAGTGGGAGGGGTGGCCACACTCGTCGAAATCATACTGAAAGTGACTTCCCGCGCAATCATCCGGACAAGTCAGGGGCGATTCTCCGAGTTCGATATTGCAGATCGTGTCCCCGCATTGGCAGTTGTAGGACTGATTCCCGGTCTTGCACATGGAGCAGAGGCCCGAATTGCATTGCCAGCGGCCCACGTAATAGGAATCGGTCCAGGTTTTCGAGATGCAGTTCTGGTGACGGGTACAGGAGAGGTTCTGCGTGCAATCCTGGGGACAACTCGCATAACTCTCCCCGCCGTTGCCGTCGCAGATACCCCGCCCACCGTCGGGACAGGTGGTATTGCCGGTGGTCAAGGGCAAGAGAGACGGGTAGTTGGCGTTGTAACTGACCGCCTCGCCCATGGTGACATAGCGACGGTTCACGGAGTCGAACCTCGTGATCTTGGTGACCATGGCCGTGTTGGCAAAGAAGGCGACCTTGGCATTGGTAAGGTCCGAAAAATCGAGGGAGGTGTTCGAGAAATTCGTACCGTAGAGTTGAGCGCCGGTGAAGGACACTTGATTGTTGCCGTTGTTGTCGCCGAGCTGGACCTTCTTGAAAAAGGCATTGATCAGCACCGCGTTGTTGAACTTCGCGCCGCTCATGCTGGTTACTTCGTCGAAGGTGGTGCCGACCAGGACCGCGCCCGAGAAATCGGCCTTGTCCAACTGGGCTTTTGCCAGCGTGGCCGACAGGCTGCCGTCGTCGTAGAAGTGGGCATTCTGGAAATTCACCCCCCGGGCATTGACGTTGTAGAGTCGGGCGTTCTTCATGAAGGCGCCCGAGAAATTCGCAGGGGCCATGGTCCTGGCTTCGTCGTCGGTCAGGCCTATGGTGGCGTAGTCGAGCAGGGCGCCGTTGAAATTGGCGTTGCTGGCTTTCACTCCCTTCAGGATGGCGTGGCGGAGATCGGCCCCCTCGAGTTGGGTATTGGTGAGGTCGGCGCCGGTCAGGTCAGCGTTGAAGAGAATGACATTGTTGAGGTTCTTGTTGCTGAAGTCCACCCCTCGCAAATTACAGTTGGAGCAGGCATGGGTGTCGATCGTGGTGACCTGGCTGTAGTGCTCCGTGGTGTAAACGCTGATCGACGAGACCTTGCCGGCCTCGACGTTGATGGTGTCGGCCGGGTTCTTCGACAAGAGTACATAAGCATTGGTCACCGGATCCCAGTGCCCCGGGACCCAGCCCGCGGCGTCGACCTGGGTGTGCCGGGCTCCTCGGAACCGGGCATCGTCGTAGGCGATGGCGAAGGTGTTGGCCGAGCCCAGGACCAAACCGGTCGCTTTCTCGTCCCAGGCGATGAGCGACAGATCGGCGCAGCTCTCCTTGAGCACATGCGCCGAGGCACAGCAGTGCGCATCGAGCTCGTTCCCGATCAGCAAGACCTCGCCGGGATTGGTCACAACAGTTGTACCGGGAACGAAGATGTCGGTGTGGTTACCCCAGACCGTCTCGTTGTTCGCCTCCTGGACCCGACAACCGAGATAGCAGGGTCCATAGCCGCAGATACAATAATGGCCGGATCTCTCGACCTTGCAGGTGACCTCGTCGGTAGTGCGGATGGTCGAGACCGCGAGGGAGGGTTGAGCGCTCGTGATATGGTCGGCGGAGAAGCAGAAGGTCGCCGCGTCGTTGACGCTCTCGGAGCGGTAGGACTGGAGTCTGCCGGAATAATTCCCGGTGTCGAAGACCACGACCTGGGTGCGCGGGCCGACGGACACGCCTGCGAGTTGTGCTCCGACCTGGTCGCAGCCCCCTTTATAGACCTTGATGGTGCCGGACGCCGGTTTGCACGGGGTTGCTCCGGTTCCCGACCCGGTGTTGGCCAGGAACACGGCGACTTCGCCGGTCTTGAGGTTAAGGGCGTTTGCAGGCCGGTTCTCGCTGGCCGCGCAGACGCCAGGAGTTTGGCGGAGAGGTTTTACCGTCGGGTAGCGCTCGGCCATGATCTCGCGCAGTTCTTTGAAACGGGTGGCCGGGTCGGGGGTTTCCTCGACCGGATGGTGCTCGAAATGCCGACGGGAGAGCCCGGATTGCACGAAGACTACTCGGTGGGAAGCGTCATCGGAGCTGTCGCCGTGGTGGACTTCCTTGAGGTACTTGCCGGCCGGCAAGGTCACCGTGGTGCAGCCTCCGGCCTTCACGGCGAGAACCTCGTCGCCGGTCTCGTCTCGGAGGATCGCGTGATGCCCGTCCTCTTCCTCTCCGGAGAAGCAGACCGTGTGTTGCACGTCGCGGTGGAAGGTGTACGGGATGTGGTCAATGCCTTCTCCGCCGCTGTCGCCCTCGTGGGTTCCCTCGCGTTCGAGGTGCAGGACTACCAGGTCGCCGAGGCTCGCTCGCAGCTCCGAGTCCTTGTGGAAGTCGTGTTCGTGCAGGTTGCGGCGCTCTGGGGTGTCGTCCTCGAGAGCGGTGGGTGAAGCGTCAGGGGCGTCTTCGGCAGCGTCCTCGCAGGCCAATATGAAGAGGAGAGGTAGGAGCAATAACAGGCATTTCATCGACAGAGGTCCTCAGCAAAACAGGTAGCAGGGCCGGGTTGCCCCGGCCCTGCGTGTGGTCATTCTTCGGTACCGGGCGGCGTGGGAGGTATCCACTCGCTCACCGAGGGCTCCGTGCGACCGTTCTTCCCTACGATCATCTCGTAGTTCAAGGTCTTGAGGTTGCGCCAGAGGTCCACGGTCAGCTTGTCGGCGGCCACTCCGTCGGTCCGGACCAGCCAGGTTCCGTCCGGTTCGTAGATGTCGAGATGGTAGTCCTGGGCGTCCGGCTGGTACGAGGCGTCGGCCTTGGGCACGGACGAGGAGAGGACGTAGACGTAGCCCTGACCCTCGATGCCGAAGTCCAGATAGGTCGTGACCATGCCGTCCTGGGGTTCCAAGAGGTCCAGGTAGTAGGCGTCGCCGGCGAAGTAGGGCACCGGGGTGCCGTCCGGGGTGAAGACCTTGAGCCGGGCCTTGAGCCGTTCTTGGTCCGTGTTCTCGGTGAGCTCGTGGATGTCGTCGAGGATCATCACGCCGCCGCCCTCGGGGGTCAGCTTGAGCGCGACCGGCTTCCGCAGGAGCGAGGGGTTGGCCTCGAGGCCAGCCATGGTTATCGCCGGGGTCGCCACGGGTATGGCGGGGGGAGCATCGGCGTCGGCCACGGGTTCGTCGAGGAGTTGCAGGGAGA
>Ga0156395_1028_pt1 | contig 19441 bp, 16 predicted proteins | sample RifOxyA3_FD_108039 | JGI IMG/M metagenome (GOLD analysis project Ga0156395, IMG submission 108039) | Deltaproteobacteria bacterium RIFOXYA12_FULL_61_11 | reverse complement strand
GCTCCAGAATGTCAACCCCCCCGAGGAGGTCAAAGCCTCCTTCAATGACGTCAACAAGGCTAAGCAAGACAAAGAGAAGATGATCAACGAGGCCAACCAGGAGTACAACAAGAACATCCCCAAGGCCCGGGGAGAAGCTGAGCAGATGATCGAAAAAGCGCACGGGTATGCCCTCGACCGGGTCAACCGCTCCATGGGCGATGCCTCCCAGTTCTCCTCGATCTGGGAGGAATACCGCAAGGCCAAGGAGGTGACGAGGAAACGCCTCTACCTCGAGGCCATGCTCGAATTCCTGCCCAAGGTGGACGAACTCTATGTCATCGACGAGGGCCAGCGGCAGCTCTTGCCCCTCCTGGATCTCACCGGCAAGGGTCGATCTGCGCAACCCGGAGGTGCCCGATGAAACGCAACCTCGCGATTTTGATAGCCATCATTGGCCTTGCCCTATTCCTGGGCGGCCGCTTCGTCTTCTTCACCGTCAGCGAGATGGAACAGGCCATCATCACCGAGTTCGGTCAACCGCTCGGCACAGCCATCACCAAGGCAGGCCTCCATTTCAAACTGCCCTGGCGGACCGCCCACTTCCTGCCGAACCGCATCTTGCGCTGGGACGGCAATCCGCGAGAGATAGTGACCAAGGACAAGAAATACATCTTCGTCGACACTACGGCGCGCTGGCGCATCGTCGATCCGCTCAAGTTCTTCGTCTCGGTGCGTAACGAGACCGGCGCCTACGCCCGCCTTGACGGTATCATCGACAGCGTGGTCCGGAACAACATCACCGAGCACCTCCTGCTCGAATTGGTGAGGACCAACAAGCAGCCCCTCAGCACCGTTGACGACGAGGCTGCCGACTTCGAAGCCGTCAAGGAAGAAGAAGTCGCCATGACCTATGGCCGGGACGAAATCATGGCCCAGGTCCACAAGGAGATCCACGACGAGACCCTCAAGGTCTTCGGCATCGAGGTGCTCGACGTCAAGATCAAACAGGTCAATTATATCGAGGAGGTGCGCAAGAAGGTCTACGAACGCATGATCTCCGAACGCAACCGGATCGCCGAGAAATACCGCAGTGAAGGACAGGGAGAGAAGGCCAAGATCCTCGGCGCCATGGAGAAAGAGCTGAAGCGCATCGATTCCGAAGCCTACCGCAAGGCCAAGGAGATCGAGGGCACCGCAGATGCCGAGTCCACGAAGATCTATGCCGAGGCCTTCAACCGCGACCCGGAGTTCTATGCTTTCTATCGCACGTTGCAGGCCTATCGCAGCATGCAACCCCATCAAATCAAATTGTTGATGTCCTCAAACAACGAGCTGTTCCGCTACCTGGACAAATCGTCTCGCTGATCCCGGAGAGGCCCATGGAAGAACTCGGTGTCGATTATTATTTCGAGCAACCCGATCCCGGCCTGGCCTCTTTGTTGACGGCCTGTGACCACGTCTGGGACCTCCTCGGTGCCCCATTGGTGGAGTTCGTGAAAATCCGGCTCGTCCCGGGGCGAGAGGGCAGGGTCATGGCCGGAGCCTTCGTCGACGAAGACGTCTACCTCGGCGCGGGTACGGTGGTGGAACCCGGGGCCTACATCAAAGGTCCCACGATCATCGGCCGCGATTGCGAGATCCGCCACGGGGCTTACATCCGCGGGGGGGTCTGGATCGGCGACCATTGCGTGGTCGGGCATGCCACCGAAGTCAAGAATTCGATCTTCCTCAGCGGAGCCAAAGCCGGGCACTTCGCCTACATCGGCGACAGCGTGCTCGGGAGCAACGTCAATCTGGGAGCCGGAACCAAGCTGGCCAACCTCAAGATCGTGCGCGGCACCGTCTCGGTCGTCCTGGCCGGACAGCGTTTCGACAGCGGTCTCCGGAAGTTCGGGGCAATACTCGGCGACGGGGTCGAGACCGGCTGCAACAGCGTGACCTCACCCGGGACCATGCTCGGGCGCAGGGCCATGGTCTACCCGTGCGTCAACGTGCGGGGGTTCCATCCCCACGGTACGGTCATCAAAGCCTGAGAACAGCGTTGTCAGTAGCTCAGAGTTGCGAGATGAGCTCGTAGAGTACGATCGTCTTGAGCCTGGTGATATCGCGGAAACGAAAGCCCACCAAGGACTTGTTCGCGTCCACGACCACGGCCTTGGCCAGAAAGGTGAGTCCGTCGCCGTCGATGAAGATGCGGATGCGTTCGAAGGCTTTATCGTAGGTCCAGCCCTTTGGCGTAAGCACCAGGACGCCCTTCATCGAGATCTGCTTGATGACCACGTCCACGACCTGGGTATCGGTGAAGAGTTGAGCGGCGAGACCGGTGCTCTTTCGTTGGCTGTCCTCGAGCATGCTCTTGATCAACTCGTCCGGTAACAGGTGGCCATCGGTCGGGGGTTTGGCGCCGGGGGCCGCATCCGCTTTGTACTGCTCGTCGTATTTCCCCGCCTGGAAGAAGTTGTCCTGGCCTGAGAGAGCGAGGTCGATCTTGAGATGGAGCACTTTCTTGGCGACGTTGAGGAAGGTGATGTAGTCGACGTCGCTCTTGTTCTTGACGGTGAGCATGAAGGGTTTCATGCGGTTGATCGAATCGTGGATGGTCTGGCGATGGCTGAGCACGCCGAGGATATCGGCCTGCAGGTTGAGGTAGTCCCGGATGATCGTCTGCATCGAGAGCAAGGTGTCGCGGCTGTTCTCCTCGCGGAACATATTGCCGATGATGAACGTGTTGTAATGCTTCAGTTCTTGTTCGACCGTGGCGCGGTACTCGGGGTTGAGCTTCTCGAGGACCTGGAGGATGTTCTTGACTTGGTCGGCGTTGCGGACGAGCACGTCGAGGCTGTCGAGGCGTTTGTCCTGGGTGCCGTACTTGCGGCGCAGGGCCCGGGTGATGCGCTGGTAGACCGCAGTCTTGAGGAAACCGTATCCGTTCTGCAACGAGGTGAGCTGGGCCGAGAAGACCAGGATCTTGATGTGGGCGTTGTTGTAGAAGTCCACGGACGTTAGAGAGGAGCCGGCACCGATGTCCACCACCAGGTAATCGGTGTCCAGCGTGTTGATTCCGTTGATGAGCCTGGCTTTCTGCTCGAAAGTCGGGTCGGCCAACCCGACCATGGCGACTCCGCCGCAGATGAGCTTGAGGTTCGGCACGGCCGTGTCGATGAGGACCGAGTTGAGGTCCTCGACGTTCCGGTTGACGAAGTCATCGAGCGTTTTCGGCGGGGTGACGAGGCCGAAGAGGGAGTGGAGATTCGAGGCGCCAAGGTCAGCGTCGACGATGATCACCTTCTTGTTCGCCATGGCCAGGGAGATGGCTAGGTTGCTGGCAACAATGGACTTGCCCGTGCCGCCCTTGCCGCCGCCCACGCCGATGATGATTTTATTGATCGTCGAGGCCATGCCCGTTCTCGGCCGCTCCGTCGTCTAACCTTGAGGAACCTGAGGTTGTTACCCTAACAAGTCGATGGGGGGATTGCAAGCATGTCACTATCGACCCAACGCCTCGGGAGAAAGGTGTTGACTCGGCACGGGCTCGCGGTTAAACAGGAGCGGCGCAGCGTGTGCCGCGTACCCCCTTGACCCATCACCGATGGAGGACGCACAAGGTGCGGACATGAGCAAGAAGGACATGATCGAAGTACAGGGCAAAGTGTTGGAAGCCCTTCCGAACACGATGTTCCGGGTCGAGTTGGAGAATGGGCATACGGTTCTGGCCCACATCAGCGGCAAAATGCGCATGCACTATATCAAGATCCTCCCTGGGGATGCCGTCAAACTCGAACTCTCCCCATACGACCTCACCCGAGGCCGCATCATTTACCGCGGTTGATCTTCCTCTGTCATGGTGAGGCTCCTCGTCCTCCTCTCGCTCGTGCTAGTGTGCCAGAATCACGCGCAAACGGTCGAGCGTACTGTGATCCTCAACGGTGATGTGCAGGGATCGAACATCTCGAGGCTCAGGCAGCGTCTGATAGAAGCTGCTTTCGAACAAGCGATCCGTCAGGTCCAAGAAGGGTTCCGTCCGGTATCGGGCAATAAGGATTTCGACCTCCTGTTCCACAAACACGTCGAAGCCGCAGCAGGAACCTTCGTCCGCAAATACACGGTCCTCAACGAACGCCGCAAGGGCAGCATCCTGGAACTCGAGGTCCTGGTCTCCCTCGACCTCGACCAGGTACGCTCTCGGCTCCTCGAGCACGGTGCTATTCGAGACCTCCCACGCCCTCGGCTCCTGTTCCTCATCCAAGAAAAGGATCTTTCTACAGGGGTTTCCCTCTCGTGGTGGCTGGAACGAAAACGGCCATCTCCTGCACAACAACAGTTCATCACCGCTGCGGAGGGAGGAGGGTTTCTAGTCCTTCCCGCCGAACGAACCCTGAGTCTGGGAGCTAGCGCGCCCCAGACCTATCCGGACTACGCTCCGCTACGCCTGACCTACCCAGCGGACCTGGTGATCTTCGGTAGGGTGACAGCACTGATCGCATCCCGAACCCCCCTGCTCCACCTCAGCCTATCTGCCTATCGCGGGCTCGACGGCCGCCTCGTCCTGACTGAAGAACGCAAGCTCGACAACGCCGCATCCTCGAAAGGCCAAGCCTTTACCGCCTTCTGCGCCGAAACCATCGCGAACCTCGGGAGCGCTTGGAATACACTCATGACCGAGGGCTACGTGCTGCATTTCGAGCTCGAACAACCCCGGGACTTCCTGGTCGTCGACTATCTCTTCAAGGCCTTCGAAGGGATCAAGAAATTCGATTTCTCACTCGTCGGCGCACAGCCCGGGTTGTTGCAGGCCGACATCGTACTTCGCGACAGCGTGGTCGAGTTTGTCGATTTTTTCCGCACCCTCCAGTACGAACAGCAACCTCTTCTCCTGCAAGTCTCTGGAGAAGGAAGGTTTCGCCTCGTTATACCCCCTCGGAAGAGCGGGGGTAGTTGAAAAAACCTCCTCGCGCTGTACCATGATCGATGAGAGCGTGGAGTTATTGCCCATGGTTCGAGCGACAGTGATCTTCCTCGGCGTCATGATCGCCCTCCTGTTCCTCGCCACGACGAGTCCCGTCGCAGCGGACTCGTCGCTCACCCCTACGACCGACGCAGGGCTCTTGGCCAATCGTGCCTCGGAATGGGACGACGAGGAAGAAGAGGAAGACGACGGCGATTGGGAGGAAGAGCCCGGGGAAGAAGACGAAGAAGAATACGAAGAGGAAGAGGAAGAGGAAGAGGGAGAGGATTTCGAGGAAGAAGAAGAGGAAGACGAGGAAGAGGAAGAGGGAGATTACGACGATTGGCAGGAGGATCGCGAATCCAGGAATAAGGCGAGCAAGAAGGGCGGTAAACGGCGCAAGGTCTACGAATCCGAAATTGACATCACGGCAGTGCGACCGTTCAAGAACGATAACGGGCGGTTCGCTCTGACCCTCGGCACTCAGTACAATATATACTCCGCGCGCTCGCGCTTCCTCGGTTTCCTGCCTACCTTCTTTGGCCTCGCTTCGAACACGAACCGGCAGGTCAAACAACAAAACACCCCACCCTTGAACCAGGCCATCCAAAGTCCCTATGCCGGGGACGCCGGAGTGCAGTACCAGGCCTGGCCGTCGGTGACTGCCGGTCTCGGCGCAGAAGTATATCCCCTCCAAGGGGGCGTTCATGCCCTGGGGCTGGAACTGTCGTACCTCTACTCCTTCTATCGCCTCACCATCACCCTGAAGAAGGAAAAGATCATCCCGACCACGGCCATGACCCACAACACCTCTGCCAACCTGGTGTACCGAGTCTATCCCTTTCGTGATCTCAAGTCCTTGTGTCTCATGCCAAAAGCTGGTTTTCGAATGTTCATGTTCGATGGCAACGACATCGAATCCATGCCCGGAGCCCCGCTGTTCTTCTTCCTCGATGCGGTCTACATGGGGGCCAACCTAGCACCCGTGAACCTCATTTGGTACCTACCCGCCGGCGACGACAACTTCGATCTCGGCATCAAAGCGGGCTGGGAAATCCTCTTCCAGCCAACCTACGAGGAGAGCAAACAACTGTATCAGGCGACGAACCAACGCAGCTACATCACCGGTAACCCGACCGCCGTAAAAACCAACATGCTCAATCACTTCATCACCGCAGGGGCGACCATGCGCTTCGATCGATCCTGGGGCTTAGATTTCCTCTTCGGGCTCTACACCCTCGATGTGTTCTTCGACAAAGCGCAGAGCACCACAGGTATTGTGGATAATCGGGGGGTACGCGGAGGCTTCCGCAAGGAGATCGTCAACGCGGTGATACAGGATCGTTATTACAATTTCTTGGCGACCATGTATTTCTTATTCTGATGCTGCTCGAGAGGCGAAACGAAGACAGTGCGAGGGTTCAGGCCTGACCGAAGGCGATGGTCATGGAACCGTCACCATCCGGTTGGGGGGTCGGCTCGGGAGAGTTCCTGCGTTCTTGCGACTTGGGCTTGCCGAAGTTCTTGAGGTCGTCCTTGAGTTTGTCCCAGGCGCGGTTACGGGTCTGTTTCGTCGATTCGACCGCCTTGTCTCCCAATTCTTTTTCCTTTTCGATGACCTTTTGGAACACGGCATTGATCGCTTCGCGCGTCTTGTCCAACATGTACCGGACCCCATCGAGCACGATCTTGATCACACCGACGACCATGTCGGCGGTGAACTTGACCACGAACATCACGGCCTTCTCGATGAACTGGACCAACTTAACGATCCCCTTGGCTGCATAGTGCACCAACAGGATGGCACCCGAGGCAGCGGCGGTCAGGACATACCCGGCGGCCTTGTAGAGTCCCTTGAGCAACCATAATACACCCTCGGCCGCTTTGACCAGGATGTCCGCGGCATAGATGGCGCCGGTGATCAACAGGTTGCCCACGACCTTGAGGGTGTGGACAATGGCGTTCTTGCCCAGGATGACCATGTTCTTGACCGTATCGGTGATCAGGTTCATGGCGACTAAACCGGTCTTGTAGAGTTCCTCGAGGATGGCGATTGCGCTCTCACCGACGATGAGGACGACCCCACCAATGGTGCGGACCGCGCTGACCCCGATCTCCTTGAGCATGGTCAGGAGTCCTTCTGCGGCCTTCCCCGTCCCCATGATGATGACTTCGCTGGTCTTGATGATCTCGTCGTCCTCGGAACCATTGACCGGTTGGAGGATCTTCTTGGCAAGATCAGCACTGTTGGTGATGGTGATGGAGCCCATGGGATTGGCCTCCTCGCCGGTCGGACCGACGCCGGTCATGGCGAGGAGTTTGCCGGCATCTTCATAGGTAGCCGCACACGGTAGGGCAAGCAACAAGCCGAGAATGCCGATGCCGAGTAGCCGAACCATATATCCTCCTCGAAATGGGGTGACCTTCCAGCTTGTTCACCTCTATCATGAATTACGCAGCATGTCAAAGAAAAAGTGCAATTGCTCAGCAGTAGACAATAGCAATGTAACTTTCCATCAGAATATCAGCGGGTAACAGTTGCGATGGGGCGATCGTAGGTAATGCGCTGCGTTGCAATAATGCTCAGAGAAGGTCTTTGACCGTGGTGCGCTCTTGTTCGAGTTCGGCGATGGTCTTGCCCAATTTCTCCTTGGCGTATGCATTCATCGGGACGTTCTCGACCACCTTCCAGGTCTTGCCGTTGGAGGTCACGGGATACCCGAAGACGAGTCCTTCGGGGACTCCGTATTGACCATTGCTGACCACGCCCGCCGAGAACCAACCCTCGGCACCGGTGGGGGTGAGCAGGCTGTGGACGTGGTCGACCACTGCGTTGGCCGCGCTGGCGGCAGAACTCGAGCCCCGGGCCTTGATGATCGCGGCGCCGCGATCCTGGACCGTCTTGAGGAAGGCACCCTCGAGCCAAGCCTGGTCGGTGATCACGCTGGTGACCGGCTTGCCGTTGATCTTGGCGTTGTGGAAGTCGGGGTACTGAGTAGTGCTGTGGTTACCCCATACCACGGTGTTGGTGACGGCAGACACCGGCACACCGGCCTTGGCCGCGAGCTGACTCTTCATGCGGTTCTCATCCAAGCGCATCAAAGCGTAGAAAGCGTTCTTGGGAACGTCGCTGTTCTTGGCCGCGATCATCGCGTTGGTGTTGGCCGGGTTCCCCACGACCACGACCTGCACGCCCGTGGCAGCTTTGTTCAGGGCCTTTCCGACGGCCTTGAAGATTGGACCGTTGGTCCGGATCAGATCGCTGCGTTCCATACCAGCCTTGCGCGGGGCAGCGCCGACGAGTAGGACCCAGTTGCTGCCATTGCAGAGGACGTCATCCTGGTCGGTGATGGTCAAGCTATTGAGGGTGGGGAAGGCGCAGTCGCTGAGTTCCATGGCCACACCCTCGGTGGCCGGCAGGGCTGGAGTTATCTCCTTGAGCACGAGATCGACCGCGGTGTCCTTACCGAAGACTTCGCCCGAAGCGACGCGGAACAGCAGGGAATAGCAAATTTGTCCGGCAGCACCGGTGACCCCGACCCGAATTTTCTTGTTCATGTGATCCCTCCTCAGGATTGTGACGATCGCCGTTCCTCGCGAGGAACGAAGTGTTGGGTTCATCTATCTCCGATGGGCGCCCGCTTGTCAATGGCGAAACGACACAGCCATCGTCAATAACTACAACTTGTTATATCGTCCTTCCGCCGAGACAGAACAACTGTGGCATTTTTTCCCAGGTCATCGGAGGAAATTTCTTGATTTCAGATCCTGCGGCTGCTAGATAGGCGTCCTCGCAGAGCCGGAAGACGGCGCAAGGGTTATGGAAGACGGCAGTTTACGTCATATTGGGTTTGCGCGACGATACTCCTAGCTGCCCTGGCCGGCCGCGAGGAGGTGCCCTGCGATGCAACTTCTTTCGTATGGGGGTTGTCATGAAAACGCTCGGGGTCCACTACCTGTTGGAGCTGGCCGGTTGTCCTGCCGAACTCCTCGATGACGTCGATTTCGTGCGCACCACGCTGCTGGAAGCGGCAAGACAAGCCCAGGCCCATATCGTCAGCGAGAAATTCAATCTCTTCAATCCCCACGGCATCAGCGGTTTCCTGGTGATAGCCGAATCCCACCTCTCCATCCATACCTGGCCCGAACGCAACTACGCGGCCGTGGACATCTTTACCTGTGGGCACTTCGAGCTCGCCGAAATCGCCATGGAATTCGTGGCGAACGCCTTCAAACCGACCAAGTCCTTTATTTACAAAATCAAACGCGGGATCTTCAACGAATTCAATAATGAACTTGAAACCAGCGAGCCCGAGGCAGTGCGGAACTGTCACCTGAACGACGACTGTGCCAGCCACATCCTCCACCCCGACGGCTTCCTCCATCAGGCCGCCTGCTGCTGAATCCATGGCCACCGACCGGCACTTCCGCGTCGGATTGACCGGGGGGATCGCCTGCGGCAAGAGCAGCGTCGCCTCGCAACTCCGCGCTGCTGGTTTCACCGTGCTCGAGCTCGATCGTCTTGCACATAGCCTCTATGTGCCGGAGAGTGAACCTCATCGTCTCCTGAGAGAGGCCTTCGGAGAGCGCATCGTCGCCCCGGACGGCACGATCGACCGCAGCGCGCTCGGACGCATCGTCTTCGCTTCACCTCAGGCCAGGAGGACTCTCGACTCCTTGCTCGTGCCGGCCTTGCGCGATCGCATCACCCACGAACTCGGAGCTGCACCACCCGGGGTGGTCATTGCCGAGGGGGCCCTGCTCCTCGAGAACGACCTCCTGCCGCAACGTGACCTGCTGATCGTGGTGACGGTGCCGGCAGACGTCCAGCTCGAACGGCTGTGCCTGCGCGACGGCTTGGACCCTGAACAGGCGCGTCTGCGGATCGCGGCACAGATGGACGTGTCGGCCAAGGCAGCCCTGGCCGATCTGAGAGTGGACAATGGAGGTTCTCCGGAGGAGACCGCGGTTCAGGTCGAGAGACTTATCGCTCAGTTGAAGGGACTCCCGTCGAGCCGATAACCCGGGGAGAAGAGCGACGCCGACACCGTGCTGTGCTTGACGAACTCCCCGCTCAGGTCCGGCGAGCGGGATAAGGACTGATTGTAACCACCCTCGCCTCCATAGGTCACGCTCGTCACCGGAGTGCCGCTCTGATCGCAGAGGGTGAGGGTATCCCCGCTGTTGTTCAGGCCGAGCCCCCCACTGGAAGCAACCTGCCAGGCGATCGGCAGGGTCGGCGCACCTCCGCCGAAGACGACCAACACGGCGCTCGGCGCGAGCATAGTCCCTTGCGGAAAGACATGCCGGGGATCAGTACTGTCCGCCAGGGTCCATCCCGAGAGATCGACCTCCGAGGTCCCGGCGTTGACCAGTTCCACGAACTCATCCGCGTTGAGGTCCCGCACACCATCGGCATTGGCATCCCCAAGGATATCGTCCGGCGGGTCGGCCAAGAGTTCGTTTAGAACTACCTGGTAGGTCCCTGCTCCACTTGCACTTCCGGCCGTGCCGCCAACCTCGACGACCAAGGTCATGGAGACCGGGGTGAGTCCGTCGCTGACCAGGACCGTGAGGGTTACTTCGCCGGGCTCGGTCACGGTCAGACCGGTCGTGGACTCCCCGGGCTGGGTGAAGGTCCCCGCCGTGGCGCTCCATTGGTACTCGAGCGCATCCCCGTCCTCGTCCGTAGCCACAATCTCGCACAGTATCTCCTGGCCGGGATCAGGGGACGAGGGAGTCACGGTGACCCGACTGATGCTCGGAGGATGGTTGAAGACGAGGGTCGCGTCGAAGGCGCCGAGCTCGGCGCTCCCGCTATCGAGGGCAAGGACCATGGCAAGCTCGGTCGTCTGTCCTGCTTCGATGGTCACCCCTTCGCGCCTCAGGGTACAGATTGCTTGCCCCGTCGCGTCGCGGCACGTCACCTCGATCACCCGGTCGATCCCGGCCGGCACGCCGTGGAAGTAGAGACTGGCCTGGCGTTGCGAGAGACTCATCTGTGCGGTCATGGGATCGGTGATTCCGGGGCCCTGGAGGCTCACCTCGAGGTGATGGACCTCGGCCGCACTGCCCAACAACTTGAGTTCGAGCTTGCCGTAGGCCCCGGGTTCGAGTTCGGGAGAACAACAGCAGAGGAAGGGAAGGAACAACAGGATGCGATGCATCGGCTACCTCCTTGGTAGAGGGGTTGCATTGGCTACACCCTCCTGCGCCTCGAGAGCGCGGGAACTGGTGCGGCTCTGCTCCGAGCAGGTTCTGTTCCCGCCGTTACGTATTGTTATTCTTGCAGGTGAAACCCGGGATTCGCCAAAGCGATTCGGGTCGGTGAAGCACGCCGACGATGGTCACGCCAAGTTAGCGAGCAGAAAGGCGCGGTTCAACCTGGCGATCTCGGCGAGATTGATCTCCTTGGGACAGACCGCTTCGCACTCCCCCTCGTTCGTGCAGTTGCCGAAACCCTCGGCGTCCATGGCCTTGATCATGGAGAGGACGCGCTTGTGGCGTTCGGCCCTTCCCTGGGGCAAGCGCGAGAGGTGTCCGAGTTTCGCGGCCACGAAGAGCATGGCGCTCGCGTTCGTGCAGGCCGCGACACACGCCCCGCATCCTATACAGGCTGCCGCGGCAAAGGCTTGGTCGGCGAGTTCCTTGGGAAGGGGCTGGGAATTGGCCTCCGGGGCCGAACCGGTTTTGACCGAGATGAAACCGCCGCTCTGGATGATCCGGTCGAGGGCGGAACGGTCGACGATCAGGTCTTTCAAGACCGGGAAGGCCTTGGCCCGCCAGGGTTCGATGACGATGGTGTCGCCGCTCTGGAACTTGCGCATGTGGAGCTGACAGGTCGTGGTGCCGGTCTCATACCCGTGCGGAATTCCGTTGATGACCAAGCTACACATCCCGCAGATCCCCTCGCGGCAGTCGTGGTCGAAGGCCACCGGATTCTCGCCGCGGGTGAGCAGATTCTCGTTGAGCAGATCGAGCATCTCGAGGAAGGAGCTGTCGGGCGACACATTCTCGACCGTATAGGTCACGAAGCTCCCGGGAGTAGCGCGATCCTTCTGCCGCCAGATCTTGAGATTGAGGATGAGGTTGTCCTTCACTTGTAACTCCGCTGACTGAGGGTGACGTGCTCGAAGACCAGGGATTCTTCGTGCCGCAAGGGAGGCTCCTCCTGTCCTCGGTGTTCCCAGACGGCGACATGGCTGAAGTGGGCGTCGTCGCGCCTGGCCTCGTGTTCCTCGGTCTGGTGCTCCAGCCGCAGGTGACAACCGCAGGATTCCTCGCGGGTCAGGGCGTCACGGGTGATCAGCTCGGCGAATTCGAGGTAGTCGGCGACGCGACCGGCGTATTCCAGACTTTGGTTGAGCTGGTGCAAATCTCCGGCAAGCCGTAGGTCCTCCCAGAACCGAGCACGCAACTCGGGAAGCCTCTGCAGGGCCTTTTCCAGACCGCCACGCTCGCGGGCCATACCTACTTTGTCCCACAACAGGAGCCCGAGTTCTCGGTGGAAGGAGCGAGGGCCCCGAGTACCGTTGAGGGACAGGAGCCGGGTGAGCCGGCGGTTGACCTCGACCTCGGCTTCGGCGAAGGCCGGGTGGTCGGTCGAGACGGCCGCCGGGGTCAAACCGGCGAGATAGGAGGGCAAGGTCGCAGGAAGAATGAAATAGCCGTCGGCCAAGCCTTGCATCAGCGCACTGGCACCGAGGCGATTGGCCCCGTGGTCCGAGAAATTGCATTCCCCCAGGGCGAACAACCCGGGTATCGTGGTCATCAGGTCATAATCCACCCACAACCCACCCATGGTGTAGTGGATGGCTGGGAAGATGCGCATGGGCGTATGGTAGGGATCTTCGTCGGTGATCTTGTGGTACATGTGGAAGAGGTTGCCGTACCGGGCTCTTACCGCCTCCTCGCCCAACCGGTGGATGGCCTCGGAGAAGTCCAGGTATACGGCCAGGCCGGAGGTTCCGACCCCCAGACCCTGGTCACAGACCTCCTTGGCCGCGCGGGAGGCCACGTCGCGCGGGACGAGGTTGCCGAAGCTCGGGTAGCGGCGCTCGAGGAAATAGTCGCGCTCGTCCTCGGGGACAGCGGAAGGTGGCCGTTTGTCGCCCTTGCGTTTGGGTACCCAGACCCGGGCGTCGTTGCGCAGGCTCTCGCTCATCAGAGTCAGCTTGGACTGGTGTTCTCCGCTGACCGGGATGCAGGTCGGATGGATCTGAGTGAAGCAGGGATTGGCGAACCAGGCTCCGCGGCGATAACAACGATACGCCGCGGTGACGTTGCAACTCCAAGCGTTCGTAGAGAGGAAGAAGGTGTTGCCATACCCCCCGGTGGCCAAGAGCACAGCATCGCCTGCATACCGTTCCAGCTTCCCGTCCAGCAGGTTGCGAATCACCACACCGCGAGCCCGGCCCTCGACCACGACCAAGTCGAGCATCTCGCGCCGCGGCAAGACGGTCACGTTGCCGACGGCCCGTTCCTTCATCAACGCCGCATACGCGCCGAGCAGGAGTTGCTGGCCAGTCTGACCCCGGGCATAGAAGGTCCGGGACACCTGGGCTCCGCCGAAGGATCGGTTGTCGAGCAGGCCGGCATAGTCCCGGGCGAAGGGAACCCCCTGGGCGACACAGTGGTCGATAATGTGGTTGCTGACTTGGGCCAAGCGATAGACGTTGGCCTCACGGGCCCGGAAGTCCCCGCCCTTGATGGTATCGTGGAACAGCCGGCGGATGCTGTCGCCGTCATTGGGATAGTTCTTGGCCGCGTTGATCCCGCCCTGCGCCGCGATGCTGTGGGCGCGTCGGGGGCTGTCCTGGAGGCAGAAGGCCGTGACCTTGTAACCGAGTTCGGATAAAGTAGCGGCGGCCGAGGCCCCTGCGAGGCCGGTGCCGATCACGAGGACATGATACCGTCTACGGTTGGCCGGGTTGACCAGTTTTCCCTCGAGGATGCGCTTGTCCCATTTCGCCTCGAGAGGCCCCGCGGGTATTCTGGCGTCGAGCATCGCTCACCTCCCTCCGAGGACGAAAGACCACACCGGCAACAGGGAGAACCCGATGGTCACGATCACGGTGAAGCCCTTGGTCAGCGCCTGGAGGATACCGTTGTACCGAGGGTGTTCGAGACCCAAGGTCTGCAGGGCGCTCTCGAAGGCGTGGCTGAGGTGTACCCCGAGCACCAACATGGCTACGATATAGGCCCCGGCAAAGAGCGGATTGGAGAAGGTCTCGTGGACCAAGCCGTGCACATCGCGCATTGCGGTAGTCCCGAAGGGACGCTCGGGGCCGTATTTCATGGTGGCGACGTGTAGGGCAACAAAAGAGAAGATCAGGGCACCGCTGTAGATCATGCTCTGGGAGGCGAGGGTTCGTCGGCTGGGTTTCCCCTGGTTCTGTCGTACCTGGTAGGGCACCGGTCGGGCGCGACGGTTCTCTTGGGTGAGGGTCAGCGCAAGACCCAGGTGCAGGAGAAAGACAGCCAGGAAGAGCACTTCCACGGGGACGATGAACGGCAGGCCGAGCAGGGTGTGGGAATAAGAATTATAGGCCTCGGCGCCCGCGAAGAGCAACAGATTGCCCCCGAGGTGCACGGCGAGGAACGAGAGCATCATCACCCCGGTGAGGGCCATGACGAACTTCTTGCCGATCGAGGACGAGAAGAATTGGAGGAACCACATAGGCTGACCACCTCTGGGACAAGGTGTGGGGAGAAGGTCGTAAGGCTCTCCACCTAGCACACGCGGACCGAGGGTGCAAGACGCTTCAAGGGAGGGCTTCAACTCTTCTTGGGCAGCACCGGCGGAGGGAGAGACCTCGTCAGGGGTATGAACTGCAAACCGAGCTGATAGACGCTGTCCGGCGCGCGCTCCTGGGACAGTTCGTCGTTGAGTTCCTTGACGAAACGCTTGAGCCGTTCCTTGATCTGGGGCAACCGGTCGCGGTTCACCGCGATGGTCAACCCCCTGAACTCCCGCTCGTCGAGGGGTTGGTTCAAGGCCGCCATGCCGAGCTCCATGACCTTCTTGTGGAAGGAGCGCAGAGCAAGATTGATCTCTTCGTCCGGGGTCTGGAGTTTTCGGAAGGACTGGACCAGCCGCTCGTTCTTCTCGCGCAGGAAGCCCAGGCGCTGGAGGTTGTCCAGGGTGCGCTTGGCCTCGTCTTCCGAGAGCAGACCGCCGAGGCGCTGCGTGATCCACGCCGGATCGGGCCGGAAGTCGGTGAGCAGGACCAGCTCGTACACCGCATTGTAGTGCAGCTTGGAGAGGAACTCGTACTCGTAATCGGTGAGATTACGTTCTCGCCGGTTCTTCAGCTTCACCATCCGCATCTTGCGGAAATAGGTAGTCCTCTCGTCTTCGTCGGCCGCCTGGTTGAAGAGGACCAGGTACTCAAAATACCTGGCCTTGCCCGGGGTCAGTCCGAGGCCACGTGCGAAGTTGCCGATGGACTTCTGCGAGAGGTTACGCTTTCCGTCCATCACCAACTTGAGGTAGTTCGGGGACCCTATCCCGGCTTCGGTGGAGAACTGGGCGAAGGAGTACCCCTCGAGCGTCTTCTTGCGTTCGTAGTAGAAGTCCCTCAGGTAGTTGCGGTAGTTGGTGTAGGTGTAGAGTTCCTCCATGACCGGCCTCCGAGTCCTTTTCAGTCCTCGATATATTGGTAGCCATCGAACCCTTCGCCTTCGGAAGAGCCCGTGGGCGAATCCGCTTCACGTCTTCGGCGCTTGCGTCGGCCTTCCTCGACTGCGTACTTGCGCATGTCCTCGACCGGATCGAACTCGTCGATGATCTCCACGCCGAGCAAGGTCTCGATGGCATCTTCGAAGGTGACGATACCCGCGGTCCCGCCGTACTCATCGACCACCAGAAAGAGGTGTTCCCTCCGCCGCAGAAACTCGTCGAGGATGCGTCGCACGGAGAGGGAATCCGGGACCACGTGGATGGGATGGGCCAGATCTCCTACCTTCAAGTCACCCTGGCCTGAGGAGTACGCTTCGAAGACCTGGTGCCAGTGAACCAGACCCTGGACGTCGTCAAGATCTTTCCCGATTACGGGGATGCGCGAAAACCGCACCGATCGGTGCTTCTGCAAGAGGTCGGCGACGGTCTCGTCCTTCTGGAAGTATTGCAAGACCGAGCGCGGGGTCAAGACCTCGCGGGCCTGAATGGAATCCAACACAAGGAGATTTTTGATAATCTTGCTCTCACCCTTGGCCAGAGTGCCTTCACTGGCTCCGGCTTCGGCCACGGCGGCAACCTCTTCGCGGGAGAAGGTGAGGTCGGTATGGGAACGCTTGCTGAGCCTGCGGGCAAGGGCCACCACCGTCGAAACCAGGGGGTTGGTCACCACCACCAGAGCGCGTACGGTGTAAGCGGTGAAGGGCGCCAGCTTCTTGCAATGGGCCGCTCCCAGGGTCTTGGGGATGATCTCCGAGACGACGAGGATGCAGAGGGTCAGCCCGGCCGAGGCCAGGGCGACCCAGTGATTGCCGAACAGTTCATGGGTTTTGGCTCCAACCACGGCAGCCCCGATGGTGTTGGCCACGGTGTTCAGCGTGAGGATCGCGGCCAACGGGCGCTCGATGTCCTGTTTCATCGCCCGCAACAGTGCACCGGCCTTGGAGCCACGGGAGACCATCAACTCGAGGTGGGGCCTGGGCAGGGAGAGCAGGCCGGCCTCGAGCAGGGAACAGAGGAAGGATACCGACAAAGTGACCAGGACATAGAGCCCGAGAGCGATCATCGCGCTCCTCGGTCGAGGTCGGATCTTCGTGCGATGCTCGTGGGGTAGGCTCCGGCCGTGCTCATTGCGTCCCGAGGAAGGTGCCGGTCACGGCCAGGCTGATCTTGTCCGCCGCGTACGGATGGGTCGAGTGGACCTCGATCTCCAGGGTGAACGGCAAGGAAGGTATCGGCACGGACTGGGTCGTGTTGGTCAGGTAGAAATCGAAGATGACCGCACCGTTCTCGGCATGGGAGAGCACTCCTTCGGGATGCCAGTCGAGTATGGAGATCTCTTCGGAGGACGGACTGAGGGTGTACATGTCTGCGGCGGCGAAGTTGATCACGTCTTCTCTCGTCCCCCCCTGTCCATCGGCCGTGGTGATCCTGACCGCGGGTGGAGGATCGGTATCGACGAAGGCCCGGTAGGTCGAACCCTCGCTGAGCGGGTTGCCGTTGACATCCCCGATGTAGACCCGGAAGCGCCTTGTGTCTCCGTCCGGGATGCGCAGGTACTCGGACGTGAAGAAGTACTGGAAGGACTCTTCGAACGGAGGCCGGCCAATCGTGCCGGAAAAGGGATTGCCTCGAACCTGGGGGTTCGTGCGACAGTACGAGGGATCGAGCATGGTGCCGTTACAATCCACGGTGTTCGGGATCGGATTGATGTAGGCGACGATGGGAAGCCCCGACTGGACGAGTTCGATCGATTTCCAGATCATCTTGAGTTGGGTGGGCACGCCGTCGGGCGGATTGAACTCTTCGAGCCGGTAGTTGAGGAAGTTGATGAAGTCGAACTCGGGCGGGAAGAGCTTGGGATCGAGCAGGTTGTTGTCCAGACTCTCGTCGATGAACCATTCGCCGTAATCGATGAACGGCACCGATGGGACATAGATGCGTCTGCTGTTTAGGTACGAGAGGAAACCGGTCTTGAGATTGTCGTTCTCGTCATAGAGCACCGCCGGCCGACCGTCCAGGCCAAGGCCGTGGGGCGAAAAGGCCTCCTCCTCGTAGAAATCGTCGGTGATGTAGAAGTCGCCGTTGGAGATGACATCGCCGAAGATGCGATAGTAGGTCAGATCGCTGTCCTCGTCGAGGAAGGGTTCGCCCTGGTCGTGGAAGTGGAAATCGCCCAGGCTGGCTTCTTTGTAACAGATCGGTGGGTCATAATCGCCGTCAGGGATCCCCTTGAGGTTGTCGGCAGGATTGTCTTGGCCCGTGGGGTTGATGGTGGCCGGAGTGATCGCGTCGCTCGAGCATTTGTAGAAGCGGGATTTGGTCGGATCGTCGTCGCTCTTGGCTGCCTGGCGGAAATCGTCGGGACGGGAAACGAGGTCAAAATAGGTCTCCTGGTCCACGTTCTTGGTGTCGAAGGTGTCGATGCCCGGATCGTAAACTCCGTTGGCATTGTAATCGAAGAAGAATTCATTACCTACGGTCACGGCCAACACGGTAAGGAAGCCATCTACCGGATTCCCGTTCCCGGGCAACACATTGCGCGGCTCACCACCCGAGTGCCAGGTCCCGGCGGCCGCGCTCGCCTTATCCGTGACCCCGGGACTCTCGATGACTCCGTTCTCGACGAAGAAGGCGACGGCCGTGCCCTCGGGGACCGGATTGCCGTTGCGGTCGCCGAGGAGGACCGAGACCACTGCCGTTTCGCCGATGACCTCCAGGGACGGGACGTTGTGCCGGTCCGACGCCATGTAGAAGCGGTTGTTGCTGGGTAGGTTCGAGGCGATGACGATGCGCGTGGTCGCTGCCTGGGCATACCGCGCCGATTTCGAACCGTCGGCCTCGGACACCTCGAAGGTCGCGGTGGCCTCGATCAGCACCGGGCCGGGCATGTGCCCACTGGTGAGGTGGGCGTAAGCTTCGCCGGCTTCGTTGGTGGTGGTGATGTGGGTGTTGAGGCTGGCATCGAGGTCCGGTTTGATGATCCTGAAGGAGACATTGTACCCGGCGAGGGGTTGGTTCTCGGGGTCGAAGACTCGGAAGGAGACGGTCGAGGAGACCGGGTTGCCTGAGCCCTGGGTGCCAATGACCACCGGCTCGGCCTTCATGAACTCGATGCCGCCGAAGGGGCGCTTCTCGACGTAAATCTTGATGGTGGCGCGGTAGGGGATAAGGTTGTAGATGAAGCTGCCCGTGACGGTGAAGACGGTTTCTTTGCTGCGGTTGGAGCGCAGCTTCGCGGTGAAGTTGCCGAGCCGATCGGTCTTGCCCTCCACGGTCTGGCCGTGCTGATCGGCGTTGAGGTAGAGTTCCCCCTGCTCCAGGGTGCCTTCGGTGAGCTCGAGGGTCACGGTGATGCTCTTCACCGGCAAATCGTTCTTGTCGAGGACCTGGGCGGTCAGGTCAACGCTCTCGCCGTCAAAGATCGAGATCTTGTTCTGCGCCGTGGTGAGCACGATCTTGGCCGGGATCTCGCCCTGGCCGATGATCTGGTTGGTCACCTTGATCTTCTGGAACGCGTCTTCCTCTATTCCGGGGAGCAGGTCGCCGTCCTTCTCCACCGCAATGCGCAAGGTCAGCTCGCCGACCACCGAGGCGTCGGTGCTGCGCAGCATGGCCTGGACCTCGCCGAGATCGTCGACATAGGGGTTGGCCACGGTCAGCTCGGCCGAGGAGGTCGAACTCGTGGTCAGGGCGAAGCTGACCTGGATCTGACTGTCCTCGGTGACTCGGTCGTTCGCCTGATCGCGAAGCTCGCGGACAATGACTTTGATCGCGATCGTATCGCCCGGGGTGGTGCTGAGCTGGGTGCGTTCGGGTTGGATCTCCAGGCTGTA
>Ga0156395_1003_pt2 | contig 19511 bp, 22 predicted proteins | sample RifOxyA3_FD_108039 | JGI IMG/M metagenome (GOLD analysis project Ga0156395, IMG submission 108039) | Deltaproteobacteria bacterium RIFOXYA12_FULL_61_11 | reverse complement strand
CGACGATCGGGTGATGGGGGTTGTGCATACCGCCGAAGCCGAGGACGATCATGGCCGGCCGTTCTCCTCAGGTATGGACTTCCTGTTCAGCGATTGAAACGGATAACCACAATGTCGCCGTCCTGGACCAGGTAGGTCCGGCCCTCGACCCGCTGCTTCCCCGCCTTGATCACGGCCTGCTCGCTCTTGAGCGCGACCAGGTCCTCATAGCGGATCACTTCCATGCGGATGAAACCTTTTTCCATGTCCGAGTGGATCTTGCCCGCAGCCACCGGGGCGGGGTCCCCCTGACGGCAGGTCCAGACGTGGACCTCCTTCTCCCCCGCGGTGAAAAAGTTGCACAGGCCGAGCAGTCGGTACCCTGCGCGGATCAGTCTTTCCATCGACGAGGCCTGGAGTCCCAGGGCAGCCAGGAATTCCGGCCGGTCGTCGGGAGGCAACTGGGCGATATCAGCCTCGTCGCGGCCGCACACCGTGACCACCTCCGAACCTTCGGCGGCTGCGAGTTCTCGGAGCTTCGCGACGTGTCCGTTCTCGGCCTCGGCGGGAGAAGCGAGGTTTGCCACATACAAGACCGGCTTCTGCGAAATGAGGTGACACTCGTAGACCGCGGCGAGTTCTTCCGGTCCGAGCCCTTGTCGGCGGACGGGAAGACCTTCTTCCAGGTGGTGCAGGACCTTCTGGCAATGGTCGAGCTCGCGGAGCGCATCCTTGTCACCAACCTTGGCCTTACGAGCCAACCGATTGATCTTATTCTGCAGGGTCTGGGTGTCGGCCACGACCAGCTCCAGGTCGATGGTCTCGACGTCCCGGGCCGGATCGATGGTCTCGTACGCAAAGGGGATGGTGTGATCATCGAAACAGCGCACCACGTGCAACAGGGCATCGACCCCCTTGACGTGTCCCAGCAGCTTGGTACCTCTCCCTTCATCGGCGGTCGAGCCCTTGGCCAGCCCCGGAATGTCCACGACCTCGAGCGAGGCCTGGATGATCTTCTTCGGCTCGTAGAGCACGACCAGGGGAGGCACGCGGGGATCCGGGACCTCGACCATGGCGCGATTCATCTCGCCGCCGTCGAAACTGCCGGCGCCCGCGGCCGTGATGGCATTGTAGATGGTCGTCTTACCGGCACCAGGCACCCCGATCAGACCGCAACTCATACTCATAACACCTACCTCCACCCGTTCGTGGGCGGCGGATCATACTCGATAGGGAGCCGTCTCGCAACGGTACCGTTACCACCCCAATCGTCGGCTCCTTGCAGAAGCAGGAGTTCGACTTTCGAGTTTTTCAGGTGAGCGGAGCATCGGAGGTGTCCGCGCCTGCCCGTGGTGACCTTGGCGAGGTCTTTTTCAGCGATACGCGCCGAAAAAGGGCATATGCAGGCGCACCTGTCCTGGTGACGAGGCTCCGAAGCAGGTTGGAGTGGTGTGTGAGCTACGTCATGGCCAACCTCGGAGCGAGCTCGAGCAGGGCGTGGCGGGCATTGGCGATCCAGTGCGAGGAGGGCAGGTTGGCCTCGAGCTGGAGGACGATGGAACGAGCATGGCGGACCACCAAGCCAGCGATGGTGTAGAAGAGGAAGCGCAAGCGCTTGGGCTTGGCCGTGGCCAGTTCCTTGGGGAGCGTCGTGACCTTGAGGAAGGTATCCAGGGCATGCACGATGACGTTGAGCCGGAACCAGGCGGCGTTGGATCCGAAGATGCCGCAGGGTATGGTGCCGGCGGCGAGCTCATTTTTCAGGATGTCGTGGCCGTGTTCCACGGTGCCTTGCTTCTCTCGTTGCCAGCGCAAGAGGCGCTCGCCGTCCCAGTCCATGTTGGTGACCACGGCAAAGGTGCGCCACTGTTCTTGGTCCGCGAGGAACAGGCCTCGCTGCCGCGGACAGACCCGAATGGCAAGATAACGAAAGGCCTGACCATGTTTGCTACGGTTGCGTTGCCACCCGGGTATGAAGTCAACGACCTCGGCCCACTGTCGTTCTTCGGTCAGGTCCTCCACGCGTGTCCCCCGCACCGTGGTATACGTGTGCCATGCATGCTCGGGGATAGCTCGACAGCTGTGTCGGAGCGGCTGGGTCATGTCAGCCGACACAGCGAACTCGATGCCGAAGTCGTCGCACCAGGTCAACGCGTCCTCGTTGTAGAGTGCGCTGTCTCCCCGTAGTCTGCGCCGGGTCACAGAACCCGGCAGGACGGCGAAGGCTCGTTCAAAGAACTCTTTGATCTTGTACTCTGCATTCACGTTGCCGTCCCGAAACTGGTCCACCACGAACACCCCCTGCTCGGCCCAGTACGCGAGCTGCGGCTGATACCCCACGGTCCCTTCGTAGGCCTTGAGCGCAGTCTGTTTGTGCGCCGCGATGATCGTGGCATCCACGTCCAAGGTCGCCAGTTGCTTCTGATGGATGGCCTGGAGCTTTCGGACGAGCTCGACGAGCAGCTCGGCCAAGCAGGCGAGACCCGGACCTTCCGGCCGGATCGTTGCGTGACCGACCACCGACAACGTCGTGTCCTGCTTCTTCGTCAGTCGCTTCCCCTGCTCGTCCTGATGGAACCGGTACAAGAAATCCTTGGCCTGGGCCGGACAGCTCGCTGGGAAGAACATCTGCCAGGGGAGCGTGATGAACACGGGCGCTTCCCGGCAGCCTCGAGCGTAGCCCTGCGCCAGGGGTTCCTGCACCGTCCCGTGGTCGATGAGTACGTCGAACTGCTCTGGACCATGCTGGTGCACCTCGGCTATACCGCCCCCCGACGCGAGCATGCCTTCTGTTGGGAATTGACCTGTGATGTAGATCAGTTGCAGCTCTGGCCGCGTCGCCGCAGGGTGGCAAGAACCTCGCTGAGCGTGCTGCGGCACACCCGGTCGGCCCGGGCCTTCCTATACACCGCGGCCCGCGGCGCGGCGACCTTCGTGCTCGACCACCCCGACCCCTACGACAGCTTCGATCGCTTGATGGATCTTGCCGAGTCCATTGGGGTTCGTGCGCAGTTCTTCTTCATGGTCGGCGGCTCGACCCGGCTCGATGCCGGGTACAACCTGACCTCGTGGACCTTGCCCCGCGCAATCGCCGCGATCAATCGTCGTGGACACCTCCTGGGCTTTCACCTCAGCTATGTCACCTATAACCAGCCCGAGCGTTGGGCAGCCGAATTCCGAAGGTTCCAGGAATTCGCGCCCAACCACCTGCGCCGTGGCCGGCAACACTCGCTGCGTTTCGAGGTCCCAACCACCTGGTGTATCTGGGATGATCACGAGATGGAGTTCGATCTCTCGCTCGGATATCCGGACACGAGGGGTTCCGTTGCGGAACCTGTCACGAATTCCTGGTGTTCGACCTCGGAATGAGAAGGCGCCTCCAGCTCCGCGAGCTGCCCCTCCTGGCTATGGACGCGAGTTTCGTGACCTACCAGCAACTCACCCCCGAGCAGGTGCGGAAACGTCTCGACGAGCTGGTGACCACAGTGCGCAAATACCGCGGCCATTTCGTACTGCTCTGGCACAACTCGAGCTTCTTCGTCCCGCCCTGGCCTGCTCTGGATCCGGTCCTGGTCGACCTACTGACCGGACGCTGAGAGCCCTCGCAGAGGAGGTCTCGGGAGACATGTTCCGCCGGTGCTCTGCAAGGAAGTCCTACCGAGGGTTCGTTTTGAGATACATTTGCCTCTTACTTGCCATTGGTCGTGCCAGTTGTCGGCGGGTACCTGAAACCATCAGGTAGCGTGATGTCGGACACATCGACGGAACAATCCCCATACGAAGGCGGCCAATGACGTTTACTTTGCATGAGGTATTGGAAAATATCCAGGTTCCCGTCTCCGTCACAATCGCGCCAACGTCGCGGATGTCGAAGCGCAGTTCGAAGGTCCGGAGCATAGGGCTCTAAACGATGGACAATGGCTTCGACATCATTGTAGATACACTCGTTTCTCGGCGACAGTGGACAATAGACTTCTATTACATCGGGTATGCCGTTGTCATTTCCGTCGAACCAATCAGCAGGGTTAGTAGACAGGTTCTCGAAGAGATTGTGTATACCATCTAGATTATCATCATACAATTGGTAGCGGTACCATGCATCGTCGTGACGACCCGGCAGACTGAATAGTTCGATCAAATCAGGTTTCCCGTTGAGATCATAGTCAAACCAGTCGTGCTGATCGGGAGGTACATCATAGAGTATGTCAGGCAGTCGATCCTCGTTGTCGTCTCGTAAACTCTCCTCATAGAGAACTTCATGACAGGGAAAGGGGAACCTGAAATCGCGGTTCTCGGGGCAGGAACCTCGTAGTTTCACCCTTGTGTTCGACAGGTTGGCCAATATCGTTTGGAATTCCTCACGCGTCGGGGCACATTGTTCGTTGAAAGACCAACAGATCCCGTCGGTGTCGAGATACTTGACGAAGGCCCCACCGCAGTCGCTTTTCTCGGTACAACCGACCGGCTTGAGCGGCAGGTCGCATCCCCATTTGATGCTTCTTCTTGCCGCCCAAACAAGATGGCATTGTTTGGCCTCGACACATTCTTCGATGCCCAGTCGGCTACACTCACCGCTGATTTTCTTCGCTGTGATTCTTTGGTCTTCAGGAACGTCCGAGCAATGCTCGGTGGACCAAGGTACCACGAACCCCGATGACTCTACAACCTTCGGTTGTCGGCCTGTAAAATAATCTTCATCATTGCTATCTTGTACGACTCGTTCGAATGCATGGTAACAAGGCTGGCTTCTTGTCTCAGGATCGATCCAATCCTTTCCGCTGAACAGATCGTCAGAGTATTCGTGATGCCCATCTTTCTGGAGAACAATACAATTCCCTTTGGCATCAATGAAGCTCATTATTCCCACTTCATTTCGATTATCCAAATTGGAAATCCCAAGTTGTTGGGCACAGCCAAGGTACATGTCTCTCCTATCGATGCAATTGTTCAAGTGATCGATATTGGTGCGTTCAGCGTACATCGGGTCGCAATGATCATAGAGACTACATGACCATTCCGATAGATCACCACAATCGATCAGATAGCTGCAACCAAGATGAGAGAAAAAGAACAACATGATCGGCAGTACCAGAGAACACGGGAACGACTTCCCAAGCCGGACTTGTCCCTGGAAAGAAAAACTTCCAGAACTGGACTCGGTTTCCACACGCCACCCTCACCACCACCTTTTCTATGCCGGCAAGGGTAGCATCGGGTCGATTCGACGGCAAGCATGGAAGCGTTACTCCGAGAACAGGACCTACCAAGGCCTTCTTCGCGCACGAAATAAGAATTGACGTGGAAAAAGGGTCAGTCCTTTTCGACGCGTCGGGGTGGCGGCAGGGATGCCGACCTCCAGCGGCGTGGTGGGTGCAGGGCCGCACCCCTCTAGCAGGCCGCAGGAAGCAGGCCTGTCAGGCAGGAGGCAGGCGCCGTCGGTGTGGCGGTCGTGTTGTCCATTTGTCCGTCCACACCTTGCATTTCTCCCCCCCCTCTGGTACACCCACTCAGCCCTAGATCCCCGGAGACCCATGAGCCCCAAGAGCATCCGCAATTTCAGCATCATCGCCCACATCGATCACGGGAAATCGACCCTTGCCGATCGCATCATCCAGGAGGCCAAGGCGGTCAGCAACCGCGAGTTCCGCAACCAGATCCTCGACACCATGGACATCGAGCGCGAGCGTGGGATCACCATCAAGAGCCAGACCGTGGCGCTCCACTATATCGACGATCGAGGCGATCCCCATCTCCTCAACCTCATCGATACGCCGGGACACGTCGACTTCACCTACGAGGTCTCGCGCGCCCTGGCCTCGTGCGAAGGCGTGCTCTTGCTCGTTGATGCCAGCCAAGGAGTGGAAGCCCAGACCATCGCCAACCTCTACCTGGCTCTCGAACAAGACCTGGCCATCATCCCGGTCATCAACAAGATCGACCTACCCTCGGCCGATATCGAGGGTTGCCTGGACCAGATCGAACGGGAACTCGGCCTCGACCGTAACGACACCCTGCTGGTCTCGGCCAAAGAGGGCACGGGTATCCGCCCCTTGCTCGAGGCAGTGCTGCAGCGGGTGCCTCCGCCCAAGGGGTTGGCCGACAACCCCCTCGAAGCCCTGATCTTCGATTCTCACTACGACTCCTACAAGGGCACGGTGATGTACGTCCGACTCATGCAGGGCCGTGTCCGGCAGGGCGACCGCATCCTGTTCCTGTCCAACCAGCGCGAGTACAACATCGAGGAAGTCGGCCACCTGTGTCTGAAATTCGTGCCCACTCCCTCGCTCGAGGCCGGCGAGGTCGGGTACCTCCTGGCCGGGATCAAGACCATCAGCGACATCAAGATCGGCGATACCGTGACCCTCGCCGACCGTCCCTGCACCAAGGCCCTTCCGGGTTTCAAAGAGGTCAAACCCGTCGTGTTCTCCTCGATCTATCCGGTGGCCAGCGACGACTACGCGGATCTCACCTATGCCCTGGAGAAGCTCAAGCTCAACGACGCCTCGCTGGTCTACGAGAAGGATTCCTCGATCGCCCTCGGCTTCGGCTTCCGCTGTGGTTTCCTCGGCTTATTGCACCTCGAGATCATTCAAGAACGGCTGGAACGCGAATTCGACCAGTCCCTCATCATGACCGCGCCCTCGGTGAAATACCGACTCCAGCTCCACGGGAAGACCGAGATCATGGAACTGGACAACCCGACCTACTACCCGGACCCCGGGGAAATCCAGGCCGCGTACGAACCGCATATCCGTGCCAGCATCATCACGCCGCAACAGTACCTCGGCGCCATCCTCACCCTGTGCATCGAACGCCGCGGGGTCCAATCGGCACTCAATTACCTCGACGAGCGCCGGGTCGAGGCGGTTTTCGACCTCCCCCTCTCCGAGGTCATCTACGATTTCTACGACCGGCTCAAGTCCCTGTCCCGGGGGTATGCCTCCTTCGACTACGAAGTCACCGAGTACAAGCAGACCGAAGTGGTCAAGCTGGACATCCTGGTCAACGGCGCTCCGGTGGATGCCTTGTCCATGCTCGTGCATCGGGAACGGGCCGAGCAGAAGGCCCGGGACATCTGCAAACGCCTCAAGGACGAGATCCCGCGGCAGCAGTTCAAGGTGCCGATCCAGGGGGCTATCGGCGGCAAGATCATCTCCCGTGAAACCATCTCCCCCTACCGCAAGGACGTCCTGGCAAAATGCTACGGTGGGGACATCTCCCGCAAGCGCAAGCTCTTGGAGAAACAGAAAGAAGGCAAGAAACGCATGAAGGTGGTGGGCAACGTCGAGATTCCCCAGCGCGCCTTCCTCTCAGTCCTCAAGAATTCCGAATAACCTCCCCAGGGGCGGCTTCTCCCGCTCGGCTCCTCACCGACAGAACCCCGGACAACCCCCTACACCTCCATGGCGCGGGAAACACGAACACACGGCATGTATAGCCTTCTAATAAAACTATACTGACATACGTTATATTATTTGACAATACCATGGTGGTTATGTATATCCCCACTGTTCACCTTGAGGGGAGGTTCCTGATGGCCGAGAGCGAGAAAAAACGCGCCGAGCGAATCATTTCCGAGAACCTGCACAAATTCCTGGCTAGAGCGTACAAAGACGATCATTTCAAAGTCCAGATCATGACCGAGAGCCGCTCTGCCTTACGCGGCTATAACTTGAGCAAGAAAGAGCGCGATTACGTGCGCAACTTGGCGTGGTCTCTCGACCACTTCGCCGACATGAAATTGACAAAGTGCCAGATTAGCAAGATAAGGAAGCGCATCGAGGTGGTGAAGAATCGGGGAACAAGTACCAGTGTCGACGATTGATACCCGGCTCGCCACGCTCCTCCTCCTGCTCCTTCCCGTTGCTTCCTTTGCCCACGAACTCGATCTCCTCGTGCTTCTGAACCAAGGGGTATCCGCTTATAATTTCGCACGGATAGACACCGCGCTCTCGAACCGGCTCGCGGCCTCGGGGGTCGACGTCGTGCGCCAAGCCGGATTGCCGGACCTCTCTAAGGAATTGCTCCGCTGCGAAGCATTGCCCGACGTCGAACGCCTCATCGCGGAGGCCAAAGAACACAGTTTTGCCACCCGTTTCGCAGAAGCGCTCGTACTCCTTGACCGAGCCTTAACCATCTACCATGAACAAGCCGCGACCTGCGAATCCTACCCGTACCTGATCGATATCCTCATCAATCAGGGGCTCGGGTACCATTTCCTGAACGATTACCAACGCAGTTCGAAAGCCTTCTTCTCGGTCTTCAACGCCGATTCTCCTGACCTGCTCGAGGCCCCGGAAGTAACCCCGAAAGTCCAGAAATTGATCCACAACCTCCGCGCCGACTTTTCCCTCCTGCCTCAACAAAGTGTCACCGTGCGTACGACCCCCCCCAGGACCAGGATCGACTGGTTCGGCAAAACCCGAGGACGAACCGACGACCTCGGGGTTCTGCGGATCGACGGCTTGCGGCCCGGGCTCCACTTCGTGACCCTCCAGGCCGACGATCACCGTCCGCACTTCGCCCTGCTCGAGCTCCCCAAGGATGGAGACGAACTGCTCTTCCGGCTTAAGCCCTACTCCTTGCAGGACCGGCTCAGGCCGGTCAACGACAACGACCCTCTCCGACTCAAGCACCTCCGCTTGCTCGGAATACGGCTCGGACAACGCCATCTCCTGCTCGCCGCGATGGTGGCCGACCCGGGCGGGTTCTCGCTCAAGGGGCAACTGTTCGACTCCACCACCGGCTTGCTCTCACGGGTCTTCCTGGTGAACTTCGGGGACACGCTCCATGATGTCGAGGGACCGGTGGCCGGCTTTTGCGACCATATCCTCGCCAACCTCTCCCCACCTCAATGATGGGGCGGTGGCGCCACGACGTGGCCCTGCTCTATTACCTGCTCTCGACCCTCTATACGTTCGCGATCAGCTTCACCAAGACGACCTTCGTCCTCTTCCTCCTCGAGCGCCAACTCGCCCGGCTTGACGTGCACCTCGTCTTCGCCGTCTTCACCCTGGCCTCCCTCTCCTTGGAACCGCTGACCGCTGCCTATGGAGAACTCCACGGCCGCCAGCGGTCCTTTCTCTTGGGCTGCGCGGTGAAAGCCGTCGCGGCAGTGGTATTCTTCCTCGGCTTGGATTTCTGGCACTTCGTAGCCGCGGAGATACTCTCGGGCCTGGGTGCAACCCTGGTCAGCGGTAGTTTGGTCTCCTGGATGGTCAACCAACTCCGCAACAGCGGCCGCGGACAGGAGGTCTACCTGGTCCTGGCCAACCGGCAACGGCTGAAGAGTCTGGCCTACATCCTCGGCGGTCTCGCCGGAGCGTACCTCGGCTCCCTCGACCTCGCCCTCCCCTGGTTGGCCGTCGCCGTCAGTATGGTGGTCACCGGTGCCATTACTGCCTTGGTGATGGGCGAGACGGGAACGCTCACCTTCTCCCGCCGGGTCACCTTCGACCTCCGCCGGCTCACCTCCGGCTACCGCCAAATCTACGACGATCCCCGACTCGCCCTGTTGCTCAGCGCCACCTTCGTGATGAGTCTAGCCCTGGCGTTCCCCTCCATTTACTGGTTGACCTCCCTCTCCCACCTGCATGGCTTCCCCATCCGTTACCTCGGCTGGGCGTGGGTCGGGATCGCCGCCGCTCATTTCCTCGGCAGTTCGCTGATCACCGTTCTCGTCAGATTGTTCCGCGGCAAGGTCGAATCCCTCATCATCCTAACCGTACTCTCGTGCGTCTTCCTCTGCCTAACCATGCTCTCGGCGGGCCATCCGACCTCCTACGTGCTCTGGTACCTGCTCTTCGAGTTTTTCAAGCCCCACCATGAGGCACTGAAAGCCGATCTCATCAACCACCTGACCGACAACGAGGGGAGGCTGACCGTGCTCTCGGTACGTTCTCTGCTCGCCGACCTCGGCCGCACCGTGGGCTTGCTGGGACTCGGGCTGTATGCCCAGGTCTTCGGCGATCGCGCGGCCTGGATGTTCTCGGCCCTCTGGTTGCTCGTCGCCGCGGCAATTATGTTCGGTTTCAGAATCTTGGCCGGAAAACAGGTCGGTAGTTACCACGCCATGAATGCGCTGCCGAATTCCGAATGAGGCCCTCGTCGCGTCACGGTCCTTTCCGAACGATCCGCAGCCTCTCCCAGGTCAAACCCACTTCGACCCGGTCGCCGAATTCGAGCGGCACGGTGCAACGGGTGCCGTCGATGAAGAGGGAGGTGTCGAAGGTCCGGTTGAGCAGGTGGAGCCTCTCATCGGTATGGAGGATACCCATGGTCGCGGCCGTGCCCTGATAGGGCTCGCGGACGAGGTATTCGAAGGATCCGGAACCAGCCTCGAGTTCCTGCCCTCCCGCGGAGCGTATACCCGCGGTCGAACCGGCTGCCGTGGCTATCCACATGCCCGAGGACTTGAACTGAGAAGTTACCCCACCCCGCTCGAGGGTGAATGAGGTCATGCCGGCGGGATGGTTGTGAGCATACAGGACATCGTTGAGGACCAGCCGTTCCAACGGTACGCCGTTGAGGATAACGCGTAGTCGATAGTACTCGCGTACAACGACCCTGCCTCCCGAGAAATCCCGCAGGTAAGGCTCGAGCTCTTCGGCGGTACAACAACAGAAATGGCCCACGCTGGTCCCTGGACTGGTATTCACTCCGAGGAGAGGCCGCCGGTGCACGTAGGCCGCGGCATCGAGCAAGGTACCATCCCCTCCCGCTGCGAGCACCAGATCATAAGGCTCATCGGCGAAGGCTTGACCGCGGAGGACCCGGTCCACCTCGACCGGTAGGGTTCTCAGCACGGCTTCGATACGGGCCATGGCCTGCCGATGGGCGTGATGCCCACTCACCAGCGGAGAGAAGACCGGGTCGTGGGCTGCATCGAGATAACGCTGCCGTTCCCCCTCCCGGCGGTAACGATGATCGAGCGTGCTGTCTTTGTAAACGAGGAGGAAGCGCATGGTCGGAGAACTCATCAGGTGTCCTGTTTGAACATCTTCTGCAACTCGCGTTTCGAGGCGAGCTGACGAAAGAGCTTGAGCTTGCGTTCGATGTTGCGGCCAATATCGAAGAGCGTCTCGTGCACGTGCTCGATAACCGCGTAGTTGCTGGATTCGTCGAGGCTGATCAAGAGGTCGTTGAGTTCCTGCAGCAAGGCTCGGAACTGATCCTTGTCCTCGGCGAGGAGTTTGAGCGGGAGACTGGCCTCCCGACCCTGCTGCCCTTTGAACTCGAGGTTGACCTTCTTGTGCAGGATCTTGCGTTCGATCTCGGGGAACAGGGCAAAGACCCGATTGCGGAATTGTTTGAAGCGCACCGGCACGAGGGAGGAGTCGGGCAGCAACCCGGCGAGTTCCTGGGACAAACCTGCCGAGCGCCGGGCCAAGTCATCCTGCCGCTCTCGAAGAGCCCCCAATCGGGAAAATAATTTGTCCTCGGCAGGGTTCGGAGCGCCGCTCCTCTGCCCACCGCGCGAACGCCGTCGTCTGGTGCCGTGTTCGTTCATCTCCACGCTCGTCGTCCAACATCGTCACCGTTTGGTCCACTCGGCCTACGGCTTGACGCTGAGTATATTTCCCATTAGATTGGCGATCAAGTCGATTACTGGTCCAGGTCGATGCCAGGGGTTCGTTCTCGCCTCGCACTTACCCACGCCGCGCTGCTCTGCTGCCTCCTCAGCCTCACCGGCTCTCTGGGATGCATGGGGAAAAAAGTCGAAATCACTGCCATCGCAAGGAACCGCAATCTCGCGGTGCTCTTCTCCGGCATCAACACCTCGCTGGCCAAGCAGAAACTCGACGATATAAATCACCAACTCGCAGAATCCATTAGCAAGCTATACGGTTCAACGGTCTACCCGATGAACTTCTACTTCAACGACAAGATCGATTACAAGGCCATCTACCTCTGCGGCATGAAGAGCATCGACACGGTGATCCTGATCGACGGGGAGATTAAAACCCCCCTCCGTACGGACATCTTCACGTATCGCGGCTACCTGCGCTTGCTCAACCCCTCCACGTTCAGAGAGATCGTCAACTTCCCTCTCCTAATCACCTCGAAAGACTACCGTAGTCTCGATTCCATCGACGAAGACGCAACCCGCGAACAGAAGAAGCAACAGAAGGAAGACCGCCTGGCTTTCCTCCTCGAGCGCAAGGTGCTGCGCGGGCTCAAGACCATCCTGCCCGACCCCAACAACTATCCTCGCTTGAACCTGGTGCAACTCGCCGACCTTCTCTTCGAAGAGAAACAGTTCGAATATGCCCAGGATCTCTACAAGCGCCATCAGGAAGAGGTCCGCGACGAACTCGACCTGGCCACGACCATCAAACTGGCCAACAACCTCAAGGTCTGCAAAGAAGAGCTCAAGAACGCCAAGGAGAAGCAGGTCGGCTATTCCTTCGGAGTCGACGTGAACAACGTCAAGGAACAGTACCGGGCCTTGCTCAAGGGCATCATCCTCGAGAGCTACATCGAACAGGAAATCGGGCTCTATACCACCGCTCCGGCGACCTTGGGGGTCGACTACGACGATATCTTCAACAAGTGCTTGCTGACCTTGACCATCCAATACGGCCAGGAGTTCTATCTCCAGAACCTGCCCAAGTTCCAGGTCCCCGAGACCTATAAAGAACGCAAGGTCCTCGGCCTCATGATCTATCGCAATCTCTTCAAAGAGTTACTTCTCCTCAAACGCAACATCGCCAAGAAGATCCAAGTCATGTCCCCGGAGAAGCGACTCACCTTCGACATCTCCCTGACCTTGATCAACTTCAATCGCCGCATTGTCCTCGGCATCGAAGACCAGGAAGTCGACGATGACGACCTGGCCTTCCCGATCGAATTACGCCTCATCAATCAGGACAAGCAGTGGTACACGCTCAAGTCGCTCTTCCCCACGGTGACCGCTCAACGCGGTCTCTTCGTCCTGGACAACGCACATGACGACCGCGGCCAGCTCTCGCCCTCGGGCATGGCCTACGAGTTCTTCTACCAATGAAGCGCCCGGTGTCCGCCACGGTTCCGACCGGACGGTAAGGGCCTGTACGGAGATCAACCCACGGTCGCGAACTCGACCAGCTTCGTCTTGATCAAATCGATGGCGATGCGGTTCTTGCCCCCGCGCGGGACGATCAGATCGGCATACCGCTTCGAGGGTTCGATGAATTGGAGATACATCGGCCGCACCGTCTCCTCGTACTGGTGCATCACGGTCTCGACGTTCCTCCCGCGTTCGACGGTATCCCTCCTGAGGCGCCGGAGCAAACAGATGTCCAGGGGGGTATCGATGTAGATCTTGATGTCCAGGAGATCGCGCAACCGATGGTCCGCGAAGAGCAGGATGCCCTCGACCAGGATAAGGCTCTTCCCCCCGATGATCGTGGTGTTCGGCAAACGTTGGTATGTAGCATAGTCGTACTGGGGGATTTCGACCGTCCCCCCGCTCTTGAGTACGGCCAGGTGTTGGCACAACAGGTCGTGATCGAGGCAATCGGGATGGTCGAAGTTGCGTCGCTCGCGCAGGTGTGCAGGTATGTCGTCGAGGTTGCGATAGTAGGCATCCTCGCCGAGCAAGCACACTCGCCCGGCACCTGCCTCAGTCAGGATGGTTTTTGCCACCAGGGTCTTGCCAGATCCCGAAGCCCCGGAAATTCCGACGATGATGGTTCTCGCGGCAGGAGCCCTCGCAACCGTTCCGTCGGGACTCAGTCCTGGATCACGCACAGAGATGTTTTCTGACTGCACTCGTTGCCCTCGATGTAGTCGTGCAGGGCGCGGACCTGTTCGTCGAGGTTGGGGAAAAGCCACATGTAGTCGCCGTATTCTTCCATCACCTCGAGCGCTTTATCCACGGAAACGTCCTGGTACTTCATCTGATAATACGCGGCTAGGCGGCCGGTGCGGTGACAGCCGCACAAACAACGGAAGAGGACTTGGGTCCCTTCATCCTTCGCCGTTCCGACGAGTTCATCGAACCAGCGGAGGAAACTCGCCCGGAGCGGCTTCCGTTCGTCCTGCTTCTGATTGTAAATGACCTCGATGGTCGGGCAACTCGGCGCGAAGACCTGCTCGACCTTGGCGGCATTTCCGGAGAGAACCACGACCTTGGTGATACCGAGCATACACCATTCGGCGAACTCATTGGCGGTCGGTTGCCCGCTCCTCCAGAGCGCATACCCGTTCTCGTGGCGATCGAGGAGGTGCAGGTTCTTGGCGGATGCCGCCAACGACAGGGAAAGGGTGAGCATCAGTATGACGACGCGCATGGCTTCCTCCTTTGCTAAGGGATGACCTGAATCAGGTCATCGAGGTTCCTTCGTATGTCCATGAGCGTTTCCCGTCGTACTTGTCGCCGCGTCTCGGGGTGGTCCAACTTGCGTTGAGCCCCCTCGATCGTGTAGCGTTCGACCTGCAACAGATACCTCACCCGTTGCAGTATGGCAAGATCGGCAGCGTCGTAAAGCCGCTGCTTCGATAAACCCTGTTTGAAGGTATTGATTCCGAACTCTTTTTCCCAGTGCCGGATAGCAGAAGGGGCTACACCCAACAGCTCCGCAATTTCGCCTATCTTGTAATGAGGCTTCGCTGCTGGTCGGGTATCGCCGGTGACCATCAGGACTTCGCGTGCAGGACTTTCTCTACCAGCCCCTTGAAGGTCGCGGGACTAGTGGCGGCGAGGTGGGCCAGGATCTTGCGGTCGACCTCGATGTCCAGCCGTTTGAGGCCTTCGATGAAGCGGTTGTAACTGAGACCCAACTCCCGCGCCGCGGCATTGATGCGCACGATCCACAGACTGCGGAAATCGCGTTTACGCAGCTTGCGCCCACGATAGGCATTGGCCCACGCTCCGTGTACCCGCTCGACCGCGGTGCGGAACAGCTTGCTCCGACCTCCGCGAAAACCCTTGGCTTGCTTGAGGACGCGATTCCGTCGCTGCCTCGTGACACTTCCACCTTTGACTCTCGGCATTGCTCGTTCCTCCTCGACCGCTCCGGCTCAGATCCTACCGGGCAGCATGTGCTTCAAGGATTTCATGTTGGCGCTGTCGACCAATCCCGACTTGCGAAGACCGCGTTTACGTCCCCGCGCCTTCTTGGTGAGAATATGGCTCAAGAAGGCCTTCTTGCGCTTGACCTTGCCGCTCTTGGTTATGGAGAACCGTTTGGCGGCGCTCCGTTTGGTTTTGATCTTCGGCATAGTCGTCTTCTCCTCAATACCCGGTATACCCGGCAGCTCACTTCTTCTTGGCCACGAGGATCATCACGATCTGGCGGCCTTCCATCTTGGGCGGTTGCTCGACCGCGGACACTTCGGCAAGTTCTGCCACGATCTTGTCGCACATGGCGAACCCGTTATCCTTGTGCACGATCTCCCGGCCACGGAACCGGATGACCACCTTCGTCTTGTTCCCTTCCGCCAAGAACCTCTCGATATGCTTGAGCTTGAAGCGGAAGTCATGTTCATCGGTGATCGGACGGAACTTGACTTCCTTGACCTGGACGACGACCTGCTTGCGCTTGGACTCGGCCTGTTTCTTCTTCAGCTCGTACTGGAATCTCCCGTAATCGATCAACTTGCAGACAGGCGGTTTCGCATCCGGTGCGATCTCCACCACGTCCAGTCCGAAATTCTCGGCCACTCGCAAGGCTTCGCGCGGGGTCATGATCCCGAGTTGTTCTCCTTCCTCCCCGATCAGTCGAACTTCCCGCGCAATGATCTCGTCATTCTTGCGAGTCTTGTCCTTCTTGGTGCTTATGCGCCACCTCCGGTGGAACCACGCCACAACAGTCCATCACACATTGCCCGGTCACCGCGACACAAGAATCTCGGCAGCCCGAAAATAGGCACAGTCGGATTCGAACCGACGACCCCCACCGCGTCAGGGTGGTGCTCTAACCAACTGAGCTACGTGCCTAGGTGCCGGCACAAGTGCCTGGCTCGGAGGTGCGACTGTAGGGATATTCAGCCTCCTTGTCAAGCGTATTTTGCGGCCGGATCGGAGAGGTCCGAGGGCTTGGGAGTAACACTTCAGTCTTGGGTGGTTCGAGGGGTCCTGTCACCTCTCACACCGACGCCGCTGCATCCTGCGCGTCGCTTGGAGGTCCGCATCCTTGCGGTCGCCCCCACCATGCTCATCCTTGCGCGTGGTGGGGGACCCCCGTCGGTGCCACCCCAACGTGGTGACGAACAACCTTCAATCCACCCCAAGACTGAATGGTTCCCGCTTGGGATTCTTCTTGCTTGACACTGTGTGTCAATCCATGGTAAGCCTGCGTCATTGATGGATGGCCCCTCTGGTCGGTCAGTGGGTCTGTTGACAGTGGAAAAAGGAGGAGATGGATGAAAGCACGTATTCTCGTGGTATTGCTCGCGGCATGGTGCCTCCAGGCCCAGGCCTCTCGCGTTGCCGAAATCAACAACAGCGGCGTCATGATGATCGGTCATGATGGAAAATTGTACTGGGCAAAACAAGCTCAGGATCCCAAACCTTTCTTCCAACTCCCCGGCGGAGTGAAGGCCGTGGCCCTGGCTATCAACAGCAAGATGATGGCCTTCGTCCTGGGCGAAGACCAGAAGATCTATCAACTCGTCAACGACAAGGAGAAGAAGGTTACCGAATTCCGGCTCCACCTGACCCTGCCAGAAGGGTGCAAGGCGCTCGACCTCGAGATATCCGAGAACAATCTCATGGTTATCGCAGAGGGTGGCAAGCTGTACCTGACCGAAAAAGGCGTCCTGGTCGAAAAATTGACCATCCCGGGCAAGGGCAGCGAACCCGAGGATCCCTGGGACGAGGGCGGAAACAACGGTGGGAATAACGGTGGGGACAACGGCGGCGATAACGGTGGCGGTTACGACGACGACGACAAGGGCGACAAGGACGATTTCAAACCCATCGACTTCTTCATCGAGTGGCAGAACTGAACCCTCCGTCCCTCCCTTCCCTCACCTTTCTTCATTCCTCTGCCGCCGCCCAGGTCAGCCTGGTTGCATGCGTCAAACCCGCAACCTCGAGGGTTACCCCCGCGTCCGACGGTTTGCGTTCATAGCGCGCCAGGTAGAACGTGTGCCAACGATCGAGATAGGGGTACATCAGTTCCAGCTCCGGCGTCTTGTGCAAGCGGGTGAGTGCAACCGGCCGCCGACGTTCGCCTCCGACTTCGAGCACGATATTCCAAATACTCCCTTCTCGGGTGAGATCGTTGTGTTGCTCCTCGGGTGTGTAGAGCGCAAGGACGAAGTCATGGTAGCTGTTTCCTTCAGCCGTTTCCCGGGTTACCAGCGCCTCGAAATCATCTCGGAGGAGATGTTTCCGTGCATTGAGCTCATGCACATAGCACCGCCGGAAGGCATCACTGCGCCACGTGGTGGTGATGTAGAAGCGGGTCGTGAACCGATCGTAGAGCTTCTGCACCTTGGTCCAGCGATCGAGGGTCGACCGATACTCGCAGACTTCGTTCTTCCAGGTCGGCGCCGGTTTCTTGGCCCCACAACCAGGACCTACTGCGCACAAGAGCCCGAGGAGCGGCCACACGCAGACTTTGCCGAGGTACGAACGTTCACTGGACATGCTTTTTCTCGATCACGCCAAGGCCCGTCCCGGTCGGCAGAATGACCCGCCCGCGGTGGAGGAAGGTCCCGACGAAGGGATCCCAGGCCAGGAACGAACTCCCGTCGAGGTCGAGGTAGTCGGCCAAGTGGGCGATGTGCGAGGCTCCGGTGATACCGATGGAACTCTCGACCATGCACCCGATAAGGACTTTCAGGTTCCGTGCTCGGGCTCTGGTGATCAACTCGATCGCTCGATAGATGCCGCCGCATTTCATGAGTTTGACGTTGATACCGTCACAGGACTCGGCAAGGAGTTCGACGTCCTGACGGGTGATGATGGCCTCATCGAGATAGATGGGGACCGGTACCGCCTGTTTGAGTTTGCGCTGGTCTTGGACCTTGGATGCGGGGAGTGGCTGCTCGCAGAACTCCAGGTCGACCCGCTCGGCCAGGTGGTTGAGCTTCTCCACGGCTTCGTCGTATTGCCAGCTCTCGTTCGCGTCGATAGCCAACTTGGCGCCACTGATCGACTGGATCTCCTCCAGGAGTCGCAGGTCGAAGGCCGAGTCGACCTTGACCTTGAGGTAGTCCTGGCCTCGCAACTCGGCCGCGCGAGCCAGGGTCTGGGCTTCATCGCCCAGGCAGAGGGTGACGAAGGAGTGGGGAACTCCGTGTTTCTCGAGGTCGAAGAGGTTGTAGACAGGCCGCTCGAGCATCTTCCCGTTCAGATCGTACAACGCCAGATCGACCGCACACTTGGCCGGCCGACAACCTCGCTCGAGGCGATCCAGACGGTCGGCGATATCCTTGATCCTGGTCGGGTCGTCGAACAAGTCTTCGGGAAGATTATGGAGAAAATCGAGGTTCTTCTCAAAGCTCTCGGCACTCTTGATGGAAAGCGAGGCCTCACCCAACCCCTCGAGCACGCCCCCTCCCGACGTCTCCTGCCGTAGCCGGACCAGAGCCATCGGTTTTTCATCCGCCGAAGCTCCAGCAATGACGAAGGGTTCCTTCAGCTTGAGCTGCCTGGTCTCGATCTCGATATGTACTGCCCCGGTCATGAACCCTCCAGCGATCCCCGATCCGGCGGAAGTATACCCACCACCCATGGTTTTGCAACACCCCGCTGGTCGGGTTCCGAGAGCCTCCAAGCACTGGCTACACCCCCCCAGACCTGAGGGTTGCCATGGTGCGACGAGGTCCCCTCCGGCAGAGCGCGGCTGCGACAGGGAAGGTACACGACCACCGCCGTTCCCTCTGTAAAACTTACTATTTAGAATATATACAAGCTATTAAGCGGCGACCGCGCTATCTTCAGCCCCGGCACACAAGCTGCAAAACAGCACGTCCGTCGGGGTTATCGAGGTCACCACATGAAAGCTCAATCCATCGCGTACATGGTGTGTTATTATTCGGTTCTCTCGCTCTTCCTCTGGAATATGTTCTACTGAATCGATCGACGTGTACCAGCTCACCGCAACGTCACCCGTGCGCTGACGAACGCCCCCACCCAGGATCGAACCTCCTGCTTCTACACGCAAGGTCCCCTCAGAGCAACGCGGTGAAGACCCTATTGGAATGAAGGATACCGCGGTCGGTCAGACGAATACTCCCTCCCTCCATGGATAAGAAGCCGCCCTCGGCCTGGGTGCGGAGCGCTGCCCCGTACCAGTGCTCGACTTCGCTACCGAAGCGTTGACGGAACCGGTCACAGATCAAGCCCTCGGCCGTTCGCAGGGCTAGGAAAACGAACTCGAACCTGGCTTGGGCCGGGGTGAGGAACTCGGCTCCCGCACACGCACTGCCCGCAATGAGTACCCTATCAGAGTATTTCGTTGGCTCTGAGTCATTGCGGAAACGGCACCAGCAACGTTCCGAAACCATGGTTGGTACCACGGTTGGTACCGGGGGCGGCTGCCACCAGCGGAAGGAAACGGCCGAGGCTCCCAGACCGAGGTATTCTTCGTGCCGCC
>Ga0156395_1002_pt1 | contig 19632 bp, 17 predicted proteins | sample RifOxyA3_FD_108039 | JGI IMG/M metagenome (GOLD analysis project Ga0156395, IMG submission 108039) | Deltaproteobacteria bacterium RIFOXYA12_FULL_61_11 | reverse complement strand
CCTCACCGCTCTTCCGACCTGCGCGAATACCTCTCGTTTCGACGAGAACCTGCAGCCGGTCGACGAACTTCCCACGGGCCGCAGTTTCCGTTCGGACGTGCTCGACTCCTGCCGTGACCCCGAGAGCGGCCGGCGCCTCAGCGGGAGGTTGACGACCTTCTACGAACGGAGCGATGACCATACGGTGTGCACGACTATTGCTCGCGAGCTGCGCTCGGCAGACCGGCTGCTCGCCCTTCGCCTGGTCCGCCAACATCAGAGGCAAGAACGGATCTCGAAATACGTTTTCACGGCGGCCAGCGAAGCCGCGGGAACTCCCCTGATCCGCGTGGCCCTCTCCCTGCGCGATGTCCGCTTCGAGGTCGCCGGACGTCGCTTCCGCCTCGTCTCGGGCCGCCTGAACCTCGGCCGGGGTGAACGGCACGTCAGCTTAGCCTTCTTCGACCTCGTGTTCGCCCGACAACGCTCCCTCTGCGCAGCTCCGCTCCATGGTCGGGTCGAGCTGAGCACACCCGCGAACCGCCTGCTGACCGTCTCCTTCAATGCCCTGGAACGCGACGGCACCTCGAGCCGCTGCGAAGAGAAGGGCCACGTGCTGTGGTCGGAGGGGCCGGTTCCGTCGACGGAGAACCTCAGAAGGTAGTAAAAGAACCCATCATATCGAACAAATCCAACCTATTGTTTCGTTCAGCGCTACTGCGATCGAGGTAGAGCGTCATCGAAAGGTCGAGGTACAGGTACAAGGGCTCAGCGTAGGTAGCTCTGGTCACGGCTTCATAATCACTCTGATCGAGTTGCAACGGACCGGGTACCACTTGTTTTTTAAACGTGAGCGCCAACGAGACATCGAGATGCTCGCCGAGTTGCACGACCGCGGAGGGAGAGAGATCCAGTTCGTACCGCCGCTCGAAGGCCGGGAGTTGAGCGGCGCAACCGAGGTCGGTACCGAATTCGAACCGGTCATAGCGCACATTGCCGCCGATAATGACCATCCCACCGGGAAAGGCTGCCGACCGCTCGTTCAGAATATTGATATAATTATATTTATCGTATTGCACCCCTGCTCCGACCAGGGCAAAGAGCCGGTTGCCGCGAGGCTCGTCGGCAGGGAAGAGGTCATAGCTCGAGGCCACGTTGAGGCGCTCGGTATGGGCATAACGCGCTTTGTCGTCCATGCCGCCGGCTCGTCCGACCACCCCGACGGCCCAATGCTCTCCCAGGTTGCGGCTACCGGAGAGACTGCCGCCGAAGGAGTAGGAGGTCGTGTCGAGCGACAACTCATCGCCCTCCGAGACGATCGGCGGCTGCCTGGAAAGATAGGTGCCGCCAGTAAGTGACCCCACCAGCCGATCGGTCGTCGTAATTCTCATTACTTTCAGCGAGGTCGTACCCTCGAGGTCGCTATAGGCGCCGTTCCGCGAACCATAACCCGAGAGCGTGAGCGAGGCCCCCCACGGCGAACCCGTTCGCACTGGCTCTCTCACTACGCCTTCGTCTACCTCGATATGCACCGCTTCCGGATTGATCACAATAAGATAGGGTGCGAGGACGCTGAGCAAGCTGCGGCGACACACTTGCAACTGGTCCTCATCGGTGGCATGGGTGTCCAGCAACCCCTTGGTTTCGAACTCGGCGGGGGCTCCCTCCACCGAAGCCACGGCGCGCAAGTGGACCACGTCCTCACCCTGGTGCTCAACCGCATTCACGAAAAGTATTACCCCGGCCTCGGCTCGAGAGGTCGGTCTCACTCCGGGTAACCGTTCCAAGAAACCGGGCAGGAAATGGGTACAGACCTTGGTCCCGCCGGCCTGTTGACATTCCAACGCTACGCCGAGCAGACCAGAGGCCTCCTGGGCGGCCGTTGCTCCTGACAAGAGACAACCGATCAGCAGACACCCCAGCAGCCCGTCCTTACCTCGGATCACACTCGCCCGGCCCGGCATGCTCACCTCGCCTCATCCCGTCGCCTCTCCCCTACCACGGCGAACCGAGGAGTCCAAGGGTACGTTCCATCCATGGGGACTCGTCCTTTACTTTGACATTCTCCCTTCTCCTTTGTATGTCGGAGGCTACGTAGTTTGCGCCTCAGGGGGTGCCATGCGCATCGTGATGCTGTATCCCTTCGACCTCTACAAGCCGGAAAGTCCGGGAGTCGACCGGATCATCGCCCATGCCACCAAACTGGTACACCAGCGCAATGAGGTCAGACTTATCTATTATTACGACCCTTCGACCCCGGAGGTAGAGGGTGTCGAGCGCAGCGACCGTTTCCTCTTCACCACCATTCCCTACGTAAAATACCACCGCACCCTGTTCAGCAAGATCCGTAACATCACCTCCCTCGCCCACAGCGCGGACATCATCTACGTCCAAACCTGCCTGCCCGACATCGCCCTACCGGCAATCTTCGCGGGTTTCGCGGCTAGGCGGCCGGTCCATCTCGATTTGGTCGGTCATGGCGATGGTGGACAATATTCCGAAAAATTCCTCACCACCATGCGCAACGGCCTGCTCAAACTCGTGGACACCGTTAGCGTGGCCGACGCCCAGACCCGTTCCCTGGTGCTTGCTCGCGGTTTCAGGGAATTCAAGGTGTTCACAATTGCAGAGAACTCCTTCGACAAAGACGACGCCAGCGAATTCCCGCTCAACCGCGCCTTCGCCCTGCTCCTCGGCGACGCCTCCTGATCGCAGCGATTTCATTAGGATACCTGCATGGATTCGTTCAAGAAGATCCTCCACGACCACCTTCTTCCTCTCCTGCCACCCGACGCCAGGAGCCTTGACCTCCAGAGCCTGGTGGAGGTCCCCGAGGACCTGAGCCTGGGCGATCTCGCCCTCCCCTGTTTCCGGCTTTCGAAGCTGCTGCGACGCAGCCCCATGGCTATCGCCGAAGACCTTGCGGCCAGGCTGGTCTTGCCGCCGGCGTTCCGGCGCGTCGAAGCGGTCAAGGGCTATCTCAATGTCCACCTGGATCGCAGGACCTACGCCCGCTCCCTCGTGCAGACTATCCTCGAACTCGGCGATAGGTACGGAGCTTCGGAGTTCGGGCACGGCGCCAAGGTCATCGTCGAATTCTCCTCTCCGAATATTGCAAAACCTTTCGGCATCAATCACCTGAGATCAACCAACCTGGGAGCCTGCCTGGCCAGGCTCCTCGCCTTCACCGGTCATCATCCGATCCGCTTGAATCACCTCGGCGACTGGGGAACCCAGTTCGGGAAGCTCATTTCCGCTTTCCGCCGTTGGGGGCTCGAAACCGAACTCGAGCGGCTCCCCATTCCGCACCTCCTCTCCCTGTACGTGCGGTTCCACCAGGAAGCCGCGGCCGACGCCTCCCTCGAGGACGAGGGCAGGGCCTGGTTCGCCAGGCTCGAGCAAGGGAACCCCGAAGCCACCGCGCTCTGGCAACGCTTCCGGGAACTCAGCCTCGCCGAGTTCTCGAAGATCTACGCCCGTCTCCATGTCTCCTTCGACGAAATCAGCGGTGAGAGCGCCTATGGTCAGGACATGCTCGAGGTCGAGCAGGCCCTCACCCAGGCCGGTCTGCTCAGCGAAAGTCAGGAGGCCCACGTCGTCGACCTCACCGACCACGGCCTGCCACCTGCCCTGATCCGCAAGAAGGACGGCGCTACCCTGTACCTCACCCGGGATCTCGCCGCAGCCATCTCGAGACAGAGGCGCTACGAGTTCCGTCGTATGCTCTATATAGTCGGGGCCGAACAGAAACTGCATTTCTCCCAACTCTTCACCGTGCTGCGCCTGCTCGGCCACGACTGGGCGTCGGCCTGTGAGCACGTGGACTTCGGTCTGATCCGCTTCAAGGAAGGGACCATGTCCACCCGCGAGGGCAAGGTGATCTTCCTCGAGGACGTCCTCGACCGCGCCGCCGAGTTAGCCCGTTCGATCATCGAGGAGCGCAATCCCGAGTTGCCGGACAAAGAAACCGTAGCCAGGGAAGTCGGCCTCGGTGCGATTCTGTTCTTCGATCTCCATGCGAAGAGAATCAAGGACCTAGTCTTTGATTGGACCGAGATCCTGAGCTTCGAGGGCGAAACCGGACCCTACCTCCAATACACCCATGCCCGGCTCACCTCCGTGCTGCGGAAAGCAGGCACCTTGCCGGAGCAGCTCCCGGACCTCCTCGAACTCACCGACGACGCCGAGTTCTCGGTGCTGCGCCGCCTCGCCGAGTTTCCGGAGCAGGTCCAACGGGCCGTCGAGAAACTCGAACCCTCGATCATCGCGAAATACGCGATCGTCCTGGCCCAGGACTTCAATACCCTATACAACCTCAAGCGTTTCCTCGACGCTCCCGAACCCTCGCGGACAGCGCTTCTGGCCCTGTGCGCAGCCATTGGTCAGACGCTGCGCAACGCCCTCAGCCTGCTCGGTATTGCTGCTATCGAAAGAATGTAGTCAGAGGAGTCCCAGCCCGAAACCCGCGGCCAGGATCACCCCACCCGGCTGCATGAAGGTGACCTCGTCGTCCAACGCTTCGCCATGGAGAAGTTGATACCCGGCTTCTCCAAATCGGAAGGCATAGCCGACCTCGAAGAAGAGTCGGGCGGTATACGTGGGATTGGTGTCAATGGCATAGTGGAAGAAGACGTTCAGCGTGCCGACCGGATCGAAGGTGTAGTTCGATGTTGCGTTCTGATCGTCCACGGTCGATTCGACCGTCGTGTCGCCCCCACCATTGTAGGTGTAACCAAACCCCAGTGCCGCACCATAGGGTTGGCGGCGGAAGAACAAGCGCGTTAGACCGGTGGCGCGCAAACCCCACATCCCCGTGCCCAGACCAGCGGCTAGTTGGAGATGGTCCCACAACCCCAGATCGAGCAACACCCCCCCGCCGACCGAGGAGTTCCAACCGAACATGGCTTCCAGACCCAAGGTATCGCGCAACCGGACCGGTTCGGCGGGTGTTTTCGGCACCGCCGGTGCTGCGGCAGCCACGGGTTGGGTAGGGGCTGGGTTCGCCCTCTGCGCGAGACGATCAAAAAGGAGAGTCTTGCCATCAGCGTAACGCACGGTGAGTATGTCGTGCCAGGGGATGACGTAGAAGGTTAGCTCACCCGCTGGATCGTATTCGACTCCCTCGGCGATGACCCGCAGGACAAGCCCCTGTACCAGACTGCCGTCGCGAACCTCGATCAGGTCGCTGCCGGCGGATGGTCCTGCGTTGGGGGCTCGCCGCTCGCAGTGTACCGCTCGGCCGTCAGCATAGCGGACAGCGACGAGATCGTGCCAGGGAATGACGTAGAAGGTCACCTCTCCTGTCGGATCGTACTCGACTCCGCGATTGGTCAGGGCCAAGACCTCTCCCTCGACCTGCACCCCGCCGACAACCTCGATCAGGTCTGCCGAGGCCAAGCCCGACGATAAGAGAAGCACCCCAATCCAACTCCACAACCCGCGGCTCAGCATGTTTCTCTCCTCTACCCCAAGGGGTTGTGCAAGCCTAGCGCATTCGTATCGCTCGAGCAACGAGGCCGCTGCAGTCACCAACAGTATCCAAAGACGGACTTCGATCCATACAGCTGAGGATCTTTTAAGGATCTTCCTCTCTTCGTCACGCTCCGACAGTATTACTAGCAAATGGTCGCTTTTTACGCTAGTAATTGGGACCATGGCGCACAAATGCACCGTGTAGGAACTGAGCAGGTCAGCGACCTCCACAATGGTGCATCGTGTCGAAGGCAGCGGAAGTGGTGATGGCCGAGTTCATCGCGAAGCTGATGGATGAGCAGTGGAAAGGAGCACAAGAATCATGAAGGTCATCGACCTGCCGGATGACAAAAAGGATCTGTTCTGCCTATGCCTCGAGGACTGGTCAGACGACGCCAAGGAGGCGGGGCCCAAGCGCCGCGAGTGGTTGGACCGCGCTCAGACGTGCCACGGGCTGCAGGCAAAACTGGCCCTCGATGACACAGGGGTCGAGGGCGGGATGATCCAGTACGGGCCGATCGAGCACTCGAACGTGGGCGGCGAGGGGCTCTACTTCGTCTACTGCATCCACGTTCATGGCTACAAGCGAGGCCGCGGCAACTTCCAGGGGCATGGGATGGGCACGGCGCTGCTCGCTGCAGCCGAGGATGATGCGCGGCGGCGCGGAGCTAAGGGCATGGTCGCCTGGGGCGTCTGGCTCCCCTTCTGGATGAAGGCCTCCTGGTTCAAGAAGCACGGCTATCACAAGGCAGATCGCCAGGGCATCGCGGTGCTGCTCTGGAAGCCCTTCACCGACGACGCGAAGCCGCCTCGCTGGCTCCCAAAGACCGGCAAGCGGTTGGAGCCGATCCCCGGTAAGGTGAACCTCACGGCCTTTTCGAGCGGATGGTGCCTGGCACAGAACCTGGTCTACGAGCGAGCCAAGCGCGCGGCGGCCGAGTTCGGTGACAAGGTCGCCTTCCGCGAAATCGACACCTCGACGCGAGACGCTGTGGTTGAGTGGGGCATCGCCGATGCGATTCTCGTGGACGGCAAGGACCTCCAGAAGGGTCCGCCGCCAAGCTACGAAAAGATCCGCAAGGCGATCGCCAAGCGAGCCGCCCGTCTGAAGTAGCCTCCAGGCCCTGCACCAGCTTCTGAACCGAGAGTCCCACGGGCGAGGTTGCGGCCGGGCGGAATTCGCGCAGGTCTGCAACTCCTTGCCCAGAAACGAGAAAACCCACCCGCTTGGCGCGGACGGGCTTCCTGTAAACCAAACTGGGCGGCGAAGTGCCCAGGGTATGCTTGGCTCCCCGTGCTGGTTCTGGAAGATCATTTGGGACCTCCTCCTTATGGACCATGTTAGCCCGTGTTGGTCCTGGAAGTAAAACCTCCATTGTGCTCTGAGCGGTTTGTTCTTCGTCCGAAGGCGCCCGCAGTTCATCGGTGAGATGGCGAACCCCGTTGCCATTGAAGGGAACTCTCAAGGTGACCCGTACGATCTTGTTCTTGAACACTCTTATCTCTTTGACGAAGTGTAGGAGCACATTGCGTTGGGCGGTGAGAGGCAACCGGTAAAAATCCTCTTTGAAGGCGATGGCAAAGCGTTCGAGTTCCACAAGGTTCAACTCCAGGGCGCGGCGGTAGTAGTCATCCTGCTGGAGGATCTTGGCTTCTAATTCGACCTCGTTCTTCTCGACTTCGAGGCGGGCGATATGCTCTTTGCACGTCTTCGGATCAACCCCGTCACCGATGGCTTGGTAGTAGTTTTGGATACGTCGGTTCAAGTCGGACAGTTTTCGATCGAGCTCGCGAGGGTTTTTACCATAGCGACTTCGACGGGCTTCGATCTTCTTGCTTACCAATTCTTTCAGAACGGCAATACGTTGAGGGGAGCAGATCTCGTTGTAGATGAGTTCTAGGATCTTGCCTTCGATCCAATCGCTATTGAGCCCGGGAGCGGGGCAGATTGATTTGCCCTTCGTGATGCGAGTGTCACAGTAGTATCGAAACCGATCGTACGATTCTTTCTTCTTTTTACTGAAATACTTATAACGCCTCCCGATGAAAAGCCCTCCGCAATGATCACAGCGGATCAATCGGGACAGGAGGTACCTCACAGCGCGCCGAGGGCTACTGCGCTGATTGAAGGGCCGCTGGCTTGCCAGTTCTTTCCTTTTCAGAAAGAGAGCACGATCAATGATTGGTTCGTGAGTTGCATTGATGATGACCAGGTTGCTGGTATTGTTCTTCTTTGCAGAACGTTTGTTCCAAACACTATCACCGATGTAAACGGTGTTGTTGAGAATGACACCGACACTCGAGTGATTCCAGTGCTGCGTGCGAGGAGCAGGAATGCCTTGCCGGTTCAGGATCTTGCTGATGGCATTTGCACCGTGGTTTTCCTCGACTGCGAGCCGGAAGATCTCCCGCACCGTGGCCACTTCCGCTTCCGGTCCCAGAACATATTTGCTGTGTTCGCGGCCCGATGCATCGGGTATGCGCTCACGACGATAGCCATACGGTACGCTACCTCCGTTGAGGTAACCACGTTCGGCATTTTCCCGCATACCCTTCAAGGTTTCAGTAGCCAGGTTCATCGAGTAAAATTGATTGATAACCTCGATCATCCCTTCATACAAAAAGCCTTGAGGGGTCTCGGGGTCGAAGTTTTCAGTGATGGATTTTACAATAACCCCATGTTTCCGCAAGAGTGACTTGAAGAGGATCGACTCCTCGCGATTGCGTGAGAAACGATCGAGCTTGTGTACCAAGATGAAGTTCACTGGTTGCTTGCGGCAGAAAGAGATCATCCGGCAAAAGCCTGGCCGTTTGTTGGCAGGAGCATAGGCGGATTCTCCCTCGTCGACGAACTCTTCTGCGAGTTCATAGTCTTCTCGTTCTTCGATCCAACGCAGGAGCGCCTTACGTTGAGCAGGGATCGAGAGATCCTTGTGCGCCTGCTCATCAGACGATACACGGCAATAACTGACAACCGATGGCATACTTACCCCCTTGTTGCTTTTTATCGCTGGCCAACAAGGCCCTATGCTGGTCCATACTGCATTACCTGTACCTTCATTGGCGCGTTGAGATCAAGTCGCTTCTGCTCCGTTGAAAAGCTTTATGGGGCTTGGTCCTGAGCATCTTTTCAAGAACCATGGATGTAGTGTCAAACCCAAAGAAAGAACCATAAGAACCGCTCCGTTCTGCGTGCCATTATCGATCCAACTGACCATGTATCCGATCCCATTGACCAAGGCACCGATCCCATTGACCAGATGATCGCTCCGATTGACCGTACAACCGCTCCGGCTGACCGCTTCGCTCGATTTGAACGGCTCAGAAATGATGGGACCAGTAAAGAACCACCTTCTATTGCTGTGCAACATACAGTTTTGTCTGTGTTTATTTCACCACTTTCGTATTTGGCATCTCTTGTGCTCGTGGGCCGCACCGAGCCGCCGACGTAGGGCAGGCAGCAGGAACTTCAAAGGTCAAAACGTGAGGCAGGACCTTTTCTTTGAAATTCTTCGTGAGCCGGAACTTGAAGCAGATCACCAAGTTCTCGAGGCACTCGCCGAAAGCCTTGCAGATCTATTGATTGCCCGTGCCCGCAGAGAAGTGGCCCAGGAACGGCAAGTGAAGGAAGACAACCTCGACCGAGAACACGCTCGAGAAACTGCCCAAGCAATCTCGTTCCTGGTCCAACCGTTTATGAAGACGGAAACAACCACCATTTACAAAGGTAACCGCGAGGATACCACCTCGCTCTCCACAGTAGTGAACTGATACTTTCTGGAGGTATACAATGAGTTGGGATCATGCACAAGGATTAGCCGACAAGCACTCCAACAGCAATAATGGCCTGTTCGTGCGCCTGGCCAATGATCGCGACAAGGTCGTCGGTGTTTTTGTCGGCGAGCCGTTCGCCCGCGAAACACACTGGACCGGCGAGCGTTACGAAGAGTGTATCGGAACTGGCTGCAGTTATTGCAAAGAGGGCAAACGCCCGAACTTGCGCGTGTTGATGAACTTCTACCTCCCGGTCGAGAAGGAATTAAAGATCATCGAAGGCGGCACCATTTGGTTCAAAGACTTGCTCAAAGCTCGAGACAAATATGGTCTCACAACCTGGATGTTTGAGGTCGAGAGACATGGTGACTCTGGCAATGCGAAAACAACATATTCTCTTCTTCCTGAGGAAAAACTCTCTGCGGAACAAATCAAAGAAATCGGTGCTCTGAAACTGCACGATCTGGCCAAAAGCGTTTCTGGAGGGAGTGATTTCAACACGTATGACAAAGGTGAGACCATCGAGGCTCGCACTGCGAGCCAGTTCGTCAGCCGGCTCAAGGCTCTGCCAAGAGAAGCCGTTGATGTATTTCTCGAGAAATTCGGCATTTCTCGGGTCCGTGAGGTGAAAGCATCCCAAGAGCAAGTGGCAAACACTTTCATCGAGAGACTTGAAGCAAAGTATTGCCATACTCAGGCCGAATCCAAGGGCGAAGTGGATCCCTTCGCCTAAAACCTCTCGAGCGTTCAGTGCCGGGTTCGACAGACCGGGAGGCCTTGAGCCCCATGATGGCCGCGAAGCGGAGTCACCGGTGGTCGGACTCGGTGCTGAGCGCTCGAGTTGTCTTTTACCGGTCAAGGCGAGAGGACTATGGATATCAATCAGGTGTTCGGGCAAGGAGGCCTCCTCTCCAGATACTTCGAAGACTACGTTCCACGCCCCGGTCAGCTCGAACTGGCCCAAGCAGTGGACGAAGCTATTGGTAACAAAGAGCACCTCTTGGTCGAGGCTCCAACCGGTACGGGCAAAAGTATCGGCTACTCGGTACCGGCGATCTACCACGCAGCACAAAGAGGAAAACGAATCCTCCTCGTGACCTCGAGCATCGCACTCCAAGAACAGCTCGTGGAAAAAGACCTACCGCTGCTCGCTGACCTTCTCCCCTGGGATTTCACCTCCGCACTTCTCAAAGGCAGAAATAATTATCTCTGTTACAACAAATTTTATCAGGAAGAAGCCCAGGGCACCCTCGACTATCTCGAGGAACCTGAAGATGTTACCAAGCTCCAAACAATCATTTCCTGGGCGCGCCGTACGAAGTTGGGAGATGTCAGTGAACTGCCCTTTGAACCACCGTATCGACTGTGGCGCCGTTTTTCGACAACCTCGGAGGAATGCAAGAAAAACGACTGCAGCTTTCGCGAGGACTGTTGTGGTTACAAAGCCAGAGCTGCAGCCAAGGAGGCCGATCTCGTCGTCTGTAATTATCACCTACTCTTCGCTCACCTCCAGGTTCGAGAAAATACGGAACAGGATCTCATCCTTCCCCCCTTCGAGGTAGCCATTCTCGACGAAGCCCACAAGGCTGCCGATATCGCCCGAGATTTTTTCGGTTTTCGCCTCACCCAGGGTTCCTATCGCTCGGTTCTCCGCCTTCTCCTCCACCTCGGTGAAAAAACCTTTCATGAGCAGGTGATGCGCGAAGCCGAACAGCTTTTCACCTTGCTGGCCAAACACCGCAAATCGCCGGCCTATCGGATCCGTTTGCGAACCCCCGACATCGTGCCCTGGGAGGATCTTGTTTGTCTCCTCGGCGAGGTGCGTACCGTTTACAACGAAGCCGCCACCACCACTTCTGAAACTGACCTGCGAGCCGAGTTGAAACATGCTGCGGTTCGCTGTTACCGCTTGGCCACCCAACTCCAAGCAGCGCTCACCCTGGCAGACCCAGCAATGGTCACTTTCCTCGAGGAAGATACCCGGAAAAATCTTGTCCTGTGTGCAAAACCGATCTCCGTCGCCGAGCGGCTCCGGCAGAACCTATTTGACGCAACCGACACCGTCATCGCCACTTCGGCCACCCTCAGCACCGGGGGTTCGTTCGAGCACCTACGCGAAGAACTTGGAATACCTGCCTGCCGCGAACTTGTGGTGGACAGCCCCTTCGATTTTCTGCAACAGGCCTTGCTCGTAGTTCCCGAAGATCTGCCGGAACCGAATGATCCCGCCTTTCCGGCAACCGTCGCACATATCTTTGCCGACATTCTCGAATTGGCCGAGGGTCGCACCCTGGGTCTTTTTACTTCCTATCGTAATCTCAATGCAGTGTACGAACGAATTCGATCGTGCGGATATCGGGTACTACGGCAGGGGGATTTGCCGCGAACCGCACTGGTTGAGGAATTCCGCAAGGATGTGAGTTCGGTATTACTGGGCACCGAGTCCTTCTGGACCGGAATTGATGTTCCGGGTCAAACCCTCTCCTGTGTTGTCATCGATCGATTACCCTTTCCCTCCCCCGAGGATCCTGTGCTCGATGCGATCAGCGAACGGGATCGTCAGTGGTTCACACACTACAGCCTCCCTCGGGCGGTACTCGCCTTCAAACAGGGCTTTGGCCGGCTGATTCGCAGCACCGCCGATCATGGCGTGGTGGTAGTTCTGGATCGCCGACTGATCAGCAAACCTTATGGCCGAGTGTTCACCGCAAGTCTTCCTCCGATCCTCAAGAGCCGTCACCTTGCCAATGTCCGCTGTTTTCTCGAAGGGGGGGCCTGATGCGAGCAATCGTTGCTGGAACCATCACCTTTCCTTCCACAGCATGTCCTTCCAAGGTGCTGGAAGGTCTCAAGCGCGAGCTGTCTTTCCCGAACCCGATCTACCTTTCGTGTCGGAGAATGGGACGGAGGGTCAAGGGTATTCCGGAGCGGATCGAGTGTCTGGTCGAACGCGACGACGGTTGGGTCGAGCTTCCCCGTGGTGCAGTGCTGCTCTTGCGGAAACGATTGCAGGAAGGCGGCCTCTCGGTCGAGTTCGAAGACCGTCGCTGTTCCCATCCCGCGGTCGGCCTTCGTGCCAAGGTCGAGCTGCGGCCGTATCAGGTCAACGTCATCGAGAGGATGCGAAGTGGAGTGCAGGGATTCGTGGTTCTACCTTGCGGTGGGGGAAAGAGTATCATCGGGACGGCGGCTCTTGCTGTTCTCGACCAACCAACACTGATTCTTGTTCATACCCTCGATCTTCTCCAACAGTGGCACAATACGATCACGCTGATCTATGGCTTCGAACCTGGGGTAGTAACCGAGGGATGCTGTGCCCCCTCGGCCATCACCCTGGCCACGGTCCAGTCTCTGGTGCGCCTACCACCTGTGAAACTCGATACTCTGGCTGCACGTTTCGGCTGTGTCCTCGTTGATGAAGCTCAACATACCCCTGCCAGTACCTTTCAACAGGTACTCAGCCGACTTCCGGCAAAATATCGCTTTGGCCTTACAGCAACCCCGTACCGGGAGGATGGGCTCACTCCGCTGCTCTCTTTCACCTTGGGAGAACTGCTGTGGGAAACCACCACCGCTCAGCTCGTAGCCCAAGGCTTTCTTCAAATACCTACCGTTCGACCCATCTTTACGGATTTCTCAAGTGATTCCCAAGACTATCACGCCTGCATGAAGGAATTGATCGAAGATCCCGAACGGAATGAGCTTATTGCCGGACTGGCTACCCGGGAGGCTCGAGAGGGGCATTCGGTGCTCGTACTTTCGGGGCGGGTCAAACACTGCCGAAAGCTTGTCCGGATGATCCGTGAGGTTCCTTGCGAAGTACTGGTTGGGGACGTCAAGAAATTGGATCGGCAAAAAATTCTCAATAATCTGCGCAGCGGGATGTTGAGGGTGGTTGTGGCCTCGACCTTGGCAGACGAAGGTCTCGATATCCCTCGTCTCGATCGTATCATTCTGGCCTATCCAGGTCGGACCAGAGGCCGCACCGCGCAACGTCTCGGCCGCTTGATGCGGCCCCATCCCGACAAGCAGGAAGCGATTCTCTACGATCTGGTCGATCTCTCGGTTCCTTCCCTGGCTAGGCAGTATCAGGAACGCCGTCGGATCTATCGGCAACTGACGACATGAAACCTCGCCTTATCCCCGCACTGGAACTCGGTCTGATGAAAACCACGGTTTCACTCCAGGACCCGGTCGTTACGCTGACCCCCTGGGAAGGTGATTTTCCCACTCTCTGCATCGAGGAGGGCGGGGTCACGGTTGAACTCGAGTTTCCGGACTTGGAAGCTTTTGTCCGATTTCGACAACGGCTCGCCCGACTGACCACCAGTGCTCGCAAGTTCGACCAGTCCATCAACGATGAAGTCGAGGAGGTTTCATGACGTTTCGTACCTTCATCGAAGAGGTGCGTTCTGTGGCGGACCTTGTCTCGATCATCGGTGCCGACGTAGAACTTCGCCCCTCTGGCACGACGCTCAAGGGGCTTTCTCCTTTCCACCCCGAGAAAACGCCGTCCTTCGTGGTCTGGCCCCATAACCAGTCCTGGTACGATTTTTCGAATGGTGGCGGACTTGGCGGAGATGTTTTTGCCTATGTCCAGCAGCGTGATCAGCTCGGTTTCAAGGAAGCTCTTTATACCCTTGCCGAACAGCGTGGGGTCAAGAGACCTGATCAAGACAACGAGGCCTTTCGCCAAGAGCTCGAGCGGCTGGTCGAACGTAGGAACCTCGAACGGTTACTCACCCAGGCGGCCGGCTATTTTCATCGCCTCCTGCCAACCCGCATTCGCCAAGCCTGGTATCACGAGCACTATGGTTTTTCTGATCAGACCATTGATGTACTTCAGCTTGGCTGGGCCGACGGGCATCTTTTTCACTATTTTTTGGAAGAACTGAAGGTCGAGCGCGACCTGGCACTCAAGACCGGGCTGTTTGTCGTACTCGGCGGAGGCCGGGTCGAGGATTTCTTTCGCGACCGACTGGTCTTCCCGTACTGGAAATGTGGCCAAGTGGTCTATTTCATCGCCCGGGCAACCGAGTATACCGGCGACGAGGAGTGGGAAAAATCCAAGTATAAAAAGCTTCTTACTCACTCGGAGCGCCACAGCTATGTCTCACCGGTCGTAGGGAACGACTATTTTTACAATGAGGATGCAGCCCGCGGCACTGAAGAACTGCTCATCACCGAGGGGGTGACCGATTGCATCAGCGCCATGCAGGCCGACATCCCCTGTATCTCGCCGGTTACTACGAGGTTTCGTAAGCAGGATGTTGAAAAGCTGCTCCAGCTTACCCGGAATACCAAGCGCATCATCATCTGCAACGATGCCGAGCTGAGCGGAGCCGGCGCCGTCGGCGCCTTGGAAACTGCCGCCGCTCTCTTTGCCGAGGGCAGAGAGGTCAGAATAGCCGAGCTGCCTCGTCCTGAGGATGTGGTCAAGGTCGATCTCAATGAGTTTCTCAAATCCAACCCTCCTGAAGCCCTACGGATTATCCTCGCCAAAGCTCGGCGTTATCTCGACTGTTTGCTGGAAGCCATTCCTGCCGACACTCCGAAGTTCGAACTCGGTCAACACCTCCGCCCACTGTTGGACCTCCTGGCTCGGCGATCTACGCTCGAACAGGACGTGTATATCGACCTCCTCACCCAGCGCTTCAAGATCGGCCGGCGCATCATCAAGGCCATGCTCCGCGAAGCCATGCCGGTGGTCCCAGCACCGGAGAGAAAAGAGGAGCACTCTGTAGGCGAGGTCCTGAGAGGAGAGGTTTTTGAAGATCAGGATCATTATTATGTCAAAGGACGCGATGGCGAGGTGATCATCATCTCGTCCTTCCACCTCGAACCCACCGAACGCATACGCCTCGAAGCCGGCGAAATCATCGTCGGCAACGTGACCACCGAACGCGGACAAAGCTATCAGAACCTTCGTTTTTCACCCTCTTCATGGCATTCGAAGCGCAGTTTTGTCCAAAACCTTCCCAATGCCGACTTACAGTGGACCGGATCCGACGATAATGTTCAGGGCCTTTTACGCATCCTCTCCGCCCGGCAGGTACCGGTAAAAACCGGCCTGGAGGTGGTTGGTTACACTGATACCCCGGCAGGTCCTCGTTGGGTTACTCCCCAGCATGTGCTCGGCCCCGATGGCCCCGTGACTGGAAGTGATCTCGTTCTGGTCGGTCAGGAGTTGGGTTTTATCGAAGCGCTGCACTATCCCCTCGCTGAGGCTGCCGTCTGCCGGGAGCTCGCTGCACAGGCTTTGCCCGACCTTTTGAAGGTCAATCTTCCCTCGGTGGTGTTGCCGGTACTCGGCTGGTTTTTTGCCACCCCCTTCAAGCCGAGGATCATGCAGATCCTCAAGCATTTTCCCATACTCTGGATCTGGGGCACTCAAGGCAGTGGCAAAACCTCTCTGATCAAGGATGTCTTCTGGCGCTTGCTCGGGGGGAAGTCGGCCGAGCAACTCGATTCCTTCAGCGTCACCCAGACCAAATTTGCTCTCATAAAACTCCTGTCCGCGACCAACAGCATCCCGATTTTTCTCGACGAGTACCGCTCCAGCGATATGTCGCCGCGGGAGTTACATACGTTGCATCGTATGCTGCGGTCTATCTACTGCGGGGAATTCGAACGACGTGGTCGGAACGACCTGAGCGTGGTTTCTTTCCGTTTATCCGCACCGGTGTGTATCGGTGGTGAGGGTCGTACCGATGATCCGGCTCTCGTGGATCGGCTGGTCTCGGTCACCCCTGATCCGAATACCCTCAAGACGAGTCCTGAGTCTGTGGCGGCCTTCCGCCGTCTCGAAACCTATGAGCTCTCCTTTCTGGCCGTACCCTACATTCGCTTTGCTCTGGCCCGTGATACCCCGACGGATCTGGAACTCGCTACCCGGATCACCGACCAGGTGCTGCAGCGAATTCCCGGGGGAACAAAAATCTCCCAGCGCTATCGGGACAATTTGAGGGTCATCGTCTTGGGCCTGACCATGTTCGAGACTTTTGCCGCAACCATGGGGGTAAACGGTCTCCCTGAACTCGATGTAGAGGCGGCGCTGTCAGCATCGATTACCGATCTGATGGACGGAGAGCAGGGGGCCAAAAGCCCCCTCGACCTGTTCATCGAGACCTGCTCGGTGCTCGCCTTCAACGGGGGGCTTGTCGAAAACCGTCACTGGGCGCTGGTAACAGGGCTGACCTGCCTGCATCTGCGTTCCTGTTGGGAGGTGTTTCTCGAACACCAACAGCGGATCGGCCAACACGTCGATGCGAGCATGCTTCGGGCTCTCAAACGAATGCTCCGCGAGAACCATCAGCGAGAGGGGTACGTGAAGGACTTGGGAAAAATCGTAGCCATGGGAGAACGCCGTGTACGAACCATTGCCCTCGATCTGGAACAAGCCTCGACGTTTCTCGATGTCGAGACGTTTCCTCAAGGCATCGTGCGAACCTGGGGAGGATCGCGGGAGGCTCTGCGAAACTGGAATACGCGCGATTAACGGGAGGCCTACACAAGTGCACAGTCAAGCGCACAGTCAAATTCACAGCTTTTTTTCCCCTTTCTTCAAAGGTTTCTTCAGGTTGGTTTTCAAGATCACAAGATCACATATTTGCATTTGTAGGTATATATATAAGAGAAATTTGAAATATTTTTCCCGAGCAAGACGCGGAAAGCGGGAAATAAATAAATATATTTTTTTATACTCTACACAGGGCTCTTCACGCAAAAAGCTGTGTTCTTGTGATCTTGACCACCAAACCGTTGCGAGACTAAGCCGAGACCCCGATTCACCTAGGTGTGCACTTGCACAAAAACCTGCCTTTTGGGGGGGCAAGTTCACAAAATTTATCCAAAGAGGCAATCGATGAAGCTCTCCGACCGTTTTCAAAAACCAACCACCTCTTCATCACCCTACACCTGCCCCTATTACCTCCAGGGTGAGGATAAACGCTGTCAGTACTACCTCGAGGGAGGTGCCTGTGCCAGGGAAGAGGTTTTCATGTGCTACGAATGGCTCCGAGCCAACGGACACCCTGTGCCCAAGTTCGAACCTCGCGTTCCCGAGCAGCCTGAGCAAGCTGTAACACCATTCTCGGATGCTCCTGCCTCGGTACCGGTAACAAATGGCGCCTTCCCTGCTTCGGAAAAGGCCCCGCCGCCCTCGGCGGCCGTGCCCACCGATCTCTTTGGTCACCCCCTGCCCGAGGAGAAGCAGACAGCACCCGTAAAACCACTGGTCCAACAAGGTGCCGATGGCCCCACTCCGCTCACCCTGCCGCCGTTGGCGGCGAGTCTTTTGACCCCCGAAGGCAAAGAGTATTTCAAACAACGCAAGGTCGAGTTCTGCTTCCGCTCACCGGAGCTGGGCGAACTCTGGCTCGTACCCAAACTGACCCAAAAACCCCGGCAGGAGCTCACGGTCGAGGATCTGGTCGCTTTCTGCCTGCTGCTCGAGGCCTTTCCCGGGGCCAAACTCATCGCCCTCGATTTTTGCCGGTCCGATTCCCTCAATCCCACAGGAGGTTCCCATGAGCCGCAATGACCATCTGTCGTTCAGCCGCCTGAGCCGTTTTGAAACATGTCCACTATCGTACCAGCTCCACTATCTCGACAAACACAAGGCCGAACCCGGTCCAGCCCTGCGCTTTGGCAAAATCATCCATGCCGTCCTCGAGTGTCTGGTGCGGGAAGCCGTCGACCAGGAGCAGGATGGACCTCTTTCCGAAGCTCGGGCTCTGACCCTCTATCGCGAGGCCTGGAAAGCCGAAAACCTCACCGGTATTGAGCTCTTCCAGGAAGGGTTCGAGCTTGTACAACGTTTCGTTCGTGACCAGGGGGTGGTCGAGCACCGCGATGTTCTGGCCGTCGAGCGAGAATTCCATCTCCAGGTCGGTCCGTTCACCGTGCTCGGCTACATCGACCGGGTCAATTACCTCGACCTTGAAACCATCGAAATCGTCGACTACAAGACCAACCGCCAGCTCTTCAACCGCGACGAGTTGGACAACAACCTGCAGCTCAGTCTGTACCAGCTCGCCGCTCAGCAACACTGGCCCTGGGCCAAGCGGATCAAGCTGTCGTACTGGATGCTGCGGCACGGGTTGAAACAAGACACGCAGAGAACGCCCGAGCAACTACAAGCTGCCCTGGCCTACGTCGAGACCCTGGGCCGGCAGACAGAGGAAGCGAAAGAGTTCCCGCCCCGGCTCAATACGAATTGCAACTTTTGCGATCACGTCCGTCAGTGTCCGGCCTATACCGAGGCGCTGAAAGGCAAGAGGGAGTTCCTTTGCACCGACCTCAACGACCTCGAGGCCGTGGCCAGAGAACGTGAGGAGGTGGCTCGCCTGGCCAAGATCCTCTATGCCCGCAAGGAAGAGCTGGAAAAAATCCTCAAGGCCCAGCTCCAGGAGCAGGACGAGTTGGTTCTCGGCGGAGTGCAGTATCGCCTGTTCAACGCTACCCGGCTGGACTATCCGCTCAATGCCACGCTGGAGCGCCTGGCGGCCACGACAGGGCGCCCGAGAGAAGATCTCCTGGCAGAGGTGGCGGTCATCGACAACAAGGCCCTGGAGGGCCTTGTGAAGAGTTTGGGCAAGAACGACAAAAACCGCTCCACCTTGCTCAAGCTCGAGCTGGAGGCCGGAGCCCACAAGACCTATGTGCCAAGATTCTGGGCCAAGGAGGTGCCTACATGAGCGGCGCCCATTCCCGCAGGAAAGGCCAGCAGTTCGAACGCGAGCTGGTCCATCGTTTCCGCCAGGCCATGCCTGAGGCTGTGATTAAACGCGGACTGCAGTACCGCTCCGGAAAGGAAGTTCCGGACGTGGAACTGCCCTGCTTCTGGTTGGAGGCCAAACACCATCACCGCGTCAGCGTTCGCGCGGCCTTAGAACAAGCCCGAAAAACTGCGCCCCAAGGTCGCTGGCCGCTGGCGGTGTGCAAAGACGATCACAAGCCCGCTCTCGTGGCCATGGAGCTTGAGGACTTTTTAAAGCTTGTGGCCGAATGGTGGCGGGGGGTTCAATCATGACCACCCTGCAAACCCTCTTCACCTCTCTGCGTCAAGACCTTGCCGCTCGGTCGCCCTTGCCCTATACCGAGGCGCAGCAGCGCTATTCCTGTCTCAAGAATTATTCCTCCATCCAGGCCGTGCTCTTGGCTTTGCGTCAGGAAGACGAAGCAAGCTGGACCGAACGGGAGGTCTTGTCGCGCATTCTCCTGCTCGAGTATCGCCGTCATCCCGGCGGGTTCTGGAGCACGGCGTTGTGCCTGGCCTACTATCCGATGCTCAGCCGATTGCGGCGCCGACTATGTTGTCCCACCCTCGAGGGAGCCGAGCTCGATCACCTGGTCCTCCTGGGCTTTTTGGAAATGTCCCAAAAATTTCCCCTCGACCAGCTCCTC
>Ga0156395_1024_pt2 | contig 19830 bp, 16 predicted proteins | sample RifOxyA3_FD_108039 | JGI IMG/M metagenome (GOLD analysis project Ga0156395, IMG submission 108039) | Deltaproteobacteria bacterium RIFOXYA12_FULL_61_11 | reverse complement strand
TCTATTTTAATTATTTTTCATTAATATTATTATTTCAATGTATTATTCTATATTTCAATTCTTGTGAATTGCATTTTGCTCATTTGTTGGCCAGGGTCAGCCATGCCCCGAGGTGGGGACAAGGTCGCACCACCGAGGATGGATAAATTCAAAAATATTATCATATTATGGTTACATGATATAAAATATTATTAGTTTTTAGCATATTAAATAATTTATAAATTCATTAACAGTGGCATATTTACTGCTCCGGTGTGCCGTAACCATGAATTGGGAGGAAACAACCATGTGTACGTGTATCGCGACTCAATCTAGCCTGCATCGCCTCTCGCCCCTCGTCCTCGTCATCGTTGTCGTTATCACCCTCCTTCTCTCTCCTGGTTTTGCGATGGCAGGAGGCGCGGATGGGGAGCCCAAGGTCGAGCCGCCGTTGATGATCACCATCGCGCCGGGGACTCTCGTGCTCCCTCCCGCTCCTGGCGCCGAGGAACTGCACCCGCGAGCACTGACCATCTCGAGGCCCTATGAGATCATGACGACCGAGGTCACGCAGCGGTTGTGGAATGCCTTGGCCAGAGTGAAGTACGACACGGTGCCGTGGAGTCCCAGTGAAAGGAAGGGCGCAGATCGCCCCGTGGAAAGCGTCACCTTCCGGAGCGCCCTCGAGTTCTGCAATGAACTATCGCTCTTGGCAGGGTACCAACCCTGCTACGAGCACGAGCGCGAAGAGGCGACCTGGGATAGCACCTGCAACGGGTTCCGGCTACCGACCGAGGCCGAGTGGGAGTATGCAGCCCGCGCCGGATCGGTCACAACGCCCGCTTTCCCTTTGCAGGAGCTTGCCTGGTTCGCGCCCAATTCCCGAGACACGACCCATCGCGTCGGGTTGAAGCGGCCGAACGATTTCGGTCTGTATGACCTGCAGGGCAACGTCTGTGAATGGGTGTGGTCGGGCGGTGAAACCCGTGGTGACAAACAACAGCAAGAATTCATGGCCTCTTGTCGTGGCGGCACCTATTACGACGAGGCCGAGGAACTCGATCCGGGCGCCTCGAGGAGTATCTACATGGAGGAAACCGGGATCGAGGTCGGGTTCCGCCTGGTACGATCGCTGCCATGAGGAGTATTAGTTCAGTCTTGGTGGGGGGCAAGGGGTCCTGTCGCCTCACACACCGACGCCGCTGCATCCTGCGCGTCGCTTGGAGGTCCGCATCCTTGCGGTCGCCCCCACCATGCTCATTCTTGCGCGTGGCGGGGGTCCCCCGTCGGCGCCACCCCTACGAGGTTACAGGAACTATTAGCAATCCCCCCGAGACTGAAGGGATACCATGAGGAGTACAAGACAATATTTTGGTCCTACGACATAATGCTCTGCATGGAACGTCCACTACGCCACCTCGGTCCGCACTACACGACCTTCCTTCGAGGAACAGACATGGATACCCACAGAACCTTGCTCAGACCCTTCCGCCGCATGACCTGGGGTTGGATGCTACTGTGGCTCGGCATGCTCTCCTGCAGCGACGACAGGGCGACTTCGCAAGATGCCATGATCCAGTCCGGGGAGGCGAGCGCGGATACGGGCAGTACTCCGGTTCTCGACCGACCCGACACCACCTCGGTTCCTGCCGGTACCCTGTCCCCGGACGCAACGCCCCTCGAGCCTGCAGGGAATCTCTCTAGACCCGATCCATCCGAACCACAGCGGCCGGCTCCGGACGAACCTGCTCCAGCGCAAACCGAGGACCCTCAGCCAACAACCGTCCCACCGAGTATCACGTCAAAGCCTGTTTCGCTAGAAGGCCTGCCGCGCAAAGCAGCGACCGACCTTGCTGCGTACGCCACCGATTATGAGCGCTTTCGTGAAGCCTACGGCGACCTCGAGGCAGTCCAGGTATTCGGCGGAGACCTCGTTGTAGCCGAATACCCCGAAGATGGCCTGCCCTACGCCGCCCATCTCGGCGGGTTTTGGGCCGCACCCTACTACTCGGGTTCTACCCCCTATCTCGCTGATTCTACGACATCAGGTTTCAATGTTGTCGGCCGCTTCCGCCACGGCACTCCGACGAGAATCTTCGACGAGCAGGCCAAGCTCGTTGGGCAGACCACGGCAACCTGGCGTCCCTCGAACATGATGGTGACCGACCGCTATGCCCTGGACCACGGTGCGACGCTGACCATCACCGGCACGAAGGTTGCGCTGCCACGAGAACGTGGCTTCGCCCTGCACCTGCGGATATCACAGGAAGGCGGATCAGCGGGCGACCTCGAACTCCTGCTCCGCGTCTCTCTGCCGTATCTCGCCGGCACCACCCATTGGAACTGGTACAATGCCACAGTGCCCGGCACGACTCCCCTCATGAGGGCCGAACCGTGTGCCTCCGGAGATTGCTACCTTCTCGAACTCGATAACCCCGAGGATGCGCAAGCCGACGCAATCTTACTCCTCGGTCTGGCCTTCCCCTCCTCGGACGACGGCGCGACGATGACCTTCCGCGCCGAAGCAGGCGATGAAACCCCCATTCTCCAAGATTTCGAGGATGGGACGCTCGAAGACCACAACGGGGCTGCAACCTGGGCTCACAACAGTCTCTCCCTCGGCCTTGCCACCCGCTTCGCCGACCTCGAACCTACCACTCCTCGAGAGCTGACTCTCATCGGCTTGGTCGGCTCTGATCGCGCCGAGTTGCTGCAAAAATGGTCGCACTATCGGGATACGAACCCCATCGCCACGTCCGAGGCTTACTGGACAGAACGTCTTGCCGGGCTCTATGCCCACGGCCTGCCAACCTTCACGTCTTCCGACGCCGTACTCCAGGGCATCTACCGCAATGCCGCTTTGCACTACCTCATGAACCGATGGGAAGCCATTGGAACGCTCGGTCAGGCCAGCCAACGCGGACACTCGTTAGCCTTCTTCGTGTGGAGTACAGGCATGGAATTGGCGCTCGCCCTGGCCGATCCACTCTTCCAACGGCGTTTCCTCGGTGAGCTCCTGGCCACGCTGGGTGATTGCCGCGCCTACAGCGGCCCTCAACTCCAACCCTACTGCCACCGCGACAAGTTCCGCACCGACTGGGGCGGCGACGGCGATACTTCTCTGCCTATCCCCTATGCCGCGCAACGCTATTCGCTTATTCGATTAGTGCGCGAATATATGGCCGCGACTGGGGACCAGTTGCTGCTCGCCCAGCCAGCCGATGCCGATCCGGCCAATCCCGAGCTGCGCCGGACCGTCCTTGCAAAACTCGAGGCCGAGGCGAACTGGGCAGACCTCAAGAACAGGCCCGAGGACCTCGCCGCCGGTGCTGCGATGCTGACCGATTTCGGCGACGACACCGAGTTGTACGAGTTCAACCACATCCCGGAATGTCGAGAACACTTCGTGCGCTATTACAATGCCATCGTCCCGGACCTGAACGGCCGGCGCTACGAAGCCCACACGACCCTGGCCGAATTCTACACCTCGCTGGGCCTAGAACCTCCTCGAGACCACCGAACCCTGGCCACGGCCAATGCCAGTGCTCTGCGCAGCGCTTGGTCCTACGGCGAGCTCTGGTACCGCGCCACCTCCCGCTATGACCGCACCTGGAACGATCCCTTCTGGCCGGGTGAGGTGGAAGACACGACCGCGGCGCGCTTTTTCCAGCCTGTGTTCGGTCTGCTGGAGCCCGATGGGCTGCTCAATGAGTCCGAGCGCACAGGCCTGAGCTCGCATTTCGAGGATTTCATCAGCGACGACGGCTCATTACTGTCCGTGGCACGCCAGGATCAGCCGCCGCTCGACGGTGGGGTACATCCTTGCATCAAGCGACCGGATTGGCACGGCTCCGGTCTCTATGGTGCCGCGGTCGGCCAGCAGCTCACGGCCATGCTGCGGCACGGCAGCGGACCAAGGGCGATCCAACTCCTGACCGAGAGTTATGCCCAGCTCGCAGTGACTCCGCTGTGGGGCCAATCCTTCGTCGCCGCCGACTACTCGCCACATCTCTTCGAGAGCCACCGCGCCATCTACCTCGAGTCCTTGGCCTTGGCTGAAACCTTCCTACGCGGCCTACTCGGTCTCTACCCCAGCCTCGACCTTCCGCGGCTTTCACCGCGTATGCACCTGGCCGGTCTGACCGGAAGCCACGCCTTCAACGACGCCCGATTGGGCGATGCGCAGCTCGACCTGGCCTTCACTGCCGACACCGCTGTGCCCTACACGGTCACGCTCGAACCTCCCCCCGAGACTTTCGGTCATGGTAGAACCGTGAGCTTCACCTGGCAGGGCGATGCCGCAGCCTTCTTCAGGGTCGCCGCCGCGGAATTCGCCTCGAACCTGCGAGTGACCCTCGATGGGGCGGCCTTGCCTGTCTCGGTGCAAGGCGGTTTCCTCACCTTCACCCTGGCCGAGACAGCTACCGGAATCGTGGCGATCAGCCCGATCGAACCACCGGACAACCGGGTCTTAATCCCGCTCGTGCTGAAATCCCCGGCCGCGGAGAGCCCCGGCCCCAGCGAAGCGTTCGTGAGCGGCGTGAGCTGTACCAACTCGGGAACGGTCGCTCAGTCCTTGATGGTGGAGCTGTACCCGGCCGCGATCGGCGAGGATCCAGAGGGCGAGTCGCTCGGTTCCTTCGTCAGCGCCGTACTCGCGCCAAAGGCCACACAATTGTGGTTCACCGGTACGGAGAGCGACCCCATCGGCAGCCGTATGGCCGCCTCCGGCTACTCGGCCGCCGCCCTCGTCCTCACGCCCTCGGCCGGCCAACCCATCACCTGCTCCTACAACACCCAGACACCCATTGGCGCTGCTACGGTGAGGACAGCCTCAGCCTCGGCATTCCCGGAGGATGGCGCCGCACCCGACTTTTTTGCCACCCAGGTGGTCAACCTGACCGGCGGAACTGCCCTGTTCGGCTCGTACCTCGTGGTCCAGAACGCCACCGATCAACCCAACGCCATCAGTATTACGTTCCGGGACCCCCCAGGGCAGGATCCACGTTTTTGGACAGTGGAACACGACCTGCCGCCGTGGAGCGCGGTGATCTTGGAACTCGCCTCGATCGTCGACGGGGATTTCAACGGTTCTGCCGTTATCGAAGGCGATTTGCCCCTCGTGGCCTCGGTCTTCCTCTACAATAATTCCGTTGAAACCCCGGCTTTCTTCGCATTCCAAGGGGTTCCACGCGGAGACGACGAACTCATCCTACCGCGCTTCATCAAGCACGAGGCCTATCAATCAGGTCTGGCCTGTCAGAACCTCGGCACCGTACCAACCGAGGTTCGCGCCGAGATCCTACTGCGGCCCACGGCAGGCGGGAACCTCGTGAGCACGGTCAAAACCCAGTCTCTCGCTCCCGGGCAGAGCTTCCTCTTCCATGCCACGGCCATCGCGGGTCAGGAGGGAACAACCGGCTTCGCCAGGGTGACCAGTTCGAACGGCGAGGTCGCCTGCACTGTCAATGAAGACAGCCGCACCCCAGGCCAGGGCGGCGGCGCGACCTACAATGCCCCAGGTCTCCCCTCGACTTCGACGCAGTTGCTCATCGTGCAAGCGGTCTCGCTCGATCAGGGCGGCCACGCCACCTGGAACAGTCGTTACCAGTATGTCAATCTCGGAGCCAGCCCCACCTCGTGCCGCCATACCTATGTCGATACGACCTGCGGCGACGGCAACATCTGCGGTATCCTCGGCAGTACCCTTTCCGAAGTCCCTCGCGGCGACTTCGCTCTGGTCGAGGTCAGGACCGACCTGACCCAAAGCCCCTTGGCCAACCTACGGATCAACGCAGCTTCTTTCAACGGTAGCGTCCTTATCGAGTGCGACCAGCCGATCGCCGGCGTGGGATTGCTCTACGACCAGTCCCGCCCGGATGGGGACACCCTGACCGCCAATGCCGGGCTCAACCAGGAGTAGCATCGGAGCAGCAGCGAAGCCCCAGTTCGGAAGTCCAGTACACCCTTCTTTTCCCTTGACACTGAAACCGTTCCCGGGCTAGGTTGCGGCCGCAAAAAGGAGGAATCCTCGAGCTCGGCACCTTAGCTCAGGTGGTTAGAGCATGCGGCTCATATCCGCAGTGTCCGGGGTTCAAATCCCTGAGGTGCCATCTCTTCCTCTTTTTTTCAGGGCCAGGGAAGGCCACAACCCTCTTGATCTCATTCAGAAAGCAATCAAAATCAAGCCAATGAAGTACAGGCAGTTTTATTGAAGTTTGGACGTTTTTAGTACAAGATAGGGTACAGGTGACCCGACGAGGCCACAACCACCCCCGAAGTTGTACTAAAAATGCCCAAGACTGCACGACCCTTGACCGAACGAATTGTTGAAGATCTGCCCCATACCGAAAAAAGCACCTATGCGCTCGACGCATCTTGCCCCGGTCTCATGCTCGAGGTGACCATCACAGGGAAATGGTGGCGGTACCGATTTTCCCGCAACGGCAAGACCACTCGAATCAGTCTTGGCAGTTGGCCGGATGTCACCTTGAGGGAAGCAAGATTGCGAGCAGGTGAACTGCTGCGCAAGCTCCAATCCGGCCATGACCCTGTAGCCGATCGGAGGCAAGCCCGCACTCTGGCAAAAGTGGTGGGAGGCGAGACCTTCAAAGATGTCTTCGCCGCCTGGATCAAGAACCGTTCTTCGAGTTGGTCTGAGAGCTATACCAACAACATTCAGCGCATCATCGAACGTGACGTCCAACCCAGCATCGGAAATCGCAACGTGGCAGACCTGCGCTATCGTGATCTTCTGCCGGTGATCAAAAAGATCCAAGAAACCGGCAAGATCGAAACCTCTCATCGAGCCCTACGCGCGATCTCGAGCACGCTACAATATGCCGTTCGTATGGAAATGGTCACCGCCGACGTCACCAGAGGCATGACCAAAGATCTGACACCACGTCCGCAAGACCATTTTCCGGCGCCTGTAAAGGCCGAAGAACTCGCCCCCGTACTTCGCGCTATGGCGTGCCATAAAGGCGGCTGCGTGGTCGGCGTGGCGCTCCAGCTTACCCCTTACTTGGCAGCCAGGCCGGGCGAATTGCGGCAGATGAAATGGAAAGACCTCGACCTCGAGACAGGGACCTGGAAATTGAAGGTTTCGAAGACCAAGAAAGGCAAAGAACCGCGCTTCCTGGATAAACCACTCTCCTGGCAAGCTCTCGCGTTGCTCAAAGCACTTTTCCCTTTGACCGGCGGAGGTGAATGGGTCTTTCCCGGCCAGCGCAAGAATAACCGTCCGATGTCAGATGCCGCCATCGTGGCCGCGCTGCGGTCGGTAGGTCTGCCCCCCGATATCGTGGTGGCGCATTCGTTCCGTGCTAGTTTTCGGACCCTCGCCCGCGAAAGATTCAAAGCCCTCCCCGACATCCTGGAGCATGAACTAGGTCATGTCGCGCGAGGGCCGCTCGGTCACACATACGCTCGAGAGGAGTTCATCGACGACCGGCGCGTTGTGATGCAGCAATGGGCAGACCTGCTCGACGAGTTGCGAGGTGGGCCGCCGCCCTGGATTCGAGATGGAGGGGAACAAGTATGAAGACGACACCGACAACCGAAGCACCGGAACCGAAGACCGTGGAACCGATCTCCGAGGGCAGGACGACGGCAACCGGAACCATCAAGCCCGGCATGGATTGGAACAAGTTGACGACGACAGCGGCACCGGTGACGGTCTTTGGAAGCCCGCCATGGATGCCCCCAGATGTCTGGTCAAGGTGGCGTGGTTTGTCCGCGTTGACCCTGGAAGAGCTGGCTTCCTTGGTCGGAGGGCTGGCCCCTGACAACGAAGACGTGAAGAGAATTGTCATTCGCGACATTCCGAAACGCGATGAGGAGGCGCACCGGCGAATCGTTGAAGCCCTGCCCGAACGGGACCGCGCTCGGTTCTGCGAGGCCGAGCGGTTGGCATTCGAGGCCCTTGCTCGGTTGGTCAGGTTCGCCGAGGGAGAACATCTACCGGCAGGGGGACCCCTGAAACGCGAATTGATTCAGCATGCGCTGATCGAGTTGGGAAGATCGGCCGACGAAACCAAGTATGCGGCTTTAGCTGCGAGCGCTGATCGTGTGTATAAAGAACTGTCCCCATCCTTCGCACCCCCGACCGACCCGGTACCGGCCGACTTGAAACGCCTGAAACCCATGAAGCGCTACCTTGTTGAGTGGCTCAACCAAGGGGAGTTCGGCTCTATCAAGGAGGGGTGCAAAGCAGCGACAATCACGGCAGCGTCTCGCCTGGTGGGCTATTCCGAGGAATATCTTTGCAACGTTGCAACGAACCTTCGCAAGAGAGGACTCTTAGTAGGATTTCAAATCAAGAAAAAGCACAAATAATCATTTTTTTTCATCGTACACACACCGCGCCTTACTGCCACAAGCACGAGCGCAAGTATCATAATCATAAATAATCATAAGTCTTTGTTTATATTGACAGTATTGCATTCAGATGATATCTTGCAAGCACGTTCGATCACATTGGAGACTGAACATGCCCAAGACCAGAAAGATCCGCGTACTCCCCGAAGGGTTCCGCCTGCTACCTGAGACCCTGATCCGCGAACGAGAGCTACTCGCTCTTGTGCCGATGGGTAGGACGAAGCTCCGCGAGGGCATTGCCGCCGGAACCATCGCGATCCGGCCGGTCAAGCTGGGGGCATACACCGTCGCCTTCAAAGGCGCCGACGTACTGGCCTTCTTGGCGAACCTCCCCTACCAGACCGGACCCTTGCCGATGAAACCCAGGACCAAGACCGTCAAGAAGACCGAACCCGCGAGGACCTCGACCAGGGGGAAGAAATGAAAGACGCTGTAGGATGCCTCGACGGAGGCCAAACCGGTGAAAATCCCGGAGGGGGGACCCAAGACCCCGGTGATCAGAATTCGCCCGTTTCTGATGCCGCAGGAACCCCCTCAGAGGGTCCATCTGATGCAATCCAGCGGATGGCCCAACAATACCCCCCGGCGCATCGTCGGCAATATCTTCGCGCCGTGGCCGGAAAATCGCGAGCTGCTGCGATGAAGACCTTTTGCCTCTCTTGTGTGGGGTTCGTCGCCGCCGACGTGAGACGATGCGGAACCGAATCTTGTCCACTCCACGCATACCGCACCCGATGACCGACTTCCTCGCCGCTGCGCTCGATCTCGAGGCCCGTGGGTTGAGCATCATACCCACGCATGAGAAGGCCGCGTGCTGTTCTTGGCGCGAGTACCAGAAAAGACGAGCAACCCCAGCCGAGTTGAAGCACTGGTTCACCGGCCCCAGCGGGGGAAGCGTCACCGGTCTCGCGGTGATCCTTGGTCCCGTTTCCGGCGATCTCGTATGCCGCGACTTCGACGTGGAGGGCATTTTCGAGAAGTGGGCCACCGTGCACCCCGGCCTTGCCGCAACCCTGCCGACCGTTCGAACAGGTAGAGGCTTTCACGTCTACGCACGCCACCCCGGCGCCAAGACCTGCAACCTCGATGACGGAGAGCTACGAGCTTCCGGTTCTTACATTCTTGTACCCCCGTCGTTGCACCCGTCCGGCGCCTCCTACCGATGGATCAACCCATTTCCAGCGCACGTTGACCAGGTGCCGGAGGTGCTCGACCTAGTTGAAGCTGGGTTCTGTTTACAGAGACTCCTGAAGACTCCTGAGCCACCGGAGGACTCCAGAAGACTTCTGAAAGACGTTAGTATGGACCGCTACCACCCCCCCGGCGACTTCGACGTTGCTCCATTCGTTCCGACCGCCGAGGGACAGCGAGACCACGGGCTGTGGACTCTGGCTAGAGCTGTACGTCGGTACTACGAACCGGCCGCTCCCGAGGTGGCCGACATCTTCGACCGATGGTATACTCTGGCCGTACCGATCATCAAAACGAAGGACCGCGACTTGAACCAAGCCGAGTTCTACCGCAAGCTCGTACTGGTCGAAAACCCCGGCACTGAGTGGAAGGCCGAGGCGCTGAAGTTGGCGCCGTCCTGTCCCTTGGTTCCGCCGCCCTGGTCCACCGTGAAACGAACCGCCGCGCTAGTATGGGCCGTCAACGAACTGCTCGCCGTAGATGGCGTTTTCTGGCTGTGCTGTAGAGACGCCGGTGAGCTGCTCGACGTGAGTCATGCCGCCGCTGCAAAACTGTTGCTGCTTCTCAAGACCTACCACTGGCTTTCAGTTGTGCGACCGCCGACACCGAACCGCATGGCGAACCGATACATCTTCACCGGCCCCGGTCTTCCGCTACCGTGACAGCGCACCAGGGCCACCAGAAGCCCCGTTTCCTATCGCCCCCTACTTCCCCGCCCTCTGATCGAAACCATGCCCCTATCTCGACGGCAGAGGCCATATACGCTACGATGCAAGGCAACCATTGACTTGTATGGTTACCGATGAAACCGGCTGACCTCGATCTAGGACGAACATTGCAAGAACATGCCGGAAATCTACCGCGCAACGTCCGCCGCGTGCTCCGTTGTGAGCTAGAGAACCCCTCGCTCTCGTCTCCGAAGCTCGCCGCGCTGCTCAAGCTCTCGACCTCGGCCGTCGAGAAGACCCGCGCCAGGCTGGACTACAAAGAAGCACGCGAGGATATCGAAGCCGCCATGTCACAAAGCGCCGTCGAAATCCTGACCGCCGCCCGCGTCAAAGCCGCCGAGGTGATGGTATCTCTCCTCGATGCCAAAGACCCCCGCGTTGCGCTCAAAGCCGCCGAACTGATCCTTGGCGACGTGCTAAAGCAACCGGCCGTCGTCGTCGAGCATGAAGAACGTCACCACCCGACCAAAGAAGAATTGCACAAGATGAGCGACCTCGAACTTGAACAGGTGTTGATCGAAGCGCTGGGAAAAAAACCACGATCACGTTGACCACCACCCTGCACCCCAGGAGGCGAAAAAAGCCCGCCGAGTTGGCCGGTTCAGGTGGGGTTATATCCTGACCGATTCTTGTACCCCTCCCCCCCCTGCCATAGGTCAAACCCGGCGATCACGTTGACCGACGCCACCCGCTCGAGGTAGGATCTATCTACCGTCTGATAACCATTTTCCGATGCTCGGAATGGCCGACCGAGGACTGGGACGACAACGACGACCTTGCGGCGATGTTCACCAACGAGATGGAGTATTGACCATGTCCAAGAGGATTCGCTTTATGAACACCGTCGAACTAAATCACCACGGCCGCGTCTGGCCTCCCATGACTCTGGAGATGCCCTTCGACGTTTCCGAGAGCGCGGCCAAGTATTTCGTCGAAGTCGAGGACGAACGGCCCGCCGAGGAGTTGGTAGTCCGCGGGGAATTAGAGCTCGACGCTCCGGACAAGAAACCGCGCCGGAGGGTGAAGAAGTGATCCGAGCTGGTTTCATTCGAAGAAATACCGCCTAGTGCACGATCTCGACTTGTTTGGCTGGTACCGCAACGTCAACGGCCGTCGCTGGCTACTCGACCTCGCGAACCGATCCGCGCCGAACTGGTCCAAGGTACTCGAGATGACCCGCTCGAGGTAGATCCGCGTGAGAGGCTAAGGCCGTCCTTGATTGTGATTTGAACCCACTACCCTCCCCTGTTAGTACAAGTACCCATTCAAGCCAATTTTCGATATTCACGATATGCCAATATTTTCATTATTGTTATGACAATCATTCCACTCCCTGAGGTGCCATCGAGGTGCGAAAGGCCGTGACCGAAAGGTTACGGCCTTCGTTTTTTCTCGTCCTGCCAATCCGCAAATATCCCTTGCCGTGATTGCCGCTTTGCACTATGGTCCGACATACGTGAAACGTGTCGATGACACTCGTTGGTCAAAGAAGGAGGAGGTCGTATGAAGGTTCTCTTCACCGTGCTGTGCTGTTTCCTGCTTGCCGGCCAACTGGCCGGGGCAGCCATGACCGAGCCTGTGCCTGCCAACTACCTTCGGGAGATCAAGGTCAACGTGCCCGAAACCACGCCGGCCATGGTCAACCCCAATGTGGCCGTGATCATTGACGGCAACGTCCTCAAGATCAAGGCAAACCCGACATCCAATCACCTCATCGTGCTCGACGAAGGGGTCTTCGAAGCCCATTACAAGACCCTCCTCAGCTATGATTACGGCGACCTGATCGACTACGGCGTGTTCAAGGCTATCCATCTACTCAAGAAGAGCGGGCAAAAACCCCAGCGCGTGATTGAGATGGAGAAAGAGTACCTCACCCAACTCAAGGAGGCCGAGGACGCCACGGCCTTCAGCCCGGAAGATCCTGCCCTGCGCGTGTACCGCAATCGCCCAGACTTCGATCTCGAGGTGGAATACACCCTGGCCGTACCGACGAACCTCCAAGAGGTCCGCATGTTCGTGAAGGGGGACCAGTACAAGGTGGCCATCCTGGGCTACACCAACACCAAGCTCGAGTTCGAGAAGAGCGACTTCAGCTTCGCCACCCGCGGCGGCTCTGCCCTGCTCACCAACTTCAACCCCAACAATTTCAAGGTCAACCGCGTGGTACTGCGGTTTAAAAACAGCGCCGGCGACGGCAAACAGGAAGAGGTGCTCTTCGCCGCCCAGCTCAAGCGCGCTGCCTCGACCCAGCCGCAGCCCATGCCGCAGCCCATGCCCGAACCGATGCCCGAGCCCATGCCCGAGCCCATGCCGCAACCCATGCCCCAACCGCCGCAGTTCACCGAGGTCTATGTTCCGACCTATTACGTCTATACACCCAAAGACTACACCAGCAAGAAGAACGGCCCCTGCGCCGGCGGGGTACAGCCGCTGTGCTTCGCCGTGCTCGGCGGTCAGACCAACGCCTTCTGTCACCCCAAGCATCCCAAGTACAACTACACTGCCTATGAAGTCCTCGACGCGGCCAAGGCCAAGACCGACCACTGGCAGACCTTCTGCCCGCACGGCAAGGTCGAGAACTGCTACGGCGACAAGCTGTGCGACTACGGCAGCAAGTGCCACTGCATCGAGACCGCGAGTTGGGAGTGCTACCACCTCTTCGCCGAAATCGCCGAGGACGTGAAGGACCCGGTGCAGGCGGCAAAAGTGTGGATGGACCAGGACCAGTACGAGGCCTGCCACAAGCTCTACACCGACCCGGCCTACAAAGAGTTCAAGCCCTTCACCTACCAACCGGTCAAGGTACCCAAGGAGGGCGAGAACAACCCGAACCCCACGCCCCGCCCGCGCACCGGCGGTCCGATCCCGCAATAACCCGCCCCCTTTCTTGACACTACCTCGGTTTTCCCGATAATCCTCTCCAACTACGTTATACCTGGTAGCTCATGCGTCGAATCCTGCCGCTTGGCGCGTTCTTGGTACTGCACGGATGTGCCATGGTGCATCACGTCCAGTACGGTGACATCGACACCCGTGGCCGCGATCAGTCGACCCCGATAGATATCAAAGTATCGGAACTCGGGGTCAGCACCCGGGAGGCGGGTTTCATCGCTCGAACCGCATTGAAGGGAGATGCACGCAAAGCAGCCAGTTTTATCCAGCTCATCATCGAACTCAGCCAGATGGGGCCCAGGACCGGGAATCCGGTCCTGGATGATACCTATGCTGATGGGATAGAGGCCTTGTTGCGCCAGCAATGTCCTTCCGGTAACGTCACCTCGCTCATGCTGGTGCGCGAGATGCGCCGCTACCCGGTCATCAGCGGAGAAATAGTCCACCTTACCGGTCGTTGTGCACCTTGATCGCGGAGTCCCTCATGTACCGATGCTATTTGTCCTTGGTCTTACTCTCCTGTGCTCTCGTCGGCTGCGCTCAACTTGCCACGGTCTCCCTCACCACCATTCCGAAGGAACGGCAGCATCGCATCGAGGCAGAGGTCAGTAAATTCATCTTCTTCGGCTTTTCCTTCGACAACGATTTCCTGGACGAACTCGAACCTAAGCTGGCCGCACAATGCCCGAACGGCAAGGTCGCCGGGATTTTGACCAAACACGAGCGGCGATTCTACCTTCTCGCACACACCGAACGTGTCATCGCGAAAGGATACTGCCTGCAACAGGGCGTAGAGCGATGAAAGCGCAGCTTGTCCTGATGAGCTGCATCTTGGGCGGCTTGAGTTGCTCCTATAGTATCCACCAGGTTCACTGCAGCGGCATGGATTACCCTGTACCATCGGGCACCGGACGGCCCGTCGAGGTCGTGGTGGAAGAACGGGTCATCCTCGGCTTTGCCTTCGACACCGAGTACGTCGAGCGCGCCTATATCCAACTCCAAGAGGAATGCCCCCGCGGCAGTCTGCAGGCCATCACCACCCGCTACTCCACAGCCCTTTCCTTCCTGTCCTGGGTCGAAACCTTGAGGCTGGAGGCACTCTGCGTGGAAACTTCGTCCTATCCTGGGGCGAGACCGTGAGACCGGGGAAGCACCGCGCGGGATGAGGTCAGCCCCTCGGCCTCCAATGCCACCGCGCGACGAAACCGAGACCGACGAGCAACAAGACCACGGCCAAGGCGAGTGGAATAACGACAAGTTGAACCAAAGGGTCCTCGAAGCGTTCGCCGAGGGTCCGGCCCAATTTGCGCAGGGTTCTGCCCCAGCGATTCCGGCCTTCGAGGATCTCCATGGCCTCGGCCACGCCGAGGTAATGCTCGGGACCGGCGGGTTCGAGCCAAGAATAACGGTTCTGCCCCGTGGTGTTGCGATAGACGCGAAAGGCCCGGGAGAGGTCCTCAACCAATGCTTTGTCCGCGGCCAAGGCGGCGCTGACCGCGATGGGGTCTGACGGGATCGGCTCGCTCCGAGCCAACACGAAATGCTGCGGTAAGCGAACTTCGTCCTTGTTCACCCGCTGTTCGAGATAGCTCCTGGTCAGGACGAAATCCCCGACCCCGGCCACGTCGACGATGCCGGCAAGCATGGCCTCGAGCGCCCCCAGATGCGACTTCCACCAACTCAGGACGACTTCGCTCTCGCTGCCCCCGAGATCCCTGAGCATCAGTTGCGGGAAGAGCCCTCCCGAGGTCGAGCTGGGGCTGACCAGACCGACTTTGACCCCGCGAGGCAGGCCATTGCGATACTCTCCTTTGGTCGTAACCAGCACGGCCCGGTATTCGGTGGGTTTCCCCTCTTCGACCGTGTACGCGGTCTTGAGCACCGGGGTCAGGGGGAACTTCCTCGCGATCTCCAGGTAGGCCATGGGACCGCACTTGACGATATCAAACTCGCCCTGCTGCCCGCGGCGGATGAAGGTTTGATAATCCTCTTCGCCCACGAAGGTGATCCCCGTGATGCCGCGGGGCTGGAAGAGTCCCTGGAGTCTCTCGGTCATGAACCGATCCCAATCGTGGTAATCCGCGGCAGTGCCCTGGATGCCGAAGACCAGCTTGCCCTGCGCATCCCGAGCGTCCGTGGCCAGAGCGGCCAGACAGAAAATCAGGATCAGAGCGGTGCGGAACAAGGACCCCATGCAAGTATACCCTCACGCCGTGTGCCCGAGGCCGAGTATAGGGAGATGGGACTAGCCGGTCAAGGCGAGGAGGTCATCGCTCGATACGTAAGAGAGTCTGGTAACGGCCGGTGGCTGGAGCGGACTGTCCCGGAAAGCGCGAGGAGAGCGGAGTCTCGCCGGCAAGTACCACGGTGAGGTAGGCCCCACCGTCGAACCCGGCAAAGCCATGTGCGACGTCGCTACCGGTCCCGCCGAACGCGGTCGTGCCGAGATACGTGCCCTGCTCGTCCAGTTCGAGCAGGAAAACGTCATTCTGGCCTGCGCCGACAAGGATTTCCTGGGTCCCGAAGCCGGCACCGAAATCGCAGGTTCCGGTGAAGGTACCGAGGATTGCTATGCGACCATCGTCGAGGGTGGACAGGGAGCGCGGGGTGACCATTTTTTTGCAGGCGATCACCTTCGACCAGAGCAGCCCGCCGTCACGGTCGAAGCGCGCGATCACCGCGTTGTCGACAAGGGAGGTCGTACTCTCGGAGACCGCCGGTTCCTCTCCGACGAGCACGAGTTCCTGCTGCCACGAGCCCAACAGCACCACGCTCCCGTCAGGAAGGGCTAAGAGATCCACTCCAATCTCTTTGGAGGCACCTGAGTAGGTGCGGCTCCAGCGGAGGCTGCCTTTGGCGTCGAGCTTGACCAGGAAGAGGTCCAGGCCGTCCGGGGTGGTTGGATACCCGGTGTCGAGCCCCCCGCCCGGGGAGGGTTCGAGCACAACCGTCCCATCGAAGTAGCCGGTGAGGTAGACCTCCCCCTCGGTCGTGGCTGCCATGGCGTTGAGCCGCTCGGCACCCTCGCCGCCAAAGGTAGAGGTCCAGACCACACCGCCGTGCTGGTCGAAGCGGCTGACCAGGACGTCGAGCCTGGAGTTCAGGGTGAGCGGCTTGGGAAAGGGTTGATCGCTCCAGGCAGTGCTCTTGACCGCGTTCGCTGCGACGATCCTGCTGCCGTCGGTCAGACCGATCAGGTTCTCCACCCGGTCGAAACTCGTCCCCGTGAGCGAACGCCCCGTAGTGGCGTGGCCGGCCTCCAACTCGACCATAAACCCGTCGAAGGCCGAGTCCGGCGCGGTGAACTCGAGTGGGTTGCCTTGGAGATTGACTTCGACCTGGCCGAAGAACCGGCCCAGGTCGACCCGCCCCATCAGGCCGCCGAAGATCACGGCCGAGGAGGCTCCGGCCGCAGCAACGCCCTGAAGTTGCCCGTACTGACCGGGGAAAACGTGGTACCATTCGAGGTCCCCCCCGTCGGTGACCGAGAGGACCACGGTATCCCCGCTCGGGTCACCCTGCACGGGTGGGGGAGCTGGGATGGCCTTGGGGAAGCCGGAACCGAGGTCCTGCACCCCGGAGAACTGCCCGACCATGAGCACCCCGCCGTCCGGGCGCACGGCCAGATTGTCCCGCTGGAAGACCTCCGTCGGGAAGTTGGTACCGGTCACCCGGGCCCAGCTCACGGGGCTCTTCAGCACGAGGGTGAACTCGGCCACGGTCTCGGCCGGCGGTACCGCCAGGTCCCGTAGGGTGACCTGGACCGGATACTCGGCCGCCGGTTCATCGAGACGCGGCTTAATGAACAGATGCTTGCGCTTCCTCACGGTGAAGTCCTCGGGAAGACCCTCGATCGCTACGAGCTCGACCAGATCGCCGTCTTCGTCGAGAGCGGCCAGGCGCAGATAGGAGGTGCGGCCGGCCCACACCTCGAGTTCTTCGGGGACCTCGAGCCTGGGAGGGTGGTTCGGGGCATCAAGGGCCGCAGCCTGGTGCATGGCGGCCACGGGAACGGCCCCAAGGGTCATACCCCGGAAATCCTTGAACGGGACGAGGACGACCAGGAGGTAGGCGGTCGGCGCTGTGATCGCGCCACTCACGGGGCAGGTGAGCTCGTAGTCCTCCTCGTCTCGCTCCGCCTCACAGACCAGGCTGATCACGCGGTCTTCCTTCTCTCGTAGGACGAGGAGAGGTAACAAGACCGGCGTGTCATCGGTCGGGTCGACGGCTGGTTCCGGCTGTAAGTACCAGGAGGCCGGTAGGGCGGCCTCGGGGGCGAGTTCGGCCGCCCAGACCGGTGCAGCTTCCTCTTCGATCAGCGAGGAGGGGAGGGCATTGCTGGGAATTGCATTGGAGGGGATGGCCGTAGCAGCGAGTTCGAACGGGATGGCGTTGGCCGGGATGGCCGCTGCGGGTTCGAACGAAGCCGGTAGGGCGGTGGCGGGCAGCCGGTAGAGCAGTGCATCCCGGAAATCGAGCTCGGACTCGCCGCTGGCGCGGGAAGCGACCAGGATCACGGCGTTCGAGGGAAGGGCCAGGGCAACTCCGGCCTCGGAGAGGCCTTGGAGCACAGCCTCACCACCGATGTCCTCGAAGCGGAACGGTGGACCCACCTCGGCCTGCTCTACCGGCAGAATCATGGTCGCACCGTTGTCGTACTCGACCTGCACCGCGATGGATCCGTCCTCGAGGGTGATGCGGTCCTCGGAGCGGATCAGGACCAGCGTGTCCTGCCGGTCGAGCTCAGGAGCCCCGTCCGGTCCGGTGGTGGTTTGCCCGTTGGTGGGCGGGGTTGTCGTGGGGTCCTCCTGCATGCAGGAGAGGAGGGTAAGCAGCAACAAGGCGATGAGGCGGCGCATACCTGGCTCCAGCGGCAACGGACAATGCCAGAACCGTACCACAAACACCTACGTCTTGCCACACCGGCTGCGACTACTGTTTCTTGATCTCGATGTTGTATTCCTGGATCTTGTAGATCAGGGCGCGGTGGCTGATCTCGAGAATCTTGGCCGCCTGGGTGCGATTGCCGCGGGTCTTGGTCAGGGCCTTGCGGATGAGGCGTTCCTCGAGGATCTTGCCGATCTTCTTGATCGAGAGTTCCTCTTCCTCTTCTTCGAGGATGTTCTTCATCACGGGTTGGAAGTTGGTGATCGCCGGAGGCAGGACGGAGACCCCAAGGATCGCATCGTGCGAGAGGACCATGGCCCGCTCCATGGTGTTCTCGAGTTCGCGCACGTTGCCCGACCAATCGTAATTCATCAAGAGGCGGAGCACATCGTGGCTGAGATCCTCGATCGAGGTCTTCATCTTCTCGTTGTTCTTCCTGAGGAAGTGTTGGACCAGGAGCGGGATGTCCTCCTTGCGCTCGCGCAGCGGAGGAATGTCGAGGGGCAGGACATTGAGCCGGTAGTAGAGGTCTTCGCGGAAGTTCCCGCGCTCGACCTCGGCGGCGAGGTCTTTGTGCGTGGCGGCGATGATACGCACGTTGACCGACACCGACGCCGTATCGCCCACCTTGCGGATCTCTTCCTCCTGGAGAACCCTGAGCAACTTGACCTGGAGGATGAGCGGCAACTCTCCGATCTCGTCCAGGAAAATGGTGCCGTTGTTCGCTTCTTCGAAGAGGCCTTTCTTGTTCTTGTGGGCGCCGGTGAAAGCTCCCTTGACGTGTCCGAACAGCTCGCTCTCGAGCAGGTTCTCGGGAATCGCACCGCAGTTGATGGTGACGAAGGGTTGTTTGGCCCGGTTCGAGGTGAGGTGGATGGCCCGCGCGACCAACTCTTTTCCGGTGCCGCTCTCACCCTGGATCAGCACCGTAGTCTTGTACTCGCTGATCTTGGTAATCGTATCGAAGATCTCGAGCATCTTCGCACTCTTGGTCACGATCATGGAGGTGATCGCGTCGTTCTCCACTCCCGGAGCCAGCTTCTGGATGGTCGGCAACTTGAGCCGTTCTTCGCTCTTCTTGATCGTGAGCAGCAAATCGTCTGTCTTGAAGGGTTTGGAGAGATAGTCGATGGCGCCCTCGCGCAGCACCTCCTTCATGATGTCGAAGCTGCCATAGGCCGTCATCACGATCACCGAGATCTCGGGGTGCTGCCGCCGGGCCTTGCGGAGGAAGGTCATACCGTCCATGATAGGCATGCGCAGGTCGCACAGCACCATGCCGTAGGCTTCCTGGTCGAGGAGGTCCAGGCCTTGTTTGCCGTTGCCGACCATATCGACCAGATACCCTTCCTTCTTCAGGTAGATCGAGAGCATCATGCGCAAACTCTCGTCGTCATCGATGAGGAGGATTCGCGGATCTCGCACTCCGTCTCCTGAACCTAGGTCGCGTACTGTCTCCGGGAACTCTCCCGGCCTGTGCATCTTTTTATCATGCCGGAAGTTATCCTGCCGGATCTACCCCAGGTACTCAAGCATTTTTTTCACAACTCTTAGCAATTTGCTGTTTTTTTACATTCTTTTATCAGTGCATTTTTTTCCGGTGACCTTTTTTTATGCCAGGTACATTTTTTTCTTCAGTTCTCGCCGCCTTCCGCCGATAAGTAAGAACGAGACCTTCGCACGCGCTCGAGGCAGAAAAAAAGACTTAAGCCGGGCGAGGAAGCTGCCGATAGAGAGTGTAGAGATAGGGAAACCATGGGTGGTCAACCATGAA
>Ga0156395_1023_pt1 | contig 20116 bp, 15 predicted proteins | sample RifOxyA3_FD_108039 | JGI IMG/M metagenome (GOLD analysis project Ga0156395, IMG submission 108039) | Deltaproteobacteria bacterium RIFOXYA12_FULL_61_11 | reverse complement strand
GCCCTCGGCGCCGCCGTGTACACCAAGACCCTTGCCCGTTTTGACAGTGTGGTCCTGTTCGATGTCTTGCCCCAACCCATCGGGATCGAATTGTTGGATGGGCGGTTCTCCACCATTGTCGAGAAGCAGACTCTTCTCCCCTTCCGGAGGACCTTCACCGTGACTACGACCTCAGACAATCAGACGGCGATCTCCATCAGGCTGTTCCAGGGGGAACATGCCCAAGCCCGACGCAATGAATACCTCGGCACCCTGACCATGGCGAACCTGGAACCACGTCAGGCCGGGGAGATCGAGTTCGAAGTCACTCTTGGTTTGAGCGAGGATTGTCTTCTCAGGGTCAGTGCCCGCCATCGGGGCACCGGAGAATGCCGAAGCAGCACGTTGCGGACCAAGGAACTATCCGTGCAACTCGTGTCCAACCGCACCCTGGCCGAACGGAAGGATCGAAACAAGGAAGTCCGCGGCCCGATTCTGTCAGAGGTGACCCCGAGAACGAATGTTGCCGCACAATCCGGAACAAAGGTGGCCAGCCTCGGTTGCTGATGGTCAGCAACGGGAAGAAGCAAGGTTCATCGTCAGGGTAGGGCAGCTTTGGTGCGGAGTTCGAACCACGACACATTTTCGTCGAGCAGCCGTTTGAACAAAGCCACGCGGGCTTCGGCATACACTTGGAAGGCCTCGGCAAGGTCCTTGATGGGAAAATCTGAGAACCCGGATTGGAATTCGGCGAATTGTTCGGTGAACATCTGTCGCGCCAGGGTGACGCGGCGTTCGAGCAGATCGAGGGTTTCGCGATCGGCTTGTTGCCGATTATAGGCAGAAGCGAGGTCGAGTTCGAGCCCGGCTCGTGCAAGGTTGAGTTCGAGGCGCTGTTTCTCGGCCGTGGCCGAGGCAAGCTGGGCGCTGCGGGTGAGAGTCCAGAAGTCCAGCTTCTGACGCAATCCGAGGGCTACGCCGAGGTGAGTGAAGTTGGTGTCGTCCTTGAGGAAGGGACTACCCACGTCGAGTCGGTCCGGAGCCCGGGCAAGGCGGAATTTCCCTCCGAGGAAGAACTCGGGGAGAAAATCGAGTTGGGCCACATCCTCAGCCAGTTGGCTAGCCTCCAGTCCGAGGGTGAGGGCTTGGAAATCGGAACGGTGTTCCCGACCATGGGTCAAGAGCTCGTCTCGACCGGGTAGGACCTGTGCGGTGCGACTGAGTTGCAGGGGGTCGGGCTCGATGCGGCTGTTCGGGGGGAGATCGAGGAGCAGGAGCAGCGCGGCCTCGGCCTCGGTCCTGCGGGTGCGTACCTCGACAAGCTGGGCTTCTATCTCCAGGAGGTACAAATCGAGTTTGGTCACGTCGCGTTGCTCGACGCTTTCCTCCTCTTCCTCGAGCAGGTCCACGAGGTGTTGTCGTGCTTCCAATAACCGCTGCTTGGCCTCTCCGGCTACCTCCGCGAGGCTGAAGGTTGCCTGGAGTCCGTGGAACACCTTGGCCGTCTTGAGTCTCAATTCCGAACGGGCCTGAGCAGCACCCAGGAGGCCATAGTCTTGCTTGAGTTCGGCCAGCCGCTTGGCTTTCGTCAACTTGCCGAAGGTGAAGACCGGTTGGAGGGCGTCGAGGTCCACGACCACGAGTGGACCGAGATGGGTGACGAAGTCCTCGAAGTCGAAGAACGAGTGGGTGATCGGCGATTCAATAGTACCTCCTATATCTGGTACCGGGGCGCCGAGGATCTTCACTTCCAGTTTCGGGAGGATGAGTGAGGAGTCGAAACGCTTGCGCTCAGCCCGAGCTATCTCTCCTTGGGCATTGATCGCCCTCTGCAAGGGGGTTCCATCTAATCGGTCGAGACATTGCTCCAGGGTCAAGCGGAGCGGCTCACCTTCTGCGTAAGCGAAGGTCGAGAGGAGGAGGAGTAATGGCCAGGTCGGAAGCATTGTGGTATCCCGGTTGAACGGTGGTGTGAACCTCGTGAGAAGGAACCGCCGGCAGGCGATGGTGGGAACATGTTACCCCTGCGCGACGAGAATAGAGCAAAAACGTTCCCTGTAGTCAATCTCGCCCTGATTGCGGCCAATCTTGGCATATACCTGACCGTGTTCCTGCAAGACGCGGTGAGGCAGCACGCGATCCTCCGGAGTTATGCCCTGGTACCGTATGAGCTGCTCACCTTCACCAAAGTGGTCGGCGGCGCGACCGAGGTCCCGGCCGTGGCTACGCTCCTGACCTCCCTCTTCCTGCACGGGGGATGGCTGCACGTCCTCGGCAACATGTGGTTCCTCTACATCTTCGGGAACAACATCGAAGACCGTCTGGGGCATTGGGGATACCTGGCGTTCTACCTCGTGGCCGGGATGGTGGCCAGCCTGGTTCATGCCTTGAGCGATGTGCACAGCGTGGTGCCGACGATCGGCGCCTCGGGAGCAGTATCGGGCGTCTTGGGGGCCTATTTGGTCTGCTTCCCGAGGGCCAAGATCCATACCCTGATGATCCTGTTCATATTTATCAAGATCCTGCGTCTGCCGGCCGTGATGTTCCTGGGCCTGTGGTTCCTCGTCCAGGTCCTCAACTCCTCTATGGAGACCACCGCAGGTGGAGGGGTTGCTTGGTATGCTCATCTGGGTGGGTTCCTTTGGGGGGCCGTGTTGTTGTTGCTCCTCCGCTGGCACGGGGCTTTCGTACCGAGGTCGAGATGACGGCTCTAATACCTCACTATTCTTACAGCGGATTACCCACGGTGGCACGCAGCTTGTTGCTTGCCGCTCTGACGCGCGTCTCTGAACTGCCTTGCCTTGTAGTGCTGGGAGATGGACGGGGGCTGGAAACCGTGGCCCAGGATCTCGAATGCCTGCTCCGCTTGCTCGAAGACCTGCCGGAGGTGGCGCTGGCTCTGCGGCAAGAGCTTCGACAGAGGCTGCCCAACTTGTCCCTCGTGCAGGAGAGGCCTGCCGAGGTCCTGGTTTTTCCCGCCCAAGACAAGGAGCTACTCAGCGAACTCTCTCCTGAACGTGGGGTCGTGCTGCGCCGGATGGCTACGTTGGACCGGTTGCGTCAGGCCGTGGGACCCACCTGTCTTCTCACCGAGATCGATGCCCTGATCTCTCCCCTCCTGCCAGGGGATCTCCACCGTCGGCACGCCCGGGTACTCAAGGCCGGGGAGCGTACGGAATTGCACGTTTTAGCAGCGGCCTTGGCGGTCATGGGCTACGAAAGAGAAGAAGTCGTCGAGGAACCTGGGAATTTCGCCTTGCGAGGGGGCTTGCTCGATGTCTGGTCTCCGGTCGAAACCTGGCCGTGCCGCGTCGAGTTCTTCGATGACGAAGTCGAATCCCTCCGCTCTTTCGATCCCGAGAACCAGCGCTCTTTGCAACCACTGATCGAGTACCGGGTGTGCCCGGCCAAGGAGTTACTCCTGGGCGCTCTTGATCAAGAGGTCCTCGCCCAACGGCTCAAGCGGCTCGGGGATAGTCAGGATGTCCCCCGAGAGCGCCGGGAAGCGATCATAGAAACCCTCCGACGTGGTCAGTGGTTCCACGGGTTAGAGCGCCTCACCGCCACCTGTTACGGAGAGGCCGCTCATCTCCTCGAGGAACTCGGTCCGCGTTTGGTCATTCTGCCTTCCACACCCCTGGTGACCGGTCGACTGCTGACCTTCGAGGCCGAGGTCGCAGAGCGCTTCGACCGAGCCCGAAAAACCGGTGCCCTGGTCACTCCTCCGGCCGAACAGTACGTTGCCGCCGAGACCTTGCGTACGTACTTGCTCGGCAACCCAGGCCTGCGTTTCGACGATCCCGGTATCGACCTGGGGCCGAGCCGGAAGCTCAGTCTCGAGGCCGAGGATCTGACCGGTATCGGCGGCAGGGAACACGTCATGCGAGAATTCGAAGGTTCTGTCCTGGCCTTTTTCCGTACCCGCTGCACCCTGGCGGTGGAGCATGGGGTTACCCCGGTGGTGGTGACCCATACCGCACTCCAGGCAAGGCGAGCCGCCGAGCTGCTGGCGTGCGACCACTATCAGGTAATACTCGACGAAAGCAGACTGGCCGGTGGGGCGAGTTCCCTCGAACCTGGAGTCTCCCTGCGCGGAAAGGTGCTGGTCACCGAAGGCCGGCTCAGCGGTAGTGTCGATCTCCCTCACTTGGGTATCCTCCTCTTGGCCGAACAAGATCTCTTCGGCCAAGTCGGGAGACGGAGACGGCAGACCAGGGCCCGCGAGGTCGCGGCCGAGTTCAGCGGAGACCTGCGTGACGGCGATTACGTGGTCCACTTGCATCATGGCATCGGTCGCTACCAAGGGCTCGTCCGTTTGAGTTTCGGCACTGCCGGGAGTGCTGAGAACGATTTTCTGCTCCTCGAGTACCGTGACGGTGACAAACTCTATCTGCCCGTCGACCGTATGAACCTAGTCCAGCGCTATGTCGGCGCGGAGGGAGGGCACCCCGCCCTGGACAAGTTGGGTGGACCTGCCTGGGAACGCAAGCGGAGTAAAGCCAAGAAAGAGGTCGGGAAGATAGCCTCGGACCTCGTTCGCTTGTATGCCCGCCGCAAGATCAGCGAGGGTTTTTCGTTCTCCCCCCCGGACAAGGCCTATCTCGAATTCGAAGCCGGGTTCCCTTACGAAGAGACCGATCAGCAACTCAGGGCGATCGAGGAGGTGCTGGAGGACATGACCTCACCGACCCTGATGGACCGACTGGTCTGCGGGGATGTGGGTTTCGGCAAGACCGAGGTCGCCCTGCGAGCTACCTTCAAGGCGGTATTGGATGGTAAGCAGGTCGCTTTCCTGGTGCCGACCACTGTCCTCTGCCAACAGCACTATCTGACTCTCAAAGAACGCTTCCGCGATCACCCGATCAACGTGGACTTCCTCAGCAGGTTCAAGCTCGCGCGCAACGAACGCACGGTCCTCGAACAGGTGCGTGATGGGCGTATCGATGTGCTTGTCGGCACCCATCGTTTGCTGAGCAAAGACGTCCTCTTCAAAGATCTCGGCCTCCTGGTGGTTGATGAGGAGCATCGTTTCGGGGTTCGCCATAAGGAGCGGATAAAAGAACTCAAGGCCAACCTCGACGTGCTCACCCTGACTGCCACACCGATTCCGAGAACGTTACAGCTCAGCTTGCTTGGGTTACGCGATGTCTCTTTGATCAACACCCCGCCCGTAGACCGTCAGGCCATCCGCAACACCGTGGCCCGGTTCTCCTCCGGCGTCATCGTCGAGGCCGTGACGAGGGAACTACGTCGCGGTGGGCAGATCTTTTTCGTCCACAACCGGGTCCAGGACATCGACAACCTCGAGCGCTATTTATTGCGGTTGATGCCCGAGCTCCGTCTGACCATCGTGCATGGGCAAATGGATGAAGTGTTGATCGAGGAACGAATGCTCGCCTTTATCAACCGTGAGGTTGATCTGCTCTTGTGCACGTCGATCATCGAATCCGGGCTCGACATCCCCAATGCCAACACCATCATCATCAATCGGGCCGATTGTTTTGGTTTATCTCAGCTCTATCAGCTCCGCGGTCGGGTAGGACGCTCGAAACGGCGGGGTTATGCCTATTTCCTGGTTCCCGAACACGAGTTGGTCACCGAGGATGCCCAGCGTCGATTGGAGGCCATCGAGGAATTCTCGCGGCTGGGGTCAGGCTTCCGGGTGGCCTCGCGGGACCTCGAGATCCGCGGCGGCGGGAATATCCTGGGCGAAGCCCAATCCGGGCACATCGCCGCGATCGGCCTGGAATTGTATACCCAGTTGCTGGAAGAAGAGATCAAGAGAATGAAAGGCGAGGACGTGGTCCCCGAGATCGATCCGGTCCTGACCATCAATATTCCGGCACGCATTCCACCCGATTATGTGTTGGAGCCGGGAGCTAGGCTTCGCCTGTACCGGCGCTTCGCCATGGTCGAGACCCAAGAGGATTTGGTCGCTCTGGTCGAAGAGCTGCAGGACCGTTATGGACCTCTGCCCGAGGAATTGGAGAATTTCGTCGAGATCATCGGCCTCAAGGTTCTCGCGAGAGCGATGCGTATCAAGGGCGTGGTGGTTTCTGGGATGGTCAATTCGCTGCAACTCTGTGAGCACTCCCTGATCGATCTCGACCGTCTGCTGGCGCTGCTCCATCGCGAGCAGCACCGCTTGAAGTTGACGCCGGACAACAGTCTCGTGATCTCTTCGCGCGATGCCAGCAGTCTGACCATATTTGCGGACCTTCGGTGGTTGCTCAAGGAGATTGCTGAGCGTGATGGGGAAAACGCTGTTTGATCGGGAAGGTTGGGAGATGGAGGAGCGCAGTTACTGATGATAGAAATGGAGCTTGGCCTTGCGCTCGAGGATCGGTTGCCACCACTCGCGGTGTTCGAGGTACCAGCGCACCGTGGTGGTGAGCCCTGGTTCGAAATCGACGACAGGTTCCCAGCCCAACTCGGTGCGGGCTCGGGAGGGATTGAGGGCATACCGCCGATCATGGCCGGGACGGTCCTGGATGAAGGTCATCAGCCGGGAAGTGGCTTGCTCTGCACTTCGACCGAGTTTTTGATCGAGCAGCCAGCAGAGGAGCGTCACCAGTTCCAGGTTCGTGCGTTCGCAACCTGAACCGAAGGCATAGTGCCTGCCGGTGCTCCCCCTGGTGAGGGCCGCCCACACGCCGGAACAGTGGTCTTTGACATGGATCCAATCACGCACGTTCTGGCCGTCTCCGTAAATGGGCAGAGGACGGTCCTCGAGTGCTGCAAGGATCATATAAGGGATCAGTTTTTCGGGATATTGGTACGGACCGTAGTTATTGGTGCAGTGGGTCACGACCGTGTTCAAACCATAGGTGGTGTGATAGGCATCGACGAGGTGATCGGCCGCGGCCTTGGAGGCCGAGTAAGGGCTGTTCGGCCGGTAGGCAGAGTTTTCGTCGAAACTGCCGTGGGGACCAAGACTCCCGAAGACTTCGTCGGTGGAGACCTGAACCAGGCGATGGGCTTGCGGATCGGTCCAGACCTCGCGCAAGGTTTCCAAGATCGTGGCCGTGCCGTGGACATTGGTGTCGACGAAGGAGAGCGGTTGGAAGATAGAACGGTCGACATGCGTCTCGGCGGCAAAATTGATCACGTGGTCGATCGAACACCGTTGGAGGATGTGGCGCAGGAGTTCAGCATTGTTGATATCTCCCCTGACAAACTCAAAATGGGGATGCTGAAGACAGGTCCCCAGGCTGGCAAGGTTGCCGGCATAGGTCAGTTCATCGTAACAGACGATCGCGACCTCTGGCTGATGTTCGATGAGGAAGTGGATGAAGTTACTACCGATGAAGCCGGCGCCGCCACAGACCAACAAGCGCATCGTGCCTTTGTCTCGCATGATTGTCGATCGTCCTGGAGGGTAGAGTAGATGGTATTCAGCGGCGAGAGGGTCAGCGTGTCAAGGAGTATCCTCAATCCCTGGCCGATCGGGTGGGTTGCGAGTTTGATATCGCTGTGGAGGTTCGCTGTTACTGGAGGCTTGCGAGGCCAATGCATAGTAAAAGCGGTTCCAGAGCCGTAAGGAACTGCGACTCATCTCGCCTTGGAGGAGGCTGCTGCCATATTTGATCTGCCAGGCATTGACCATGGTTCGTCTTCTCCACCCTACCGCCGACTGCTCCCCTGTGTGCAAACCAAGGGCCAGGATGGCTGATCAAAAAGAGCATTCATTACAAAGAAATAGCGAAATACTAAGGGCGGGCAGGCAGGGCTTGCCGGGTAGTTTCTGCCGGGCCGGTGTCCGCTCTTTGACGGTCAGAGCTTGCGGAGGATATAACGAGAGAGATCTTCAAGGTCTACTCCCTCTTCAGGGAGTGCAAACCGGCTCACCGTAACACCGGCTTGTTCAGGACTGGAAAAAGATCCCGAAACCAGCGGATGCCATGCGGGCAATGGTTTGCCCTCGTGCAGCAGCCGATAGGCGCAGGAGGGGGGGAGCCAGGGAAGTGCTGTCTGCAACTGGGTGTGTAGATCGAGGCAATCTGCAACCTCGGTGGCCCGATTCTCATAGTCCCGACAGGTACAGGAAGTATGGTCGAGCAAGCGGCAGGCTACCGCAGTGTAGTAGACTTCCCCGCTGACTTCATCCTCGAGTTTGTGCAGACAACACCAACCGCAACGAGCGCAAAGGGCTTCCCAGGTCTCAGGGTCGAGGTCGTGGAGATCAGAGGAGGTTGGGAAGGATGGCATGACCGCCCGGTCAACCCTTGGTATTGTGGTGTTCCAGTCGACGCAGTTTCTCGGCGATACCGACATTGTTGGAGATGCCGTTGATGGCATCGGAGATGACGCGGATGTACTCTTCGAGGTCGGACATATTCTGCTCCTCGCCCTTCTCGAGAGCGTCCTCGCTGTAGTCCAAATCTTCGAAGCGGTTGCGGAAATCTTGGAACAATTCGCGGATTTCTTCGAAACGGGTGATCAGGTTATCGGCATCACCCGTGGTGGTCTTGAACATAATGCGCTCGAGGAAACGATTCCGGATGGTCAAGCGCAGGGCATACTCGTCCTTCTTGACCATTGCCTCGAACAGTTGATTGAGTTTCTCCCGAAAGGTTCGCAGGTCGTCATTGAGGATTTCTTTGACCTTGGCTCCTTCCATCTCGAACAGGTTGATGAACATCGAGGACCTCCAGGGGCATCGCGTGGAGGCGCATTCTATGCTTTCCAAGATGCTCGGGCAATAGTAATATTTTCCTCTATTCATCGAGAGCAATACTCGGAGGCAAACGTGGCGTCACCTCGCCCAGAGATGGTGGACCTACTGATGACCATGCCCTTCTTCGGCAGTTTCGAACGGGAGGAACTCCGCACGCTCGCCTCGGTCTTGGTGCAGCGTACCTACCTACCCAAGCAGATCGTGTTCAGGGAACGGGATCGCGGCAACACCTGCTACTTCGTGGTCGAGGGAGAGATTGTCAGTTGTAAGGCAATCTTTGGTGCAGCCAAGAAGGAGGTACTGTCCTACTATCGCAGAGGGTCGATCTTCGGCTTCATTTCTCTGCTCGACCAGAAACCGCGTTTCTCTACCTGCTTTGCAAGGCTTCCCTCGACCTTGCTCGAACTCAACAGCGACAATTTTGATCTGCTCTTCAATTCTCGCTCGCGCTTCGCTTTCAAGTTCCAAGAAGCGGTATGCAAGATCCTGGTGACCCAGGTCAAACAGGCCAATGCCAACCTGGCCTATTTTTCCGACCGCCCCAAGAACAAGCGCAAGGTCAAAGATGCTTTCGACGCCATCATCGGCACGAGTAAATTAGTCGAAGAATTGGGTGTGAACCTCGAAGACATCGAGGTTCTCGTTCCCGAGGGCATCAAGTATCGAGCCAATCGCTGAGCTGAATGCACGGTGCAGTTTTCGGGGGAAGGCCGGAGGGCTGGCAGATCAATCGTAGTATTCGAGCCCAAGATGGGTGATGAGTTCTTCACCCTTGATGAAACGTAGGGTGTTCTTGAGCTTTTTGAGCTGGATAAACAGGTCATGCTCCGGGTAAAGACCCTCTGCAACCATCGGTGATTTGAAATAGAACGATAGCCACTCCTGGATGCCTTTCATGCCGCAGCGGGCGGAGAAATCCAGGAAGAGAGCTAGGTCGAGCACGATCGGGGCGGCAAGAATACTGTCTTTACAGAGAAAGTCGATCTTGATCTGCATGTTGCCACCAAGCCAACCGAAAATATCGATATGGTCCCAGCTCTCTTTATTGTCGCCCTTGGGGGGGTAATAGTTGATACGCACCTTGTGGTAGAGGTCCTTGTAGAGCGAGGGGTAGATCTCAGGTTCGAGGATATGTTCGAGCACCGAGAGCTTGCTCTCTTCCTTCGTCTTGAAGCTGTCGGGATCGTCGAGGACTTGTCCATCCCTGTTACCGAGGATGTTCGAGGAAAACCAACCGCGGATACCCAGGAGGCGGGATTTCAGTCCTGGGGCCACGATGGTCTTCATAAGGGTCTGACCGGTCTTGAGATCCTTACCGGCAATGGGAACTCGGTGCAGGGTAGCGAGCTGTTGGAGTGCGGGAGTGTCGACGCAGAGGTTCGGAGCGCCATTGCCGAAGGGAATGCCTGATTTAATCGCTGCATAGGCATAGAGCATGGAGGGCGCAATGCTCGGGTCATTCGCGACCATCGCCTTTTCGAAGTTCTCGATCGAACTGTGAGCCAGGGAACGCTCGAGATAGGTTTCAGTGCTTGCCGTCCAAATCATGACCATACGCGATAGACCGCGTTCTTCTTTGAAACGTCGGATATCCTCGATGAGTTGGGAGGCGAGTTCGAATTTAGTCGCACCCTTCTTGACGTTGGGACCGTCGAGGTTACGCACGTACGTTTTATCGAACACTGCGGGGAGGGGTGTGATAGCCGAGAGTTCTTCTTTCATCTGGTCGAGCAGCTCGTGGGGGAGAATGGCATTGTTGCGTGCGACTTGGTAGCAGTTCTCGGGGTAGGGGTCCCACGCCAGGAATTCGAGCTCCTCGAGACTGGATAAAGGTATGAAGTCTTTGATTTTAGGATGTTTTTTCTCAGTGCGTTTGCCCAGGCGGATGGTCCCCATCTGGGTAAGCGAACCGAAGGGTTCGCCGAGACCGCGCCGTACGGCGACACAGCCTGCGATGAAGGTGCTGGATACCGCGCCTAGACCTGGTAGCAAGATGCCGAGTTTGCCGTTTGCCGGCTGGATGTCGAAAGTTCTTTTCTGCATGTGAGGAGCCTCCTTGTTGAACCCTCATTCTCACTCTCGAGGCCGTTAGACTAGAGGGATGGAGAGGATGGGTAAAAAACCTCAGATATTGGGCGTTGATCTGCGGTACTCGCGTCCTATAGGATGAGAACCAGTGGGCGGCAGATCAGGGGAGTATGCAACAAGGCTACAATGACCAGAAGTTGACCGTCTTGATCGTCGATACCGTTACCGCGGTACGGGTGAATCTGCGTCGAGCCATCGACAAAGACGCCTTCGTGGTGATCGCCGAGGCCGACAATGGTACCTCGGCCTTGACGCTGTTCCAGCAGCATCGACCCGATCTGACCATTATGGACGTGAAGCTCCAGGGTATGTCCGGATTGGTCGTGCTGAAAGAGATGCTTCGCCTCAACCCCTCGGCTATTGTGATCATGCTGTCCGAAGTTGCTACCAAAGAGGTTGTGCATAAGGCATTCGCCTTTGGGGCCAAGCACTTCCAACTCAAACCGGTCAAGGTCAACGACCTCATCCTCGCAATGCGTCGAGCTGTGACCTACAAAATCATGGCCGAACTCGATGAGCGTGGGAAAGCGTTGAAAACGGTCATTGAAAGTCTGAACGGTAAACTTACCTTTATGGAGTACGTCGAGAAGAAGGATCAACTCGAGGGTATGCTCGAATTGATCGAAGCGAGAGAATCCAAGTCTCGGCGACAAGTCGATGGTGAAAAGATGCAGAAAGAGCAATTGTTGGAATCCATACAGGATTTTAATGCTGCTCATGCAAGGGTGGTGGAACGGAACAGCGAGATCTCAACCAAGATCAAAGAGGAAGAAAAGGTCATTGCACAGCTCCAACGAGAACTCGAAGGATTACGCTCGGCGGAAGCGCAACATTTGGTATTGGACGGGCAACGCGAAGGTATTCTTAATGACCTCAGGCTGGAGGGAATGAGATATCTCGAGGAGAAAGCGAGGTTGCAACAACGACTTGAAACCTCTCAACGCGAATTGATTGAGCAACAGAGCAAACCATTGGAAACCACGGACGAGCGTCGAACCATGCTCACCTTGGCCAGCGATGTTCTCAGACTCCAACGCAAGCTCGAGATTCTTGAGGTGCGTAGAACCGAACTAGCTGTGCGAGGCCGAGAACTCAAACGCAAAGAGGAGCGTATGCTCGTGTTGGCCCAGCATGCCCATACCGATCGGAGGAACCGGCTCAACCAGGAACTGGAACGCCATGGGAAGATTTTGGCCGAACAGTTTCGAGAGGCTTCTATTCTGACCGACGAACTCCAGAAAAGGGAACAAAAATTAACCGATATCAAGGCAGAGGAGCAGCGTTTACTTTCTCTCATCGAATGGGAGCAGCATACCAACCTCGGGTTCCTTGTGGCTCGAGCAGTCATTGAGGAAGAATACCGACGCATCGAAGCCATCCTCGAAAAACAGTACTACAAAGAGATCACCATTATGTTCGTTGAGATCAAGGATTCGATGAAGTTCTTCGAACGTCTTGGCGCAGTAGAAGGTCGCAAGGTCATTGAGACACATAACACTTTGGTATTCCCGGTTTTAAAGGAATACGGTAAGTTGATAAAATCCGACGGTGATATCACCATCGGTTGTTTCGATGATACCTTCAGTGGTATCGGCGCAGCGCTGCGTATCATGAAAGAACTCGAACGGCACAATAAAAGCGTTGCTGCAACCCACAGTTTCGAGTTGCGCATCTGCCTGCATTTTGGGCAAGGCATCATTGAGGAGAGCGATGAAGGTATCGATGTTTTTGGCGATGTCGTCAATACCACAGCACGCTTTGGTATTCACAAAGAAGAACAGTTCGGCAGCATCATCGTTTCGAAGGAAATATTCCATAAACACCAGCATGAGAGGAACCTGCGATTCAAATTCTATCGGACCATCGAGGCCAAGGGGAAGAAGGAACCCCTCGAACTCTACCTCCTGCAATGGCAGGATCGCATACTGCAAAATGGTTGAGAGTTGAACGGTCGGGGGTTAACCTGGGGCAGCCCGAACAACTTCGAGTTCGAGTCGCGCCAGGAATTCGAGGTAATGGTCTGCATGGGAGAGGTAGATAGCTAAGGCCCGTTCGAAACGCTCACCGCACAGACCATCTAAGAATAGTCGAGAAATTATGCGTTTTTCGCCTAGGATGCGCTGGTTGACGACGAGCATGCGCCGATCCTCGGGCAGGAGTTCGAGGAGTAGGGTACGTAGCGCAAGTTGTCCGCGGGGTTGATAGAGGTAGAAATACATCAGGTCCAGGGCGTGGATGACCATGGGCTTGAGAAGATCGGGATACCGTTCGGCCAGGGTGGACATAAAAGAACCCGGTGAGGTCAGCATTTCCCCTACATCCTTATCGGGAAAGAGTGTCTCGAGTTTATTCTGTAACTTGAGTACTGCTTGGTATTTGTCGCGGTAATCGACGGCCCGATGTAAAAAATTGTCTTGGCGGTCAGCATAGCCTTCGATTATTGCCGCCACCAAGTCTGATGCGAACTTGGAAATGACCGCTGCCCAGAGTTGGAGCCATTCATCGGTAACAGCACTAGAAAGTCCTAGCGAAAGCAGTATATTAGCGCAGGTAAAGTTGATGGTATAAGCTAGGGGAATCGAGAGAATGGTACGGAAAAAATTCCCGACGACAGCGATTTTTTGCAATCCACGGAAAATATTGTGACTCGAGATGTATAAACCATTGGCCAGGGCAATGGCTGAATAGAGAAGCCAGGGATCGGAGGAGACGGTGATACCGAGGGACTGGGATAAGAATACACCTTTTACTAGCCAATCCAACAACGGCACTGAGAAACCGGTGTAGAGCAGGGAATCCGAAACCCTGCTCCATGAGACGTAGTCGTTCCATCGTAGTAAGGATCGTCGCATCAAGCCGCCCCCGCCGACCACCGATTGAACGACATTGCGTAGTCCGGTGATGGTGAACCACAATGGGGCGCCGAACCAAGCCAAGAACCACCAGTCCTTGGTAAGGAAGAAGGCTAGAAAGGCTGGGATAAAGCCCAATAAAATTTTCAGTATGTTGCGCACGTGCCCATTGAGATGACGGGGGTGTAATGTTGAGGGGCTACCCCGACGTCCTCGAGGTAGGGGATGCAGAGTGAAACCGTTGCCCTTCTCTTCGGGTTGCCCGGCCAAGGTGGCAATGCTGCCTCCTTGTTGGACCAAACAGGTTGCGTTAGGCACGAAGGACCAATGGTCGGTAACTACTCCTCGCAATCTCCACCACAATGGAACGAGTGGCGGAGGGGTAGCTCGGGTCTGAGCGGTGAGGCGACGATTTGGTCTATCGAGGTAGGTAATTTGCCGATATACGCTGGTTTGGACCGGCAGGATGCGTTTCTGGTCGCGCCGGAGAGCGCGTTGAACGGAGGGAGCGAGGGTTGAAAGGACGACCAGACCCATCCCGGGGGTGTGCCGGGATCGGCCGACAGAGTCGCTGCCCAATCTGCTGCGGAGGGGATCGTTGCGATAGAGGGACATCAAGGTTCTGATATCGAAAAGAATATCGCGTAACGCCTTGAGTTGTTCGGCGAGGATCAATGGCCGACCTTCGGCCTCGTGCAGCAGGGAGTTGACGAGTCTTTTTCCTTCGATCACGTTGCCGCGATTGAGGATCCTGCGTATTCTGTTGATGGTCTCGCGATGTTCGGTCTTGCCCCGAGACCAATCCTTGAGGTTGAAGATCTCCAAGTGGGTGACCAAACCTCGGCCCTGGTACAGTACCTCTAACACCTCCTGGGGGGTGAGATTGGAGGGGTTGAGGGTGATATTCGAGCGACAGGGAAGATGGTTGAGGCGCAAGAGAATCTCTCGGGGGCTGAGCCGTCGTAACGGTGGCAGTTCGTCGGTGTTCGGCCGGGTGGAATTGAGTTCTTCGCGGAGATAGTGATCGATGAGATACTCGGGAACCAACTCATTGAGTTGATTTACTTCTTGTGTAAGTTGAAGCTGGACCTCGAGGTTCGCGGTAGGATATTCAGCCCGGATGGCTTCGAAACGCTGTTTCATTAAAGGTTGGATTTTTGAGAACGTGAATTCGGCAATATGGACGGGAGAGAGCCGTCCAATGCCCAAGAAGGTCAGGAATTCCTGTTCGTCTAGGTGCGAAAGGTTGAGGTTGAAACGTGTAGTGATGTCTGGTAAGTGTTTGACGACAAATACTCTAAAAACCTCGAGCAGGTAGGCGTGTTCGAAGGCCGAGGCTTCTTTGCCCTGAATCATCAGTTCGCGGGTGTTCGGGTCATCGAGCAGTTCTTTGAGGTCGCGGTTGCGTTCGAGACCACGCGGTATCCAGATGAGATGAATTGGTTTGTCATGCAATCTGGCGGTGAATTCAACGCCGAGGCGGAGATCGATACCGACGATGCGGCTTGCCTCCAGGATCTCGGTGACTGCTTCGTAGTCGATGTAGTCGTAATAGACTACCGAGAGGTGACGAATGCCCTTGATCCAGGCATCCAGGATGAGGTGGGAGGGAGATTTCCTACCCTTGGTATTGGCGTCGTGGACATGGTCGTCGAAGGCCAACTGATTATGGGCCTCGGGCATTTCGACCAGATGGTGTTTGCGTAATTGGCTGCGTATCCGGCGAGGGTTCCCAGAAGCGGCGTCCTGGAAATCGCGCAGGAGATCCAAACGGTGGATTTCCTCACCGCGTACGCGTACGAGTTCTTTCATGACTTGGAGCATGACTCGAGCTGCGTTGTAACGCATCGACATGCTCCGGTCATGCATGACCTCGTCATGGACGACCTTGAGAGCTTGCAGACGCTCAGGTGCTGAACCGCGTTCAAGGGTTTCCAACAGATCGATCATGGCGTAGGCCAGACGGGTACTCTTGTGCTCGGTCAGTTCTTTGATACCTCGGGGGTGGAGGTCGGGGGAATAGGACCGGGAAGGGGTTGACTTCGGTCTGGTGAGGATCGAATCGAGGACCTCAAGCAACTTGATGTCCTCGGGCGCATAGAACAGCGGGTTGCGGGTTGGTGGGGTCTGATCGATCACGGGTTTCTGTCTCCGAGCAGGGATGCTACGGTCCCGGCAAAAGCCTGATCATAGCAAAGCCGGTTCCCGAGTACCAGCAGCTCGGCTGCACCGCTCTGGAAGCAGTGCACGGCATTAGAGGGAGAACAGACGATCGGTTCCTCATGGGTATTGAAGCTGGTATTAATCACGGCTGGAATACCTGTCATCCGAAAATAGTTGTCGAGGATTTCGTGATAGAGGGGATTCACATCCCTGCGCACCACTTGGGGTCGTGCGGTGCCATCCACGTGAACCGCTGCGGGACACTTCTCAGTGAACCACTTCGTGGCAGTGTAGAGCGTCGTCATGAACTCGTGAGTTCTACTAGAGGCTTTATAGTCTTTGAAACACCGGGAGGCGACTTCTTCAATAAGGACCGGAGCGAAAGGCATGAAATCGTCACGATGCAATCGCCGATTGAGTTCTTCATGGTACAGAGTCGATATTGCAGGAGCGAGGATGGATCGGTTGCCCAAGGCCCGGGGACCATACTCGGTCCTTCCCTGGAACCAGCCCACTATCAAGCCGGCGGCCAGGCATGTGGCGACGGTTCGAGAAGGTGAATCGAGCATGGTTACTTCCAGCCCTGTACCATGAAGAGCCTTCTCGAAGTCGACATCGTCGTAAGCCGGGCCGAGGTAAACATGAGGAAGTCCTTTTGGCAGGGCCTCCAAGTTCTGGTGGGATCGATGGTAGCGCGCAGCCAGAGCGCCGCCGAGCGCGCAGCCGCCATCTCCCATGTTCGGGAAGACGAAGAGATCTTCCACGAAGTCCAAGGCGGCAAGGCGAGCATTCAGCCGGATGTTGGCAAAAACTCCACCGGCAACTGCAAGAGCAATGGGACGTCCAGGGGAATGCCGGCGGTGATGATATCTGAGATAGCCTAGTAGGAGACGTTCGAGATGTTCTTGGGCACTTGCGGCGATGTCTTCGCAAGAAGAGTGAGCCAGTCTTGATCGCAACTTCGGTACATCCGGTTGGACGAAGGGTTTATAGAGCGGTCCGAGCTGAGCGTGAAAGGTTCCTTCGCGTAACTCGATCATTTCCTTCATTACGGAACGACAGCGGGCAGGATTGCCATGCGCGGCAAGACCCATGACTTTCCCCTCGTGCCGGTCGGGGGTGAAGCCGAGCAGGGCGGTGATGATTGCATAGAAAGCACCGACGCTGTCCCATTCGGTGACTTGGTGCAGTAAACGCAAACCTTGGTCCGGCCCCGCTGCCCAGAGCGTGGTTGAGCGGTGGTCACCGCGGAGATCTGAGGTCAGGATCCAACATTCACGGAAGGGGGAACCACAATAAGCGGTCAGAGCGTGAGCGAGGTGATGGTCATAGAAGCCCACGCGCTCGAGGGGCAATCCATACTGTTGTAACCCTGTCAGGAAGGCCTGTCGTTGGATGGCATCGGTACGGCAGGATGCCGCGGTGCGTTCAAGGAAGACTTTGGATTTTTGTGTGACCTTCGAAGATGAGAGGTGGGCAAGGAGGGACTCCACGAGTAGTGGAGGGCCGAGCGTTGGGTCGAGGCCGGCCCAAGCTCCACAGGCGATGTGGTCGAGGTCAACGGCAGTGCACCCCGCCTCTTTGAGCAACCAGGTAATTGCTCGTACAGGGAACTCTCGGGTGAGCTTGACCCGATTCAAGCGTTCTTCGCCGACAGCTCCGAGGATGTCGTTTCCACGTAAGAGCGCTGCTCCGCTGTCCGAGGTGTTGCAGATGCCGAGAATGAGAGGTTCGTGATTCATAAAGTCAGCTCTGGGTAAGGTCGAGACGTTTCGGACGCAAGTAGTCGAGTAGGTCGAGCAGGCGTCGGATACCGGGATAGAACAGGAGCTGGAGGAGCAGATAGCCTGGTAGCGTGGTGATAAGTTGGTCGAGCAAGGCCGAGCTGTTGGTGGCCTGTACATGGAACAAGGCGTAGAGGATCACCTCGAGCGGACAACCGAGCAGGGGGACGGCAAGAGAGTCTTTTTTTATCAATATCTTGTTCGAAATGAAGATCAACGCGCCGAACAACAACAGGTAGAGCAAGGGATAGAGACCGGTGCTGGTCGGGGTATGCACATCGAGGAGGATGCCGAGGTAGAGTGCAACAGCCAATGCCACCGAACGGCCATGTGCGAAGACGGAATAGAGGAATACCAGGAGCAAGAGGTCGACACCATGGAGGTGGGAGAACCCGAGAGCGAAACCGGTCTTGCTCACCAAGGGGTTGATCACGGTGGTTTGGATAGCCAGGAGCAGGTTGGTGAGGATGGTGAAACCGAGGAGATAACTAACCACGGGGTTGGGCCTCCTCGCGAGGGCGGACGATGACCATGACCTCTTCAATGGCCTGGAAATCGACAGCCGGGGAGACTTCGATATGTTGAAACAATCGGTTGCCTGTTGCTTGAACGACCGCTACTTTCCCCACAGGGATGCCCTTGGGCCATACTAAGCCCAGTCCAGAAGTGATGACGATGTCGTCGGTACTGACGTCGCTTTCTCGCTCGACATATTTCATCACCAGAGTCTCCGCGTCCTTTCCGTAAATGCCGCCATGCACGCGAGTGCGTTGCAACATGGAATCAATATAGCAATTGAAATCGGTGAGCAGGTGTACATCAGCGGAATGCCGGGCTAGAGCGGCGATTACGCCGATGGCACCGTGATGGTTGATCACTGGATCATTGAGGTGAATACCGTCGGCTTCTCCTTTATTGATCCGCAGGACATGGCGACGATGATCCGGGCCCCTGGCGATGACCTGCGCTTGGATCATGGGGTCTTCCACCAGACCTTTGAGTTCAAGGATCTGGGTAAGTCTCTGGTTGCGGATCTCAATCTCTCGAAGAGCAATGATCTGATTCTCGAGTATGGTGTTCTTCCGTCTCAGTGCTTCGTTTTCTTGGGCAAGGTTGACCAAGTAGAGGTAGTGGGTGAATGCCGAGCCCAGCCCGTTCATGGCAAGGGCGGAAACGGTTTGGATAGGGGAAAGCAGATAGACGATGATGTGTTGTACCGCGGAGGGTACGATGGATGCTTGTCGGGTGAGGTGATTGATGAGGAAGAGGATGATCAAGACGATTAACAGCGTACGAGAGTAATGGAAAAGCGCTCTCACCACGAATGTGTCACCAGCCTTGACAGGTACGAGGAAAGAGAATGGATGGTAATGAAGGTGTTAGCTGCTCCCTCATGCTGGTAAGGTGACGCTCTTGAGCAGTTTGGCGTCGTCGAGGAGAAGACCCGAGCCCAATACCACAGCAGAGAGGGCATTTTCAGTGATGGTCACTGGTAGGCCGGTAGCTTCTCGGATGAGGACATCGAGGTTCTTGAGTAACGCTCCACCCCCGGCCAAGACAATCCCTTGATCGACGATGTCCGCTGCCAACTCGGGCGGGGTTTTTTCCAGTGCGATGCGTACGGCCTCGACTATCTGCCGGACCGGTTCAGCCATGGCTTCTCCCACCTCCTTCGAGGTGATATCGATGGTTTTGGGTATTCCAGCTACGAGATCTCGCCCCTTGATCGAAAGGATTTTATTGTCGTTCTCGTCCGGATACGCGGTAGCGATCTCTTTCTTGATGTATTCCGCGGTTCGCTCGCCTATCAACAAGTTGTGCTTGCGCTTGATGTAATGAATGATGGCCTCGTCCATTTTGTTCCCGCCGACCCGGATGGATTTGCTGAATACAATGCCGGAGAGAGAGATCACGGCGACCTCGGTAGTACCGCCACCAATGTCGACGATCATGCTGCCGGTCGGTTCGGTGACCGGTAGACCTGCTCCGAGGGCAGCGGCCATCGGTTCTTCTATCAAATAGACTTCTCGCGCTCCCGCGGCTTCGGCGGATTCTTTGACAGCCCGTTTCTCGACCTCGGTGATGCCGAAGGGTACGCAAATGATGATGCGGGGACGGACTAAGGGTTTGCGATTATTATGAGCTTTTGCAATAAAGTATCGCAACATCGCTTCGGTGACTTCGAAATCAGCGATAACTCCATCCTTCATGGGTCGGATGGCCATGATGTTGCCGGGAGTTCGTCCGAGCATTTCCTTGGCAGCGGTTCCAATAGCGACGACCTTCTTTTCGCCTTTGTGGTTCTTTTCTACGGCTACGACCGAGGGCTCATTCGAGACCACCCCTTTACCCTTGACATAAATCAGGGTGTTGGCCGTCCCGAGGTCAATAGCCAAGTCATTGCTGAAGAAGTTTCCGAACATGCCGTTTACGCCAACCGCCTGAACATACTTCACCAACGTGTACTTGGTGTATAAATGAAAGTCAATGGAATCGTTCGATCGTCGGGGGGAGGGAGCACGTTGCGCTCAGGCAGAATCTAGCCCCCAGATATAGAGGGCTAGTGGGGCGGT
>Ga0156395_1238_pt3 | contig 20393 bp, 13 predicted proteins | sample RifOxyA3_FD_108039 | JGI IMG/M metagenome (GOLD analysis project Ga0156395, IMG submission 108039) | Deltaproteobacteria bacterium RIFOXYA12_FULL_61_11 | reverse complement strand
GTCGCCGGAATGCCAGCGCCGCGCCTCGAGGAGGTCGTTCCAACCAGGTACCCCCAGGAGCAGGGCCTCGATCCGTTCGAGCGGCGAATGCCATCCCGGGGGAACGGCCGAGGCCGGCAGGGCGAGGAGGTTCTTGGCTTTCCCCCCGCACGAGGCTGGATCCGTGTCCGGCCGCAAGCGCTGCAGCAGTCCGGTCATTCCAACCTCTCGAGCACACCGATATGAGGATGCTTGCGAAGTGAACGTCCCGGCGGCCTCAGGGGCCACGCGAGAGTCGCGCCCACGAGGTCCAGGAAATTCCGCGCGGTGACCACCCCCAGGGCGAGGCGGCCGTGGTCCCGACCGAGGGCTCTCCACAGCAGGAAGGGCATCCGCAGTCTGGCGCCGAGACGCCTCAGGGGCGAGGCCCAGGGAGGCAGGGCAGCGATGCGTTCCAGTTCGCGGCGAGGAGGATACAACGCCGGCAACCACATACCGAGATAGGCGAGCGAGCGCTCGCGGTACTGCTCGGCCAAGCGGAACACCACGAAGGCCTTCTCTATCTTGGCCAGATGGGCGCTGCGCGAGTGCAAGAGCAGGGAGAGGTCGAGGCGGCGGCGTTCGGTGTCGGCCCTGGTGAGCGCCGAAGCCTGCCGGCGGCAACGCCGTAGGAGGTCGCCGGGTGGAGCGAAGGGCAGGAGTCGATCGGCCAGGGTCAAGCAGCGGTAGACGTCGTCCTCGGCCCGGCCCCGGGCCACGAGGTGGGAGAAGAGGTCCCAGTCGAAGCCCGTCCCGGCGTGTAAAACGAGGTTGGAGACATCGGCCAGTTCGCGCAAACCCAATTTGTAATAGGGCAGGTGGATGCAGAGATGGAACAGGTTGTCTTCCCAGGACATACGCCACACCGGAGCCTCGCCGAGGACGGTTCGTACCAGCCGGGAGTGCAAGCCGACGAGGTCGGTCCGCACCCGGCAGTGGGGAGAGACGAGGTCCCAGTGCAAGCCGGTGACCAGGGCGAGGTCCGGGCTGATGAAGGGCGGCGTATGATGGGTCGTGGCCCCGGGCTGATAGGTACCGAACAGATCGCCGATGGAGAGGAGCCCCAACTCCTTGAACAACGCAAGCCCCGCGGCCACGTGGTCGGGATGCACCAGGAGGTCCACGTCGTTCATCTTCTTGTAGCCCGGGTCGCGATAGAACTCGCCCGCGAAGAGCCCCCCCTTGAGCACGATCAGCGGTATCCCAGCCTCGTCGAAGCGCTTGGCCAGAACCGCCGCCTGGACGAGCCGCGCGCTCCCCGCGACCGACGCCCGCTCCGCCGCTTCGACGAAGACCCGGGGCAAGAAAGCCTCGGCTCGGGGCAACAGGATGCGCAACCGTTTGGTAACCCAAGGCACGACCGCGTTCAGCTCGGCCAAGCGCACAAGCTCCGCCCACTCGGCCGGCCGCAACTCGGCAAGCCTCCGACCGAGGTCGGCCTCTTCCTCGGAGGTCGGCTCGGCCTTGCAGAGAAGACAGAGCACGCTGGCGGAGCGTTGGTGCATCGCGTTCCCGGCAAAACGATCATCCGGCGCGCAGGTTGCACGCTCCGCCGGACCTTGTCAATGGATGCGGCGGGAAGCTCGCGGGTTGCTCCGAAGTCCAGGACATGGGGTTGATACATTATTAGTATCAACCTTTCTCATGGGATACTCACCTCCTGATACATAATTTCTACGGTCGCTTCCCCAAGAGGTTTGGCTGCAAGTAGTGGAGTCCCAAGTCGGAAAGAAGATGCACCGAGTGTCCCGCCGTGGTACGCCCTGTTCGGGCAAGGAGGTCGATCGGCGGGATCGCCCATCCCACCTGCAACAACCCGCCGGTCGAAACCCTGATTCGATCCCTCAAGATCCTTCGAAGCCCAACGTGGGATTTTTACCTCGGGCTTTTGGTTAGTCCGCTCAGCAGCGAGCGCAGCATCGTGGCGGCGCCACGCTCCCCGCGCAGGGCTCGGAGGGCCGCGACGTCTTTGGTGTCCGGGCGGATGCGCTGCTCGTAGAGACGATAATCCGAAGTGTTGGTGAACACGAGCACCGGATGGAAGTTGCACACCTTGAGCCCAGTCGGGAAAGCGGCAGGGTCGAGGTGGTATTCGGGAGGATCGAGGTACCAGAGTGCGTGCCCGTCTTCCCAAAAATAGGGAACCAGGATCAACCCTCCCCTGGTAAATCGCCACACCGGGCGTAACCCCGGGTGGTAGGGCAGGATCGCATCCACGCAATGGGTGATCCCTTTGGCCGCGTAGAGAGCCTGAATAGCGGTCGAGATGTACAGGCCATGTCCGCGAATGCTGGTAGCTCTGGGATAGCAGGCCATGAGCTCGTCGACTTGCCGTTCGAAGTCGGTACTAGAGAAGTAGTTGGGGTGGATGCCGACCTCGAGGTCGCGTGATTCTGCCAGGTCGCGGAGCAGCGGGCTGGCGTGAGTGGCGAAGAAGGTCGCGCGGGCACCGTGTTCGCGAACGAGGTCCACTGTGTATTGGATGACCTCGTCTGGGGCCCCATCCACGTCGAAGGTTAGGACGATTTCATCGTAAGGAATATCAGGTCGCAGGTCGCGAATCGTCTTCCATGCTTTGATCGTGGCAGCACGACCTCGGAAAATTCCCAAGCCGGACTCGGTTTTCACACCCCGCTCTCCCAACCGCTTTCTTCATGCCGGCAAGAGTACCATCGCGTCGATTCAGCGGCAAGCAAGGATCCCCAATACCGGAAAGACGACGCACCATGACCTTCTCCACGCATCGATCCCTCAAAGCTCTACATGGGGCTTTCAGAAGCTCCCGACCTGCTCCTACGTCGAGGGCAGGTCACCTCGCAGCGGAGGCCGAACGGCGATCCTCGATCAGGGCTCCGAGCCAGGCGGCAAGGTAGACCGCTAGGACCAAGAGCCACACGGCTCGCAAGCCTATGAGCATGGAAACGTACTCGAGCGTGCCTCCGGCCATGGCCCCGATGAGGTTGAGGCCCAGGGCATAGCCCGGCGACTCCCGGAGCACGAAGCGTTGGCTGAAAGCCCACGCTGCGCAGAAGACCGGTGCGCCGAGCAGGGGAACGCAGACCAGGACTCGGCCCGAGGCCGGCAACGCGAGCAGCCAGTTCAGAGGGAAGAAATAGTTCAAGAGGACCGCCAGGATCAGGGCTGACCAAACTATCCCAGGCGAGACCTTGCTACCGAGCTGTACCCCCAGATTGGCCACGGACATGGTCGCGAGCACTGCCCCGACCACCACGGCATTGACCGTCCAGGTATTGCCGAAGACCAGGGCAAGGCGCACGATGGCCGCCGCCTCCAACAGGGTGAAGCCCACTCCCAGGAAGAGGAGGTCCGGGCACCAACCCCTCCCCGGCGAAACCCGGCGAAGGAGCAGGAGGGCCGCTGCGAGGAGACCGAGGACGAGCAGGAAGAGTTGGCCGTACAAAGGGGCGATGGTCGGCCTCGACAAATAGACGAAGGGCCAATCGTCCGTGGTCGCACCGACCTCCTCCGCCAGGGGTATACCCTCCGGCAGCGCGGCGAAGGCGGCATTCTCGGGGTCAGCGGCCAGGATGATGGTGTTGAACAAGCGCTGGTCCTCGGTCCGGTAGAGCCTGGTCGAAACCCCGAAGGCCGAGCGGACCGTGGCCAGGAGGCGATCCCAAAGCCAGGGTTTGAAGACCGAGTAGTAGACGACCAGCAACCCGTCCCGGGCAAGGATGCGTCGGGCGTCGAGCAGGGCCTCGGTGGTGTAGACATAACTCTCGAGCCGCAGGTTGGCCTGGTGCTGCAGGAGGGTTTGGGAATCGAGGGTCCCGAAGACGACGAGGTCGTACCTGCCCTCTTCGCTGCGCAGGAAGTGCCGGGCATCGTCGACCACGGCCCGCACTCTGGGATCGGCATAGGGTTTTCCCGGCGCCAGCGTGCGGCCGAGTTCGAGGATGGCAGGGTCGATCTCGACGGCCACGACCTCGCTCGCGCCGTTGCGCAGGGCCACTTCGACATCATTGCCCGTCCCCGCTCCCAGGACCAGGACCCGCGGTGCGAAATGTCCCGGCTGCATGCGCTTGGCGATGCGGTAGGGTATCTCCCACTTCCGGACCAGGGCTTCGACCGGGTTCGAGGCCTTGTCCGAGGTGGCGTCGAAATCGAGGGCGTACTGATGGAAACTGGCATTGACCCACACGCGCAGGCCCCCGGGCTCCTGGCGGTGCTGGACAAGGTAATAGGGGCTCCAAACGGCAGGATGGTCGCTGTGGGCGAGGACCGTGAAGGCAAGACCGGCCAGGAGCGCGGCTGAGCCGATGCGAAATCCGGGTTTCGCAGCCGCGATCCAAGCCAGGGCACACAGCGGCGGCCAGAGCCAGGGAGGTAACCATACACTCGCCGAGAGGGAGAAGAGGATGGTACCGAGCAGGCTCCCGAGGAGGTCCCAGCCATACGCCGGCAGACGCGCCTGCCGGGCCATCAGTCTCGCCAAGGTCTGACCGAGGGCAACGAAGGGCAGGGCCGCGCAACAGAGTATCGCGGCCGCAGCCGGGAACAGGGGCAGGTCAGGGGCGAGTCGGCCGAGGTTTTTGTATTGGATCCAATAGTGTACCTCGGCCGCGGCGTCATGGAAGACCAGCCCCCGTCCGAGCAGGACGAAGCCGAGCACCAGGGAAAGTCCGAGTGGGAAGCAGAGGGCCACGGACCTCGCGCCTTGCAGGATGCAGCCCAGCCCAAGGCCGAAAAAGGCAGCGATGAGGAGCAGATTGGTGAAGTACGAGATGACTCGGACCTCGGCCGGAACGAGGCGAATGAAGGCCAACTCCAGGCACAGGATCGCGGCCGAAACGAGGGCGATGCGCCAGGATCCACGTTCCTTCATGCCCGAGACTCCTCGGGCAAGGTCACAAGCACAGCGCCTCCGGCCAGGAAGAGCAGGGCCACGGAGAGGATCCCGGCGCGCGGGTTGCCGCTCAGACCCACCACGATGCCAAGGAGCAGCGGACCGAGGATGGCGGCGAACTTCCCAAGCAGGTTGTACAATCCGAAGTACTCGGCGGCCCGATGCGGCGGCACCAGCCGGGCAAAATAGGACCGGCTGAGGGACTGGATACCCCCCTGGACCATGGCCAGGAGCAGGGCCAGGAGGTGGAACTGGCTGAACTCGAAGCCCAGGAACTGGAGCGGGGCTGTCTCGAGGTTGGCTGCGAAGACGGTGACCAGGAGATAAACGGCGACGGCCAAGAGGATGCCGGTGCGCGGTCCGACCCGTCCCCCCAACCAACCGAACAACAGGGCGAAGGGGAAACCGGTGAACTGGACCAGGAGCAGGGCACCGATGAGGTCTCCGGTCGAGAAGCCCAGGTTCTTGCCGAAATCCACGGCCATGGTGATGATCGTGTCCACTCCGTCGATATAGAGCCAATACGCTAAAAGGAACAGCCGCAACTGACGCTGGTGCAGCACTTCTCTGCAGAGGGCCCGGAGGGTGGACCACCCCGGAAGAGCTGGACGGAAGCGTTCTCCGGCTTCCCGTCCGAGCGGACCGAGCAAGAGGGGAAGGGAGAAGAGCAGCCACCATCCACCGACGAGCAGGAAGGAAACCTTCACCGCGGCGGCCTCGTCGGCCAGGCCGAACCAGGAGGGGTGTTGGACCATGAGCACGTTCTGCAGGAACAGCAACCCGCCGCCGAGGTAGCCGAGGCCGTAACCGAGCCCGGAGACGAGGTCCAGCTTTTCACCCCCGCAGAGCGGCACCAGCAGGGAATCGTAGAACACATTGGCCAGGAGGAACCCGGCCAGGGCGAGTACATAGGCGAACGCGGCGGAAGGCCAGGCACCTCGGCCGATTAGGGCCAGCGCCAGCGTGGCCGTTATTCCGACGAGCATGGCGGCAAGGAGGAAGGCTTTGTGCCGACCGGTCGCATCCGCTCTGGCACCGAGCAAGGGTGCGGCCAGCGCCACCACGAGGCTGGCCACACTGACGCTCGCGCCGAGCCAGAAGGTAGCCGTGCTCGCAGCCACACCCGCGCTCCAGTATTCCTTGAAGAAGATGGGAAAGAAGCCGGCCATGACCGTGGTCGGGAAAGCCGAGTTGGCGAAATCGTACAGGGCCCAACCCCAGGCTCCACGCGGTAAGTGTCCGGACATGATCCTCGGTCGTGGAGAATGGTTCACGGCATGCGGGTGAAGACGTCGCCAGGGGGAACCCCGGTAGCCGCGGAGCGGCTGCCCCGGGTCCGGTCTCGAGGGGGGGCCTGAGACGGTGGAGGAGGCGCGGCCGACATCCAGGCTCCGCGGGCTCCCGCTGGGGACGCGAGACGGCAAAGCACAAGATATGCCAAGTAGGGAAACAGGAAAAACTATTTCGTAATCCCATGGTATATATAGGTTTCATGCTACTGAACACCTCCCCTCACCCTCCCCTCTTTTCCACCCGCGGTGTCGTCCTGGCCCTCGGGCCGGTGCGCTCAGAAGTAGTAGCGCACCCCCAGGGCCGCTCCGGCGTGGAACTCGCTCGCCGGCAGGAGCTCCAGGATCGGCACCAGTTCGAGGAAGAGGTCCACGGGCACGCGGGGAAAGGCATAGGCGAGTCCCAGGGGGAAGCGCACCCCGAAGCGGTCTTCCTCGAGCAGGGAAAAACGCCCTCCGATACCGACATAGAAAGCTACCGCGGCGATCGGCGTCTTGAACACGGCCAGGTTGTGAAAGAGGTAATCGAGGTGGACCTGGAACGAGGGCTCACGGCGGAAGGACCAGGCCGCGCCGAGCTGCAGGGCCGTGGTTGGCCCCATCCAGAGCTTGGCCGAGAGCCCGGTCGGTTCGCCGATCATGGCACCGACGCCCAGAGGGCCGGCCTCGACCGCGAGGGACGAGAATAGGATTCCGAGGATGGTCAGGGTTCGAAACGGTGGGAGCGTCACTGCACGTACCCCAGTTGACGTAGCATCTCCAACCTGTCCTCGGGGAAGACTTGAGCCGCCTCGACCGGGTTGAGGTCGGCGCGCTCGTAGTGGGTGATTTCCTCTTTGAGCAAGGCCCGCAGGCTGGCCGTCACATGGGGTCGTTGCCTGGCGAGGTTGTGGCGTTCGTAGGGATCGTCCCCGAGAACGAAAAGCTCTTCCCGAAGCTGTTGATCGGCCTGGTGGAGGAGGTACTTGTAACCGTCTTTGACCAGCATGGCGGAATAGACTCCATTGATCCACATCTTGGCCTTGAGCGGTACTACCCTCGGCCCGAGGTCCAGAAGCGGTTTCCCCTCGAGCCCCTCCGAGGGGAGGGCGAGGCGTTGCAGGAGCGTGGGTAGGATGTCGATGGTCCCGACCGGCCTCAGGATCCGTCTTGGAGTCGGGTCCTCGGGATCGAAGAAGAGGAGAGGTACGCGGAGCTCTTCGTTGTAGAGACAGTTGCCGTGCCCGAACCAGAAATTGTGTTCCCCCATGGATTCGCCGTGATCGGCACTAAAGACGAGGATCGTGTTCCGGGAGGCCAACACCCAGTCGAGCAGCGGGGCCAGGGCACGATCGGTGGAGAGGATTTCCTCGTCGTACCGGTCGAAATACCAGCGCAGGCTATCGTGGACCCCGTCGTATGAGCCGAAGCTGAGGAAGGGAAGATCGGTCGGAGCCAGGGGCAGCATCGGAGGACCGGCGTGTTCAGCGGGTCTGCCTCGCCCCGTGGCCGGGATCCACGGTGGATAATACCTTGTATCGAGCGTGTTCCCGAACGGTGGGGTATAGGGTGCATGCGGGTCGAAGAGGTGCATCCACAGGAAGAGGGGCCGGCCGTGTTCGGCCTGCACCAGGTTCTTCAGGGCCAGGGAAACCATCCGGCGGGCCCCGAGGTCCTGGTCGTGGACCGCGTCGAACCCCTGTTCGAAGCCGGTACCGCGGCCGAAAAAGTGGTTCCCGACGATGCTGACCGTGCGATAGCCGGCCGCACGGAGGTACTCGGCCATGGTGGTGTAGCTCTGATCGAGCAGATTACCCATGTCCGGGCTGGAAATGACCTGGAGATAGCGTCCGGTAATAAAGACCACGCCCGCCGGGAGGGTCGCCGGAGCTGGTGAATACGCGCGTTCGAAGACCACTGCTTGCCGGGCGAAGCGATCAAGGGCCGGGGTAGTCTGCCGCTGGTAACCAGCGTGGCCGAGGTGGCGGTAGTTCAACGCGTCGACGGTCACGAAGAGGATGTTCGGAGGAGGCGGCTCGGTGCCGGCGTCGGCCATCACGGTCTTGGAGGTAGCCCCAGGAACAAGCCGACTGCGGTCGAGGGGACGTCGGGCATCGCGCTGGGCCTGGGCGAGCCGCCGCAACATCGCAGCCTTAGATCCCACCGGAGCGGCCGCGAAGGCCGGTCCTGCCGTCAGCTCGACGGCCAGCTCCACTTCTCCCAGTCCCAGCAGCAACTCGAAGAGTGTCTCATCGTGCTCGAGCTTCTCTCTCACATGCCGTTCCGCCCGTTGCAGGAGCGAGAGGGGACCATGCTGTCGGGCCAGGAGAAATAGCTCTCGCAGGCAGCCGAAGTGCTTCGGGTGAGCCTCGAGGCAGGTCAGAGCCAACCTCGCTCCATGGGGGGGGTGGTGGAAGGCGAGCATCTCGATGGCCGGGACTAATTCCGGATCGTCGACCCTGCGCGGTACCTGCAGGAAGGCACTCAGCGGTTCCTCGGTCCAGCGTTCGACCGGAGGCCGCTGACTGGCCAGGCTGAACAGGTCGAAGAGAGAGCTAAAATCACCCGGGGCATGAAGAACGGAAGACACCAAAAGAGACAAGGCCTTGTCGATATCACCGTGCAGTCGATACCACTGTCCGAGCAGGTGTTCGAACCTCCCCAGTGCCGCCGTACCAAGCGTGGGTGTTCGGAGCAACTCCGACAATCGCGCGACCAGGACCGAATCGAGATCCTCCCCAGAAAGCCCGTCTAGGAGCGAGACCATGGCCATCTGCTCTAGGTCGCTGGGGGTATCGAACAGTAAGAAGTAACGGCGCCTCAAAACCAACGTATCGGGCGGATCGAAATGAGCAGCCAGACGGACGAGGATGTCTGGGTGTCCTTCGCATACTGCCGACTGTTCGAGCAGGCCCCGCAACTGGGGAGATCCCTCCATGACCAGGGGTTCCAGACAACCGCTGGCCAGGAGGTGAAGGTCTGCCAGACAGGAGAACATGATGGATCGGCTGGCGCGTTGCTCTCCGAGTTGGCGGAGCACTGAGGAAAAACCTTGAAGCATGCGCCAAGTGAGTTCGGGGGGGAGCTGGGTAGACCTGACAAGATCTACGAACGCCTGGACCACGCTCGGCATGAGCGGCAAGTGATCGAGAAGCTCATCAAAGAAGCCGCCCATCCAATCGAGGGCTTCCGCGTCGCGTTCCAAGCACGCTATTGCCTCGGTTCTCCGACCAGAAAGGAACAAGCGGGCCAAGGCCCGACCGCTGACGGGCGAAAGTGGCTCCTTGCAATCGGGGTGGCTCCAGTGGAGTAGATCCTGACGGGCGATCCAGTCCTGACCTAAAAAATCGAGCAGATCATACATCATGGCATCGTCATCCGGCTGATGGGTGAGCGCGGCTTCGAACAGACTACGAGCCAAGTCCATTCGCCCCTCTGCCCAGTGCCAGCGGCCGAGCCGATTCTCGAGCTGCGCTCGCACCTCGAGCTCGAGGTCATCCCTGTCGAGGATGGAGAAGAAATGGGTGGCAAGTCCGGGATCCACCAACCCAGTCGGAACACCTTCAAGTAACGAGATCAATGTCATACGACTTCGCAAGAAGCTGCCGTCAAGCTTGGAAACATAGTGGCGGCGATACTCGAACTGCCCCGGCAGATCCAACTGTTCTGCCAAGGGGATGTAGAATTCGACATGCCCTTCGACCTCGATCGCCTCCTCGAGCAACCCGAGCAGGGCTCGATCTCTGCGCTGGACCCTCGCGAGGAGACAGGGACCCGCGAAGATACCTGGTTCCTCTATGCAACGGCCGATCACCTCAGCGCTCAAGGCGTAGTAACCGCTCTCTTCGAGTACCGAGGCAAAACGTAGCAAGATTTCAGCGCCGCGTATCCGGTTCAACTCCGAGACCAACACCAGGTCGACAAACGCCCGAACAAGAACCCGACCTCTCGCCGGAACATGATCGACAAATGCATGGAAAAAGAGGTCCGTCTTGAGAATGTGGTCGGCATCCCTTTCCAGGCAACCACGCGCCGAGGTCTGCGCACCGCGCTCCAGGAGAGCGGCCATCGCTCCTCCCTCAAGAGGAGCGACCTGCACAGGACAAGGGGGCGGCGCGTAGGGTTCTACGAATAAAGTGTCCTGAGCTGTTCTGCCACTGCCAGGTGGCAACAGGAACAGGAACAACATAATCAAATGTTTAGCCACTCGCGGTCCTGCTATTATGTTGTACATCCAGTACTACACATTTAATGCCGCGTTGTCCCTGCGGTTGCTCTACCTCTGTTGTATCTTAATTTGTTGTCCAAGCAAATGGGGGCAACGCATCTGTTTCTGGACGGTACGCTCCGAACTACTGAAACGAGAAGAGCTCCAGTGCCACACCTCCGATCACGAGCCGAGCAACATGCTTGTGCAGAAGACAACAACCTCATTTTTTACATTTATTTTCAACATAGTTAAACAATCAGCCGGGGTCTTGATAGTCCTTGACAAGCCCCGATGGCCCGGCTACAAGATTCACGGTCGATAGCTGTGCCGTCGACCGTCTGTCACCGAAGGGATTGAGGAGGATGACCCCATGTCACGACTGAAGGAAAAGTTCATCAGCAAGATCGAACCGATGCGCGATCGCGTGAAGAAGCTCACCACTGATTTCGGTGACCGGGTCATCTCCGAGTGCACCGTGAAGCAGGCCTACGGCGGCATGCGCAGCGTGAAGAGCATCGTCACCGAGACCTCGGCCCTCGACCCCAATGAGGGTATCCGTTTCCGCGGCATGACCATTCCCGAGGTCCGCGAGCGCCTGCCCAAAATCAAAGAAGAACCCCTGCCCGAGGGCATCTTCTACTTGCTCCTGACCGGTGACGTGCCGACCAAGGCCGACGTCGATGAAATCACGGCCGAATGGCGCAAACGCGGGGAACTGCCCGCCTACATCAAAAAGACCCTCGACGCCATGCCCATCGACACGCACCCGATGAGCCAGTTCATCATCGGCATCACCGCGCTGCAGAACGAGTCCCTCTTCGCCAGCAAGTACCGCGAGGGTATCAACAAAAAGCAACTGTGGGAGCCAGCCTACGAGGACACTATGAACCTCCTGGCCAAGCTGCCCAAGGTCGCGGCCTACATCTACCGCCGCAGCTACAAGAACGGCCAGCACATCAACGAGAACAAGGATCTGGACTGGGGCGGCAACTTCGCGCACATGCTCGGCTTCAACAACGAGCAGTTCCAAGAACTGATGAGACTCTACCTCGTCCTGCACTGCGATCACGAGGGCGGCAACGCCAGCGCCCACACCTGCCACTTGGTCGGCTCCACCCTGTCCGACCCGTATCTCAGCTTGGCCGGCGGCATGGCAGCCCTGGCCGGCCCGCTGCACGGTCTGGCAAATCAAGAAGTGCTTCGCTGGATCATGGACGTGCAAGAGAAGCTCGGCGGCGGCATTCCGACCAAGGAACAACTGGCCAAGTTCTGCGAAGACACCCTCGCCTCCGGTCAAGTCATCCCGGGTTACGGCCATGCCGTGCTGCGCAAGACCGACCCGCGCTACGTCGCCCAGCGCGAGTTCGCCCTCAAACACCTGCCCAACGACCCGATCTTCAAGGTCGTGAGCACTCTCTATGACGTGGTGCCCGATATCCTGCTCAAGGCCGGCAAGGCCGCCAACCCGTGGCCGAACGTCGACGCTCACTCCGGCTGCCTCTTGGTCCACTACGGCATGCACGAGTACGATTACTACACCGTGCTCTTCGGCGTCTCCAGGGCCATGGGCGTCCTAGCCTCCTTGATCTGGGACCGCGCCCTCGGCCTGCCGCTCGAGCGGCCCAAGACCGTCACCACCGAGTGGGTCGAGAAGTTCGTGCGTTCCTGAACCAGCTGTAGCCCCCCCTCCATGCTATCGTAAATAAACCGAATCAAGGTTTCCTCGTCTCCTTCTCGGGGACCCCATAGTCTTGATCCAGCCCCCGTGATCCGTTATGGTCACTCCGCAAACCCTTCGGCTCCTTGGGGGCTGCTCGGAGGATAACGATGGAATTCGACGAGAGAAGGCCTCGGTCCGAGGAGACCTGCCTGTGTTTTCAGGAGGACCATCTCCTCCTACGGGAGTTCCAGCAGGGGGTGTGTTTGCCGAAGGTCGAAGAACTCCGGGCGTCCTTTCCTCAACTTGCGGCGCCGCTACTCGAGCGTTTCACCTGGGGCGACGCCCGGTACCAACTCCACGAGTGCCTCGAGTCCTTTTCCCCTCCTCCCGGATGGCGGTGGTCGCGGCTACGCCAATTAACCTCGTCCCTGCCGACAGAACTCTTCGCCCTCACCGCCACTGCCTTCCAGCTCCTCCATTGGCGGCAGACCCGTCGCTATTGTGGCAGGTGCGGGAGCCCCACGGTCCGAGCCTCAGTCGAACGTTCCCTGCGATGTACCACGTGCGGGCAAGATCACTTCCCCCACCTCGCCCCTGCGGTCATCCTCTTGATCACGAGGGGAGAAAAACTCCTCCTCGTGCGTTCACTCCGACACCCCCCCCAGCTCTGGAGTCTCGTTGCCGGCTTCGTCGAGGCAGGGGAGAGCTTGGAACAAGCTGCGCATCGCGAGGCCCTCGAAGAGACCGGACTCGAGCTCGAGAACCTCTCGTATTGTTACAGCCAGGCTTGGCCCTTCCCCAGCAGCCTCATGGTGGCTTTCAGCGCCAATTGCCGAGGTGGCAAACTTCGTCCAGGTCCTGACGAGATCGTGGAAGCGGCCTGGTTCCTCCCAGACCGATTGCCGACCACACCTACCGGGCTGAGCATCGCCGGCCGGTTGATCGCGGACTACCTCCAACGATCGCATCGGAGGACCCATGAGTAGGAAGTCACTGTCGTGGATCGTGGGAACTGTCTTCGTCAGTCTGGCCTTCTTTGCCTACTTCAGGACCATCGGGTTTCCTCGGAGTTCGGATGGTGTTGAGTCCGAAGACAGCCGAACTCACTCCAACGGCTCTTCCCAGTTCATCGGGCTGACCCGACGCACCGGACCGTCAGTCGGCTTGACACTCTCTTGCCTCCCGCATACACCGAACAGTGATGTTCCTCGGCCACCGCCGAAAGATGAAGGAGGGAATCATGGCGAGAAGCACGACCAAGAGCACCACAGCGGGTACCGAGAAAACGGGTACCGAAACAGTCAAGAAGACGGCCAAAGCCCCTGAGGCAAAGGCCAGAACCCGGTCGACCCAGCCTCGAGAACCCGAGGTCGCCTCCATGCCACAAGAGGCTTCCCCCTCCCTGCGTAAGCCGCTGCGTCCCCTCCAGGCCCCGGTCAGTCCTGCCGACAGGAAAGCCCTCGAACCGCTCATCCGAGAACGCGCCTATTACCTCTATCTGAAGAGGACCGCGAACGAAGGCGATGCAGCGAGCGACTGGATCACGGCCGAAACAGAAATCTTGGCTGAGTGGCGTGATCGAGGTCTTTGAAATCCGAGAACTAGATTCGAGTACCGTGGTTACCGAGGTCAAGCATGCGACATGATGTCTCCCGTCTGAGCGACTATGATATCTTCCTGTTCAAGCAAGGCAACCATGCCGACTTGGCCGAGAAGTTAGGGGCTCGGCCAATGACCGTGGACGGAGTTCATGGAACCCACTTCGCCGTCTGGGCACCCAATGCCGAGCATGTCGCGGTTGTAGGGGATTTCAACGCTTGGGACGGTTCCCTGCACCCCTTGCGCACTCGTTCCGACAGCTCGGGCATTTTCGAGGGCTTCGTCCCCGGGGTGGGCCACGGTGCTCTCTACAAGTACAGGATCCAGAGCAAGGTCAATGGTTATAGGGTCGACAAAGCCGACCCCTTCGCCAGGTATTCCGAAGTGCCGCCGCGCACGGCGTCGGTCGTCTGGGAAAGCAGCTACCAATGGGGCGATCAGGAATGGCTCGAGAAGCGCAAGACCCTGAATGTCTACGAACGGCCGCTCAGCATTTACGAGGTCCACACCGGTTCTTGGGTACGGGTACCCATCGAGGGGAACCGTTCCTTGACCTATCGCGAATTGGCGCATCGGCTGTCCGATTATATCGTGGAACTGGGATTTACCCACGTCGAGTTCCTCCCTCTCATGGAACACCCCTTCTACGGTTCCTGGGGCTACCAGACGACCGGATATTTTTCCCCCACCAGTCGCTACGGCAATCCTGATGACCTCCGAGCTCTGGTCGATCATTTGCACCGGCGTGGTATCGGCGTCATCTTCGACTGGGTTCCCTCGCATTTCCCCAATGACGAGCATGGTCTCGGTTTCTTCGACGGCACTCACCTCTTCGAACATGAGGACCCTCGCCAAGGTATCCATCCGGACTGGAATAGTTTGATCTTCAATTACAATCGCCACGAGATACGCAGCTTCCTGCTCAGCAGCGCCAATTACTGGATGGAATCCTTCCACATCGACGGCATCCGGGTCGATGCGGTCGCTTCGATGCTCTACCTGGACTATTCTCGGCAGGAAGGACAATGGATTCCCAATGAATACGGCGGCAGGGAAAACCTCACCGCGATCAATTTCTTACAACGATTGAACGAAGAGTTGTACGCTCGGCACCCCGACATCCTCACCATCGCAGAAGAATCGACCGCATGGCCGGGAGTATCGAGACCTGTTACCGGCGGCGGCCTGGGTTTCGGCTTCAAATGGGATATGGGCTGGATGCACGACACCCTACAATACCAGCACCGCGACCCGATTTTCCGCAAGCATCACCACGGCGAGCTGACCTTCCGTCAGATCTACGCCTACAATGAGAATTTCATCCTGCCGCTCAGCCACGATGAAGTAGTCCACGGCAAGGGTTCCCTGATCTCCAGAATGCCCGGCGACACCTGGCAGCAACTGGCCAATCTCCGCCTCCTGCTCGGATACCAGTACACCCTGCCCGGGAAAAAACTGTTGTTCATGGGTGGAGAGTTCGGACAGTGGGCCGAGTGGAACCACGAGCACAGCCTAGATTGGCAACTCCTGGAGTACGATGCCCACAAGGGGATGCGTTCTCTGATCATGGATCTCAACCATCTCTATCGTCGAGAACCCGGACTGCACCTCTACGATACCAAACCCGAGGGTTTTGCCTGGATCGACCATCAAGAAGCGGAAATCAATGTTCTCAGTTACCTGCGTTTGACCGATCGCTCTGAGGAGACTCTTGCCATCGTCTGTAACTTCTCTCCGGTTCCCAGACACCAGTACCGTCTCGGCATACCGCAGGGCGGGGTCTGGCGCGAGATCTTGAATACCGACGCACGTTGTTACGGAGGCAGCGGGGTGGGAAATTTCGGCAAGGTCGACGCAGAGGAAACACCTTGGCACGGAAGGCCTTTCTCACTCTCCCTGACCTTGCCTCCACTCGGGGTCGTGGTATTCAGGGTGGCTCCATTGTTCTAACGAACCCCAGGTTCCCCTGCCGGGAATGCACCGATCCGGCCAACAAGGCTACACAACTTCGGGAGAACCACGATGAACCGGTATGTCTGCATCCACGGTCACTTCTACCAACCCGCCCGAGAAAACCCCTGGCTTGAAGAAATCGAGTTGCAGGACTCCGCCTATCCCTATCACGATTGGAACGCACGGATCACCGCGGAGTGTTACACCCCGAACAGCGCGTCTCGCATCCTCGACGGCGAGGGTTCCATCATCGATATCCTCAATAACTTCGAAAGAATCAGCTTCAATTTCGGTCCGACCGTGCTGGCCTGGATGGAAGCACATCAACCGCGTACCTATCAGGCCATTCTCGAGGCGGATCGCAAGGGGCAAGAGCACTATGGCGGTCACGGCCCGGCCATGGCCCAGGTCTATAACCACGTGATCATGCCCCTCGCAAACCGCAGGGACAAGATCACCCAAGTGCGCTGGGGTATTCGTGATTTCGAACTCAGATTCAAGCGAGCGCCGGAAGGTATGTGGTTGGCAGAAACCGCTGTCGACCTCGAAACCCTCGAGATCCTTGCGGAGCACGGCATCCTCTTCGTCGTCCTCGCTCCCTGGCAGGCCATCGAGTTCCAAGCCCCAGGAGCCGAACACTGGACCCCTGCAGAGGGCCAAGCCCTCGATCTGACAAGATCCTATCGCCTCGACCTCCCCTCGGGCCAATCCATCGCCGTGTTCTTCTACAACGGCGAGATAGCGCAAGAGGTCGCCTTCAAAGGCCTTCTCAACAGCGGCGAAACCTTCGCCCATCGTTTAGCCTCAGCCTTCGGACGGGGCGAGGAGCCTCAACTCGTGCATATCGCCACCGATGGAGAGAGTTACGGGCATCACCATCGCTATGGAGAGATGGCGCTGTCCTACGCTCTGCATTTCCTGGAGAGTCGCGGCCTCGCCACCATCACCGTCTATGGCCAATTCCTCGAACTCCACCCGCCCGAGTACCTCGTCCGTGTGCGCGAGAACACCTCCTGGAGCTGTTGCCACGGCATCGAACGTTGGCGGAGCAACTGCGGCTGCAATTCGGGGCAACACCCCGGATGGCACCAGGAATGGCGAACCCCGCTGCGCGAGGCCCTCGACTGGCTGCGTGACACCCTCGCCGGCCCCTTCGAAGAAGCCTTGGGGCACTACGTCGAGGATCCCTGGCATAAGCGTGACGAGTACATCAATGTGATACTCGATCGCTCGGAAGACCATAGGGAGCGTTTTTTACAGGGCTTCACCCTGCAACCCCGGCTTGGAGAACAGGACCACAAACGCATCCTCCAACTCCTCGAGATGCAACGCAACGCCCTGCTCATGTACACGAGTTGCGGTTGGTTCTTCGATGAAGTCACGGGACTCGAGACGGCCCAGATCCTCGCCTATGCCAAACGCGTCATCCAACTCGCCCAGGATGCTCTCGGTCTGGATTGCGAGGCTGAAGTCATACGCCGATTGCGGCAAGCCCGTAGCAATGTCCCCGAATACAGGGATGCCGGGGTATTCTACCAGCAACATATTGCGCCTTACTGCGTCGACCTGCTCCGCGTCGGGGCCCACTGCGCCATTTCGTCTCTCTTCCGCGACTACCCCGAAGAGTCCCGTATCTATTGTTATCATGCCAGCATGCAGGAGTTCTACAAGCTCGAGGCCGGCAATCAGTCCCTGGTCATCGGCAAGGCCTTGTTGCGCTCCGATATTACGCTCGCGACCGGGACTATCAGCTTCGCCGTACTCCACCTCGGAGATCACAACGTCATCGGCGGAGTACGCCGCACCCGTACCAACGGCGCCTTCAACGAAATGCGCACCGACATCACCACGGAATTCAAACGCAGCAATATCCCCGAGGTCATCAGGCAACTCGACCACCATTTCGAGAACCATAACTATTCCCTCTGGCATCTCTTCCGCGATGAACAACGCAAGGTCATCGAGAGAATCCGTAGACGCTCCATCCAACAGCTCGAGGACTCTCTCGACCAACACTATGCAGCCAACGTCCCGTTCATGAACTTCGTCACTTCCCTGGATATCCCCCTCCCCTGGGTCCTCAAGAACGTCGCTCAATTCGTTCTCAACCAGAAGTTCAAGAGCTTCTTCCAGGGTCAGGAGAATGATATGCGCAGGTTGTTAACCTTGGCCAAAGAGGTTCGCAAATGGGGAGTTCCACTCGACCGGGAGATTCTCGGGTTCCATGCTTCGTCTAAGGCTAATGATCTCGTCCACTTACTCGAGACCGAACCGTGGCGACGCGAATTATTGCGCAATTTGATCATCTTCCTCGGAACTCTCTCCAGACTGGGCATTAAGCTCGATTTATGGCAGGCTCAGAATAGCTACTTCGAGTTCGGTCGACGGCATGTACCGGGAATGCTGACCCGAGCCGAGCAAGACAACCGAGAGGCCAGGGCTTGGTTGTCACTCTACCAGGTCCTGGGCCGTCACCTGAAGGTCAAGGGCAAGGTCGAACTCGGAGCAGGTCCTACCGAAGAGGACTCGATGCCGCGATAATCCGGTGGAGACCTCGAACGGCGGCTTCATGGGTCGGGAGGGGAGCGATGGAGAGCCTATACGAACCCTTGCTGGTTGAGATCGCCTGGGAAGTCTGCAACCAGGTAGGCGGCATCTACACGGTCATCCGCTCCAAGGTCGCCGCCATGGTAGAACACTGGGGCGACCAGTATTGCCTGGTGGGGCCCTACCTCGACGACCGGGTGATGGCCGAGTTCGAGGTCATCGACGATCTCTCAGACCCCTTCGGTAGAGCGGTCAAACGCCTGCGCGAACAGAACCTCGACGTCCTCTACGGCCGCTGGCTGGTCACCGGCAAACCGAGGGTAGTCCTCCTCAACCCGGCCTGCGCAGAAACCAGGCTGAACGACCTCAAATACATCCTCTGGGACAGTTACCGCATCGACAGTTCCGTCCAGGACGAATTGGTCAACAACATCCTGGCCTTCGGAGAGATGGTCAAACAATTCCTGGCCGAACTCGCCAATCGGAAGACGTGTAAGCGTCCGGTCATCGCCCACTTCCACGAATGGCTGGCCGCGAGTTGTCTCCCCGACCTCGCCAAACTCGACTGTCCGGCTCTGCGCAGCGTCTTCACCACGCACGCCACCCAACTAGGCCGCTACCTGGCCATGAACGACGTGCAATTCTACCAGAACCTCTACACCGTCGATGTCCAGGACGCAGCCAAGCACTACGGTATCGAAACTCAGGTGCACATCGAACGTATGGCCGCGCAACATGCCGATGTCTTGACCACGGTCAGCGAGGTGACCGGCAGGGAGTGCGAGGCCCTGCTCGGACGAAAACCTGAGGTCATCCTGCCCAACGGTCTCAATATCAAACGCTTTGCCGTCACGCACGAAGTCCAGAACCTGCACCAACGCTACAAAGAGCGCATCCATACCTTCGTCATGGCCCACTTCTTCCACAGTTACTCCTTCGACCTCGACGAAACCCTCTATTTCTTCACCGCCGGGCGTTACGAGTTCGTAAACAAGGGCTACGACCTCGTGCTCGAGGCCATGCGGCGCCTCAACACCAGGATGAAGCGCAAGTGCATGACCAAGAAGATCATCCTCTTCATCGTGACCAAACGACCGTACCACACCATCAACCCTCAGGTGTTCGAATCCCGTGCCGCCATGGAGGAGATCCACAACACCGTGCGGGCGATCAAGGACCAGATCGGCGAGCGCTTGTTCTACGAGGCCACGGCCCACTACGACCAGCAGTTCCCTCAACTCAACGATTTCGTCGATGAGTACTGGCGGCTGCGCTACCGGCGCATCGTGCAGAGCTGGAAGACCAGTACCCTCCCGATCATCGTCACCCACAACCTGGTCGATGATCGCAACGACGAGGTACTCAATTTTCTGCGCCGCGCCGAACTGTTCAACAAACCCGAAGACCCGGTCGGGGTCATCTACCACCCGGACTTCATCACCACCACCAATCCCCTCTTCAATATGGAATACAACCAGTTCGTGCGTGGCTGTCACCTCGGTATCTTTCCCAGCTACTATGAGCCCTGGGGCTACACCCCCTTGGAATGCATCGCCAGCGGTGTTCCAGCCATTACCAGCGATCTGGCGGGTTTCGGCACCTATGTCATGCGCAATCTTCCCGAGGAAATCGGCAACGGCATCACCGTGGTCAAACGCAACGACCGCGACTTCGACGAAGCCGCGGACCAATTGACCTATCAACTCCTCTCCTTTGTCAATATGTCCAAGCGCGAGCGCATCTTCCTCCGCAACCACGTCGAGAGCCTTGCCGAGCACTTCGCCTGGGAAAAACTGGTCCGCAATTACGAAGAAGCCTATCGCTTAGCATTGCAACAGCCGCCACGCTCATGAACCGCTTCCTGCTGCCCTTCTTCGCACTGCTGGTAACCCTCTCCTGCAGCCAGGGAGATGGCGGCAGTGCTAGAGAAGCCGCTCCAACTCTGCCGAGGTTGGCCTGTACCAGCCAGAGTTGTCCCTCGGAGCAGTTCTGTGATGTGTTGAGCGGGTACTGCATGCCCAAGACCGAGGCCCCGACCGAAGAACCGATAACCCCAGCGCCAACCACGGACGCCGGCGATCCCCTGAGCGGGACCACGGGAGGGGACGATTCGTCGGACCAAGGCTGGGGAGGAACGGTGCAGCCAACCCCTGATCCCGTCACCGCAAACGGATGCCCAACAATTGCACCGCCCGGTAGTTGCGCGGAGTGCGAAGGTCTGGGGACGGAACTGCGCGAACTCTGCCTCGATTGCCTCTTCGGCGCCCAACG
>Ga0156395_1338_pt2 | contig 20524 bp, 16 predicted proteins | sample RifOxyA3_FD_108039 | JGI IMG/M metagenome (GOLD analysis project Ga0156395, IMG submission 108039) | Deltaproteobacteria bacterium RIFOXYA12_FULL_61_11 | reverse complement strand
GACACCTAGACCTAGTGCATATATCTCTCCAAGTAGCTTTTGTGCGGAAGTATTGCCATTCCTTGCATAAGGAGTAATATGCTCGACTGCAAGTTGGTATTTCCCGACCTTATATTCATTGATACCAAATTGAAGCTGTCTTTCTCTTTGCATCTTTTGAAAATACAAAAATAATATACCAGCAAATATTGCAATAGAAAAAAATGCAAGGAAAAGAAATATTTTTAATTTATTTAATTTACTAGTAATCATTGTTTTGAATCATGCCACTACAATTTATACGTTGACAGAGGACTTCGAAAGTCGGACTCGGTATTAACACCACACTCACCTGGCTACCTTCTTCATGCTGGCAAGAGTACCATCGGGTTTATTCGGCAGCAAGAAAAGCGGCGTTGTCCCGGAAATGCAACTACTCAAAAACTACTCTCCAAAGTCGGACTCTGCTTCCATTTTTCGACACATCGGTAGCACATCCAACCAACCAAAGCCCGCGATCGAGGTCGCCGTACTGGTACACGGGGGTCGAGGCCCAGGGCTTTCGGCTTTCCAACCTCGTTTGTGCTCCGGGAGACCTGGGGTGCCCGCTGCGAGGAACCACAAACGGTACGCGGCGCGACCTTGGCGCGCCACTCGGATCCGGGCTGGACGCAGGGAAGCGGCCGTGTAAGCGACGCGCAGGATGCAGCGTCGTCAGACTGGTCCTCCCGGAGCGCCCCCGACGCTTCTTTGCCTCCTTTCTTGTCGTCCAAAGAGCGACTCTCAGGATGAGAGGAGTGTCGATTGCGCGCAGGATGCGCCGATGCAATCGACAAAGGATGTCGGCCGGCAGGATCGATCATCCCGTCAACCTCACTCCGCAGGTCGAAACCCGGTCGGTCACCGCTATCCTACCCGTAGGCTGCGCTATCGAGCATAGGGCACCAAAGCCGGACTCTGCTTCCACGCGTTTGCCTCGAGACCTGGCCCGGCTGACGGGTGAGATGGGCCGAGGCCGGGTTGGCTCCTGGTTCGCTCAACGCTCGGGTCGCGAGGTTGGTTCGATCACTCTTGGGGGTCATGGGTGGGTTCCTCCTCAAGGGCTCTAGTAGATTGTTCATGGGGGACCATGATCACTGGTAACTTCGTAGTATACGTTCCAATTGGAATAATCGCATTGGGGCCAATCCTTTGGGTACCGTTCCTCATCGTCTTTTAAGAAATCAAGAGGTATACAGTGTGATAAGGCAGTAGCATCATGCTCTGTGTTTTCATCAAGGAGCGATGAAGACACCGAAAATCTCGCAGGAACACAGTTTTTTCTAAACAACCAACAGGTTGTATCATTTTCTTTTACGACGATCGAGTTTTCACTACAGGTTCCACCCTTCGTACACCCAAAAACATAGGTGTAACGGCATTGTTGTTCGACCTCGAACTTGTCACCTTGAATAAATTGGCACGAAATAGCTGTCATGCATTCTTCAGCGGTCATAGAACTGCAATTGGTGTCATCACAAGTACCCCAGTATGGTGGTGTTGCTATCTCTTCGTTGCTGAATAAATCCAAGTTGCACGGAGCAAGAGCATCATCAACAGACTGTTTCTTGTCTTTTACAATTAATGGTGATGTAAGGGCGAAGTCCGCAGGAACGCAATTCTCGAAAAATACCCAACAGGTTGTTGCGTTCTCTTTTGATATGATCAGTCTTTTTTTGCAGGTCCCCTGATTGGTACAACCAAAATATTGGTATGAATCCGAACGGCACCTTCTCTCTACCTTGAATTTTGCTCCCATGATGGGTTCACAATGGACCGAGGCTAGACACTCATCTTGTGAAAGGGAGGGACAGTGTACCTTTTTAGAGTTTTTATCTTTTTCCTCGTCGAGGTCGTCGCACAATATGTAGCCATTCCCACAACCGTGCGGCGAGAGCTGGGGGGGAAGGTATGGTGGGATTGGTGGTCTATTCACAAAAAGATCGTATTTACCCGTGATTTGATAGCAGCTACCGTTCGGCGCGATGAGCTTTTCGTATTTACAGTAGCTTCCTCCTTCAGCGCACCAAGTGTATCCATTAATACTGATCATCCCAATTGCCGGGATAGCAGCATGGTCAACCGCAAATTTATCACCAAGACAGAAGAGATACTCTTTCTGTTCCAAGTAATAACATCGATTTAAATGGTCGAAACGCATTGGTTGTCCATAAATGCCATAGCTATTTGGTTTTATGTGTTCACAGATGAATTCATCCTCGATGAAACAACCGGCAAAGAAAGAACAAACAATCAAATAAAACTCCAAAGCCGGACTCTGCTTCCACACGCAGCCCTCACCACCAGCGTCTTCATGCCGGCAAGGGTAGCATCGGGTCAATCCGACGGCAAGCATGCTTCGAAGTCCGACCTAGGGTTAGGACCGGGTTTACAGTCCGACCTTGGACCTAGGGATACGGCAAGACACGTCCGGTCGCGGGAACGGATTTTGCTGCTTACTGAACAGCCGCTGTTTTTGCGACTTGGAGGTCCCAGGATGCTTCGCTTGTTCCTACAGGTTGTCACCGGGTTGATGTTCCTGGTTGAAGCATCTGCGGTCGAACGCCCCCATGCGGTCATCTTCGATCTGGACGACACCATCTTTGATACGAATTGCCGTACCTTAGCTGTGCTACAAGAGGTCGGCCGCGAACTCGACCTGAAACCACTCCAAAACCTGACCTACGAGCAGGTGGATTATTATTGCAAGACCACGGTCGAACGAACTGGTCTCAAGGACCCGGCACTGCTCGAAACCATCTGCGGGGACCCCAAGCAAGGTACCTTAACGACCTCCGAGTGGGGTAAACGATTTTTCCGTGATCCGGCTTTTCTGCAACACGATTGTATTATGCCGGGAGCGGTCGATTTCGTCGCCAGTATCGCCGAGCGGCTCGACGCCGTCGTACTCTATCTGTCAGGTCGCAGCGCGGAAGCTCTCGGTGAAGGAACCGAGGCGCAGCTTGCACACCACCGCTTGTACGGATACACAACCGGAGCGCTCGATACGACCTTGGCCAGGATTTATTTTAAACCCGATGCGGACACCAGCGAGGATGACGCCTTCAAGCGGCAACAGCTTGCGAAAATACGCAAGCAGTTCGTCATCAGAGCCGTCTTCGACGACAGCCGGCGCAATGTCAACATGTTTCGTACTGAACTTCCTGATATCATACCGATTATTCGCCCCATTCGCAACATCCTCACCCGCGATGACGAAGCGCCTGGCATACTGCGCATCACCAACTACCTGTACGATTGTACCCTCGGTGACGACGGTCGCGTCGCGGTCGTTTCCTCGAACCAAGCACTCTTGAAGGATCTGCTCAACGAAATTGTCGCTACACCTGCCGCTTCCTATTGACAGAAAGTAGCTCGGTGCTGGTTCTCTCGACGTTACACCGACCTCGCCGCTCTGCAACGCTTGCCGGGTTCTACTACTACCTGCGATGAGATAAGGACCTCCCTGGGCCACCTAATCCTGGGGGTTCCTCGAAGTCCGACCTAGGGGTCATCTGTCCCGGGTCGTACCTGTACTCCACCCAAGACAGATAACAGACTCCTGATTCGGAATATCGATTCGGCACCTACCGTTCGCGGCGTGTCAGTCTCGACAACACCTTGTATTACATACTATTCATGTCGGGCACGCGCCTTGCCCCTGCCAGGGCCAAGGCACCCGCTGGGGTAGTGCCCTCAACTCGAACTCAAGGAGCCGACCATGTCACGCTCATGCTTGTTCCTCTTCATCTTCCTGGCTAGCTGTCTGTTCGTCGCTTGTGCCCCGGATAGCTCCGATCCCGGAGATGCCGGAGCGGCCATCACCCTCAAGCACCAAGAGGTCTCCGACACGGCGGAAGACCCGAGCGCCCCGCCGACCGACGCCGAGAGCCAGGCCAAGGCAGTGCTCGACCTGCTCGACACGATGGACCCTGCGCTCTTTCTCGAGGCCCAGGTCTTTCTCCAAGAAGGAGCGACCTTCGACGAAACGTTCTCGATCGAGGAGGTCAGCGACGACCAGTATAAAATGTGGGGTTGGAGCTGGGTCAAGAATGCGGAGTGCGCCAAGCACTATTGGAACCCGGCGTACTGGGCCGCGCGGATGATCGCCGGAGTCGCCTACGAGTACAAGAACTCCTATGGTTTCAACTCAATAGAACAATGCAAGGCCATCCTCGCGCTGGCCAGTACGGCCGAGTGCATCACCGCGGTCAACCTCCTTTTGGGGTACTACGGCATCACCATCATCGCCTCGCAATATGTCTGGCTGGCCTGTGCCGTGGCCTCGGCCCCGGCGGTGAGCTGTGCCTGCAAACAGGAATGGTGAGGAGGCCGACGATGAAACGCTTTCTCTCCCTCCTGCTCCTGGGTACCTGCCTGGCGCATGCAGGCACTCCTCCCGAGGCGACGGGCCCGACCCTTTCCACTGTTGAAGGAGAAGGAGAGAGCTTCGACCTTGGGCTCTCCTTGCTCAACCAGAGCTATGATCCCGAGGGTGAAGACCTGTTCGACCTGGCCCTGTTCGGCTTCGGCTACCGCTTTCGGCAGCGCCACCGACTGAGCTTCGAATACTTCGACAGCGGTGGGGACGAGGGAGTGCGGGGTCGGATCCTCTGCTACGCCTTCGGCTTGAGCGGGGGGCAACTCGGCCCCCGCCTCTTCGCGGGACTTGGCGAGCTCTCTCTGCCGACCCCGGAGGAACGGACCTCGGCCGGACTGCTCGCCTTCGGCCTGGCCCAGGGTATTACGCTGGTGTCCCGGTTGGAACTCGACCTGCGCCTGACCACCCGCTTGTTGCCGGCACGGCTCGGCCAGGCCCACGGGACCTCGCTGGGCGGTGAGTTGCACCTCTTGTGGAGGTTGGCCCCATGAGACTCCACCTCTCCGGGCTGTGCCTGGCCTTGGCGTTCGGGTGCGCGCCCCCTCCATCGATCGTGCAGGTGCAGGACGCCGAGGGAACCCCCCTCGGCCGGCTCCTCGGTCTGGGACCAGGCCTGGCCCAGGTTCTTACCGCCGAGGGCGCGATGCTGGGGTTGCACCTCGTCACCGGAGAGGTACAGCGTTGTCCCCTGGCCGGTTTCCTCGAAGAGGGCTGCGAGGGTCAAGCCTTGGCGAGAGTCGGAGACCAGCACGACCTCACCCCCGTCGAACAGGTTTGTTCCGATGGTCGAGGCCGGCTCTGGCAACCGCTCGACCTGGAACCGCGCTACCTCGAAGCCCGCTCGCGACCGGCCCTGCTGCTCGATGGGAGCTGGACCTGCCGCGAGGAGGGCGAGGGGTCACCGATCAAAGCGCAGCGCTATATCGAGGTCGCCGCCGGCACCCTCCAACCGCGCTACCCCGCCCCTCTGAAGCTCGTCGTGCTCGAGGAGTGAAGGCGAACGAGACAGAAATACAGCTTTGCCACTCTAAACCGGCCGATTAACGTAACCCATTCAGTTTTGAGGTGAATTATAGGTTGTTCATCACCACGTTGGGGTGGCACCGACGGGGGACCCCCGCCACGGTGAGTGCATGGATGCACACCTCCAGGTGGTGCGCAGGATGCAGCGGCGTCGGTGTGAGAGGTGACAGGACCCCTCGAACCACCCATGACTGAAGGCATCCCCGATTGACAAGAGCCCGCCGGCCGAGGACACTCCCCAGAGCGTCCCCCGCGACTCGTTCCCGACCCTGGAGAAGCCTTCGTGCGACCGGACCCTCTGCTGCGCCTCGTGCGGCCTCTCTTGGCCTCCCCGGACACAGTTCCAACCTTTCCGCTCCCGTCGCTCCGGGAGCAACACCGCCTGATGTCCCAGGCGGCGCGCGAAGGCCTGGGCGGCATACTCTATCCGGCGCTGCGCGCCTCGAACTGGCCTATCACCAGAGCACCGAGCGCCTGGGCAGCCTGGTGGCTCGACCACGTCGCCGCGACCTTCTCTTCTTTGGCCGTGGCCGAACGGGTCGCCGCGCTGCTCGACGCTCGCGAGCTCCCCTGGGTCGGGCTCAAGGGTCCCTATCTCGGCCAAGCCTATTTTCCCCGGTCCTGGCTCCGTCCCTGCGGCGATCTGGACCTCTTGGTCTCAGCCGAAGCCTTCGACGAAGCCCGCGCTCGGCTCGAAGAGTCGGGGGCTCTCCCCTGCGGTCCGACCCGGACCTCCCCCCATCTGGCCAGCGTCATCCTCGCCTGGCCCGGACGACGTCCCCAGGTCCTGCACCTGCACCGACGGGCACTCAACAGTTCGTTGCCGGGGTACGGAAGGCTGGTCAACCTGACCTCCTCCCTCCTCGCGGGCCGCCAACGCCGCCTCCTCGCCACCACAGAGGTGTGGGTGCCGGCGCCCGAACACCTCCTGACGTACCTCGTGCTCCATGGCGTCAAACACAGCTTCGACCGGCTCCTGCTGGCCGTGGACCTCTACCTCGTCCTCACCGCCCACGCAAATCACCCCTCCGTCCGCTCGGCCTTCGCCAAGCAGCTCGAGGATCTCGGGCTCGGCCAGCTCGCTGCCCTGGTCCAAGAACTCCTCCGAACCTGGCTGGACTGCCCCCTCCCGCCCGGCGAGCTCCCCCCTTGGCGTTCCAACCCCTGGCTCCTCGCCTACTCTGCCCTCCTGACCTCCGGTCGCCGGGGAGGCCATCTCGACCTGCCGGTACGGCTCTCCCTCGAACCAACGCTCGCCGCCAAGGCCGCCCTCCTGCTCGGTTGGGTCGCGCAAGGGGCTTTCCCACCGAACTCGACGGAACGCCGATAACCGACCTCCGCGAAGAAGTGATCGTCCCGACTTGCCCCTCGTCCAGCAGCGTCCTATCATAGAGCCCCTTGGAAGTACTCGACGGTGCCCATGGTTGCGAGCGAATTCTCCGCCCTGCCTCCGGACATGGAACTCAACGAGAGCGGACGCTTGATCTTTGAGGCCCTTCTCGGCGGAGCAAGCCACCGCGAGATACTCGCCTTGTTGGCGGATACCTATGACCTCACCGGGAGAGAGGCCGAAGCTCTTCGAGACCTGGCCGGCTTGACCGACCTGTTGGCCGACGGGGGCTACGTACCGACTACCTCCCGCGTTCCCCTCCTGCGAGAACTCTTCCTGGCCGTGACCGATCATTGCAACCTCGGCTGCGCGTATTGCAACACCTGGTCGAGCCGCCACAAGGCCGAACTTACTGTCCTACAACTCACCACCATCCTCGAGCGTTTTGCCCTCTACCCCCTGGAGGCCCTCACCGTGAGCGGCGGCGAACCGCTCTTGCACCGGGACTTCCCTGCCATGCTCGCGGCCCTCGAGGCGGCCGCAGTCCCCTGGTCGCTCAACACCAACGGCACCCTCCTCGACCCGCGGCGCATAGGCCTCCTCGCGGAGTGCCGCAATCTCTCCGGCCTCCTCATCGGCCTGGATCAAATCGAGGGGAGCAGCGCGGGCCTCAAGACCCACAGCAAGGAACTCGACCTCGGATTGGAACGCCTCTGTGCCGCCGCGCCACATCTCTCGGTGCGGTTCTTCACCGTGGTCACCCGCGAGAACCTCGAGCACCTGGAACCCCTCGTGCGCTACGCCTCGGAACACGGGATCGCCGCGGTCCAACTCGAGCCGCTCCTCCCGGTCGGCAGAGGGGAACAATCTAGTTCCACCCTGGCCCTCGACCAGAAAGCGTGGCGACGATCCTTCGACCTCGCCGCCGCCCTCAAAGAGCGCTGGGGGGATCTGGTGCAGGGCAACCTCGTCAGCATGGGCCGGCATTTCGCCGCCTTGGCCTCTGCCGATCCCCCCACCGGGCCGGGAACCTTCAGGGTCTGCTCCGCCGGTACGACCAAGCTCGCGGTGCGCCCCGACGGCGGTCTCATCCCCTGCGACCGCCTCTGGGACCTCGTGGTCGGCAATGTTTTCGAGGAGCATCTCCTCGACGTCGTGGAACGCTCCGCGGCGCTCCGCGACCTGCGCGAAAGGTCCACGGTCAAGCTCGCCGACCGCGAACCCGGCTGTTCCCGGTGCCCTGTACTACCTTGTTGCGGAGGAGGTTGTCCCGCACCGGGTTGGTATGCCCATGGTTCGCTCCACCGGCTCGACCTCCAGTCATGCCTGCACTATTACCAGGAGGGTCAACGGTGAACGAGGCACCCGGTCCACCTCTGACTTCGATCTATTACAACCCCACGAGATACTGCAACCTTGCCTGCTCGCACTGTTGGCTTGCCCCGCAACGCGCCACTCCCGAACGCCTCGAGGCCGAAGACGTCCTCGACGCCGCTGGCTGGACAGACGTCCTGGACCAGGCCATGGCCCTGGGCCTGACCGGGGTCAAGTACACCGGAGGCGAGCCCTTCCTCTTCCCCGAGCTGCCCCGTTTCCTGCGCCTCGCCCATGAGCGCGGACTGCACCAATGGTTCGAGACCAATCTGACGGTGCTCGGCGACGACCTGCTGGCCACCCTCACCGAGATCTCCCCCCTTCTGATATCGGTCAGCCTCGATCACGTCGATCCTCAGGTCCATGACCGACTGCGCGCGAGCCCCGGGGCCTTTGCCGCGACCCGCTCCAACCTGGAAAAACTCATCGCAGCCGGCCTCGAGGTCCAGCTCACCCTGACCCTGCAACGCTCTAATAAGGATGCCATCGAACCGCTGGGCGACCTGGCCGCTCGGCTCGGTGCGACCTCGCTCAAGGTCAACATCCTCCAGCCGATCGGCCGCGGTCGCGAGCGTCAGACCGAGCACCTCGGTCTTCCCTTGGAGGAACTCCTCGACTTTCACGCCGCTCTGCACACCCGTTGGGGAGCCCGACCAACCCTCATCTTCGATTTGCCGATAGCCTTTAAAAGCTCCGACCAATTGCAGAGAGCAGCGCAGTGCCGGTGCAACATCCTCGAGACCCTCGGACTGCTCGCGGACGGATCCCTCTCGCTCTGCGGGATCGGCACCTTCGTCGAGGGCCTGCACTTCGGCAATGTCCGCCGGGATCGCTTAGAACCAGTTTGGCGCCGTCACCCCACCCTACTGAAACTGCGCGAGGACGTCCCTTCCCGCCTCACGGGGGTCTGCGGCCGCTGCCTGTTCCGCTCTTTCTGCCTCGGCGGTTGCCGGGCCGAAGCCTACTACCGCGAGGGCAATCTGCACGCTCCCTTCTGGTTCTGCGCAGAAGCCGAGCGCCTCGGACTGTTCCCGAAGTCCCGTCATCGGCCCTCGTGACGCTGGGGAGTTGACGGCCCAGCCGGGGTCGATATGGGGCATCAGCCCGCGCACTCCTACTAAGGGTCCCACCTAATCGCTGTAAATTCAACAGCCAGCCCCACCGCAGAAACGCCAACACTTGGCTCTCTTCTTGCAGAAAACCTCAGCGTTGGATTCGAAGCGAAAGGACGGGACGATGAACAAGCTCTTTCTTCCCCTGATCGGTATCTCCCTGGCCTGCATTCTGGTCGGCTGCAGCGACGAGGGCGTGACCGAGGGTATGATCAACGGCATGCCCATCCGCTTCACCGACGAGAACGTTCAAGCCGTGCAGGGAATACCCACCAACGTGGCGAACCCCAATGCCAGCTATGCCCTGATGCCGGGGGTGATGCCCCCGCAAAGCTTGTCTATCATCATCGGCGACAACTACAACGCCAAACGCTTTCGTCAACGCCTGAGCATCTACGTCTTCGACGTCGCCGCCGTGTTCAATGATCCGCGGCAATACGTGCCCTACACGATCTCGGCGGTCCTCGAATTCGTGGCCGACGGTGAGGTGCAGAGTTATTACGCCACCGCCGGTGAGATCATCTTCAATGACATCGGTATCCTCAACGGGGAGCGCGTGGACGGTGAGTTCAACGTGATCTTCGGCACCATGGGTTCGCTCTACGGCTCCTTCTACACCCGCATCGGCCTCAAGTGACGGGGTATGACCCCGACTCCCTCCCTCCAGATCCAGACCCAGCTCACCGACTTCGAACGCTACAACCGTTGGATCCATGCCACCCTCGCGCCCTGGATCGGGCGGCGCATCCTCGATGCAGGCTGTTCGCGCGGCAACCTCACCCTGAGGCTCCACCAAGCCGAACTGGTCGTGGCCCTCGATCGGGACGAGGAGGCCCTGGCCCAGTTGACCTCCTCTTGGCGCGGAACCGGTCGCTTGTACCCCCTCGTGCACGACCTCGAACTCCCCCTCCCCGATCACCTGCGTTCCTTGGCCCTCGACACCGTGCTCTGTCTCAACCTCTTGGAACACCTCGACCACGACGAAGCCGCGATTGTGGGCTTCCGCAGAGTCCTGGTCCCCGGCGGCCGATTGCTCGCGCTGGTACCCGCCTTGCCCTGGCTCTACGGCAGCATGGACCGCTTCGACGGCCACCATCGACGCTACACCCGCACAGGTCTTGGTCAGCTACTCCAGCGCGCGGGGTTCCAACTCGAAGTCCTCCGTTATTTCAACCTACCGGGGATCCTTCCCTGGTTCGTGGCCGGACGCATCCTCGGTCGCAACACCTTGGCCACGAAGGTCATGGCCCAGCTCGACCCCCTCTTCGCGCTGATTGAGCGTCTCGAACGGCGCTGGCCACCGCCGCTGGGACAATCCCTCTTGGCCATAGCTAGAAATCCCGAGGCTTGACCCTTGCCAGTCCGTATTACGCTCCAGGTGAGCTTTACTCGGGATCGCTCTTTGGGAGGTTCTAAAGGACCGGGTTGAATGCTTTCAGTCTTGGGGTGGATTGCAGGTTGTTTGTCACCACCTTGGGGTGGCGCCGACGGGGGCCCCCCGCCACGCGCAAGCATGAGCATGGTGGGGGTGAGAGGCGACAGGACCCCTTACCTCACCCAAGACTGAAGGTATACGACCGGGTGGGGCGTTCTGCTTTACTCGCCCTCCCCCTGCGAGTATAAGGGGCGCCGAAGCAACCCCGATACGCTGGAGCACGGCCATGGGCAAACGACGCGAGCGGAAGGCGACGAACCCGAGAGAACGCGTCCTCCTTACGGGCCCTTCCCCCCGAGGTATCGCGTTGAGTCTCTTCGCTTGCGCGATCGGTTTCGCGGTTTCCCTCTACCTGACCGACAAACACCTCGACATCGTGACCGGGAGGTATGCAGAATCCTCCCTCTGTTCGATCAGCGCTACCCTGGACTGCGATTCCGTCAGCGCCTCGGACCATGCCGAGTGGTTCGGCCTGCCCGTGGCCGGCTTCGGCGCCCTCTTCTATCTGCTCTTGGCAGTGCTCCAGGTCCTAGCCCTCGCCGACCGTACCCGGCTGCTCCTCGCAACCCTGCTGGGTCTCGCTTTCAGCGCCCTAGGGACTGCCATCTCGCTGATCCTCCTCGCCATCATGGTCTTCTCCCTGCGGCAACTCTGTCTATTCTGCCTGCTCATGGACCTGTGCACCCTCGGGTTGACCCTCGGATACCTCCTCGCCGGCCGGGGGCAACTCAAGGAAGCCGGAGGGTTGCCGACCCTCTGGTATCTCCTGCGCCGCCAACGCGAGTCCCATGCGTCGAGTCTGCTCATACTGCTCACCGTCGGCGGTCTCGCCCTGTTCGTCCTCCAACGGGTCGTTACCAAACAGACCGACGAGCTAGCCCCGCCGGCCGCTGAGGCCGCGGCGAAGTACCAGCGCGAGCCCCTGAGCGAGGTCCGACCCGACCCCGACCACCTCCTCGTCGGTTCGCCGGAGGCTCCGCTCCAACTCGTCGAATTCACCGATTTCGAGTGTCCGGCCTGTGCCCGGGCCTCGAGCTACCTCGATCTGTACCGCCGGCGGTACGGCCAGGATCTGGCCATCTACTTCTACAACTACCCGCTCGACGCGGCCTGCAACCCCGAGGTGCCTCGCCGTATGCACCCGAACGCGTGCCTAGCAGCCAAGATCGCCCTTTGCCTACGCCATATCCAACCGGGTGCAAGCTATGGATATACCCACGAGACCTTTGCCGCACAGCGGAAACTCGACCCCGGGACCTTGCGTCGCTTGGCCGTGAACGCGGGAGCCTCCGAGGCCGACCTCGAACACTGCCTCGGCGATCCCGCGGTGCAGGGATGGCTCGACCATGACTTGGCCCAGGCCCAACGCCTGCGCATCGAGGCGACCCCGACCATGTTCCTCAACGGCAGACCCTTCAAGTTCTGGCCCTCGCCGCGCGACGCCGAGGCCGTCTTCGAGCACGTCCTCCAGGGGGCAACTCGACCTTGAGGCCGAAGGACCTAGGCTTTCTCCACATATTTTCGACAATAGAGCTCGGCGTCGAGGACTTGGTACTGGGCGTGTTGGACGATCTCGGGAGCGATCCAACCATTGCGGCACTTCAGCAAGAAGGTCCCGTTCAGGAGGGCGACTCCCGGCATCCTCTCCGGCACTTCTTCGGGCCCGAGGTAGGCCCGAGCCTGCCAAACCTTGAGCAGGCGCCCCTGGACCACGGTCCAGGCGCCGTAGAAGGGGTTGGCCGCGCGCACGAGCCGCAAGGCCGAGGCAACGGTGAGCTCTGGATGCAACCGCAGACGTTGCGAGGTGATCCGGGGAGCGGTCGAACCCTCTCCGGGCTGCTCGACTTCAAGCAACCCGGGTCTGTCCTCCCCCTCGAAGGCCTCGAGCACCAGGGCCAAGAGACCGGGGACGAGGCCCAGGGCCTTCAGGTAGACGCTTCCCCCGCAGTCGTCATCTTCCACCTCGAACGCTGCGGCTGCCAACACCGGACCTCGGTCGAACTGTTCGTCCATCCGGTGAATGGTCAGGCCGCTCCGCCGAAGGCCTCTCCGCACGGCCCAGAAGCAGGGGTCCTGGCCGCGCAGCTCCGGCAGGAGCGAGGGGTGGAGATTGATACCCCCGAAGCGGGCGCAGCGCAGCACATGGATCGGAAAACGCTCGGGATACGTCGCGGAAACGAGCAGGTCTGGGGCAAAGGCGGTCAACGATTCGGCCAGCACGGCCTCGGTGAGCGTCGGCGCGGGTAGGACCTGCCACCCCTTGCTCTCGGCAAGTACGCCCAGGGAGGTGGAGACACCGAACTGGGCCGCGGGCACGAAGACCACCACCTCATGCCTTCGGCCTGCGAGGGTCTCGAGACAGACCTCCCCCATACCCTGCTGACAGAACAGGCAGATTTTCATCTTCCAGGCCTCCTCCGACCCAGCTCTCCGAGACTAGCCGAGTCCCGCGGCGCTGCCAAGTCCTCAACCTCCGGCCACGCAAGAGCTGCGGTCATTGCACGAAGGGATTGAGGTGCAGCACTTGGCCCTGTTGGATGGTGAGGGTTGTGCCCCCGGCCATGGGGAACATGAGGTTGGAGAAATCGGGGCACTGGTCGGGAGTGACGATCGTCGTCCCACCCTCTGGAGCCACGCAGCGCTCGGTGTCGGGCAAGGGGTCGAACACGAGCATGGCCAACTCGTCGGCCGGTTGGTCGAGTTCGGAGGTATGATAGAGGCCGAGGAAATGGCCCAGCTCGTGCGCAAGGGCCTCGGCCAAGGACTGCCGCTGGGAGGGCCCGAGATTTTCGAAGCGCAGACCGAACGTTTGCAAGGCGATACCCGAGGACGAGGTCCCGGCAACGAAGGACCCAGGGATAGGCGATAGTCCGGCAATGCCGTCGAGGCTACCGTCGGCGGTACTGATCCCGCGCACGAAGAACAGGGCTATGCTCAGCTCGTCGAAGCCCTCACCGAGCGCCAGCAACTGGCGCAACTTCGGAGAATCTTTGCCGTACTCGTAATCATCGATGACGCTCAACGCATCATAGGTCCCCTCGGACAAGACGACCACATCTCCCGCCGGTTCGAGAGAAATGCCGACCTGCCCGTAGACCTCGGAAGCCCGGGCCAGGACGTCCGCCACGGCGTCAAGAGCATCCCCGCCGAAGAAGGAGCCGACCAGGCGGGTAGCCAGGGCGACCCGGCCACGGGCCAGATCCTCGTCGAACTTGCGCAGGATATACGTCGTCAGCTCGGCAGGACGGTCTTCTTCCAGGAGTATGCGCAACCGATAGGACCCGGGGGCCAACCCGCGTTCGAGACCGTAGTAATGGCTGCCGCTCAACTCGTTCGGCAGGATCAGGGTCTGGGGCTCGGTCCTGCCGAGAGGTCCTTCGCGTTCGTAGTCTTCGTACTGGAGCAGCATGGTGCCGTCCGGAGCCTCGACCTCGAGGATCGCCGCCCGTACCTGGGCACCTTCGTCGGTCAGGGCCAACGGGGTGATACCGACCGAGGTCACATTCGGTCCGACCTCGAACTCGAGGTCGTAGTAGCCCTGCTGCACAGCCCCGGTCTCGATGGCCACGAGTTCGCCCGCGGTCGAGGCCACGGTGACCGCAATCCCTTCCCCGAGGGGATCCTGGCCGGGACCGGCCACGGTGAGCAGATACCAACCGGCGGGGATCTCGGGCAGCAGCACCGCGAGTCTCGCGTTGTCTTCCAGTACCTCGAGTTGGTCGAGCGGATAGGGTCCCAACTGGACCAACGTATCGAGGCCCAGCTCGGTACCCACGAGCACCAGCCGGTCTCCCCCCCTGGCGCTGACCAGGGTCGGACTGACCGACACCAGGCTCGGTCGTGCGGGACGGACGGTGAGCAGGGTTGGGGCGACCACGGTGCCTCCGTCCTCGAGTTCGAGCACGAGCTTGTGGGCACCGACCGGGACCGTCGGGCCGAGGCGCAGGCGGACGAGTCCTCCCGCCTCGACCTCAGTCCAACCCAACACCATCGACCCGAGTCGGACCGTGGCCACCTCGCGGGGATTGCGCACCGTAAGTACGACCTCACTGTTGCGCCCGGCGATCACCTCGCTCGGTTCAACCGAGAGGATGGTGAAGGCCCAGAGACCGGGGATCACTTGCACCTCGCCGTGTTCGAGCAGGATCGCGTCGTCGGGATCGAGCAAGGCCAACGGCCAGACACCTTCCGGCAACTCGGGGAGCAGTACGCTCCATCGATGTCCCTCGGCATCGACCTCGTCCGGCTCGAGGAGGACACTTCCCAAGCGGAGACGTAAGTCTCGGGTGAGTTCTTCACCGGACAGGACCAAGGAACGCCCCCCGGAGGTATCGACCATGCTCGGGGAAACCTCGTACAGCACCGGTCGCGGCGCCCTCACGGTGAGCGAGAGACCAGTCTCCCAAGTAAACCCATCAGAATAGCGCAGGCGGAGCGGATACGTGCCGACGGCGAGGTCCTCGGGAAGGCGCAGGAGATACTGTCCCTCGCCCATGATTTCCACGACATACTCGCCGAGCAACAACGCGTCCGGGGGCAGTTCCCCCTCCAGGTCGAGGCTGAGTTCGGACTCCAAACCGAGCACGACCTCGACCTTGTCGAGATCGTCCGGACCGAGCAGTGGGAGGTACCGATACGACGCAAAGGTGACTTCTTGCTGGTCCTGCCCAACCACACGGACCTCGACCAAGCGTTCCCCGGAGGTTGCCGGCGGTACCACGACCGCGAGGCTGGTGCCATCGGACGAGCCTTCTTGCACCGTGGCCCTGGCCCGGCCCAGGAAGACGACGCTCTCCGCGCTCAGTCCGGTCCCCTTGATCCGGAGAAGAGTACCCCCGCCGACCGGTCCGTTGGCCGGATCGAGCGCTGTGATGGTCGGAGCTGGTCGCGGGGTATCGTCGCCGGTCTCGGCCGGGTCTTCCCCCTCGGTTCGCGGGCTCGCGGCCGACCGGTCCGAGGAGACCTCCCCCGTGGGATCCTCGAAGCTCCCCTCCTCTCCCTCCGGCTCCGCGGAACAGGCAAGGCTCAGGATGACCACGAAGAGGATCGGGCAACGGAGGAAAGGGGTACTCATGGTTGCTCCTCAGCTTCGACTCGGCCGGAAGAACCCGGGTTCGGGGTTCACGCAACGCGCCAGCCCTCCACCCCTGCATGGTCAGGATACCAGGTATACACCGCCGTGTTGAGGCCAATTCACCGAAATCCGGGCAGGGCGTTCTTCGCCGCCCCGAGCTCGCGGACCACGTTGGTGAGACAATGCACATCCCCTCCTCCTCTGCTGTGCAGGGGACTGTCAACGAAGTGGAGCTGCAACCCAAGGTCGGCGGCAAGGCGGTGGTAAGCCGCACGGAGGCTGTTCCTGCGTGGATCACCGACCACCAGGTGCCGCCCGAGGACCAAGCAGTTGATCCCGCCCGGGTAGCGGCTGGAACAGTCCCGCGGGAGACCGCCGACCTCGCGACAGTGATAGACCACCGGGACCGGAACGACCCTGAGCTCCCGGCAACGGGAGGGATGTGCTGCCGTGGCCTCGCGCAGGATCATGAGCTCCGCGTCGATACGCCCTGCAAGGGCCAGATTGGTCCGCCGGAACGAGTCTTCCTCGCCCGAAGTCGGGAACCATGTCCGGCTCTCCGCCGCCCGGTCTTCGTGGTCGAAGCGCTGCATTGCTTCCAGCCCGGCAGCGGGAGAGGCCTTCAACACCACGTAACCACAAGGCTCTCGTGGGGTAGGCACAAAGGTCACGAGCTCGTCGACGTGCCCGACGAGGAGCCAAGAGGTGTCCAACAGGACTACGGGGCGCTCGTGCCGAGGATCGGGGACGTACCCGCGTTCCAGGAAGAACTCCACTAGAGCCCCGGATGCGGTCGAGCCCAAGACCAGGACTTCGTCCGGAGAGGCTTCGATGTTGCCGCCGTCGTTCCCGCCATTGTCCTCGGGGTCGGGGTTGGGGAGCAGGGGCAAGCCCCAGCGCCGGGCCAACCAGCGGCCAAGACCCGTCAATCCGTGGCGATTGCGCTCCCCAATACTGTCGAAGAGGGCAAGACTCGCGTGCGCTTGCCCGGGAGCGCGCCAGGCCAGGAACTCTCCTAGGTCTTGCAGATAATGCCCCGCCGCTCTCGGGGCGGCGAGGACCTCGACCTGGGCAGGTAGTGGACGTCCAAGGACTCGGGCGCTTTCCTCCGCTCCTCCGAAGTTCGAGAGCACGACCAGCCGGACTCCGCTTCGGTCCTCGCCCGCGATCAGGACCACGAGGTCGATCAAGCCCTGGACAAAGGCCACGCTGTCCCTGTCGAGAAAGCAGAGCACCCGCGAAGGAGGGTGATCGTTCCCGAGCACCGTGACGCGACCCTTGGCCTGCATACCAGCTCGTGGGCCTGCCCCGGATAGGAGCGGTGGCAGGAGAAAGAGAAAGAATACGATCACGCTCAACCCACCCTCGCGGAGCGGGCTGGAGAGGCAGGAGCATGGCCTGTGGCTCTCAGGACTCTCAGTATTCGAAGGCTTCCTCATCGCCACCCGAGGGTTCCTCGGCTGGGGCTGCAGCCGGTTCCGGTTCGCTGGCAGGCGGAGGTTCTTCCGGCTCCGGCTCGGGTTCGGTACCGGCCGAGCCTTCCCCACCGTCCTCTCCGCTCCCACTGTCCTCGCTGCTCCCGCTTCCTCCTCCCCAAGCGCTCCCGCCACCTTTGCGGGTCGCAAGCTTCTTACCAACCCCCGTCACAGACGGGGCGGCACCGTCCGGTCGGTCGGTCTGGTCCCCGCTCCACCGGCTGTCCTGGGAAGGTTGGCCGCCAGACGCCTCGGGCTCGGTTCCGGCCTCGACCGCAACGGGACTGTCGACCTCGTCGCCGGTCGGCTCACTCCCGCTCGTCTCATCGAGGGCGGCCGGCCGCTGTTCGGCTTCGATCCCGGCGGATCGGTCGCCGAGTTCTGCCTCGAACTCGTCGCGTTCGGTGATGCGCCCAACGATAACCCACAGGATTACCACGACTACGGCGATGGTCATGGCCAGGCCGTTATACGACATAGAGCCCTCCTCAAGGCGGAGCCTCCTTCTCATACCACCGGCGTGGGGCATTGTTCCAGTTCGAAGGTGGGAGGGGAGAAACCCATCAGTCTTGGGGTGGATTGTAGATTGTTTTTCACCACGTTGGGGTGGCGCCGACGGGGGCCCCCCCGCCACGCGCAAGCATGAGCATGGTGGGGGCGGCCGCAAGGATGCGGACCTCCAGCGCCGCGCAGGATGCAGCGACGTCGGGGTGAGAGGCGACAGGACCCCTTGTCCCACAAAAACTGAATGCTTACGGAGGGTGAGACAGCCGCCGTCTCTTGGGGTACACTGCCGGTAGGGGACACCTCCCTCCGAAGTGCTCCCGCCCCCCTGACCTAAAGGAGCCATGAACCCGTACTCTCCCGACCCATCGCTGCACCGTTTCCTCATGCGTTTCCTTGGCTTACCTCTCGGCTTGCTCCTCCTGACGGCCTGCGCCACGGACCTTGACACCCCCGAGACCCCGCTCTCGGCACCCTACGAACCCGCTCCGGCCCTGCCCGCTCCCGTGCTCCCTCCGGCGGATCCCACCGCGAGTACGGACCCTTCGCCTGTAGCCCCTCCTCCCCAGATAACGCCCGTTCCTGTCGAAACCAGCGCTGATCCCGTTATCCCGCTCCCTCCTGTACCCTCGGCCCTGACCTTCGAAGACACCTTCGCGACGGGTTCTCAACGCTGGACCCCATTCCTGAACTACTGGCGCCTCGAAGCCGCCCAATGGAGCTGGCGAGATGACGGCGTGCTGGTACACCGCTGCTGCTCCGGCACCAAAGAGGGCGAGGACGGACTGATCATGGTGCTCGGCGATGGCGTCGAGGCCTGGACCGACTACCGGGTCACCGTGCGCTTCAAGGTCACGGGGGACGGTGCGCCCCTCGGTCTCTGGGTGCGCGGACAGTACGAGGAACATGCGACGCGGGCCATGTGGGTGACCGGCTACTACGTGGTGGTCGGAGGAAAACCCGGAGGTTCCAACCACTACGTGCGCCTAGCCCAGCTCCAGACCACCACCGACTGCTGGGGGAACGCCTGCGCCAACCCGCAGAACCTCTACAACTTCAACAACCCCCACGAACTGTTCCAACAATCTCTGCCCGGCGAGCTGACCCGCGGCGCCTGGCACGAACTGCGGGTTGAGGTCGAGGGCCCTCGCCTGCGCGCCTGGCTCGACGACACGACGGCCTTCGACTATACCGACGAGAAGGAACCCTTCCTCACCGGCACCATCGGCCTGAAGACCTACCAGGTCGAGGAGGCCTTGTTCGACGACGTGCAGGTCGAGGGGCTGTGAAATCGGGCTACCCCAGCAGCACCCAGGTCAGCCGCAGGGGGGAGCCCAAGAGGTTTTGTACCTCGAAGCGGGCTTGGGCTTCGTTCCACGTGACGTTGATGGACCCCGGCGTGTCCTGCACCGGGGTGAACCACCCGTCGGGATCGGACATCTCGGCCGTGGGCAGGGCTCCGCGCAGGCTATACAGGGCACTGGGCCCGGCGTCCGTGGTGAGTACCAGTACCCCGGTGTACCCGGCGCCGATCGGCAAGGTGGTGACCCCACCGGCCTCGAGCACCACTTCGCTCCCGGACAGCGGCGAAGCGAGCGTGGTCGGTTGGTTCCACACGGCCTGGTCGTACACGGCCAGACTCACACCGTCGAAGCCGTCCCAGGGCAGGTAGAGCCTGGGCACCAGCCCCGCGATGGCGCGAACCCCGGCGTTCGTCCATTGCACGTTGCTGAGCAGGACCGGGTGGGTCGTCTCGTCGAGGACCAGGGTGTTGCGCTGCTCGCCCAACTCCCCGGCCAGGAGCACCGAGTTGGAGATCGTGGCGCCGCGGACCTTGTGCAGGTAGATCCCATGGGTCGACTGGTCGCAGCGCTGGTTGCAGGCACCATAGAGGTTGTCGAGCACGAGGTTGTGCAACGAGTAATGGTGGCTGAGGTAGACCAGGTAGCCGTCGGCCGCTTCGGAGGATTGCTCCCAACGGACATTGCGCAGGACCAGGTTCGAAGAGACGCCGTCGGTGGAGGTGTCGTCCCAGTAGAGGCCGTACTTGCCCAGGACCCAGGACTGGTAACCATCAAAAGTCACGTTGGTCAGATTCACACCCGAGGCGATGGTCACAGAGGCTTCCTCGCTGGCCGGCCCTCCGGTGACCCCGAGGTAGAGGTCGGAAAAATGGGCATGGTCGATGTCGATGGTGTCGTTGGGGTTGTCCTCGATGGAGATCGGGCGGTCGGCGAAGAGAGTCAGGTTGCTGGCCGTCAGGAGGTCTCGGCCGCGGTACTGCAATCCGATCGAGCCGTTGCCGTTCCAGTCCCCGACCGAGAGGTTGCGCAGCTCGAGGAGGTCGGTGTCGGTGACGCGTAGGGCGATCTTTTGATCAGGGCCAGTACCGAGGAAACTGAGATCGCGGAGGGAACACTGGTAGAGGATCTCTCCCCCGCCCTTGTCGAAGTCGAACACCACGCCGGCCTCAGCGTACAAAACCGTCGCGAAGATACCCGCGCCCTGGAGGTGGACCCGGTCCCGGTTCACCCTGATGGTCCCGGCAACGGAGATGATACCGGGGGGGAGGAACACGCGCCCGCCGAGATTGGTCACGTTGTCGATGGCCGCCTGGATGGTCGCCACATTGGCCTGCCGCTGTTCGGGGGTGGCGTCGAAGCCGAAGACCAAGGTCCCGAAGGTACGGACATCAATACCTTGGAGCGCCTCTCCCGGTTCTCCCGGGATCCCCTGTTCGCCCTGCAATCCGGCCGGTCCCATTGCCCCAGGTTCACCTTGCGCCCCTTGCTCGCCCG
>Ga0156395_1020_pt1 | contig 20582 bp, 9 predicted proteins | sample RifOxyA3_FD_108039 | JGI IMG/M metagenome (GOLD analysis project Ga0156395, IMG submission 108039) | Deltaproteobacteria bacterium RIFOXYA12_FULL_61_11 | reverse complement strand
CCCCTTCCGTTTCTCGCTCCCTCTCTCTTCCTTCTGTTCCTCCCCTGTTCGCTCGTGTGTCCCTGCCCCTTGAAGCTTCGCTCTTCATTGCTGAGACCAATACCGGCTTCTGGATTTCTGTTGACGACACCGGCACCGATCCCTTGAACGAGGACACCGATGGCGATGGAGAGCTCGACGGTGAGGACCTCGCTCCATTGAACTCGTTGTCATGTCACGATCTGGACGGAGATACTTGTGACGAATGTGCAAGCGGTGCGCTGGTCGAGCCCGCGAATGACGGACCTGACCGGGACAGTGACGGGGTGTGCGATGCCGGCGACCAGGACTACGACAACGATGGAGTGCCCGACGACCAGGATCTAGCCCCCCACGATCGTTTTTCCTGCCATGATCTGGACAACGACACTTGTAATGAGTGCAGCAGCGGGACGGTAATGCCGGTTGCCGCTGACGGACCGGATCTCGATGAAGACGGCCTCTGCGACGCCGGCGATACCGACCAGGACGGTGATGGGGTGGTGGATCAAGACGACAGCCACCCGCGCAATGCCTTGCTGTGTCATGACCTTGACTCCGACACCTGTGACGAGTGCGCAACCGGCACGGTCGTCACCACCGCCACCGACGGCACCGATACCGACAGCGATGGGTTGTGCAATGCGGGTGACACCGATGACGACGGGGATGGGATAGACGATAGTCAAGAGGCCCTGAACGGCACCGACCCGACCGACGAGCACGACCCGCCGCCAAACCCGTGGGTGAACATTCCTGGCGGGACCTTTATGATGGGGCAGGATGGTGTTGCAACCCCGGTTCACCAGGTCACGCTGTCAGCCTATCGTATCCAAAAGTATGAGGTGACAGCGGGTGACTACTCGGATTGCGTGATGGCCGGAAAATGCCCCGCAGCCGACACCGGCGATAGCTGCACCTACCAAGCTGCGGGAAAAGCAGATCACCCGATCAACTGCGTGGATTGGTCTCTGGCGCAAAATTACTGCTATTGGCTCGGCGGCAACCTGCCGACCGAGGCGCAATGGGAGTACGCGGCGCGGGGCAGCGTCGGCCGGATCTACCCGTGGGGCAACGATGCCCCAACCTGTACTTTGGCCCAGTATTTAGGATGTGACGGTGAAACTGTGGCTGTGGGCAGTAAGCTGACCGGGGTTTCTCCCTTCGGTCTGCACGACATGGCTGGTAATGTCTGGGAGTGGGTGGCCGATTGCTACGGCAGCTACCCTTCAGAAGCACAGGTAGATCCCACTGGCCCGGCAGGTATCTCGGTCCATGTGTTGCGCGGGGGTAGCTGGGGCGGCGGCGGCGACAGCGGCGTTCGCTCGGCGAGCCGCGTCTATCTCGATTACAAATACAAGTCCGGCCTCCTCGGGTTCCGTTGCGCCTCTCCAGGCCAGGGATGGACCGCAGACACTCAAGCACCGAGCTTTACCGACCTGACCATTGACGGGGGAACTGCTTCGACCAAAGACCAGGAGGTATTGGTTCACCTGAGCGGTACTGACGATATGGCCATTATTGCCTATTGTTTGAAGGAGGATTCAGCCCCCCCCTTGACCAATGCCACATGTTGGAAACCCATTGCCGCAACGGCAACCTTGTCGGTCGACTACCTTTTCACCTTGAGCGACATCAACGGGCAGAAAACGGTGTATGCCTGGTTGAATGATGCGGCCAGCAACCTCTCGGCACCGGCCCAGGCGAGTATTGTTCTGGAACACGAGGTAGGTGATCCTGGCACCGACGAGTGGGTCACCATCCCTGGCGGGACCTTCCAAATGGGCAGCACCGATGGGGATGGCGACGAAGAACCGGTCCACCAAGTTACGCTGTCGGCCTATCGTATCCAAAAGTATGAGGTGACAGCGGGTGACTACTCGGATTGCGTGACGGCTGGCGAATGCACGGTTGCTAATACTGGTGGAAGTTGCACCTACCAGGCTGCAGGCAAAGAGGACCACCCAATCAACTGCGTGGATTGGCATCAAGCCCGCGCCTACTGCCAATGGCGCGGTGGCGACCTACCGACCGAGGCGCAGTGGGAGTATGCGGCCCGGGGCAACAATGGCCACACTTACCCGTGGGGCAACGAGGCCCCGGACTCGACCCGGTTGAACTACAACGGTACTATTGGCGAAACAACGGCGGTAGGAACGTACCTGACCGGGGTTTCGTCTTATGGTCTTTTCGATATGTCCGGCAATGTCTGGGAGTGGGTGGCCGATTGGTATAGCACCTACCCCTCGGCGGCCCAGGTTGATCCCACTGGCCCGGGAAGCGGTTCGTCCCGGGTGTTGCGCGGGGGCGGCTGGAGCGGCAACAGCTTCTACGTTCGCTCGGCGGTCCGCGGCAGTGGCAGCCCCGGCGACAGGAACAACAACCTCGGGTTCCGTTGCGCCTCCCCACCATGACGGCGATGCCTCCTGCCAGACAGGTCTGCCTCCCGACCTGCTATGAGGCGCACCTCCATGTGCGCACCGCGCCACATAGACGGGTGCATCCTCACGCCCAGGGACTTTGAGTTCTTGATTTTTTGATCTCCTTTTCTTTCCTTTCCCTTCCCTTTTGTTTCCTTGACCCACAGTGGAATCGATGAAAGCAGATATCGTGTCCGATAGGGTCAATGATCGCCACGCCCACCTGAAGATGATTTCCGTGTGCAGGGCTCTACGAGGACCCGGCGATGCGAGTGTTTCTGGCAGGACCTCACCATGACGGCGCTTGCCTCCTGCCTGGCAGGTGACTCTCGGCTGACGGGGTGAGGTCGACACCCGTTGGATCCCCGCGCGTCAGGAATACACAGGGCGGGGATGACGGCTGGAACAAGGCACCAACTGTCGACATCCTGTCGACACACGCTTGGGGTTGTCGACACAATGAGTGCCGCAGGGGGCAGGATTATTCAGAAGGGGGGTCCACCGCAAGGGCTCGGTACACCTGGGCATGGCATTAGCCCCCGCACGTGGCTGGCTGATCGTGCTTGTGTGATCTTGGTAGTGTGAGCCCCGGATACGGGAAGAACAATTGGCCATCTTTCACTACCCTTGACCCTGGGCTTGCACCTCCAACCCCCCCTCCAACAGCGGTCAGTCGGTAGTACAACATTAAATTTATTCACATTTATGAAATATCATCGCAAGGTTGGAGGTCCCCCGTTGGAGGTAAAAAATCAACCCTCCTTTACTATTAGTATCCATTGTACCTCTCTTGAACCCGATGTTCGAACAGTAGAAAAATCATTTATCTTTTATACCTATTGATAATTTCTAGTAACCTCCAACCCTCCAACCAGTTCTTCGATAGCCCGTGGGTTTCACGCCTCACCCCCCTGGCTGGTTCTGCGCTGGTAAAAACGAAAGAGAAGGCACTCGAGTTCCCGTGACCACCTTATGGCCGGACCTCGACGGCCACGCCCTAGTGTGCTCGACACTCATGCCAATCGTCTGCTCGAAGTACCAAGCATTTTTACCACGACGCCACCCCAAACCGGCTGGAACGCTCGCTGGCTTCGTAGCACGTCGCGCTGCAAGGGTGAGGTTTCAGGCCGATGGTCGAGACCTCCAACTCTCAGTCGAAACCGCTCTCAGCCGCGCTGTGATAGGCGTTGACACCCTTGGAGCTTGTGCTATTCTGACAATGTTCCGATCACGGCGTGGCCGGGTATGGTAAGGTAAGGTTGGGCAAGGTTTGGTAGGGTAAGGTTTTGGTTTGGTAGGGGAAGGTTGGGTTTGGTGTGGCCTGGCGTGGCTTGGTGTGGTGAGGCTTGGTGTGGTGTGGTCTGGTTTGGATTTTTTATAGCCCTGCACTAGGGGCTATGAAGATGTTTCACCTTTTCGACTAAAACCAGCACCCAAAGTCCACCTCCCCTCTTCCCTTACCGGTATACCGCTCGACAGCGGTTCCGTGCGTGTCCTATTGCATAACCTTCTATCTTCACCCCAGTGAACTCCACCCCTCTCCAACGCATCGTCCGATGGTATTGCTGCACGGTCTATGGCCGCTGGGAGGGTCCTGGGGTACTGCCGTTTTACTGTGACCCCAAGAAAGTCGGCTTGCTGGCGGTCGGGGAAGCCGAGCTTCGGGCCGGGCGACCTGCGGCCATTTTCAAACTCACCGTCTTGCTGGGCATGTACCAGGCCCGGCGGGACCGACTGATCCAGGCTCAGCAACGGGGACTGAGCAAGGCCGAGGTAGCGTTGCTGACTTCGCCCGGCAAACTTGCCTTGCTGGTCACAACCTCAGATTGTCCGGCTCTACGGCAAGTCGAGACCTTCGAAACGGCCTGCAGGCCTTGGAAATGCAAAGGGCAGGTTACCTGCAATCATCCTGAGGTGCGTGGATGCCCGGTGCGGGAAGCTGGCACAATCCTCCGGCGTACCGGGGTTCTGGGCAAACTGCCGACCTCCGCCTGGCTGCAGCTTTATCATCGCCGGCGTTGGTCCACGGTCCTGAAGGAAATCCTTGAGCAAGAGACTGATCCTTGCCGGCGAGCGCAGCTTTTAGTGACCTACTTCGAACAGCTCGCCGGGCTCGGACCCAAGGTCTCTACTTTGCTGGTCAGCGCCCTTAGCACCCCCGCCTTGGCCCCCGGGCTGGCCCCCTTATGGCCGGACTTCGATGGCCATGACCTGGTGGTGCTCGACACTCATGCCAATCGTCTGCTCGACCTGCTGCGACCGAAGGGTAGCCCGCGCACAGCCCGGGCCCGAGAGCAATGGTTGCGGCTTCAGGCCAAAGAAATTGATCTTCGGTGTTACCATCCGAACTTGCCGCAATATTCCCCCCGCCTGGTCCAGCAAGCCTTGTACTGGTTCGGTTCGCGCTCAAATCGTCTTGCGCACGGGGACCCATGTGCCCAGGAGCCAGAAAAGGCTTGCTCGGCGTGCGTGCCAACCTTCTGCCCTTTCGGCCTCAACCCCAAGAAGCGCTTGTCCTGACCAAGCCGGGGGAAGCGCGGTACCGGCAGGAATGCCATCTTGTGATTCCAAAGTATTGCAATAATAACCTCTGCGCTGCTCTCACCCTTTTCCCTGGAAATGTTGTCCTCACCTTGCTAGGGTAGCCCGGCTCTTAGAACCTTTGGGACTTTCCGCAGCGAGGTGTGTGGTGAACCACTGGCTTTTTCTCTTTCGCCCCGACACCTTTGAGAAGGTTAAAAAACACCAGACCCTCGGCGTACGCGAGGCCCACAAGAAGCGCTTTGCCGAGCTGAAAAAGGGCGACTGCTTCGTCTGCTACATTTCTCAGGTCAAACGCTTTTGCGGGTACGGCACCCTGGTGAGTGACCCGTTCGAGGAGGACACCCTGATCTTTGCCGACGACCAGGTCTATCCCTGGCGCTGCAAGGTGAAGTTCGAGGACACCAACAAAGTAAAGGAAGGGTTGGAGAGCTTTTGGGGGCTCGCACCCTTCGAGAAGTCGGCCTCACCGGCCAATCTCCTGATGTGCCACGGGGGTTTTATGAAACTCACCCCGAAGGATTTTGAGTGGTTGGTGGGGGAGTTGGGGTGAAGAGGTAAACATGGCTGCACCTCTGACCTCCCGAATTCTCGAAAAAATCGAGCCGGCTCTACTTGCCTATCACCGACTTGTTTTGGTCGTCGGACCTACAAGAACTGGTAAGACCACAGCCCTTCGTGAGCTCGCCCAGGAACGCGGATGGCCCCTGGTCAACGTCAACCTCGAGCTGTCCAAGCGGCTGCTCGAGCTGACCACCAAGCAACGGGCGCTTCGCGCTCCGAGGTTGCTCGGCGAGCTCGTTCACAGCCACTCCGGCGACGTGCTGCTCCTCGACAACACCGAGCTCCTGTTCTCGACCGAACTTCAGCAAGATCCCCTTCGCCTGCTTCAGGGTCTGAGCCGCAATCGCACGGTGGTAGCAACCTGGAGTGGAGAGCTGGACGACGAGAAACTTAGGTACGCGGCGCCCGGACATCCCGAGCATCGGCAATACCAAAGGTCACAGGCAATAATCGTTCCTGCAGTAGATGCACAGCGCCGCTCGGAAACGGTCAGACCGGACTGAAGGCGCGCAAGGAGAAGCTCGTATGAAGTATTCAGACCTCATCCAGTTCGAGCCTATCGAGTCCGTGGTCCAACTACGGGACGCCGATGAGGCCGCTGCTGCCCGGCAGCTTGTCCAGACCTATGTCATCTCCAAAGAGATGGCCGAGAAGCTGGTGAACCTCGTCGTTCCTCAGCTTCAGTTTGATCAGCCCATGGACAACAAAGGGCTGTTGGTCGTCGGCAACTACGGCACCGGTAAGTCTCACCTCATGTCCGTGATCTCCGCCCTGGCTGAAAACGACGAGCTCGCAACGCATCTGAACGACAAGAGCGTGGCCCTTGCGGCGGGCAAGATCAGCGGGCGCTTCAAGGTGGTCCGAACCGAGATCGGCGCGACCACCATGACGCTCCGCGATATCCTCGTGGCCGAACTGGAGGAGCACCTGGCCGAAATGGGCGTGGCTTACTCCTTCCCGCCCGCGGACAAAGTGGTAAGCAACAAGCGCCCCTTCGAAGAGATGATGACCGCTTTCCACGAGGTGTATCCCGACCACGGTGTGCTCCTGGTGGTAGACGAATTGCTCGATTACCTGCGCACCCGGAAGGACCAGGAGCTGATCCTCGACCTCAACTTCCTGCGCGAGCTCGGCGAGGTCTGCAAGGACCTGCGCTTTCGCTTCATCGCCGGCGTCCAGGAAGCCATTTTCGACAGCCCACGCTTCTCCTTTGTGGCCGACAGCATCCGTCGGGTGAAAGACCGCTTCGAGCAGATCCTCATCGCCCGCAAGGACGTCAAGTTCGTAGTGGCCGAGCGTCTGCTCAAGAAGACCGCTGACCAGCAGGTGAACATCCGAGAGTACCTGACCCCCTTCGCCAAGTTCTACGGCCGCATGAACGAACGCATGGACGAGTTCGTGCGCCTCTTCCCGGTGCATCCCGACTACATCGACACCTTCGAGCGGGTCACCGCGGTGGAAAAGCGCGAGGTACTCAAGACCCTGTCCTTGGCCATGAAGAAGCTGCTCGGCCAGAACGTACCCGACGACCGGCCCGGGGTCATTGCCTATGACGGTTACTGGACAACCCTGCGCGAGAACCCATCCTTCCGCGCCGTTCCCGATATCAAGGCGGTTATCGATTGCAGCATGGTGCTTGAGTCGCGGATCCAACAGGCCTTCACCCGCCCGGCCTACAAACCCATGGCGACCCAGCTCATCCATGCGCTGTCGGTCCACCGGCTTACGACGGGCGACATCTACGCCACCCTGGGCGCGACGGCGGAGGAACTGCGCGACGGGTTGTGCCTCTTCCAGCCGGGCATCGAGGAACTGGGCGGCGATCCGGCCGACGACCTGCTTTCCCAGGTGGAGACCGTCCTGCGGGAAATCCACAAGACGGTAAACGGCCAATTCATCTCATCCAACCTGGATAACCGCCAATACTACCTGGACCTCAAGAAGACCGACGATTTCGACGCACTGATCGAGAAACGAGCCGAAAGCCTCGATGCCTCCCAGCTCGACCGCTATTACTATGAGGCACTCCGGCGAGTCTTGGAATGCACGGACCAGACCTACGTGACGGGCTACAAGATCTGGCAGTACGAACTTGAATGGCGGGAGCACAAGGCTGCACGCCAAGGATACCTTTTTTTTGGCGCGCCCAACGAACGCTCCACGGCGGTACCGCCTCGGGACTTCTACCTCTATTTCCTCCAGCCCTTCGATCCGCCACATTTCAAAGACGAGAAGAAGCCCGAGGAGCTGTTCCTGCGCCTGACGAACACGGACGAAGTATTCCGCACCGCGCTTCGAAGCTACGCCGCTGCCCTGGATCTTGCAGCCACCGCTTCGGGTCACGCCAAGTCAACCTACGAATCCAAGGCCTCGAACTTCCTGCGCGATCTCGTGCAATGGCTTCAGAAGAACATGACCACCGCCTTCGAGGTCACCTACCAGGGACGTTCCAAGTCGCTCACCGACTGGGCCAAGGGAAAATCCATCCGAGAGCTTTCCGGCATTGGCTCCCATGAGCGTATCAACTTCCGGGACCTGGTGAACACCATCGCGGGCATTTGTCTGGCGACTACCTTCCAGGACCAGGCCCCTGATTATCCGTTCTTCTCGGTGCTCATCACGGGAGCGAACCGGGCCCAGGCTGCGCAGGACGCTCTGCGCACCCTCGCCGGCCAGAACCGTACCAAGCAGGCCACCGCGGTATTGGATGCCCTGGAGCTTCTCGACGGCGAGCGGCTCGATCCGTATCGGTCGAAGTATGCCAAGCACATCCTCGAGCTCGCCAAGAAGAAGGGGCCCGGTCAGGTGGTCAACCGCTCCGAGCTGATCCTAGAGGTTCTCGGCGTGGAATACCTTGCGCCGCAATCGCTCCGGCTCGAACCCGAATGGGCCGTGGTCGTGCTGGCCGCGCTGATCTATGCCGGCGAAGTGGTCCTCTCCATCCCGGGCAAGAAGTTCGATGCCACAGGGTTGCCGCAACTCGCCGGAACCGGCCTCGACGAGCTGGCCCAGTTCAAGCACCTCGAGCGGCCCAAGGACTGGAACCTGCCGGCGCTCAAGGCGCTCTTCGAACTACTCGGGCTCACGCCGGGCATGGCCCAATTGGTCACCCAGAGCAAGGACGAACCTGTCCAGGAACTGCAAAAGGCGATTACCACCACTGTGGAGGAGCTGGTGCTCATGCAGCAGAGCCTTCAGACCGGGCTGTTCTTCTGGGGCAAAAACTTAGTCCCTGGTTCCGGGTCTCTGGTCTCTGGTTCAAACCAGGAACGCGAAACCGTGAACCAGAAACTGAACGCCTGTAAAACCTTCCTCGAATCTTTACAGGCGTTCAATTCGGCCGGAAAACTCAAAAACTTCCGTTATAACACCTCGGAAGTAACGGCCCATCGGGACGGGCTCAATTCCCTTGCCGAGCTCAGATCACTTGAGGAACTGGTGAGCAACCTCGGTGGCACAGCCTCGTACCTCTCTACCGCCGAGGCTGTCCTGCCACCCGGCCACGAGTTGGTCGACAAGATGAACGCCGTTCGGACTGAAGTCCTCGCGGCGGTTGCTGGTTCCTCGTTCCTAGTCTCTGGTTTAACCGACCAGGAACCAAAAACCAGAAACCAGAAACCGAATCTCCGCCAGGAGATTCTGCGCAAGCTCGGTGACCTCAAGAAAGCCTATATTCTGGCCTATCTATCGATGCACGCCAAAGCGCGTCTCGGCGTGAACGAGGACAAGCGCAAGGCCCAGCTATCCGTTGATGAACGGATGGAGTTTTTGAAAAAACTTGCAACCGTCGAACTGATGCCGCGTCAACAATTAACAGATTTTCAGAAACGCCTCGGTGATCTGATAAGCTGTTTTTTACTCACTGAACAGGAACTGGCGGACTCGCCGGTCTGCCTGCACTGCGGCTTCCGGCCTGCGGCCGAAACGGTTACTGGTTCCTGGTCTCTGGTTTCTGGTTTGGCTAACCAGGAACCAGGAACCATAAACCAGGGACCGATCAACGCCGCCGTTGCCCTCCAACAGCTCGACGATCAACTCGACAAAATGATCGCCGAATGGACTGCGGCGCTGCTCTCCAACCTCGAAGACCCGACCACTAAGGGCAACCTGAGCCTGCTCAAGCCTGAGCCGCGCAAACTGGTGGACGGCTTTATCAAGAAGCGGACTCTGCCGGACAACCTGGACCAAGACTTCATTCATGCCTTGCAGGAGGTGCTTTCCGGGCTCACCAAGGTCTCGGTCAAGATCGCCGACCTGCGCGACGCCCTGCTTTCGGGCGGCTCCCCGGCCACCCCGGCAGAGATGAGGAAGAGGTTCGAGGAATACCTCGACGGGCTTACCAAGGGCAAGGAACCCGGCAAAGTCCGGATTGTCTTGGAGTAGAAACCGCGAATGAACCCGGAAAGACCCGAATGGAATTTTGAAAAGCTTGTCGGGACGATCCGGCAGGCGCATATAGAACTGGCGGCCCAGGCTGGTCGAGCGGTCAATATCAGTCTTACGATGCGAAACTGGTTGATCGGCGCCTACATCGCTGAGTTCGAGCTTCGTGGTTCGGATCGGGCGAGCTATGGAGACCGCCTGCTCAGCGAGCTTTCCAAGGAGCTACGCAGGCACAAGGTCAGCAATACCGGACGCCGGCAGTTGTACAACTATCTGGCTTTTTACCGTGCCTATCCGCAGATTGTGCTGACGGTGCCCGCACAATCCCGCCACTTGCTTCCTGAAACCCTTGTTAGCCCAAAAGTGCGGACAGTGTCCGCACTTTTGCCCATTGCACCTGAAAAGCTCCTGGCCAACCTGGCCTATAGCCATTTTGAACTGATTGTCGCCGTTGACGATGAGCTCAAACGTACTTTCTACGAAATCGAATGCATCCGGGGAAACTGGTCCGTCCGGGAACTCAAAAGACAGATTGCCAGCCTGTACTATGAGCGATCAGGCTTATCCAAAGACAAGAAAAAGCTGGCGGAGCTGGCTCAAAAGGGCGCCGAAGCTGCCGACCCGAAACTGGCAATACGCGATCCCTACGTCTTCGAATTCCTTGGGTTAAAGCCAAGCGAAGTCATGAGCGAATCCCATCTGGAAGATCAACTCTTGGATAAAATTCAGGATTTTTTGCTCGAACTGGGTCATGGGTTCTGTTTTGAAGCCCGCCAGAAGCGAATTCTGATCGGAGATACGCACAACTTCGTGGACCTTGTTTTCTATCACCGCGTTCTCAATTGCCACGTGCTGGTCGAGCTGAAACTCGAACACTTCAGCCATGAGAATATCGGCCAGCTCAACACCTATGTGAGCTGGTACAAAAAGAACATGATGGCTGAGGGAGACAATCCGCCTATCGGCATCCTGCTTTGCACCCAGAGGGACAGCACACTGGTGGAATACGCGCTGGCCGGCATGGACAACGGCCTTTTTGTTTCCAAGTACCAGCTTGAACTTCCCAAGAAGGAGGAGATGCAGCGTTTTATTGAAGAACAGGTCAGGGAAGCGGAATCATGATACCGTTCATGGGATCAGAAATGGTTCTTATCCGCTCGGGAGTGACCAAGGATTGGGTTTCTGGTTTCTGGTCCCTGGTTTCTGGTCAATGGTTTATGGTCCCTGGTTTCTGGTTCATGGTTTATGGTTCATGGTTTATGGTTCATGGTTAAGGAAGAAATATGGCGACGATACAGAAATTCGAGGACGTTGAGGCGTGGCAAAAGGCCCGGGAATTGACCAATGCGGTCTATTCCTGCTCGGGTAAAGACGCTTTTGCCAAAGATTTTGGCCTTCGCGATCAGATACGGCGGGCCGCTGTGTCGATCATGTCCAACATTGCAGAAGGTTTCGAACGGGGTGGCTCCAAGGAGTTTTCGCAATTTCTCGCAATAGCCAAAGGATCTGCGGGTGAAGTTGAAGCCCAGCTTTATGTGGCCCTCGACCAAGGCTATATCAATCAGGAACAGTTTGATTCCATAAGATCAACAGCTTCTTCCACCAAAAAGTTGATAGCCGGTTTCATGAACTATCTCAAACGATCTAACCTGAAAGGTCAAAAATACAAATGACAACCAGGAACCAGCAACCGGAAACCATGCCCCTTTTCCCCAACCTGGAACCCAAAACCATGGACCATGGACCAGGGACCAGGGACCAGGGACCAGTCTCTTGTCTCGGCATGACCTTCCCGAACGACGAGGAGCGGCGCAAGCATTTCCTCGGCCTCCTGGCCGAGAAGCTAAAGGACCCCGAGTTCCGCAAGATCGAGGGCTTCCCCATAGGCTCGGACGAGGACCTCCTGGCGTTGTCCGACCCGCCGTACTACACCGCCTGCCCGAACCCGTTCATTGCCGACTTCATCAAGCACTACGGCACGCCTTACGATCCGAGTATGCCATACAATTGCGAGCCTTTCGCTGCGGATGTGAGCGAAGGGAAGAGTGATCCAGTGTATACCGCACACTCTTACCACACCAAGGTGCCGCACCAAGCCATTATGCGGTTTCTCCTTCACTATACATCCCCTGGGGACATCGTTCTCGATGGCTTTTGTGGAACAGGCATGACTGGCGTAGCTGCACAGATGTGCGCAAACCCACCTGCGGAACTGCGGGCAACTCTCCAGGCAGAGATGCCTAGCGCGCAGTGGGGTGCCCGCCTGCCACTACTCTTCGACCTGTCGCCGTTCGCGACTTTCATCGCCCATAACTACAACGTCCCTATCAATGTCAGTGCGTTCGAATTGGAACTTAAACGGTGCATCGAGGAGGTAGCCACTGATCTCCAATGGGCCTATTCGTTCTCTGATGGGCAAGCCAAATCCGATGAGATAAGCCTCACAGTGTGGTCCGATGTATTCATTTGCCCAAATTGCTCCCGCGACATTGTCTTCTGGGGGAATGGGGTAAAGCGGGTAATTGGAGAGATTGATCCTGTCCCGTGCCCACATTGCGGGTCGAAGAACAGCAAGGGGCGTCTCGAACATCGAATGACCACATTTTTCGATCCGCTTCTTCAACGAACGATCTCCCAGCCTCGCCAAGTGCCGGTTTTCGTACTTCACAACCGAGGTCACGAGCGCGAGGCAAATGGACGAGATTCCGATGTCGTCGCCAAGTGCCTGAAACAGGCGGCAGAGTTGCATCCGCCCATCGCGAAGATGATGTTTAAGGACGAGCCATGGGGCGACGTATACCGAGCGGGGTATCATTCGGGAGTAACCCACGTTCACCACTTTTACAATCCAAGACAGTTGCTCGCTCTTGCAAGCCTCTGGAACCGCTTTGGCTCTTCGGACAATAGCCGACGCATGAGGCTCGTTTTAACGTCATTTATCTCCCGTAATGGGTTCCGAGGTAACCGGTTCGTGATCAACAAGCACAACCCCAACGGTCGCATCAACGGACCCCTTACGAATTGCCTCTACTTCCCTAGTCTCTTCGCCGAACAGAACATGATTGAGCTAGCCCGGTCAAAGGGCCGGGCTATCATCCGAGCTTTTTCCGCTATTGCACAGTTTCAGGGACGGTACTGCCTTTCCACGGAATCAGCCACAGGGATCGATCGTCTCCCCGATGCGAGCGTCGACTATATCTTTGTGGACCCACCCTTTGGGGCGAACATTATGTACTCCGAGATGAATTTCTTGACAGAAAGTTGGCTTGGCTGCGTTACGAACAATTGTTCCGAAGCAGTCGTCAATGACACACAGCATAAAGATGAGTCCACTTACCGATCGCTGCTTACAAGTTGCTTGAAGCAGTTCTACCGAGTGCTGAAGCCAGGACGCTGGTTAACGATGGAATTTCATAACTCGAAGAGCTCAATCTGGAACGCGATCCAGACATCTCTCGGAGATGCGGGATTTGTTATCGCTGATGTGCACACCTTAGACAAACAGAAGGGCACTGTATATCAAGAATACTATATCTCCGGTGCAACTAAGCAAGACTTGATAATTTCTTGCTACAAACCCAACGGAGGCCTAGAGGACCGGTTCAAATTAGAAGCCGGAACAGCAAAGGGAGTCTGGGATTTCGTCCGTACCCACCTGAAGCAACTTCCGCGTTTCGTCTCGAAAGACGGTCAAGCGGAGGTCCTCGCCGAGCGGCAGAATTATCTCCTCTTCGACCGCCTGGTGGCCTTTCACGTCCAGCGCGGCGTCACCCTACCTTTGTCCGCGGCGGAGTTTTATGCCGGGCTGGTCCAACGGTTCTCCGAGCGGGATGGGATGTACTTCCTGCCTGAGCAGGTGGCCGAATACGACCAGAAACGCATGACGGTGCAGGATATTGCGCTGCCAGAATTTGCCCCTGTGGATGAGCTCTCGGCAATACGATGGTTGCAAAACCTGCTGAAGGCAAAACCGCAAACATTTCAGGATATTCATCCACAATTCCTCAGAGGTATCGGCGGCTGGCAGAAGCACGAAAAGCCGCTGGAGCTCTCCGAGTTGCTGGAACAAAACTTCCTCTGCTACGACGGTAGGGGCCTGGTGCCCGAGCAGATCCACGCGTATCTCTCCTCCAACTGGAAGGAGCTGCGCAACCTGCCCAAGGAGGACGAGAGCCTGCGCGCCAAGGGCAAGGACCGCTGGTACGTGCCCGATCCCAACAAGGCCGGCGACCTGGAAAAGCTGCGCGAGCGGTCGCTGCTCCGGGAATTTGAGGACTACCGCGCTGTAGGGGCGAGCGGCCGCTCACCCAAACTCAAGGTCTTCCGCCTCGAGGCCGTCCGCGCCGGCTTCAAAAAAGCCTGGCAAGAGCGCGACTACGCCACCATCATCACCGTGGCCCGCAAGATCCCCGAAAACGTCCTCCAGGAAGACCCCAAGCTCCTCATGTGGTACGACCAGGCGGTGACGCGTTCAGGAGGTGACTCATGACAGACTGGAAATGGAACGGTGCACGATGGTGGAAGTTCGACTTCCACACCCACACACCTAAATCCGATGACTATGGTAGGGGCGCGGATCAGGCTGCGTTGAAGACCCGCACGCCGAAAGAATGGCTGCTTGACTACATGCATGCTGGCATTGATTGCGTCGCTATCACGGACCACAACACAGGCGCATGGATAGACACGCTCAAGATCGAATATGCCTTCATGGAAAGGGAACAACAACCAGGCTTTCGGCCGATACACATTTTCCCGGGCGTTGAGATTTCAGTTCATGGGAACATTCATGTCCTTGCCATTTTGGACAAGGAGAAAAATACATCCGATATTGACACCCTGCTGGTAGCCATTAGGTATAATGGAGCCAAGGGTTTATGCAATTCTGTGACCAGTAGAACCCTCAACGAAGTAGCCGAGGAAATCACAAAGATTAGGGGGGGGGGCATTGCTATCCCTGCCCATGTGGACGAAGCAAAGGGCCTTTTCGAATTAACCGGCCCGACGCTGCAGCAAGCCCTCGACTGCGAGCATTTCTTTGCCATGGAATTGATGGATGCTGGTTCTATGATGCCGGCGGCATACTCTTCCTGCAAACAACCGTGGACCGAGCTTGTCGGCTCCGACGCTCATCATCCAACAGGAAATCCGGGTCAGAAGTTTCCAGGCAGCCGATTCTCCTGGGTAAAGATGGGCACCCCCAGCTTTGAGGGGCTTCGATTGGCCCTTCTCGATGGCCCGCTTTCAGTGGTCCGCTCGGATGCAGTTTCTCAGGATCCGAATCGACATGCTGATATGGTGATCGAGTCAATCGAGGTTGAGAATGCGCGCTATATGGGAAGGCCGACCGCCTTCGAACTCCGTCTCAATCCATGGATGAATGCGATTATCGGCGGCAGAGGAACAGGGAAATCGACCTTGATCGAGTTCCTTCGTATCGCTTTGAGACGCGACGATGAGCTGCCGGATGCCTTGAAAACTGATTTTGAGAAGTATCGCCAGGTGTACGAGGACCGCAACGAAAGCGGCCTGCTGACCAACGATGCCGAGATTCGGGTCGTTTATCGGAAAGATGGATCGTCCTATCGCATTCAATGGAACCCAAGAGGATCGCTGGATTCCATTCAGGAGCGGACCTCCGATGGGTGGAGACGAGCCGAAGGTGATATTCGACAAAGGTTCCCTGCACGGATGTACAGTCAGAAACAGATATTTCAATTGGCGCGCACTCCACTCGCCTTACTGAGCATCATCAACGATGCGCCGGAGGTAGACTATGCCTCCTGGAAGCAGCGCTTGAGCGCCGAAGAGAACCAGTACCTGTCGTTACGTGCCAAGATTCGCGAGATTGAGACGGGGCTCTCGGAGGAATCGAGGCTCAAAGGCGAACTGGAAGACGTGAAGCGCAAGCTGGCGATCTTCGAGCAGTCCGGGCACGCCGAAACTCTCAAAACTTTGCAGAAAAGGCGCCGTCAACTCCAGGCGGTCGAGTCTTGGGAGCCTGGGTTGGTCGATGCCGGACGCCGCTTGCGCGAGATGGCTCAGGAAATCCGACCGGAAAATATGGACGAAACGAGTTTCGACACAGACAGCCCAGAGAACGTGCAACTGCTTGAACTAGTTCAGCAGACGACCAAGTCGGTTGAAGAGATAGCGAATCAGATCAAGTCGCTGGCAGAGAAGGCAGACGGTGTGGTTGCCAAGTGGAAAAAGGAAAGGGACACGTCCGCATGGAAGGTCGCAACGGATAGGGCAATTCTAGATTATACGACTCTCCAAGCGAGCCTTGAAAGCGAGGGCGTGGCCAATCCGTCGGGTTACGGTGTTCTCGTTCAGCGGCGCCAGCAAATCTATAGCAAGATAAAGGAGTTGGAAGGGCGCAAGAAACAGATTGTGGATTTGGAGAAGCAAGCCGTCGAATGCTTTGAGCGAAGGGCATCGTTGCGCCGAGAGATCACGGGAAAAAGGCGGACATTTCTTGACGATGTATTGAAAGGCAATTCGTATGTGCAAATCCGCGTTGTTCCCTATGGCGCGAGAGAGACAGTGGAAGCCGAGTTGCGTCGGCTGATTCAACGCGACACCGGTGGGTTCGAGAAGGATATCGGGGCGCCCGACAGTGAAGGGTTGCTGGGAAACCTCTACCGGGGTTGTCAGGATACGGCTGCCATCGAGCAACGTTTGGCGGAGTTGAAACAAAAGATCAGAGATATTTCCAGCAACCCATCGCAGGCACAAGTGGCCGACAGGCGATTTGCTGTTCACCTCGCCAAACTACCGCCGGAGGCGTTGGATAGGATTGACCTTTGGTTTCCGGAAGACTCTCTGGATGTCGAGTACAGCACATCGTCCGACCGGCAAACGTTCCGTCCCATTCATGAGGGTTCTCCGGGGCAGAAGACAGCCGCGCTGCTGGCTTTTCTGCTTTCCTATGGCGAGGAGCCGCTCATTCTGGATCAACCGGAAGACGATCTCGACAACCACTTGATCTACGATTTGATCGTCACCCAACTGCGTGAAGTCAAGCGGCGACGCCAGGTCATCGTCGTTACACACAACGCCAATATAGTTGTGAACGGCGACGCCGAACTGGTTGTCGCATTGACCGTGCGGGCCGGGCAGACACAACCGGAGGCTGTCGGGTGCCTTCAGGAGAAAACGGTAAGGCAAACCATCTGTAACGTCATGGAAGGCGGTGAAAAGGCTTTCGAGCAACGCTATCGCCGAATAGTATTGGAGGGGCGCCATGTTTGACAGCCGGGAAGAGTTACTTCAAAAAATCCGTCTCGGAGAAGATACATCACTGGAATTGAAGACCGTCCGCTTCAAAGGCGACCGCCTGTCCGCTCCCGCCCGTGAAGATCTTGCAGACGAGATTGCAGCAATCGCCAACACGCACGACGGCGTTCTTGTACTTGGTGTGGACGACAAAACGCGGGATATAGACGGTATTCCGGTGGAGAGATTGGAAGCGGTGGAGCGTCTCATCTTTGAAGTATGCACCGACAGTGTCAAACCCTCGGTTGTGTTTCGCTCTTTCCGCATCGAACTACCCGACAGCGCCGGGATGCCGCGGGCCGTCCTTAAGGTGGAAGTGCCGCGCAGTCTATTCGTTCACGAGAGTCCTGGAGGCTATTTCCATAGGCAGGGAAGCTCGAAACGCAAGATACCGCCGGATTACCTTGCCCGACTCTTCCAACAACGCAGTCAGGCCCGATTGATCCGCTTCGAAGAGCAGACGGTTCCAGGAACCAGCCTTGGCGATCTAGCGGAAAATCTTTGGCGCCGATACACCACGCGCTCAACCGAGCCGGATGAGGTTGTTTTGTTGAAGCGTAATCTGCTATCGACCGAGGAAGGGGGGCCATTGCGTTGCTCAGTTGCAGGTGTCCTCCTCTGCAGCGAAAGACCGGAACGCTTCCTTACCAGTGCCTATATCGAAGCTGTACGGTACCGAGGCATAAGGCAGGACTCCAATTATCAAGTCGACGCAAGGAAAATATGCGGCCCGCTTGACGCTCAAATCAATCAAGCGATGTCATTTCTGATGCTAAATCAGATTGTTGCTGCGTCCAAGACGCCGCAACGTGTCGAAACTCCACAGTTCAGCACGCGTGCGGTATTCGAAGCCATCGTCAACGCCGTTGCTCATCGCGACTACAGTATTGCGGGATCGAAAATCAGATTCTTTATCTTCGACGACAGAATGGAAATATACTCTCCTGGCGCATTGCCAAACACCGTAACTATCGAGAGCATGGCGCTGCGCCAGGCGACCCGAAACGAACTTATCACCAGCCTATTGGCGGAGACTCATGTTGCCGAAACTGTGGGAGATGTTGGTAGAGGCTCCTTTATGGAAAAGAGAGGCGATGGGGTTCCGATCATCCTGCATGAGAGCGAGAAACTCTCGGGTATACGTCCTGTCTATCGTCTGATTGATGAATCCGAGCTTCTGCTCACCATGTTTGCCGCCATCAAGGATGAATCGGATGCAACAGAATGATGGCCAATGGCATTATTCCCCCGACCACGGGCAGCTCTGTCAGGTTATCGAGACCCAGACACTCTGGGGAGAGACGACCTGCCGCGTCTGGTTGCCCGGCCGCGACTCCGTGGTCCGCATTCCGGCTTCCAGGCTCAAGTCCCTGGAGAGCGCAGACACCGGCTCGCCGGACGATATCGCCTACATCGCTGCCGCCGCGCGAGTTGCCGACGCCCTGGCCCACGACGTACTGCTCGCACCCATCGAGTCCTCCGTCATCCCGCTGCCGCACCAGATCCGGGCCCTGTCCCGCGCCATCGCCAACGACCGGGTGCGCTATCTCCTGGCGGACGAGGTCGGCCTGGGCAAGACCATCGAGGCCGGGCTCATCATGCGGGAGCTCAAGCTCCGCGGGCTGGTCAAGCGGACCCTGGTCATCACCCCGAAGGGCTTGGTGAGCCAGTGGGTGGCCGAAATGCGGACCCACTTCAACGAACTTTTCCAGCTTGTCGTACCAGACGACCTCAAAATGCTCAGTCGCATTTCGGCGGTTCCTGGTTCGGAGTTCCTGGTTCCTGGTTGGAAACAACAACCAGAGACCAGGGACCATAGACCATGGACCAGGGACCAGGGACCTGCCAACCCTTGGACAATGTTTTCCCAGGTGGTCGTGCCGATGGATTCGGTCAAACCCCTGGACAAGCGGCGTGGCTGGACCGCGGCCCAGGTAGGCGAGCACAACCGCGAACGATTCGAGGACTTGATCTCTGCCGGCTGGGACCTGGTCATCGTGGACGAAGCGCACCGTCTCGGCGGCAGCACCGACCAAGTGGCCCGCTTCAAACTGGGTCAGGGACTCTCCGAGGCCGCACCCTATTTTCTGATGCTTTCGGCCACCCCGCACCAGGGCAAGACCGACGCCTTTCATCGGCTGGTTTCCCTGATCGACGCCCAGGAGTTCCCGGACGTCAGCAGCGTCACCCGCGAGCGTGTCCAGCCGCATGTCATCCGCACCGAAAAACGCCGCGCCATCGATGCCAATGGAAATCCGCTGTTCAAGCCCCGGCACACACAGCTTGCTCCGGTCTCCTGGGAGGAGCGTCACCGCAGTCAACAGCTCCTCTACGAGGCGGTCACGGAATACGTCCGCGAAGGCTACAACCAGGCCCTGCGGGAGAAGCGGAGCTACATCGGCTTTCTTATGATCCTGATGCAGCGCCTGGTGGTCTCCAGCACAAGCGCCATCAAGACGACGCTGGCACGCCGCCTCGAAGTTCTTGGTTCCGGGTCTCTGGTTACTGGTTTGTTCGATGAACCAGAAACTATGAACCAGGAACTAGAATCTTTCCATGACCTGGACGGCCAGGAGCAGATCGACATACTGCTCCGCACCCGTCTCACGGCGCTCAAGAACGAGCGTGCTGAGGTCAAGCTGCTCTTGGAGGCCGCAGCCCGCTGTGAGCAGCTCGGACCGGATGCCAAAGCCGAGGCGCTGCTCGACTGGCTCTACCGTCTCCAGTCCGAAGAGGGCGACCCGGAGCTCAAGACGCTGGTGTTTACCGAATTCGTGCCCACCCAGGAGATGCTACGGCGATTCCTGGCCGAGCGCGGTTTCCCGGTCGTCTGCCTGAACGGCTCCATGGACATGGAGGAGCGCAAGCGGGTCCAGGAGGCCTTCGCCAAGGAAGCCCGCATCCTCATCTCCACCGAGGCAGGCGGGGAGGGTTTGAACCTACAGTTCTGCCACGTGGTGATCAACTACGACCTCCCCTGGAACCCGATGCGTCTCGAACAGCGGATCGGCCGGGTGGATCGTATCGGCCAGACCCATGCAGTGCGCGCGGTCAACTTCGTCTTCGAAGGCTCGGTCGAACACCGGGTTCGGGAGGTCCTGGAGCAGAAGCTCGCCATCATCTTCAAAGAGTTCGGCATCGACAAGACCGGCGACGTCCTCGACTCGGCCCAAGCGGGTCACCTGTTCGACGAGCTGTATATCGAGACGATCCTCAATCCCGAAAAGGTGGAGGACTCCGTAGAGAGCGTGGTTGCCAGCCTGCAGGAGCAGGCCCGCGAGGCGCGCACGACCGCATCCGTGCTCGGCGAGACCGAGGACCTGGAACCCGGCGAAGCCCAGCGGCTGCTGTCCCACCCCTTGCCACATTGGATCGAGC
>Ga0156395_1019_pt1 | contig 20788 bp, 22 predicted proteins | sample RifOxyA3_FD_108039 | JGI IMG/M metagenome (GOLD analysis project Ga0156395, IMG submission 108039) | Deltaproteobacteria bacterium RIFOXYA12_FULL_61_11 | reverse complement strand
ACCCCTGCAACCGACCGCCTTCAATCAACCGGGGGAGGAGGCGGGCAAAGCGGTCCGAGGCACTCTTGGCCCCGGCTTCCGGATTCACGATCAGGAACATCGGTCTTCGGGCTCCAGGGATTGACGGTCGAGCTCGGTGATCAAGTCGACCAGGGTCATCGGCAGGGACGCTCGCTGGAGCACATCCCTCCGCTCTGCCCTGTTGCAGGTGAGCAACAGGACCGCCGCCAGTACCAAAGGGACATGGGGATTCCCGGCCAAAGAAATACGCACGCGTCGCCGTCTTCTCCAGCGCCGATCAGCCAGGACCGCGAGCACTGTTTCCTGGTTGCACCCAGGAGCACCAAGTATGCGCAGCACTTGTTCTTCGCGCAGGTGGACATTGCGCAGGACATTTTGAACTACCCTCGCAGAAGGATCGAGGAGCAATCGCTCGAGGGTGTCCTGACACCCGGTGGTACGAGCGGTCTCGGTACGCACTCCGAGCGGTACCTCGTGAGGATCGTACCTCCGTCGTTCGCAAGAGGCTCGCCCCTCGGCATAATGGGTGCTGAGAACGAAGGAGCGCACGTAGAGCCGAGTCAACGGCTCACCCTCTCGGTGCGCAAGCGTTGAGAACGCCCAGAAACGCCCCTGGCCGAGGGTCGTATGGAGTACGTCGCGGTGCAGGACGAGGGTGATCAAGAGGTCGGCCTCGAGCGCATGCGCCGGGGCGCGTTCGAGGAGCAAGGAGAAGAAGCCGACCACCGCAGAGTCCTCGCAGGAATGGAGGTGTTCGACAACCTTGGCCAAACGGATCCGTTCGTCTGGGTAGTGGGGGAGCGAGGTCAGGAAGGTCGTGTGCGCCTGCTGCATGCGTCCTGCCGGCGACACTCAGTGCTCGCGCAAGGGATAGCGCTTGAGTTCAACCCAGTGGGACTCGTCGTAATAGCCGAGGGAGATGCTGTTGACCGTCAAGGACGGCCACGGTTCGTCCTTGGCCCGCAATTCATTGAACCACTCGATAAAACAGGCTTTATTCTCAGTTTCTTGGGCAATGGTCAGGTGGGGAATATAGTCGGTATCGTACGCGAGGCTGGAAACCCCTAGGGCATTGAGCCGAGCGAGTAGATGGATGTGTAGGTCGAACAGGAGATCCGACATTACTTTGAGGTACAACACTTCGAAGTGCGCGAACTCGTCATAGCCGGTCAAGGTGATGGAGAAGGGGGGCTGTTGGTGCGCCACTTCCTCTATGATCCGTTCGACTGCACCGATATCCTCGAATTCAAAGGTATACTTGAGCGTGACATGGGGATGAGGGCGTGCGGCCTGATTGGGTTCCTGACAACGGTTGTACCCAGAGGCAATGAGGTCCTCGACCTGGGAATGATGAAAGCTCTCGAAATTGCCGACGACCGCATACTGCTTCGGCCCACAGGAGAGACAGCAGAGGATCAGCCCCACGCACGCGAGCGAACACCGCATCGAGCACCTCACGGCAAAAACCTATCGCACGGGATGGGGACCGCTAGGATACCGCCATCCTCTATCATTCTCGAAGTGTGCATAGCACGGCCAGGAGGACGAGGCAACGGCCCGCATCGGGGTCAATACGCGAAGAAGGCTTTTTCTATGGCGAACGTCTTGTCCACCTCTTCGATGAGGGAGTTCAGTTCTTGCTCGCTGAGACCGAGAGGAGCCATGGCAGGGTAGCGGCCTACCTCCACCTGCTCATCGGGCTGCTCATAGCCGATACCCAGGAACTGACACGCGTACTCCCCGACGTGGAGCAGGGCGAGGAGCAGTTGCCAGCGCTCGGTGAGAACGACCGGCGGGGTTGCGGCCTGGCTCAGCGCAAGGGCGATATCGTCATCGATCTGCCAGTTGCGGATCAACATACTCCCCAGTTCCTGCTGCGAAAGGCCGACCAGCTTTTTTGCCAGCTCCTCGAAGGGGCGCCCCGTCTTGGCGATCTTGGTCAGGATGAGCCGGTACTTGCGTGGCTCGAGGTTATTGATGATGACCTTGCCGATATCATGGAAAAGACCGGCAATGAAGGCTTCATCGGGCGTGATGAGCTTGCGCTTCCGGCAACACTCGCGGCAAGCGATGGCTACTCCGAGGGAATGCTCCCAGAGGCGTTGTTCCTCCGGCCCGGGGTTCGTGTAGATATTGCGAGTCGCGGCCGCCAGGACGATGCGGCGCAGCGTTTTGAAACCCAACACCACGATGGCCATCGAAATGGTCCGGATTTCCTTGGGCAACCCGTAGTAGGGCGAATTGGCAATGCGCAGGATCGTCGCGGTGAGTCCCGGATCACCGATCAGGACGCGTTCGAGTTGTTCGGCCGTGGCCGTATCACCGTTGACCATCTGGATGACCCGTTGGGCCACCGTGGGCATGACCTTGAGTTCCGTGCCCTCGACCAGGTGCTTGCCGAGTGTGGAGTTCTCGCCCGGATTCATTTCATGTCCTTGGGCAAGGTGAAGTGGAACGAGAGTCCGGGTTCGAAGTCGACCCAGAAGCGTCCACCGTGTTTCTCGATCAGTTTCTTCGCCTTGTCCGCCTCTTGGTCGAACCGGCTCGTGAGCCGGGTGTAATCGTCCTCTGCGATGGTACAGGCCGCGTTCTCGAGGCTGATCTGATGAGCCTCCCCGCTCTCGCGCTCGGTGACCGAGACCACGACCTCACCCCGATGGCTGAACTTGATGAGTTTGCCGGCCATGTTGGTGAAGATGTATTCGAGTTCAGGGCGGTTGCCGTAGATGCCGACGACCTTCTGGTCCGCGGCCATGCGTACGGGAATGTTCTTGGCCCAGGACAGTTCGCGCAGGTTGTCGAGCACGGTTCCGAAGAAGGTCACCACCTCGAGGTGTTCCCCGTCGAGAAGGGTTGGCCGGAACTCGCTCGCCAGATGCGCCCCAAAATCCACGAGGAGCAACAGCTTCTTGACAGTATTGGGAAATCTGAGAAAGGTTAAGACCACTTCCAGAGTACCGAGCTGATAGCGGAGGTGGACCGTGCCCTCTCCCTGTTCGAGGATGCGCTCGAGAGGCCGTTCTTCGGCGAGGATCCTCGGATCGAGAAAATCGCCCGGACGCAGAGTCGCGCGATCCACCCCTTCGAGGTCGAACAGCGAGATCGCCGCGCGGTTGAGGAAATAGACCCTCTCGGTGTCGAGGAGGATCACCCCGCAGTTGAGGTGTTCCACGATGGTGCGGAACAGCAGTTCCCTGCGGCTCAGCAGGTACGAGTTCATTCCTTCCTCTGTGAAATGAGGATCTCAATGCGTCTATTCGCAGCCCTCGCCGTTCTGCTCGTGTTGGGCGAGAGCGGCGAGAACTCGGCGAATCCCTGGGCCACGAGCTTGCCCGGATCGAGCTTGCAATAATCGACCAGGTAGCGCACCACGCTGCAGGCCCGAGCGGTAGAGAGCTCCCAGTTTGTCGGATACAGCCGGGACTTGATCGGTAGATTATCGGTATGTCCGGAAACCTCGATCTTGTAAGGCAACGCGGAAAACGCCTTTCCCAGACGGTTCAGGACTAACTTCGCCGGACGTTTCAACTCGGCACTCCCTTGGGCGAAGAGAACCCTGTCACCGACCGAGATCAACACCCCTTTGAACGAGGAGGTGATTTCCACGGCCTCGGTCAGCTTTTCCTTCTCTACGATGGCTTCGATATCCGCTTTGACCTGTTCCAGCGGGGCTACCTTGACCTTGGACTGCGGATGTTCCCGCTTGCCGCTGATGGCGTCCTTCACCGAGATCATGGCCTCGTCGAACATGGCCTTGTTGATGGTGCTCATCGAGAACAACAGGATGAAGAAGATCAACAACAGCGACATCAGGTCGCCGTACATGAAGATCCAGGTGAGATTTTCCTTTCGAGGGGCGCGGCTGGCTTCGCGGATTATGGTCGGGACGTCTTTGGCCGCGGGTGCGGCCTTGGAACCGGCCCCGGCTTGCTTCTCTTTGAATTTCTTGATGATGTCCGCGACGTCGGTCATCTCGTTATTTGCCTTTCAAGCTGAAACGCTTGGAGGTTCGCAGGAAGGCATTGAGTTTCTTCTCGATGATCTTGGGATTGATGTTCCTCCGCAGCGAAACCACTCCCTCGGAAACGAGTTTCATCAGGAAGACCTCTTCCTCCATTTTATCCTCCAACTTCTCGGCGATCGGCAAGAGGATCAGGTTGGCCATGATCGCGCCATAGAAGGTGGTGATCATGGCCACGGCCATGGCCGGTCCGATCTTGGTCGCGTCCTGGAGATTTTTCAGCATGGCGATCAAGCCGATCAACGTGCCGACCAGGCCGAAGGCCGGAGCAAAGGCCGCCATGGAGCGGAAGATCTTCTGGCCCTTCATGTGCCTGGTGCGGATAGAGTCTATTTCGATCTCCATCAATTCCTTCATGATGACCGGATCGACCCCATCGACCACCAAAGCGATGCAGTATCGCAGAAAACTATCGCCGATCTGGTTCTCCTCGCGGCCGAGGGTGATGTTCCCCCCCTTGCGCGACAGGTAGGCGAGCTGGACGATGTCCTTGGCCAGCTCTTCCGGGTTGCGCACTTGTTTATAGAAGACTTTGATGGCTAAGAGGAAGATTTTGAAGACCTCGCCCATCGGAAAACTGATGAAGGTCGCGGCCAGGGTACCGCCGATGGTGATCATGGCCGAGTTGGCATCAAGGAAGATCTCGAACCCGCCCCCATCGTAAATGGCATAGAACAGCAGGGAGAAGCCGCCCAGAATACCGACGATCGAGGCGATGTCGCCCATGCTACGCTTCTTGGCGTAGTAGGTGATCCCGCCGCTGAAATCGTCCATGTGTGTACCTCGCGCTCCCGAAAGGTGGTTACCAGCCCCACTCGATGGTGTGCCGGAGGAGGATGTCGGTTTTGATCAACTTGTCCGCAATAATACGGCACAGGTTTCGGTAGATGATCATGCCGATACGCGTTTCCTGCCGTACGAGCTGTTTGAAACGGTGGTCGTCGATGATCAGGATGGAACTCTCCCCGTTGGCCATGATCGAGGCGACGCGCTTGCCGCTCGGGAAAATGCTCATCAACTCCCCGAACACCCCGGTGTCTTCGATGATCGCCACCACGATGCGCTTGGTCTTCCCCTCGATGAAGGCGTGGACCTGCCCTTCGAGCAAGACGTAAATGTTCTTGTCCAGGGCATCCCCTTCCCTGATGACCAGATCCCCTTCCCGGAAATGTTCTATCCTCGAAACCTCACAGACCCGGTCTATTTCCTCGTCGGTAAGATCCTCGAACAAGGAGGCCGCGCGCAACTTCGGTCGGAACGTATCCTCGATGGTCATGCTCTCGCCAACCCGCTGTTGCTTCATGCTGAGAACGAGGGGCCATGATAGGCGAAGCCATCGCCCTTGTCCAGCAAGCTGCACGACCTCATAGGGGAGACGGGAACTCGAACGCCCCCAGGTTCCCCTACTTTCCGGATCGAGAGCCTCGGGCGGGAGTCAACGAGGACCCAGCATCGCCTCGAGACGTTGCCGATAGGGACTTGCCGGGTGCTGTTCGGAAAAGACTTTGACGTGCTCGACCAATTCCCGGCGCTCTCCGAGCTGCTGAAGGCATTGGCCGATCTTCCAGCCGGTTTCCTCCTCGAGACCGAGACCGGGATATTCCCGCAGGACTTGTCGATACCGGTTCAACGCGGCCTTGGGCTGGTCCCGCTTGGCATAGAAATCACCGATGTACAGGATCCTTCGAGCCAGCTTGCTGAGGTTCTCGCGGGCCATGGGCTCGGCCTGTTCGAGGAAGGAACTCTGGGGACAACATTCCCGCAGTTTCGAGAAATTGTCCAAGCTGGACGCGGCATGACCGAGATCCCGATCGATGGCCGAGGGTGCAAGGTGAAAATACGACTCGCCCGCCTTGAAATAGGCATAATCGAGCTGGACATGGGCGGGATGGAGCTTGACGAAATTCTTGAAGGTTTCGGCAGCCTCGACATATTTCTCGCGCTGGAAATAGCAATCGCCCGAGCGCAGTTCGGCATTGGCCGCATAGTGACTGGTCGGATGTTCGTGGAGGAGTTGCTCGAACACGGTCAGGGCTTCCTCGTAACTCTCCTCTCCATACAGGCTCATAGCGCGTTCGTAGAGCACTTGATCGCCGGGGATGGTCGGATCCTGCTTGGGACCCCCACATGCAGAAAAGAACAACACCATGATTATACCAAGGATAAGGAAGCGCATAAGAAACACGATCCTTGTAGGTTCGGTGACCACTGCCGGGACTCATGGCCCGCCAGTCGGACCTTGTCAACCTCTCGAGGAACCTCGATCTTTTCGCTTGACAGGGGGTGTCATGCGGTGTAGAGGATGTCCCGATCATCGAAGTCCCTGTCCTCGGGGCATCTGATCACTACACCCACCAAGGTAACGCCGAATGCCTGGGATTGGCGCCAAGGACCATATGATCATTGTGTGAAGCACGGGGGTTCCGCGAGCGAAGCCGGTCCCGGCTCGTTCCATGTTCATCGACCAGAAGCAGCATGCAGTCACAGCCGCAACGAATTCGAGGATCGATAGTACAACCACGACACAACAAAGAGGAAGGAAAGCAGGATGAATCTCAACGAACTCAAGCAGATGAAGGTCGCCGAATTGGCCCAACTCGCCAGGGATTTCAACATCGAGAACACGGCGAACCTGAAGAAGCAGGAACTGATCTTCGCCATTCTCCAGGCCAACGGCGAACGCGATGGCAACATTTTCGGCGACGGTGTGCTCGAAACCCTCCCCGATGGTTTCGGCTTCCTCCGCTCCCCCATCGCCAATTACCTGCCGGGTCCTGACGACATCTACGTTTCTCCTTCGCAGATACGCAAGTTCAACCTGCGCACCGGGGATACGGTGTCAGGCCAAATCAGACAACCAAAAGAATCAGAGCGTTATTTTGCCCTGCTCAAGGTCGAGAACATCAATTTCGAGGGACCCGAGGCTGCCAGGCAGAAGGTCCTTTTCGACAACTTGGTGCCTCTGTACCCGGATGAGAAATTCAAGCTCGAGTTCCAACCGACCAAGTACTCCACGCGGATCATGGATCTCCTCACCCCCATCGGCAAGGGCCAGCGCGCGCTCATCGTCGCTCCGCCCAGGACCGGCAAAACCATGATGTTGCAAGAATTGGCTAATTCTATCGCCACCAATCATCCGGAAGTCGTCCTGATGGTGCTCCTCATCGACGAACGGCCCGAGGAAGTCACCGATATGGAACGCACGGTCAAGGGCGAGGTCGTCAGTTCCACGTTCGACGAACCGGCCCAACGCCACGTCCAGGTCGCTGAAATGGTCATCGAGAAAGCCAAACGCCTGGTCGAGCACAAACGCGATGTGGTCATCCTGCTCGACAGCATCACCCGCTTGGCCCGAGCCTACAACACGGTGGTGCCCCCCAGCGGCAAGATCCTCTCCGGCGGTGTCGACTCCAATGCCCTGCACCGCCCGAAACGCTTCTTCGGAGCGGCTCGTAATATAGAGGAAGGCGGTAGCCTGACCATCGTGGCCACGGCCCTGATCGACACCGGCAGCCGCATGGACGAGGTCATCTTCGAGGAATTCAAGGGAACCGGAAACCTCGAGATCCACCTCGACCGCAAACTGATGGAAAAGCGTATCTTCCCCTGCATGGATATCAATAAATCCGGGACCCGGAAGGAAGAACTGCTCCAGACCCCGGAAGTGCTCAACAAGGTCTGGGTCCTGCGCAAGGTCCTGCATCCCTTGAACGCCATCGACAGCATGGAATTCCTGCTCGACAAATTCGGCAAGACCAAGACCAACGACGAGTTCCTCTTCTCCATGAACCAATAATCCACTACTCGCCCACTCCCCACGTCCGACCTGCCCTCATCGTTTGGTCCATCTGCCGAATTTCTGCACAATGGGCTCTGAAAAGTGTTGTGCTCCGCATCATAGACAGCACCCAACTAATTGTTCTTGCTTATCACAACAAATGGAACACTTGTTGCTTCTTCATGCCCAGGCCATCGCTCTAGTGAGCAGAGGTGACCATGGACATCAAAAAGACCTTCCACCTGTTCAACACCCTCACGGACAAGGAGTACACCAGCGTCTTCGACCAGTTCTCCGAATTCGTGAAATTCTTCGAGAAACGGGTCAACGATCGCTTGGCCGAGAAACCCCGCTCCGAGTTCTGCGCCAAACGCAGCTAACGTCCTACCGGAACCTCCGCTCCCGCATTCACCGAACGTCACGCTGCGGAGTGGCTTCCTCCCCAGGCGATCCCTCATTGCATTTCCCCGAGGCCCCGATTACAGTTGCAGGGCATTCTGCTGATAGCATGCGTAGTCCGGGTGGGTGATGGGTTCGATCCTCGTTGTCGACAGCAGCAAGACATGGTTCGCCTTCTTCGAGCGTGCTCTGGCTCCTGATGGCTGCACGGTCTCGTCGAGCGGTAACTACAAACTCCTCTTGCTCGAACTGGCCACTCAACCGGTCGAAGCGCTCTTCTTGGGCTTGGAACTGGCGAGGTTGGACGATTTCCGAAGCCTGGTGGAACTCCGAAAAGTCGACGAATACGCTCATCTTCCCCTGGTACTCTTCGCCGAGAACCAGCCGCCCCTCGAAGAACTGACTTCTCTGTTCCAACGGTTCAACACAGGTTTTCTGAGGGTAGGGTCGGGGGAAGAAGGTACGGCCCTGTCCCTCCTGCAAGTACTCAGGGTCAATCAACGCCTTCATTCCGAAACCCACCTGCTGCGTGGCGAACTCGAGCGTTTGGCCATGCTCGACGCCGAAACCACCTTGTACAATGGCCGTTATTTCCAGCAACGCCTGTCGACGGAATTATCCAAGGCCCGGCGCCATGGCGAGTGCTTCGCCCTCGTCCTGGTCCAGGTCCAGGACCTCGAGGTCCTGGTTCAGAGTTTCGGTCTCGCCGCGAGGTCCAGGGTGTTACGCGACCTTGCCGGCCTGCTCACCTCCTGTATCCGCAAGAGTGACGTCGCGTGTGCGCTGGCCCCCGATCGCTATGCCCTGCTCCTCCTCAGTACAAAACCCGAAGGTGCCGCCGTCGTGGGGGAGAAGATTCGCCAACGCCTTCAGGAGCGTACGTACACCTTCATGGGTCGGCGGCTCCATCTCGGTTGCACCCTCGGGTCGGTACTCTTCGACCCTTCCGTGGTCGACCCAGCGGCCATGCTTGCCCTGGCGACCACTGAGCTCGAGAAGAACCTCCCCCTCCGGCACACCCACTGAGAGGACGGAATGGCCGAGCGGCGCATCGTCATCTATGCGCAGGACGAGTTTGGTGGGCGCTTCGCGAAGACCGCCCTGAGCCTGCTCCGCTACCCACCGGGTCGCATCCTGGGAGTCGTGGATCGCAGCCTGGCAGGCCGGCGGGTGGGGGACCTCTGGTCTCACGGCTCCCCGGAAGCCCCGATCAAGGCGAGCTTAGACGACTTCCTGCCCGAGCAACCCGATCTCCTGATCCTCGGCGTCGCGCCTCGCGGCGGCAGCCTCCCGACAACGTGGATCACCGACCTCGTCCGGGCGCTCGACCTCGGCCTGGAAATCTGGAACGGCCTGCACCACCATCTCCTGGACGTACCGGACATAGCCGCCGCCGCGGCGAGGAACGGCGGCAAGGTTTGGGATACCCGCCGGCACAGCAGGACCTATCCGGTCGGCACCTGTAGAGCGCTCGACCTCCCCTGCACCATCGTCTTGACCGTGGGCTCGGACTGCGCCCTGGGCAAGATGACCGCGGCCCTGGAATTGACCTTTGCGCTGCAACGCCTCGGCGTCAACGCTCGCTTCCTTCCCACCGGCCAGACCGGCATGATGATCGCCGGGTACGGCCTCGCCGTGGACAGCGTAGTCTCGGATTTCGTCTCCGGAGCCGTCGAAACGCTCCTCCTGGAAGAGCACCGAGACGCGGAGGTGTTGGTCGTGGAAGGCCAGGGAGGTATCCACCATCCCGGCTACGGTGCGGTGACCCTGGGTCTGCTCCACGGCACCCTGCCGCACTACCTGCTCTTCTGCCACGAACCCTCCCGCCTGTGCTGCAAAGACACCCAGGTGCACCTCCCCGAACTGGAGACGATCCTCGAGACCTATGTCGACCTCCTCTCCCACCTGCGCGTGCCGCAGTACCTCGGCTTCGCGGTGAACGGCCGGAAGCTCGCACCCGCGGAACGCGAGTCCCTCTTCCTCGACTACCGCCGCCGCTTCGGCCTGCCGGTCTACGACCCCCTGGTCGACGGCAGCGACGCCCTCGCCGCCGAATTGGTCCGGCGCATGCGAGCGAAATAAGGATGAGTGCTGGGAAAAGAAAGAATGGAGCCAGGAAAGGGACTCGAACCCTCGACCTGCTGATTACGAATCAGCTGCTCTACCAGCTGAGCTATCCTGGCCCAGACGGGGCGATATAGCAGCCAACGACCCGGTTTGGCAATGGGAAAAATCACCGTAGGAATTCCCTGTCCAAGGCTCGTGCAGGACCTCGTTGACAAGGGGTTGCCGGCAACCTAGGCTCTCCCCGGCGAAGAAGCACCAACGAGGAGGTTGCCCATGCGCGTAGGTCTGGTCCAACTCACCGCCAATGCGAGCTGCGAGGACAACCTGCGCCGGGTCTCGGGGTTCGTCGAGGACCTGGCCGAGCGCGGTGCGGAGCTGATCTGCCTCCCCGAAAACGTCAACCGTATCGTGCCGCAACATGAGATCCCCGCGAACATCGAAGAACTGGACGGGCCGACTCTCTCGGCCCTGCGCCGCCTGGCTAAATTCACCGGGATCCACCTCCTGGTCGGCGGTATCGCGATCCGCTCCTCGGAAGGCCGCGGGACGAATTCGACGTTCCTCCTCGGGCCGACCGGCGAGGTGCTGGCCCGCTACGACAAGATCCATCTCTTCGATTACGTGGGCAAAGGCGTCATGGAATCTGCCCATATCGAGGCCGGTTCGACCCTCGTCACCGTGGAGGCCCTGGGAGCCCGGCTCGGGTTGGCGACCTGCTACGATCTACGCTTCCCGGAACTCTTCCGCGCTCTCACCCTGCGAGGGGCTCAGGTCATCCTCCTCAGCGCGGCCTTCCTCGAACACACCGGCAAAGACCACTGGGAACCACTTTTGCGGGCCAGGGCGATCGAGAACCAGGTCTTCCTCGTGGCCTGCAACCAATTCGGCCAACATTACAAGGGAAGGCTCTCGCACGGGCGTTCAATGATCGTCTCTCCCTGGGGAGAGGTCTTGGTCAGGGCCGAGGACCGCGAGACCAGCGTGCTCGGCATTATCGACCTCGCCTACCAGACTCAGCTACGGGCCTCGCTCCCGGTACTCGAGCATGTGCGGGCGGATCTGTTCGGAGATTTCGGGAAAGAGAGGAGTGAGGGATAGTCAGCCGCGGCGACGGCGCCAGCTCCACGCCACTGCCCCGAGGGCAAGCAGCCAGCCCCAGTTCCCAGTATTGGCCTCAACCCCGCGAACCAACCCGCAACCCGTATAGGTATATTCCTCGACAGGCTCGGCGGCAGGCTGCACCTGATTGACATTATAGCCGAAATTTCGGTAATTGCCTTCCAGGATCTCGACGGCGTTGGGCAGGTTGTCGGTCTTCTGGGTGGTGTTGTACACCATCAGATCATAGCTTCCCGCCGGTTGACCGGTCACATCGAACCAAGCCGTGGCCGTGGAACCGTTGGTATTGACCGCGACCGCGGTGATGTCGCTGCAATTGGAGCAACGGGTCTTGACCAGCTTGAAGGAGCAATTGGCCCGGAAATTGGCGCCGCTGATGCTCAGCTCGACCACGCCTCCCTGGTAGCTGTTGACGAGACTCGAAGGAGAAACCTGGTACAGGGCAGGCTGGAGCACCGCGGCTTCGTTGCTCGGATAGATGTGGGTCACACCCTTGCGGTCATCGTCATTGAGCTCGCGTTGGCTGATATCCCCCGGTCGGGAGCTGTAATACATGGCCGCGTCGCGCAAGACGACGTTGCGTTCACCCGGGTCTTCGGACGAATGTTCCAAGCCCAGGAAGTGGCCGATCTCGTGCGTGGCGATGCTGGCAAGATCCACGGCACCTTGCTCCGAGGGATCATCGACCAGGGCCCAATCGAAATACTCCCCGTTGAAGTGGATGTCGCTATCGACGATGCGCCCCTTGGAGAAGTCGAAACTGGAGATCGTCACCGCCAGCGCCCCCTCCGGTGGATGGAACGGCAGCCCGCGCCAATTATTCTCGACGAAGACGATCGTGTTCTCGCCGTCCATACCGGTCTCGACTGCATTGACCTTTCCACCGTCGAGAATGCTCAACTCGTTGCCGACCAGGGTCTGCCAGGTGCCGAACGAACGGTTGATCACCGTGAATTCGTCGAGCTCACTGCCGGCGCCATCGCGGCCGTTGTGGAAGTCGTCGGAACCATTGGCGCTGACCACGAAACGGACCTTGTCGCCGTTCCAACGCACCTCGTTGCCGTTCTGGGAGATCACCTTGTAGGCGCTGACCGGCGTGGAACAGAAGACGGCCAGCAGCAGCCCTATCAGATAGCCTGACCGCAGCGTTCGGTCCTTCATCGGGAACCTCCGTTCGTGCCCTTGATCTCCTGGACCAAGTCAGTCAAACGCCTGGCACCTTTCTGCTCTGTCCTCATGGCCTTGACCCCCGCAGTATTCCCTTGCGTCTGGGGATCGGCGGCCACCACCACGTCCTCTCCGGTCGCGGGATCAGTGACAATGCGATAGCGGCCGGTGCCGAGACCGAGAATCCGGAAATACGGACCCTCGAACCCGAGCTCGGGCGGTGGCTGATGGGTCATGCCTTCGAGGAAGAAAACGCAACGCTCATCGAGGCGCAACGGAGGAGAACCGTGGATGCGAATACCCTGGTCCCCGCTCACCCCGCCGGGAAGGACGAGTACGACCTCGGTCCCTCGGTTCTCACCGGTGACCGTTTCTTCGACCTGGACCCGGGCATAGGTGTAAATCATCGTCCCAAGACGTCCGGCACGTAACTGTTTGACCTTACCGACCACCACTAGGTCGGCATCCCGAACGAAGGTGGGCAGGTCCTGCCCGACGAAGGTCGTCGCCTCGGCTCGGAGCACGGCAAAGGTCAAGAGCGTGCAGACGAGCAACCTGAGACGTTCATGGGACATGTCCGTACCTCGCAGCCTCAATGAAGCACCGTGGGTCCTGGGAGTTTCAAACACTTGCAACTTCTCCGGGAGCATACCCAGTTCCCGGATGAGAGCTTCAGCAATATCCGGACCATGACCGCATATACGAAGGGAGAGGGAAAGGTCTTGCACCCTCCGCCGAGGCGAGTAAGATACCTCGGACCTGGACCTGAGAGCAAATCCGCCCATGCTCGACCACCTCGCCACCCTCGGCGCACTCACCCCCCGATCCGTCCTCGTCATCGGCGACCTCATGTGCGACGAGTACGTCCAGGTCTCGACCGAACGCTTGTCCCCAGAAGCCCCGGTGCCGGTCTTGCGCTACCGCGACCATCATTTCAATCTGGGAGGTGCGGCCAACGTCGCCCGCAATCTCCGCGCGCTCGAACAACGCGTTTCCCTGCTCGGAGTGCTCGGCGAGGACCCCTCGGGACATAAGGTAATGGAACTGCTTGAGGATCTGCACATCGAAGCGGCGGGTTGTCTCGTCGACCCTACCCGCCCGACCACGACCAAGACCCGGTTCATCTCCCGTCGCTACCAAGTCCTGCGCCTCGATCGCGAAACCGAAACCGGGCTCGACCCGGCCCTCGCGGACCGCCTCCTCGAGCTAGCTCGCGAACGAATGCAGCACGTCGACGGCGTGGTCCTCTCCGATTATGGCAAAGGGGTCCTCTCCGCATCGCTCTGCCAAGCCTTGATCGAACTCGCCCGCAGCCACCACAAACCAATCCTGGCCGATCCCAAGGGAACCGATCCGCGCAAGTACGCGGGAGTGGACCTCCTCACCCCCAACCGCAACGAAGTCGGGGCCCTTCTCGGGAGGCCACTCCCCGATGCACCTTCCCTGCACACCGCGCTGCTCGACCTCGCCGAACTCATCGGTGGTGCGGTGCTCGTCACCCTCGGAGAGCAGGGGGTCGCCCTCCAGCCGAAAGCAGGTCCCCTCCGCTCCTTCCCGGCCGAACCGCGCGAGGTCTATGACGTGACCGGTGCCGGAGATACCATCCTGGCGCACGCGGCGGTCAACCTGCTGAATCGCGTCCCCCTCGAAGAACTCGCCTTCCTCGCCAACCTCGCCGGTGGGTTGGCCGTGACCAAGTTCGGAGCCGCCACCGTCAATCTGGACGAGGTGCGGTTCGAGTTGGAACACAAACATTTCATTTCGAAGAAAATTAAGCAGTTGGAGGAATTGACCGGCCTTGTGAAGGAAGCCTCGGCCCAAGGCTTGCGCGTCATTTTCACCAATGGGTGCTTCGACATGCTCCATTTCGGGCACATCGAGTTCTTCCGCCAAGCCCGAGCCCTGGGGGATCTCCTCGTCGTGGCGACCAACTCCGACCGTTCGATCCGCGCGATCAAGGGCCAGAACCGCCCCCATATTCGCGAACGTCAACGGCTCTACCTCCTGGCCAGTATCGATTGTATCGACCACCTCATCCTCTTCGATGACGAGACCCCTCTCCGCCTGCTCGAAGCCCTCAGACCCCAGATCCTCGTCAAGGCGGGACACCAGGATATCGTCGGCGCCGAGTTGGTCAGAGGTTACGGAGGCCAGGCGTTCTCCCTCCCCTTGCCGGGGCTCGAGGATCGAGAGCCCACCCTTACCTCCATCGAGGACCTGTGAGCGAACCGGTGCCGCAACTCCCCGCTTCCTCGGACCTCGACCTGCGCGGTCGGCTGTTGGTTGTCACCGGCAAGGGCGGTGTAGGCAAGACCACCGTGGCCCTGGCCATTGCCGTTGCAGCCGAGCGAGCGGGCAAGAAGGTGCTGTTGATCCAGGACGACTTCGAACCGACCACCCACAGCTCCCTCTTGGGCTATTACCAACTCGACACCATCTATTACGAACCGCTGGCCGTGAGCGCAGGCGTGAGCCTCGTCAAGATCGACCCCGAGAGCGCGATGCGGGAGATGTTCACCGAGATCCTCAAGGTGCCGAACCTGATCTTCGAGGGAGTGTTCCGGCGGCGGCTCAGCCGGGCCCTCTTCAACGCCATACCCGGTGTGCGCGAGATCTTCATCATCGGCAAGGTCTGGAGCGAGGCCTTCCAGTTCAACGCGTACGACCTGGTCGTCTGGGACGCTCCGCCCTCGGGCCAGATCGCCTTCTACCTGACCATACCTTCCCTGATGGAGAGTGCCCTGCGCATCGGACCGATCGCTTCCAATTGCCGTCGCATGCTCGCCGATCTCGGCTCTCCGGAGCGCTGCAAAGCGCTGGTCGTGACCCTGGCCGAAGCCTTGGCGGTGAATGAAGCCAATCAATTACAGGAGGAATTGAGGAAGCGCACCGTGGTGAAGCTCGGCGGGGTACTCGCGAATAAAGTTCTCGAGACGGTCGAGTGGTCGCTCCGGACCCGGGAGGAGGACGGCCGAACCCTCGAGGACCTGGTCCGAGCCCTGACCCCTGACCCCGACCAGCAGGGCCTAGTCCTGGGCCGGGCGCGGCTCCTCGAGGACCGCTACCGCTCGGCCATGCGGCAACTGGAACGTCTGTCCGCGCCCACCGGAGTACCGGTGCTCGGGCTACCCCTGATGGTGCCGACCCCCGGCCAAGGTCTGGAACAGATCATCGACGCACTTGCGAGGAGAATTTCGGATCATGCCAGGTTCGACTGAACGAAGGCCCTCGCTCGCCGAGGTCCTTTTCGAGAAACGCATCGTGGTCTGCTGCGGCAGCGGGGGCGTGGGCAAAACCAGCCTCGCCGCCACCCTTGCCGTCCATCAGGCAAAGACCGCGGGGCTGAGCGCCTGTATCACCATCGACCCTGCTCGCCGCTTGCTCGACACCCTCGGCATGAACGACTCGGCCAACGCCGACGAAAGCCCGGTCGGTGCCCTGCCGTTGCGCTTCTTCATGGTCAATCCCGACAGTGTCATCAAACGGTATCTCGCCGAACTCCCGCGGCTCTCCCCGATCTTCTCGCACGAGATCTTCGGCGACGCCCTCCAAGCCCTTGTCGGCGCACAAGAATTCTTGGCCTTGCGCGAGCTCATCACCATCGTCAACACCAAGAACTATCACAAGGTGATCGTCGATACCCCTCCGACCAAGGATGCGCTCAGCTTCCTCTCCTCACCAACCCGATTGATCGAATTCTTCGACAGCAGCGAACGCATCCGCCGCTTCTTCAGCGGGCTGTTCGGCAGTCCTCCGAACGCCAGGACCTTCAATCCCTTCCGCCTCGGCCTCAGGACCGTGATGGCTGCCTTCGATACGGTCATCGGCCTGACCCCCCTCCGCCGCTTGGTCGAGTTCGGTGAGGCCATCGACGGTCTCTTCGATCAACATGCCCTGCGGCACAACATCGGCGCGATCATGGATCTCCTCCATTCGGAGGCCACGGGATTCGTCATCGTGACCACGCCGACCCGCAGTAATGTGCGCGATGCCCTCTACTTCCGGCGTGAGCTACGTGAGCGTCACTTGCACTGCTGCGGCGTACTGGTCAACAAGACCTTCCCGAGAGACGGCGCCCCGGCCTCCTTGGCCGAGGAGCTTGCCGAGCGGCAGCCTGGCTCCAACCCGGCGGAACAAGCCCTTGCACACGTCTATTGTCTTGGGGAGAACCTGCTCCGGCACGAGCGCACGGTCGTGGAAGAGCTGGCCGCACAACTCGACCCCGGGGAATTCCTCCATACCTTTTCCTTGCTTCCTCGGGACGTTTCGGATATTCAAGCCCTCGAACTCCTCTCCAGGCAGATCCCGACGAGTCGACTATGAGCGCGATGCCCAAGGTGCTGGTAACCCAACCCGATCCCGAACGGCAACTCGCCCTGCTCGCGACTGCCGGTTGCGAGGGGATTCCCTTCCCGACCATAGCCATCGAGACCGTGGAACCGGACGAACGCGGCAGGACCTTGCTCTTCGGACTCGACAGGGTCGACGAGATCGTCTTTCCCAGCCGCAACTGCGTCAGGTATTTTTTCCAGTTGGCCCACCACCGCAAACAGCGCCTCGACCCACGCACGCAGGTCACCTGTATCGGCAGCGAGACCGCGGCCCTGTGCAGGGACCTGGGCGTCCGGGTCGACCGTCTGGCCCCGGGCTCGACCGAGGCCTCGCTCATCGAGACCCTGGCCGGCGAACCCCTCGTCGGTCGGACCTTCCTCCTCCCCAAGGGGGATCTGGGCAGTGGGAAACTTGCAAAGTTCTTGCGGGATCACGGGGCCGAGGCCTCGGCCCTGCTCTGTTACCGTACGGTCATTCCGGCCATGAGCGACACCGAGCGCTTGCACGCCCTGTTGCCGAGCCTTGCGGCCGTGACCTTCACCAGTCCGTCCACCGTGCGGAATCTGATCACCCTGGCGGCGGGGAAACCCCTCAACCAGCTCGTCGCGGCCAGTATCGGACCGACCACCACGACCGAGGCGAAGCGGCACTTCACGACGGTTCTCCAAGCCCCGCACATCGCCTTGCGTTCCATGATCGACCTGCTCGCGAGCAAACTCCTCGGCGGTCGATAAACTCTCGTCAACCGGCGGCCACTGCTCCGGCACGATACCGCGCGACCTCTTCTTCCATGTTCGGGCGGCTGCAGATCTCGCCCCAGGCCGAGCGCAGCTCGAGGACGACCTTGAGCGCCTCATCGACCATACTGGCATCCTTGCGGATACTGGCGATGCCCAACTGGTAATCGACAAAATCGTAGAGCCGCTCGAGGTTGGCCGAGATCTCCCCGCCCTGGCGATGGTCGAGCCCCTTCTTCAGCTCGATGAAGATGCGCTGGGCCTTGAGGATGTTCTCGCCGTAGGCAGCGTGGTCCTTGCGTTCGAGATGGCCCTTCGCGCTTTGCAGGAAGCGCACCGCTCCATCGTAGAGCATGAGAACCAATTTCTGCGGAGAGGCGGTCGTGACCTGGGTGCTGGCGTAATTGCCCGCCACTTTCCCGGCCCCGTAGGATCCCAGGCCCTTGGCCTTGAGATAGGGATTGTTGTTCAACATGGTCATGTTCCCCTCCGTGGTGAGACCATCTCACTTCTGATTATTGGAAAGACTACTGAAGAACGAATTCAGCATGTTACCCTGACTCTGCATGCCGCTGATGAGCGATTCCATGGCATTGAACTGCGCGGTCAGGCGCTCGCGCATGGCCTCGAGGGAACTCTGTTGCCGGGCGATGCGCTCCTCGATGTCCTCCATCTCGCGTTCGAGCGAAGTGACCTTGGCATCCATGATGCTCTCGTGGGTCTTGGCATAGATCGGGTCGTTGAAGCCTTCGGTCAGACCCGACACATAGGAATAGACCTTCTCGGCGATACCCTCGGTGGCGATGCCCCCGATACTGCTCTCCTCGAGGAAGAGGGCCTCGACCAGCTCGCGCTCGCTGCCGTAGAGGCTAGTGAAGGTGCTGGAGTTGAAGCTGACCTCGCCGGTCTCCTCGTCGGTCTCGAAGCCGATGTCGGCGAAGCCGGTCACCGCGTGATAGCCCGGCCGCAGCCCGCCGGCATACCCGGTGATCATCATCTGAATGTCTTTCTGGATGCGTTTGAAGGAGTTGTCGCCGCCGAGCAGCCCCAGGGATTCGGTCTCTTCGTCGAGCTTGTACTGCTCGCCGATGGTGGTGACCACGTTGTTATACGCGTCGACCAGCGTGTTGATCTTGCTGACCAGCGCGTCGGTATCGCGGCTGGTGGTGACCTGGACCTGGGTGCCCGCAGCCGGTAGGTCCTTCAGGGTGAAGGTCAGCCCGTTGAGCACGTTGGTGAAGGTGTTGGTCGAACGGGTCACGGTCACGCCGTCGATGTCGAGTTGGGCGTCGGTGCCGTTGCTGTTGGAGACGGTGTCGAACAGGGTGCTCTGGGTCTCGAGCTCGCTCGCGTCGAAACCGCGGGTCTGGGCGCCGCCGAAATCCGAGAGCCCGGTGTTCTTGGCCTTGAGGATCAGCTTGTACTCGGGGTTGTCCTCGTCGGCCGAGATGTTGATCACGCTGGCGCTGACCAGGCTGTTGCCGGCGGCGTTGTTGATGGCCGCGGCCAGTTCGTTGAGCGTGGTGGTGGAGTCGACCGAAATAGAAACATCGCTCACCTCAGACGTATAGGAGGTGATGGTCAGGGTGGTGGCGTCGGCATAGTCGAGGTAGGCGTCGGCATCGCTGATCGGCGTGCCCGTCGAGCTGATCACCTGACGCTGGAACGAGGCCTGCGAAGTGATGTTGTCGATGGTGATGGCCCCTTCCTGCACCCCGTAGGTCGAAGCCACCGAGGCGTCGATGACCGAGGTGTCACTCGAGGTGGACTTGAAGGCCTGGAAGGTGGTGTCGAGGGTCAACACGCGGGAGGCGTTGCCAAGGGCTTCGAGCTTCGAGGTGATGTCCGTGATGAGCGATTTCTTGCCCTGGAGGATCACTTGCTCGCGCTGCATGAGGAGGATGGGGCGACTCGAGGCGTTGACCAATTTATCGATCAGGCCGCGCGTGTCCATACCCGACATCAACCCGCCGAAGGAGACGCTACCCATGGAAGACATCGAGAACCTCGCAAAAAACCCTGACAGAGTATTCATCGGAAGGATGGGGAAAAAACTGAAGAAGGAAATGGAGTCGTCAGGGGTGAACGTTATCGAAAGGGCCCGGTGCGGCGAACCGTCACCGGACCCTTCATCCTTTGCCCGTTACACTTTCTGGTTGAACAGCATCCCTCGGAGGTGTTCCACCCGCTCCCGCAGGGCCACGACCTCTTCACTGGGTATCTGCCGTATCACCTCGTTCGACTCCTTATCAATGACCTTGATCACCACCTTCTCCGACCGGTCGTCGACCTGGAAGCTCAGCTTGGTCTGGTCGAAGACCTTGTTCAGTTCGGCGGTGAACTCGACGGCCTCTTCCCGTTGCAGCCGCCTCGCGTCCGGCCCCCTGATGTAGTTGTCCCGTTTCGGGGGTTCGGAGCGATGCGCGACGACCTGGAAGGGGTCTTCGAGCGCCTTGAGCGCCCCGCCGCTCGGGCGACCCTGCCCTTGCGCGGTTTCGTTGACCTTGCAGTCCATCGCAATAACCTCGTATTGTTACGGGCGGTTCGGCTCTCACCCTCCCTGGCCACCGCCCTGGTTGTGTTCGTCGAAAACGGGTGGAGCGAGGGAGCGCCCCACCCGTCATGGTCCTAGCAACTCGCCTCACTCATTGCAGCAAGGACAGCACCGCCTGGGTGGAGACATTGGCCTGGGCCAAGACCGAGATGCCCGCCTGTTGCAGGATCTGCATCTTGGTCAGGTTGCCGGTCTCCTCGGCGATGTCCGCGTCGCGCACCCGCGAGTTCGCGGCCGAGAGGTTCTCGACCGTGGTCGACAGGTTCTTGATCGTGGACTCGAGCCGGTTCTGGGTGGCGCCCAGGGTGGCTCGGCGGGAGTTAAGCTGCCGCAGCGTGTTGTCCAGAATCTCGATCGCGTTGGCCGCGTCGTCCTGCGTGAGCAGGGTCATGGTCGAAATCGACGTGGTCGAGGAGGTCGAGTAGGCCCCCGAGGTCACGCCGAAGACGGTGGCCGTGGCGGTGCCGCCGCCGGTACCTTGAGCCACGGTGAAGTTGTCGTCCGAGGTCAGCTTGACCGAGGCAGCGTGCACGCCGGAGACTGCTACGCCGGTGACTATGGCGAGCTGGGCGACGTCGTCAGCGGTGGCGCCG